>Ga0256868_10001771_pt1 | contig 11518 bp, 10 predicted proteins | sample RVTome_13_FD_187341 | JGI IMG/M metagenome (GOLD analysis project Ga0256868, IMG submission 187341) | Soil microbial communities from uranium-contaminated site in the Upper Colorado River Basin, Wyoming, United States - RVT92D227 HiSeq ... | reverse complement strand
AATTTTACCATTTTTTCAAATGAATTTTTACCATCCTGGACCGCCGAAATATCAAAAACAGGTCAAAAGTAGGGGGGGAAACAAATTTTGGTACCGGTTTGTAACGACCCCTCCAAAACAACGGGAACGCCTTACCCGGTAAGGTTTTTAATACATTTCAAAAATTGAGAAAAACAGGAAATTTTGTCCTAAACGCTTGCAGCAGTGAGGCAAGCACCTAATACGTTATTAAACAGCTAATTAATACTTTTTGAGGAAAAAATGCAGGAGTGCAGAAAAAATCTAGTTACTTGTAAACTATTGATCTTCCGATAATAAACTAGCAAACGGCGGTCACAGCCTGTATACCGTTTGTACGTGTTACTAAGCACGTACAACCCTTATAATAAATCTGGATCTGTATAAACATTTGTTCCTGGTTATATCTTTGTCTGAGCAATAGGGTAGAAATTACCCGGCGATATTGTTTCACTTAAATGTTTCCACTATGAAAGTAAAAAGGATTTCACCGACAGTTAACGCCATCCTGGTAACCCAGGAAGACGCTGAAACCTTGTCGAACTCATTTTCTTTAATAGCTACTCAATTCCCAACACTTTACCACACCAAAGGCATTTTACCTTTATGTGAAGCTATTGAACAGGTCAAAGCCTCATATAAAGGTAAATCCAAATAACAATCATATAAGGAATAAAAACATTATCCTAAAGCCTGCCTGCAACGGCAGGCTTTTATTTCAATAGGTATTTATTTTAATCGACTAGGGTTTGGAAAGGAAATAGGAAAGGAAAGTACCTGGATAATTTAGTTACTTATATTTCAGTATTATACGGTATCATTATTTAAAAATATAATACCATTTTAATTAAAATCAAAAACTTGCAACTTTAATTACAAATCATCACTCTTCTTTCATCTTCAATCCTTTTTTGAAACTTTTCTCCTAAAGCATCCATATCGCAATTGCCATTCAATAAATCTTCTATGGATACTCCTTCCATAATCACATTTATTATTTCTACAGTATATGCATTCAACTCAAAGCTCCCATGATCCTGAATCCACCTGATCTTTTCAATACCTTTTCCGGGTGCGTTTTTAAATTCTTCAATCAACTTTTCACTTGTTTTCATATTTCCTCCAATTTTAATGTTTATAATACACATCAAAATTAGGTGCTGTTACAAATGATTGTTCAGCGCATAACAGATTCTTTATACGCAGAATATCAATATATTAATTCATGTGAATCGTTGTATCAGATTCAATACATATACTTTAATAATCACACAAATCGTAAAAGGAATTAAAACATCTTTTAATCCAAGTACATTTAAGGCTTTCAATGCCTGACCGAAAAACGAATAAATTAATCATTTTCTTACCGATCATAAGACCTAATCTGCATTGTTCTCATTCTCACTACAATCTTAAATTTAAGGGCAGCCGTGATAACCATGACTGCCCTTAATATAAAATTCGGTTCTTCACAATAATTCCTACATGGATATTTTCAATTTAAAAATTACAAGGATAAAGAAATAGAAATCTCATCCTACAGGTATATATTTTTGTAAAGAACCTTCTATACTAAAACAATTTATCCTCTCAATATTCCTTATCACAGGAAATCACTCCAACCCAAATATTTTTACTTGGGAATTCCTCCTAGTACCCTCGCACCCTCTTAAAATAATCATTCTCCCGGAACATCACTTTTTCCATTTTATTGCCTATTTCCTTTGTATCTCATTGAACTCATGCATTAGTTCAGACTTTTTCCAATTTTTGTCCAGAATCCTCAATTTTTTCAATTGTTCATCGGAAAAGATTCTTTTTGACACGAAAACCATGTTTTTCCTGTCACGGATTACGTAACCCGTGCGCCGCCTGATAAGCACGTAATTTTTCAGTACAAAATCAAAAACATTAAACCTTATAATACCTTCTTTTTCAGTCGTTTTTATTAACTAATATTGGAACAAAGGTTGTTACGGAAACAAATTTTGATTGTTTGTGAACCTTATTTTATTTTCACAAAAATCTTATATAACTAATTACCAGCTAATTAGCTTTTTGTCCAAAAATTGACTAAAGGAAATTTCTTCCAAAAAACCACCCCTAAAAAACCGTTTTTTTTCCAAAAAACACCATACAACCCCCGAACGCTCTAACCTGGAAGGGATTTTTGCATAATTGCATATGCAACTTAATCCGGATGCTTTTCGAATCCAGCATAGCAGTTGAATTAAATGCTACATTAAAAAAGTTCTAATTTTAGTGTAACCAAATTACCTTTCCGGAGTACCCAATAAAAATAAATCAAAATAGCTGTGGCTGATTCTGACGAAATGATCATGAGCAGGGTAAAGGACGGACACCTGGATGAAGTATCCGGGTTGTTTGAAAGATACCATGTCAGGATCTATAACTTTCTGCTGAAACTGACCTTTGACCGGGCCGTCAGCCAGGACCTCACGCAGAATGTTTTTTACAGGATCATTAAGTACCGGCATACCTTCCGGGATGGATTCTCTTTCAAATCCTGGATTTACCAACTGGCAAGAAATATCCATGCCGATTACTGCAAAAGGCAGAAGAAATATACAGATCAGTATGCACATGTGGAAAAATATTATGAAAATGTTGTTGATGAAGTCAGCGCTTTCGGAGAGGAGGAATACGTAAAACTCGATCAGGCCTTGTCGCTGTTAAAGCCTGAACATAAGGAAGTACTTGTGCTGAGCCGGTACCAGGGCTTGAAATACAGTGAAATTTCAGCTATACAGAATCAGTCGGTACCATCGGTGAAAATACAGGTTCATAGGGCCATTAAACAACTGAGGGATTATTATTTCAAACTTACTTAACCAGGATAGAGATATGAAATGCGAGGAGATTGAATCCATGATGGTCGATTATCTCGACAACACGCTGGACCAAACACAAAAGGATGAGATTGAAAAACATCTTGAAACCTGCGAGCGGTGCTTGGATGAATTGAAGGATTTCCGGGAAATACTGGATAAATTTGGATCAGAAAAAATGGAACAACCCGACGAAACACTGCGGATCAATTTCTACCACATGCTTCATGGAGAAATGAACAGGCTGGCCATGGAAAAGACAAAGCCTGTGACGAAAACTTTTAGCCTTGGTAGATTTTCGCTGTTCCTGAGGATAGCAGCCGGGCTTGCCCTTTTTGTTACAGGTTCCCTGGCAGGCATCTTTCTTAACAATATCCGTACCGGTAGCGGAAACAAAGCAGAATTAGCAGAGCTTAAGGCCGGAATGGATAATATGAGGGAAATGGTAATGCTGAGCATGCTTAAAGAGGAATCGGCAAGCCAGCGTATCCAGGCAGTGAGTTTTTCCGACGAGCTAAGCAAGCCGGATGGCAAGGTGCTAGAAGCATTGGCCAATACCCTGAATCATGACAGGAATGTAAATGTCAGGATTGCTGCAGCATACTCTCTTTCCAGGTTTGCCGGCAGGCAGTCGGTCCGGGACACCCTTGTAGCCTCCCTGGGAAAGCAGACCGAACCGATCATCCAGGTTATACTCATGAATATTCTGGTTGATATGAAAGAACCGAGAGCGGTTCAGCCAATGCAACGGATTATGACAAATAATAAAACGCTGAAAGAGGTGAGGGATATTGCTGAAAAAGGGATCAGCGTACTTATGTAATACCTGAAAAAAAGAACTGTTTAACTCAATAATAAACTGATCCGACGAATACAGCGTTCGTCTGATCGCAATATTGAACACTTTAATTATAAACACCATGAGAACAAGAACTATTCTGATCAGTGCCTTAATATTGCTCACAGGCCGGATCATCAATGCCCAGGAATATAAAATTCCGGTGGAAAATCCAAAGGAAGCGAGACTTCAGCTTGATAGTTTCAGCGGGAAACTGACCATCGAAGGATATGGAGGAAATGATATCGTCGTTACCCCGGCAGATCCCATCGAACCTCCTGCCGAACGTGCCAAAGGTTTGAAACCTGTCTATCCGGGAGGAAGAACAGATAATACTGGTATGGGACTATCAGTGCAAAAGGATGGTAACCGTGTTAGTATCAGTTACCTTTTATCCTATACACAACAGAGGGAATTTGCATTAAAAGTACCCGAGGAAATTGCTTTAATCATTAGCAGCGGTTGCGAGAACATTGGCGATCTGTATATCAGTAAAATGAAGGCTGAGATTGAAGTGCAGAATTGCTATTCCCTCAACCTGCAACAGGTTTCAGGTCCCCTGGTATTAAACACCATTAGCGGAGATATCAATATAACCTTTGGGGCAATGAACACACAAAAGCCCTTTTCCATTAATAACGTAACCGGAGAAATTGATATCACACTGCCTTCAAATTTTGCGGCGGATATCGAAATGGAAACGATGACCGGAAGCATGTATTCCGATTTTGATTTCAGGAATGAAGATAAGGATATGATGCGGGATGACGGCGGCCGTCTGACTTCCAGGTTGAATGGCGGCGGCACAAAATTAACCATTACATCGGTAAGCGGGAACATTTATCTCAGAAAAGGCGAATAAAACTAAGTAACCATGAAAAAATCACTGGCTTTTACATTGTTATGGTTGATTGTTTTACCTGTAATGGCTCAGAAGCAGATTGAGAAAAGTATCAGCTTCTCTGGAAAAGAATCGATTGAATTAACTATCGAGATCACTGACTCGATAATCATAAACACTTGGAATAAGCCAGAAATCCTGGCAAAAGCATCTATAAATATTAATGATAATAAGGATAACGATGCTTACCGGACAACTTTCAGTAAAGAAGGGGAAAATATTATCATAAGCGCATCCATTGAAAAGTATTATTTCATAGATAATAACTGTAACTGTTGCTGTGAGGGCATGATAATATGGAAAATCAATATTCCTGAAAACACACCTTTCAGCTTAGAAACCATCAACGGAAACGTTACTATAGCAGGCAGTACTACCGAAGTCAGAGCAAAAACCATCAGCGGCTTCATCGACTGGGAAGTGACGCCAGGACGTAAAGCCGACCTTGAAATGAAGACCATTACAGGTACCATGTATTCCGATCTGGAATTCTATCAACGCAATATGGAGGGGGCGTACCACAACTGGTTTCCGAAAAGCTTAACGAAGGCGGGTACCCTGTAGAACTTGAGACCATTACCGGTGATATATTCTGCAGAAAATCAAATTAACAAGCTTCCACTAACCTGGTTTCCAAAATTGCCTACCTATAAAGCGTTCATTATGAGAATAAACCGGTTAGGTGAAGCACTTATGTTATGCTATTCTATTAATTTGCTTAACATGAGTTATTTAGTATTTTTTGTCATGTACTAGAATCAAGATCTATGAAAACTGCAGTTGCAGTTCTGCTGGTCCTGTATTCGGAACTTGTGTTCGGCCAGGAGAACGGGAATCCGGCTCAAGAGCAACACCCGGTTAAAAAATCTGTTGCCGCATATTTCATAACAACTCCCATAAGCATCGATGCTGTTCTTGATGAAGAAGCCTATATAAAAGCCGAGGCGGCAACTGACTTTGTTCAGCTCCAGCCATTTAACGGTCGACCTGCCTGGCGTCAATCCGAAGTAAAAATTCTATACGATCAGAACGCTATTTACGTCGGCGCCGTGCTGTATGACAGTTCCGACAGCATTTTCAACTTTTTATCGGAAAGAGATCAGATAGGTATTTCGGATTATTTTGGCATTTATTTAGATCCTTATAACCAAGGCCAGCTTGCATACGGTTTCTTTATAACTCCTGCAGGTGTTCAGATCGATATCAAGGCGATAAAGACAAGCTTTGACTATGAAGACTACAGTTGGGATGCGGTCTGGCAAAGCAAGACAAGGATTACCGATGATGGTTGGATCGTGGAACTAAAGATCCCTTATTCTGCGTTACGTTTTCCGGAAAATGGTGGCGGCACCTGGGGGATGAATATATATCGTAATATCAGGCGTCATGCTTCGAACAATACATGGAATTTTATCGACCGTGAAGTATCGGGATTTATACATCAATTCGGTCAGCTTACCGGAATTCAGAATATCAAGCCGCCTGTCAGGTTATCGTTGAGCCCTTATGCGGCAGCTTATACTGAGTTTAGAACGGGCAAATCATTTCCTGATTATACATATAAAGGCGGGATGGACTTAAAGTACGGGATCAGCGAGGCTTTTACACTAGATATGATGCTAGTTCCCGATTTCGGTCAGATACAATCAGATGACAAGCAGCTTAATCTTTCTCCATATGAACTGTACTATTCCGAGAAACGGCAGTTTTTTACCGAGGGTACGGAGCTGTTCGAACGGGCGGGAATTTTCTATTCAAGGCGTATAGGATCTTCACCCAGGTTTGCAGGCAGGGCAAAGGATGCATTAGGAGATAACGAAATCATAGATTATAACCCAACTGAAACTCAGCTTTTGAACGTAACAAAAATATCGGGAAGGACATCCGGGGGATGGGGACTTGGAATGCTTAATGCCATATCACTGCCGTCACATGCCAAATTAAAAGATACCCTTACAGGTGAAAAGCGTGAAATACTTATACAGCCGCTGTCAAACTACAATGTGGCTGTATTGGACAAATCGCTAAAGAACAATTCCTACCTGAGCCTGATCAATACCAATATGATCATGGCTAATGACCCTTTCAGGGCAAATGTGACCGCTACTGATTTTCAATTCCGCAACAAAAAGAAAACCTATGCTGTGAGCGGTAAAGGCGGTTTCAGTACAAGAACCAACGGAGTGCATGAAAACGGTTATTTTGCAGAATTATCGGTGGAAAAGAACAGTGGTAAACTGCTTTATGGCATTGAAGGGGGATTTATTTCGGATAAATTCAATCCGAACGACCTGGGTTACTTACAAAGAAACAATGAACTGACTACAGAGGCTTATATGAACTACGATAAAATCGAACCGTTCTGGATTTTCAGAGAAACGCATGCATACGTGAGCTGGGAGCACAAAGGTTCCTATAAGCCTGCTGCTGTTGCCGGAAACACAATTGGATTAGATACTTATACTCTGTTCATAAATAACTACCAGCTAGAATTTGATTTCTATTTGTATGGTAATACACATGATTATTACGAACCACGGGTCAAAGGCAGATATTACACCGAACCATGGTATTTTCGGATTGCTGTACAGCTTGGAAGCGACTTCAGGAAAGCGCTTTATGGAAGAGTGCTTTATGAATGGTCAAAGCAGCCTGATACGGATCAACGGTTCAGATTAGGACGTGCAACCATGACCCTAAGAGTCGGCAGACATTTGAATTTCAACTATGAAGCATTCCTGCAGAATGAGATAAGCGACAGGGGTTTTGTGAGTATGACGGAAAGCACGGATAGCATTTATTTTACCCGTCGCAATGTGAATACCTTTCAGAATGTACTGGGGGTTTCTTATGCCCTGAATAACAAGGCCGGGCTCAGCCTGAGAGCAAGACATTACTGGTCGGGCTCCGAAAATCACCAGTTTTACCAACTTAAGGAGGACGGTTCGCTGGTAACGGATGCTGATTATAATGAAAATCACGACGCTAACTATAATGCCTTCAACATCGACCTGGTATTCAGATGGATATTTTCGCCCGGATCGGAACTATCGCTGGCATGGAAAAATTCTATCTTATCAAATGGTGACCGGGTTGTGAATGACTATTTCAAAAACCTGAACACAACCTGGAACTCCGATCAGATCAACAGTTTTTCGGTGAGGGTGTTGTATTATATTGATTATAATAGTTTAAGGAGGAAGAAGTAGATTATCGGCTTTTCAAGCCCAATAAGAAAGAGATCCCATCAGAGAGCAGGCAGCCAACCATAGTTGATAAATAGAATGTAGTTTAATCCCTAACTGTCAGATTAAGTCATAGCTAATTCAGATTATTGTTATCACGACTAATATTTTTAATGATAATTATTATAGTAACAGTAATTGTGTTATACACACGTCCAGATAAAGGATTTTTTACTTCATTCGCTAATAGAATATTGAATAATAATAATATCCAAAATCCATATTGAAAGCCTGATTTTGCAGCTGTGGAGTTGTTTTGTGTATACTTAATACCCTTACTGGCTGTACTTTTTGAATATATATTCTTATTTAAGAAAAAGAGAATTGGATTTTGGACTACTTTTGGATTTGACTCTTTATTTGTAATAGCAGCCCTTAATGGTTATCCTTTGATTCAAATTGTAATCTTTATATTAGGCATAAAGAAATCACAAGATTATATTTTATTTCAGAAGCAATTATTCTTAATCCAGGATAATACAATATCAAAATCCTAGCATTAATATTGACACCAATATTGCCACCACAAATAAATAAAAATACTATAAATCAATCATTTAATTTATTTATTTTATACCCCGACGGGGTACCCCCACCCCGTCGGGGCATATTAAAACCTCAAACTGCTTAGGTATTCTCCAGCGCTTTGCAGGCAGGCCATGCCGTCCTGAACATTGTCGCGTTCCACCATGTAATGGGCAATGCCCTGCGACATTGCTTCACTGAAAATGGAAGGGAAATCGATGATTCCGCTGCCGGGGCATTCAAAATCCTGTGTGCTGCCGGGAGCCATGTCCTTCACATGAAGAATGGGTATCCTGCCTGCATATTTCTTTAATACTTCGAGGGGATTGCCTCCGACTTTGGTGACCCAGTATATATCCATTTCGCATTTTACAAGTTCTGGATCAGTATGGTTCATCAGGAAATCGAAGGGGAGTCCGCCTTCAAGCGGAATGAATTCCTTATCGTGGTTGTGCCAGCAAAGGGTAAGGCCTTTCTGTTTGCATAAGTATCCCAGGTTATTCAGGATGTTCACACTTTGTTTGCAATCGGCCAGTGTAAAAGATCCGCCTGTAAGCCATGGCCAATAGGTGACAGCGTATTTCAATCCGAGCTCTATCAGTGCATCGAGCCGTTTGGAAGTTACGTCTGCATTTTCGTTGAATCCAATACCACCGGCAACAGGTGTCAGGCCTATCTCTTTACAAAAGGCCGAAAAGCCTGCGGCCGAATCACCCAGGTAATCGCCGGTCTCGATTTCCGAAAAACCGAATTCCACGGCTTTTTTGAGAACCGCCTTCCAGTCGCCTTTAAGTTCTTTACCTATGATGCCGGAAATGAAACCGAATTTTTTTAGTCTGTCCTGACCGGAGCATGCCGGCAGGAGGGAACCCAGGACTGCGGGAGCGGCTGCTGTTGCTGCCATGGCAGTTGCGGATTTTGCGATGAATGATCTGCGGGATAGCAATGTTTTAAGTTATGAAGTTATGAAGTTATGAAGTTGTGCAGTCGTACGATCGTTCAGTCATGCGGTCAGACAGGCCAGAAGACCAGCAGACAAGGAGATTAAAACTTAGGCAATTCCCACGGTTTTCTATATACTGGTACAACCAATTCATTCGCCTTATCGCTGTTGATAAACCGGTTGTTCACATCGTCCCATAGCAACATAGATTCGCCGGTACGGCCTGCTATGTTGGGGATGTGCAAATGCATTGCTGCAGCGCGTGCAATTTCAGGCGGACAGGCCGGTGTTTTCCTCGACTTCACGCATTCGATGAAATTCCTGACATGCTCACCATGCGATTCCTTTCCTTCGGTATAAATGTATTCTTCAGCCCTGAATTTCTTACCTGCGTCATCCCATTCGGGATAGACCTGGATTTTGGAACGGTCGGTAACAATGGTTGCCTTGTCCCCAATAAAGGCAATGCCATACAGCATATCGTAAGGCCCGTGCTGCACACCGGCTGTCACATCGAAGTTAATTGCAAAGTCGCTCCCGGGATAGCAGACCGTCATGGTATCAAAAGTTTCCCTGGCCCTGGTTTCCGGGAAAGTATTGCCGGCATACACCAGAACTTTTTCCGGGGATTTTGTAATATCCTTGGCCCACAAGGCGATATCCAGTAAATGGACGCCCCAGTCCGAAACCATTCCTCCGCCATAATCCCAAAAGTGACGCCATGATCCGTGGAAACGGTTCCGGTTAAATGGCCTTTGCGGTGCAGGACCCAGCCACATATCGTAGTCTATCCCGGCAGGAACCGGTTCATCTGGAACAACAACCGGACCTACACCATAATTAAAGTTGGCCCAGGCGTTTATCTTCCTCACCTTGCCGATGCTGCCTGATTTGATCAGTTCCATGGCCTTCTGAAAGATAAAGCCGCTGCGCTGTTGCTGTCCCACCTGTACAATTTGGCCATAGTGTTTTGTGGCCCTTACCATGATGTTGCATTCTTCGATGGTGTTGGCCATTGGTTTTTCCACATAAACATCCTTTCCGGCCTGCAAGGCATATATGGTTATCAGGCAATGCCAGTGATCAGGTGTGCCAATAATCACGGTGTCGACATCTTTCTGTTCGAGAAGTTTGCGGAAATCCTTGTACAATGCGGGACTTTGATTAAATTTTTCACGGACTTCAGCTGCGCGCTCATTCAGGGTGCTTTCATCCACGTCGCACATGGCAACGCAATTGATGCCCGGATTGGAGAGATGTTGTTCAAGGATCCCGAAACCCATGTTCCTGCAACCAATAAGGGCCACATTCAGGGAGTCACTGGGGGCCGTGCCGGTTGCCCATATACTGGAGGGAAGCACAGTGGTCATCCCGATTCCGGTTGTTGTAACGGCTGTCTGGCTGATGAATTTTCTGCGGTTCATATTTTGATAGGGTTAGTGTTTATGTTTCACGCCTGTTGGCTAAAGCCAACGGTAATTGTGTATTATTCACTTGATTGTTTAAAGGTATGGATTTTAAAGGATATGAATCTATCTGATGATAAAATCTTTTGTGTTCTGTAGCCTGACCTCGGCATCCTCCAGGCTGGTTCGATACAATATTCACCATATAGTGATAGACGTTTATAACGAACCTTATCCCAGCAATTTACAGGCAAAGCAAATGATAAAATGTTATCTTTGGTGAGAGTCATTGATATTCAGGTGCCGGGTTAACAACTTCCGTAGCTTGTATCACGAAAATATTAAATTATGAAAACAATTTCAAGAAGAAATTTCATGGGTAAAATAAGCACCATTGGTGCCGCCGCAGCTATTGCACCATCTGTGATGGCTGCCGGAAGTAATGAAAAACCACAGCCTTTAAAGGTGCCGTTCAACAGGAAAGTAAAGGTTGGCATTATCGGTTGCGGAAGCGTGATGAACTGCTGCTATGCCCCGCATATATCCGCCTCACCTTTTGCGGAAATTGTCAGCGTGTGCGACATTAAGCCTGAACGGGCCAAGGCAGCTTCAGAGAAATTCAAGGTACCCAACTGGTATCCGCATATTGACAAAATGATGACAGGTGTCGAGTTCGATTTGCTGGTTAACACCACCGATATGCAGGAACATGGCCGTTTAAACCGTATTGCGATCTTGGCAGGTAAATACGTGTGGAGTGAAAAGCCCATGGCGACCACATACCATGAGGGAC
>Ga0256868_10001770_pt1 | contig 11519 bp, 13 predicted proteins | sample RVTome_13_FD_187341 | JGI IMG/M metagenome (GOLD analysis project Ga0256868, IMG submission 187341) | Soil microbial communities from uranium-contaminated site in the Upper Colorado River Basin, Wyoming, United States - RVT92D227 HiSeq ... | reverse complement strand
AATGATGTAAAGGAAGAAAAGAGAACCGATGAAAACGTAATATATGTTGGAAAGAAACCACCGATGAGCTATGTACTAGCTGTAGTTACACAGTTTAATGGAAACGGCTCAAAGGAAGTTATCATAAAAGCAAGAGGCAGATCAATTAGCACCGCAGTGGACACCGCTGAAATCGTGCGAAACAGATTTATTACAAACGCTAAAATAAAAGGCATTATCATCGGTACAGAAGTCGTGACCAACGAAGAGGGCAGAAACTCAAATGTATCATCAATTGAGATAAGCCTCACAACGACAACGATAAAAAAACTTGAGAAAATAGAATAAACTCATAAGAGAAGAAACTAAACCCTTGTACTCTAGCTCTTTCTAATTTTTTTCGTCTAAAATAATCTCTCCGTTTATTAAAAATTGTAGGTAGGTGTTAAAGGAAAATGGTCAGGATAGAAAATAAATATAAAAAAGTAGTCGAGTTATTTAATGAAAAAACAGGAGATGTAATAAGAGTAATACGTTTCCGTAATTCTATAACATTTAACGATTTTTTAAAAGATTTCGAAGCAATGAGATACCCAAATTATAGTTGGAGATATAAAGATAAAGACAAAAAGATGGAAAACATGAAAAAACCGTCTTTTTAAATTGATGATTAGCAGATTCTAGAATTGAAAAATTTTGTAATACAAAACTATATAAGTGGTTTATACTGATATGTCACTAGAACGAAATAGAAATTTGAGTATCCATTTTTAGTTTTTAAATGGATTTGATTTTTTTTATTTTTTTCAGAAAATATAGCTATAAGTGTAATTTAGGTGAAGTAAATATGAGACAAAATAAAAAAAGAGGAACACGTAATAATGAAAATGAAAAACCAAAAAAAGTAATTAGATGCAAAGCTCTAAATCGACCAGTATTTGACTACGAGGTTTGCTCTCAATTTAGTGTAAAAATAAATTTTAATAACCAAAGAAATTGTGTAAATTGTATGCATTCATTTTGATATTTCTACATGTATTAAAAATTGGTGAAGTTAAATGAAAGGGATTGTCAATTGGTACAGTGATATAACAAAGAAAGGATTAATTGAAGGACAAAATGGTGAAAACATAATGGTCTATGAAAAGGACATACCATTTTTAACAATACTTCATGCTGGTGATCCTGTAGAATACACTATAGAAAAATCAGATAATGGAATTAAAGCAATAAAAATAAAAGAAATAACGGAGTAAATTTATAGGTGAAATAATGGCAACTAAATTAGAGAGATTAAAAAGGAAGCATAAAAAAAATATAAGACAACGGGAAAAAGCAAGATGCTACTGAGGCAAGAATGAAATATCAATCCAATAAGGGTAAATACTGTAACACTTCAGGATGTAAAAATAAAGCTAGAGTAAGAGGTTTGTGTACGGAGTGTTATATTTTGAAACGAAAAAAGGAGAAGGGACAGGTTAATAGCAATCTCTTGATAGTTTAAGTACAGATTACTTTAAATTATGAATATTTGTTTATGATTCAATGAACAAAAAATCCCTTCCTCCACCAAAGACTTTTATTCAAAAGGGCTGTGAGTTAGGAGCAATAGAAGCAAAAGTTGTTTCTCCACAACAGATCTTCACAGCAGAATGGGTACGTCGGAAATGCCAATACGGTTGTGATGGTTATGCTGAACATATAACTTGTCCTCCTTATTCACCCACACCGCAAGAAACAAGACGAATGCTTGATGAATACAAAATTGCTATTTTGATTCATTTTTCTGCTGGAGAAGTCGATATACTTAGCATTATTTGTTCCCTTGAACGTGATGCATTTCTTTTAGGATACTATAAAGCATTTGGTATGAGTTCAGGTCCTTGTCATCTCTGTGAAAAATGTAATGTGCAGAAGGCGTGTTCTCATCCGGAGCAAGCACGTCCTTCTATGGAAGCTTGTGGTATCGACGTCTTTCTGACTGCAAGAACAGTAGGATTTCCTATCGAAGTGGTTAGAGATTACACCTGTTCTCAAAACTATTATGCATTACTCTTGCTTGAATAGAATATTGTAGTTTGTGTATTTATAAATTGAACAATATTTGTTTTATACATATTACATTAATTTAGTATGGAAAAATTTTTCAGTTAGAAATAAATACAATATATAGGAGGTTTTTATTATAATCCGGGGTTATTCAAGAATAATAATAATTTCTTTTTTATTGATTATATCATCATTTGGGAGTTTTCAAGCAAAAAATAACATAGAAAATTATACATTATATTATGGATTAATAGTACCACTACATAGCGGAGAGGATACAACAATAGAAACCTTTGAAAACAGTAGAATTATAAATATGATTAATGATTTTTTAAGATTAGAAATATGTGTTTATTGGTCAAATGAAAATTTTACTGCGTTATCTAGAAGAATTGATTCAAATGAAACCATAGAATTAAGTTGTAACAAAGGAACATTTATTATACCATTTTCAGGTGAAAATATAAAGGATGCGATAATAATTTCTATAGTTTTAGATTATAACCAAACACATGAAATAGATGCTCAATCCTTAATTAAAAACGAGGTTTACTTGTTAGAACAAGAAATTAATGTCAATTGTAGTAAACTTATTGAGCCTAATATAGCCCAACATTTTGAAAAACCAATAAGATATGGGTGGCCTAGTTATTTGCAAATAGCAGAAGCAGATGGTTTCTTAACCTATGAGTTATTAATCGAAGGTGAAACTGAAAAAGTTCTAAATAATGCGGATTTTAATGTATTTATATGGCCTTACATCCCAGCTCCTGCAAAATATTATGAAGAATTGATTACGTTTATGAACACTAAAGCCATTAATGCAATCCGACATTTTGTAAATAATGGTGGAGGCTTCATAGGAACATGCTATGGAGCATATGCAGCCTCTTCAGGTTTTATTATACCAGGGGTTTTTTCTTCTTTAAAATATGCGTATAAACCTGATATTGATAGAATCCCTCCAGCTTTTTCCCTTTCTATAAGTGATTCAATAATGAAAATAAATTTAGAGGCATATACTAATCTTTATATAGCCAAACACAAAGTAGTAAATACTGATCATCCTGTTTTTTATGGGGTAAATGAAACAGTTACAGATTTTTTTGAAGGACCTATATTTAATTGGCTTGGAAAAAATACCCACCCTTTAACTGTTTTTTATGAAATAAAATCTTTAAATGATAATTATACAGTTAATAATAAATTAAATAAAACACTTATCGATAGAACAAGTTGGGTGAATTCAACTTTTGGAAGAGGAAAAATAATTTTATATGGTAGTCACCCTGATTTTGTTAATAATATAACACCACTTTTTAGGAATCATATATGGGAAGGAGATAAGTTTTATGGCAGGCGTATAATACATAACTCAATATTTTTTGTAATTTCAGATGATAAAGCAGAAATTGATTATATGGGATATAACTCATCTTTTGTTAATTACATAATAGAAAATACAAACAATTTGTCAATAAATGATTCTGTAACTGGTGAATTTGAAGAATTATATGACAGACTTGGTAAACTTTTTGACAATATTTATTCTTTTAAAAATACTACCATTGATTTAAAGGAATTATTTTTCTATTTTGAAAACATAAATAATAATTTTACTGAAAACATAAAAATGTTAAATTATACAAATTGGTGTAGTGAAATGAACCTTGATTACATCAATAAAACTAAGTTATCAATTGATATTTTGAAACATGTTTTACCTATGTTATATGAATATAATGAATCTATAGTTGATATAGTAAAAACGTTAAATGATGACCTAATTAATCGGATAAACGAATCAGAAAAAATTATTCAAAAAACAACAGGCACAGCTTATAATATTAAAGAAAATTTAAATAGCTCTAAAATCTCTTTTTTTAAAAAATTTATGATATTGGAGCAAGGAAGATTTATTTTACAGACTTTTGAAAAATGTTTAAAATATATCCCAAAGGTGTATTTTGAGATATTAAAATTACTTAGATACAGTTGGTATAACTATGAGGCTTATATTGCCATTGAGTCATTAAATGGAATTTATCAATAAAAATTATTCATCTTTGCATTTTGGGCAAACACTAAGATTTATACTCCAGTAGTTAACCCCTTCGATACCAAATCTGGTTTTGCATTTCTTACAGATCAATTCTAATCACCACAACTGCTCTATCTATAATATCTGTGCTAATTTATTATAAAGGTTTTGTTATACAATTCTTACCAAAAATAAATTTTATTAGGTGTCTTTTAGAATTTTCTTTATACGTAAAATAAGATTTTTAACATCAAATGGTTTAACGATATAATCCATTGCAGTTAAACCACCCATACCGATGCTCATTGCATCACCTTTTGCAGTCAGAAAAACTACTGGAATGCTTTTCCATTTAGAATTTTCCTTAAGTTTAGCAACTACGTCCCATCCACTGACATCAGCATCATTATGTCTAGTGTAATAAGATCTGGGTTAATAGATAAATTATATAGCTTATCTAGACAATCTTTATCGTCGGATGCTTTTATTAATTCATAACCATTTAATTCAAGCATCTGCCCAACACTAGACAGAATATCTGGTTCATCATCAACAACCATTATCTTTTTACCCATGTTATCAGGTTTCTACTAAAATTTTATCAACTCTGTTTAGTAATGTATCTTTATCAAATGGTTTCATAATATAATCCGCAAGTCCTTCTTCTAAGAGAACCTGTTTTCTTTTATCAGATATTTCTAAAACACTCATAAATGCAACTTTGATTTTTGTGGACTTTTTGTTAATTCTGTTAAACACATCCCAACCGCTCATGCCAGGCATCATTATATCAAGCAGAACTAAATCGACTTTTTCTTTTTCAAGTAATCTTAAACATTCTTCACCGCTATGAGCGGTAACAACTAGGTATCCACCTAATTCTAATACTGTTCTAGTTAAATCAATAATATCAGGTTCATTGTCTACCACCATTATTTTTTTCATTTTCTCATCTCACCAATTTAAATATAATATCTTTTACTGTATATCACAAAAGTGTTTTTAAATTAATGTATTTTAAAACATGTAAAAGGTTTAAATCTGGTAATCTCAATTACTAGGTTCAATGGTGGTTATCCTCAATTGAACTCAAATCCAGGATTTAGCTTAAAAGATAAATTTTTTGCCCATATAGAAACTTGGAGACTATATACTGTCATCTGGTGTGGCTTAGTCAGTTTAACAGGTTCATGTATTGCTTATAAAGGTTTACCGCCTATATTGATTGCAGTTCTATCTTTATTTATACCTATTATAGGATGGATAGCTGGCCTTTATCTATCTGATTTTTTAGATAGAAAATTGGATGGTATACAAAAACCTCACAGACCTATACCATCAGGTAGGATTAAGCCAAAAGAAGCACTAGTTATTGGGGCGCTGTTTGCAGTCACTGGTTTTATTTTATCATTTCTGCTTAGTACAAATGATGTAATTCTTGTTTTTGTAGTCGCAGGTTTAGTTTTTACTTATGCAAGATTATCTAAATCCAGAGGAATAGCGGGAAACTTAAATAGAGGAATAGTGACAGTTGCTGCATATTTTTTTGGTATTTTTTCAATAAATCAAACTATAGAATCTATACCGATTTATATCTGGTTATTATCTATTATATTTTTATTACACGATACTAACAGTAATTTAGTTGGTGCCATTAGAGATGTGGAGGGTGATAAAAAAGGTGGTTACGAAACAATACCTGTTAAATATGGATTAAAAATCTCTATAATTATCTCGCTATTATTAACCATAATTTGGTTTTCACTTGCTATTTTTTTACCATATCATTACAATTTTGTAAAAATGGAATTCTATTTTATGATGGTAATTGATTTGCTAATATTGATTTCTCTTTATTTTTATTTATTTAAATCAATGGGAAGGTATTCAAGAGAAAAAGGGCTAAAGTTTCATGAGTTCTTTGTTATAGAACGCATAACTTTGGCATCTGCTTTTCTTTTTGGAATAATTGATATCTATATAGCAGCTTTTATTTTCTTGATAGCTATTTTAATTACTGGTATATCCCAATATCTGCTTAGAAAAAGATATGAATTTATGGAGAAAAAATGAGCTACGCCGTCATAGGTCTGGGTGCTGTTGGAAGTATTATAGGTGGTCTTCTTGTTAAATCTGGTGAAAATGTAATATTAATAGGTAAAAAAGATCAAGTAGAAGAAATTAGTAAAAAAGGTCTTAAAATAATTGGTATAAATGATCAAATTCTTGTAGAGAATGCAAAAGTTTCCGCGGATCTATCATTAATTAGTGATTCTGAAGTTGTAATTATTTGCGTAAAATCTCAAGATACAAAATTTCTAGCTGAAGATTTGAAGAAATTTATTAAAAAATCGACTTTAATTATTTCTCTACAAAATGGTGTCAGAAACTCGAAAATATTAAAAGAAATTACAGGAAATCCAGTCCTTTCAGGTATTGTTCTTTTCAATGCTTTGTACATGAAACCAAGTGAGGTGAACCTAACAATAAAGGGAGGTTTAATATTAGAAACTAATAGTTTATTTAAAGAAAAAATCAAAGGCTTTTCTGAAGTACTTAATAAATTTGGAATTGAAACAAAGGAAGAACCTGTTATCGAGGGGTATCTTTGGAGTAAACTTATTGTTAATCTTCAAAATGCAGTAACAGCACTTACTAATCAGTCTATAAAAGAATCTATAATTAATAAAGATAGTAAAGCAATATTGATTGCAACGATGAATGAGGGTTTATATGTACTTCAAAAGTCAAATATAACATATAAAAGCTTACCAGACATTGATCCAAAAGTTACTATAAAAAGACTAAGAGTTCTAAACTCTGTTTTACTTAAAATTGGAAGTCGAATTTTGAAATTAAACGAAACAGCCAGATCATCTATGTGGCAGAGTTTACAGAGAGGAAGACCAACTGAGATTGATTTTATAAATGGTGAAATAGTAGAGCTTGCTAAGAAACACAATCTAGAAGCACCAATTAATGAAAAACTTATTAAGCTTATAAAAAAAGCAGAAAAAAATAAAACAATAAGTTATGAACCATCAAAATTAAAAGAAATTTTAGATATTAAATAATTTAAATCTTAAAGTATAAAATTTTATTTGAAGCTATTTATGTCAGAAGCATCAACAAAACAAATAAAATCAAAAAAACCTTCAACTACAAATTGGTTTGATAGAATTTATTTACAAGAAAGTACTTTGAAACAACTTTATTTTTTAAGAAAAATGATATTTCTTTATCTAGAAATTACTGGTTTATTATCTAAATTTATTGAAAGATTTCAAGAAAAAGGTAAACAGTTCTTATTTATTGAGCTGGGTTGTGGTGCTTCGTCTTTTTTACCATATTTAACTAAAAAATATAATAATTTAAAACTTTTTGGAATAGATAAATCACCTATGGGCTGTAAATTAGCCAGCATAGGAGATAGTGATTATAATTCATCAACAAATATTATATGTGGTGATATTCTAAAATGTCCAATAAACTCAAAAAAATTTGATATAGTTTTTAGCTTTGGTTTAATTGAGCATTTTGATAATCCTGAGAAAGTGCTTGAAAAACATGTGGAACTTTTAAAACCAGGTGGATTGTTTATCTGTATTGTGCCAAATGTTTGTGGCTTGCAAGGAAAAATATTTAATTTAAAGATTTGGCAACCAAAAAATTTGCCTTCAAAATATTTAAAGGGATGGATTGGAGGAATGAAATTAATCACAATAAATGATTTAAAAACTTGGTTAGAAGATATTGGTTTAAAAGATGTTGAAGTTGATCCTATTGGTGGAATTTTTCCTTTTCTTATAATGGAATCATATCATCCAAAATCCCAACCACTTTCTTATAAGATATTCCATTTTTTTTATAGATACTTATTTTTTTTACCCACTATAATTATTAATTTACCGTTCTTATTTAGATTAAACTCTTTATTTTATTCGCCGCTTTTAATTGCAACTGGAATTAAAAAGAAATAATAATTTTAAAATCCCAAAATCTCTAATTTCTATAGATAAAGTTTTATCATGATAATCATTCATCTGTATCTAATATGTTTAAAAAACCAAAAAACAAGCAATCATTACCAAAAAAAGGAAGTTGGGATGCTGTATGGGGACAAAAAAGCACATTAAAAAAGATTAATTTTTTAAGAAAAGTAGGTTTCTTTTACATTGAAGCATCAGGTTTATTATCAAAATACATTAATAATTACACAAAGTCTGATAAAAAATATTCTATAATGGAGTTGGGTTGTGGTGGCTCTTCATATCTACCATATCTTCAAAAAAAATATAAAAATTTACAGATCTTTGGTATAGATAAATCCTTAAAAGGATGTAGATCTATTCAACTTGTATTAAATGAAGATTTTTTTTCAGGTTGTATTGTTTGTGGTGATATTTTTCAAAATCCTTTTAATAAAAAGTTTGACATTGTGTTTAGTGTTGGTTTAATAGAACATTTTGATAAACCAGATTCAATTTTGGAAAAACATGTGGGGCTATTAAAACCTGGTGGATTACTCATATGTATTGTTCCAAACTTTGTTGGATTTCAAGGAAAATTTTTTAAATTAAATGTATGGAAAAAAAATTATGCAGATATTTGGTATTCTAAAAACTTCATCTGGGGAATTAGAGTTATTACTATATCAGAGATGAAAACTTGGTTAAAAAATATGAATCTACAAGATATCAATGTTCATCCTATTGGTGGATTTTTCCCAGTTCTACTTATGGAATCATATAATCGGGATATTCAATCTTTATCAATAAAATTGACTTATATTTTTTATAGGATTTTTCTTTTTATACCTATTATTTTACTTAATATCCCATCTGTTTTTAGATTAAATTCATTGAGTTTTTCTCCATTCATAGTTGGTGTTGGTTTAAAGAAAAAATAAAAAACTTCAAAAACAAACATTTTTTTAAAGATATATTAAAGTACTAATGTAGGGTTATATAACAAATCACTAAATTCTAAAGGAGGATATTAAAATAATATTAAAATTTACTCAATTTTTTTTGGAAAAAATAAGTATAAAGCTTGATTCACATAAATTAAAAAAAATCAACGATTTTCTTTTTATATTTATTGAAAATATTTTAATAAAATTTGATAAAATAGTTCATATTTATCTAGATTTTTATAAACCTATGGTAGAAAACGAGATAATATTTGCTCATATTACAAATAAAGATAATATTTTACATATTGGTTGCGGCCCTGTACCTTCCACTTCCATTTATATTGCAAAAAGAACCGATGCAAATATTACTGCAATTGATAAAAATTTACTATCTACAAAAAAAGCACAAACATTAATATTAAAACTAAAACTTTTTTCTAAAATCCATATTATACATGCAAATGCATTAAATTTTTCCATAGAAAAATTTAATTTAATTATCATATCTTTAGGAATAAAATCATATGAAGATATTCTAAAATATATTTCACAGAACATGAGAAATGATACGCGTGTGATTGTTAGGACAAACTCATTAATTGATGGTAGTCTTGCTGAAAAAGATATATTTTTAAAAGAAATATTTACTATCGATAAAATAATTCCTCAAAAAAAGAATGGTTTGATGATATCAGTATTATTATCAAAAAAATGATGAAATTTTTTCAAGATATGTAAAATAAAAGTGTAAAATATTTAAACAACAACCTAATAGCTTAAGAAAAAACATATTTCAAGGAGGTATACCACCATAATTGAACGTCTTGCACCATTTGTTAAATCAACACTTGAAATAGATCAAATAAAAAACAGAAGTATTTATCAAAAGACTTTTGGAAATTTCACTAGAAAGACACTTGATAGAATTGAATTACATAAACTTAAAAAATGTTTAAAACATGCTTATAACAATTCCCTTTATTACAATAAACTTTTTAAGGAAAATAACCTAAAACCAAGTGATATAAAAAATTTTTCAGATATGACAAAAATTCCTTATACCCCATCAAAGGATTTAGCTAATAAGCCTGAACTTTTTTTCACAGTACCTCCAGAAATGTTTATCAAAGTTTTTACTACATCAGGTACAACAGGTAAACCAAAAAAAGCATACTTTACTAAAAAAGATATTGATAGGATATTAAATTCTGCAGCGGTCGGGGCAAAACTAATGTATGGTATCAGCAGAAAAGACATTATTCGCATTACATTCGAAGAGGGTTATGGAACAGAGATATGGGGTAATCGTTATTCTTTAGATCAAGCATATGGTAACATCATTGGTGCTTTGACTATTTCTACCGGAAGATTACCTGTTGAATACGAACTTGCGATAATAAAAGAATATAAACCAAGTGTTTTTGCAGATGTATCCTCACGTATAAATTATTTAACAAACGAATTGAAAAAAATATGTGATTTAAAAGAGCTTGGCATTAAAAAATTCTTAGTTGGTGCTGAACCCACACCAAACTCTATGAGAAAAAGTATAGAGGATGCCTGGGGTGCTGATGTCTTTATTGGTTATGGAATCACCGAAATTGGTTTACTAATGGCAGGTGAATGCAAAATAAAACATGGAATGCATCTTAGTGAGAGCAATTTCTTTACAGAGGTTGTTGACCCAAAAACAGGTGAGCAATTAGAAGATGGTGAAATTGGGCAATTAATTTTTACAACATATGATAGGGAAGGAATGCCTCTTATTCGGTATAATTCCTGTGATCTGGGTCGTATAATACCTGGTATATGTGAATGTGGATTACCCCTTAAAAAAATAGAAATAAAAGGAAGATCTGATGATTTGATTCCTATAGGAGCAGGAGATAATCTTTTTACAAAAATGTTTGATGATGCTCTTTTTAGTATACCAGACGTGATTGAATACCAAGTTATTTTTGATAAAAAAAATGGACAAGATCTTATAACAATTATTGCCGAAAGCGAAGATATATCCGATAATATTAAGAAAAAAATTATGGAATGTATTATGAAAATGCCTGAGATAAAAAATGGTATAGATAACTCAAAAACAGTTGCAGAACCAATAGTCCAACTTGTCAAACCAAATACTTTTGACAGAGATTCAATTAAATTTAAAAGATTAATAGATAATAGACACCTATATGACTAAAAATAATGAATTTTTAATTAATTAATAAGTTAAATTCCTAATTATTAAGTAACATAGATTTTAATGTTTTTAAATTAATTAAAAAAAACCTATAATCTCTTCTTTTAAACAAAGAAAAAATTTTTCTAAAAAAATATCTTGGTCTCGTGTAATAAATTTTTGTAGCTTTTTTACAAAACATTTCAAGCTCTTCTTTAGTGAAATTTCCCAGTCCCTTGTTTTTATCAGATAAGACAAAAAAACCATCATCCAGACTTATTTTTCCATTTTTTTCTGCCTCATACCACAAATCTGAACCATAAATATAAGTTAATGGAATGAAAAAAACTATATCCAATGGT
>Ga0256868_10001768_pt1 | contig 11523 bp, 14 predicted proteins | sample RVTome_13_FD_187341 | JGI IMG/M metagenome (GOLD analysis project Ga0256868, IMG submission 187341) | Soil microbial communities from uranium-contaminated site in the Upper Colorado River Basin, Wyoming, United States - RVT92D227 HiSeq ... | reverse complement strand
TAGCCCATGTCAGTCCGGGTCTGATCACCGGCGAGATCCGCCAGGCATGCGAGCGCCTAGAAGCGGTCTTGCCCGGGGAGTTGAACCACATCACGTTCCTCAACACCGGGAGTGAGGCCGTCGAGCTCGCTATCAAGATCGCTCGTATCGCCACAGGCAGGCTGGAGGTGGTCGGAACGAGGCAGGGGTTCTATGGTGCGACGAACCAGGCCCTGGCGATCTCCGAGGCTGGAGGTAGTCAGGTCTACTTCCCTCAAGGGGGGACGACACCCCCGTTGCCGGCCCCAACCTGTACCTCCTGTCTCTTGGGGGAGACCTTCCCCGACTGCGACTTCGGCTGCCTGAAAGCCTGGCGTGAGGAGAACCGGTATACCCTCGGACGCGGGATCGCAGCGATCATCGCTGAGCCGGTGATGGCGGGTACCGTACTCATCCCGCCTCCTGGCCATTTCGTGGCATTGCGTGAGCAGGCTGCAACCTACGGAGGCCTGCTGATTGCCGACGAGGTCACGACTGGCCTGGGCCGAACCGGACGGTGGCTCGCATCCACAAGAGACAGCTGTGTTCCGGACATCCTGATTCTGGGAAAGGCCTTGGGTAACGGCCTGCCGGTGGCAGCCGTGGTGACGACCGGAGAGGTCGCGCGGTCTCTCGCGGGCCGCCTCTGGCACGTTCAGTCTCACCAGAACGATCCCCTCTCTGGAGCCGTGGCCTGCGCGGTGGTGGAGATCATCCAGAAGGAGGACCTGATCGAACAAGTGAGGAGCATGGGACTCTACCTGCTGGGTGCCCTGCAAAGGCGGCAGATGGAGCATCCAGGGGTCGGTGAAGTCCGGGGCGCCGGGCTGATGGCCGCGCTCGAGCTTTCACCGGCGAGTGCTGCGGATCGAGGCGCCCGGATCCAGTCCCACCTGCAACAGAGAGGCGTGATCGTTGACTACCGCGAGTCCACTGCAACGTTCCGGTTTTTTCCATCCTATGTCCTGACCGCTGGTCATGTGGATCATGCGATGGAAGCGATGGACGAGGCTCTCCGGGCAACAGCGGCGTAGCTGGCATGGAAGGCTGTGAGACCTCAGGGCAGGCCGGCGCGGTGGAGTGAAATAGATCGCATCCAGAGGATTAAGGATTACGAAACCATGGAAGTCTTCCCCCTTCTTATGTCGCAGGGCCACGAGCCAGTTGCTTTCTTCTCCGATGCGGCATCGAACTTGAGGGCGATTATCGCCATTCACAGCACGAGACTGGGGCCTGCCCTGGGCGGGGTCCGAATGCGGCCCTATGAGACGGAGGAAGCCGCTCTGCTCGATGCCCTTCGGCTCTCGCGCGAGATGACCTACAAGGCGGCTGTGGCCGGCCTGAACCTGGGCGGAGGGAAGGCGGTCATCTTCGGAAACCGGTGAGGGACAAGTCGGAAGCGCTTTTCCGCTCCTTCGGGAGGGCGGTGGAGTCGTTCGGCGGGCGATACATCACCGCGGAGGACGTCGACACCGAAGTGCAGGACATGGCGCAGATCTGGCTGGAGACCGGTCACGTCGTGGGGAGATCCGAGGAAGCAGGCGGTTCGGGCGATCCCAGCCCGGTAACCGCACTGGGCGTTCTTGCGGGGATCAAGACCTGCGTGAACGTTGTGTTCGGCGCCCCCGACGTGAAGGGATGCAGGGTGGCAATCCATGGTGTCGGTAAAGTGGGATATCGCCTGGCGGAACTTCTTCACCGCCGGGGCGCGGAACTCTTTCTTTGCGATGTGATCTCGGAAAGAGCAGCCGCAGCAGCGATGGCCTTCCATGGCCACGAGGTCAGGGAGCATGACTTCTTCGCGCTGCCGGTTGACGTACTCTCGCCCTACGCCTTGGGTGGGGTTCTCAACGACGATACCATCCCTCGGATCAGGGCCCCGATCATCGCTGGGGCGGCCAACAACCAGCTGCAAGAGGGATTTCGACACAGCCAGGCGCTGTCTTCCCGCGGCATCCTGTACGCTCCGGACTTTGTGATCTACGCAGGCGGCTTGATCAATGTCTACAGCGAAGTAGAGAAGACCCCCAAGGCTCTGGCTTTGCAGAGAGCGGAAGCGATCGGCGAGACTCTCCGCAAAGTTCTCACGATGAGCCAGGTGGAGGGCATCGCCACCCACGAAGCCGCCTGCTGTCTTGCCGAAGAGCGCCTTGCACCGGCAGAAGCCGGCGAAGCGGCGCGCTGAGGGTCCGTGAGCGCGTGTGGTGTGGCAGGGTACCTGTATAGGATCGGGCGCGCGATGCATTCCCGCACTGCCGTCCGGGTCATCGGACGGTGATTGACAATAGTAGCAGTGAGGAATGGCATGCACACGGATGAGCACCTCCTGGAGATCCTTCGAAAGTACGACGGGTGGATGAAGGAAGGATTGATCCCCTACGCGGGCCGGGTGCTTCCAGTCCCGGAGGCCGTTCCTTCTCCTGATTGGGTCCTGCCCACCCAGCAGGCGGTGGAGATCTTGCGGACTGCGCGCACTTTGGCGGTCGGCGACTGTGTCTGTCGGTCGCATTATAGGCGCTGCGATCATCCGCTGCGGACCTGCCTGCTGATGAACGATGTTGCACAAGCGTTTATCAAGGCTGGCGGGGCAACGCCGATTCACCTGAAAGAGGCAGAGCTAACACTGCGCATCGCGAACCTTCGTGGCTTGGTCCACCAGGCCGTCTACAGGCCCAAGGATGACATCTGGGCGGTCTGCAGCTGCTGTCCATGCTGCTGCTACAGATTACAAATGCTCAGGCAGTTCGGACGAGAAGATCTGGTGGTACGCTCCGACTTCATCGCGCACACCGACGCTGCGCGGTGCACCGATTGCGCGGTCTGCGTGACACGTTGCGTTTTTCGGGCTCGGCAGATGGTCGATGGGAAGGTGGTATTCGCGTCCGAGCGCTGCTACGGGTGCGGTCTGTGCGTGACGACTTGCCCGGAGGAGGCCGTGACGCTGGATCTTCGGGGTGATGCGGACACTTGCCTGACAACTGGGCGGCCTGCGTCGGCGATGAGGCCAAGTGAATCGTGAGGCCTCGGTGGGCCGAGAGTCCAGGAGGTTGGAGACCTCACGCACAGGGCAGCAGAGCATCGCAACAGATCGCTCGGCAGAGAGATCGTTTCGTTCTCGAGGGGGGGCCGGAAGACAGCGGGCGCCTGCTGGCATCGACTGCGTCCTAAGGAGTGAAAGGGATGAGCAAGGGATCGGAGTGTCAGTGCAACCTTCGGCAAGACGATGCCATCGCGGGCTGCGGTCCCCGCGATCTAGCTTCTCGGGATGATCCGTCGAAGGGACAAAGCCCCACGGCCGGAACCCCAACGCCCATGCGGGCCACCAGCATCATCACCCTGGCGGACTGCCGGGACCACTTCCTGGCCCGGTGGGGCGTCAACCGAATGGGCCACAAAGTGGGACCCGGATTGTACGTGCTGGGCAGTCCCACGCCGGCCTCGCCAGTCTTCGTCACCGCCAATTACGCCCTCAGCTTCGATGCACTCCGCTCGGCCCTGGCCGGGATGGATGCCTACCTCCTGGTCATGGACACGCATGGCATCAATGTGTGGTGCGCCGCCGGCAAGGAGACTTTCGGGACGGAGGAGATGGTCCGCCGAGTCGAAGCCACGAGGCTCCGCGAGGTCGTCAGCCATCGTGTGCTGATCCTGCCCCAGCTCGGTGCACCCGGAGTTGCCGCTCACGATGTCAAGAAGCGCACAGGCTTCCGAGTCGAGTACGGGCCGGTGCGCGCTGGCGATCTGCCACAGTACCTCCGCCTCCGTCAGGCTGGAAAGGAAATGCGGCGCGTCCGGTTTTCCCTCTCGGACCGGCTGGTGTTGATCCCCGTTGAACTGGTGCATGTCTTGCCAAGGATGTCACCGTTGGTCGTGCTGCTCTTCTTTATCGGAGCCACCCTGGCATCGGCTGGTGCACTGTCCGTGATCCTTGCGGGGACGGTTCTCTTTCCAACCCTGCCTCCCTGGCTTCCTACACCCAACTTCAGCACCAAGGGCTTCGTACTGGGAGGCCTGGTGGCCCTACCCTTCGCGCTCGCCTCGCTACTTTGCCAGGCGGGCGCGATTTCATGGCCTCAAGTTGGCTCGGCCCTGGTCTGCTTGCTGCTCATCCCTCCAGGGGTCGCCTATCTGGGGCTGAACTTGACTGGATCAACCGCATTCACCTCCAGGAGCGGCGTGAGACGAGAGATACTCACCTACGTGCCGGTCATGGCGCGGATGGGGGCCTCGGCCTCTTGCTTGTGCTCACTGCGATGCGATGGCTTGGAGGAGCGTGATGTACAACGCTTACCTGGAGAACACGCTTCGGTACGATGCTTCGCTGTGCATCGGCTGCGGGCTTTGCAGTCAGGTCTGCCCTCACGGAGTGTTCGACCAGAATGGTCGGGTGGCCTTCCTTGTTCGCCGTGAGAGCTGCATGGAGTGTGGGGCATGCCAGCGCAACTGCCCCACGGGCGCCGTCCAGGTCGACAGCGGCGTCGGGTGTGCCTCCGGTATGATCCGGGGAGCCCTTTCCCGAAGGAACCGGGTCGCCCGAGTCGCGCAGGCGGAGCCTTGCTGCCAGGCCGCGGACCGCTAGCTCGGAGGGCCGAGTGCGAAAGCGCTTATGCGCCTCAGGCCGAGAAGACGTTGCCGCGGGAGCGGACGGGACAGGGTCAAGGAAGATCCGAGGACCGGTCTTTGCATGAATGACCTGGGGATGTCTCCACCACATGACCAATCCACCCGGGGATCCTGCGTGCAGGAGGCATGCAAGCCACTGATTGCAGGCCTCCATGGGTCGGGGGACCCGGCTCACCCAGCCACTTAGAGGGCAAGGAACACCAGGAATGGACAGTCAAAGGAGCGGAGCCATGAGTCAGATTGCGGAGTTGCTCGGCGAAATGCGTGAGGTGTCTGGTGAGATCGTAAAGGGACTCTCGGGATTGACCGAAGAAGAGAAGCGTGCTCAGACGGATGAGACGCCCTGGCGCGTGCAGCACATCCTTTACCGTTTTGCGGCGCACGAAGAGGAACACATCAATCAGATCGTGGCCGCGCGCTGGGCTTTGGGAACCGCACCGACTGTTGCCCAAGTTGCCCTGGCGCAGTTCCTCGCAGCCCGGGGTCGCCTGGAAGGTTCGCTAATCGGCCTGGACGATGAAACCGCCTCGCGGCCGCCCCGGGAGGGCGAGTGGTCGGTTCTCGAGATCCTGCAGCACATCCTACAGAGTGACTGGCAGTACCTGGCCTGGATCAGCCACGACCGTCGGCAGGGGGTGACCCCTTGAGCGCAAGAGTGCAACAGGGGCGAAGAGCAAGCCTGATGGCTAATGAGACGATCGGGCCTTCCTTGCCAGCCAGCGGCGCAACGGCTGGATGCATCTCCGTCCTGTTCTTCCTGCTGGTTGGTGCCCAAGCCGCCCGGAGTGTCGAGGAATACCTGACCCGGCTCTATGGATTGTTTTCTGTCGTGAGTGGAGCTATCCACCGGGTTATCGAGGCCTTCCCCGTCATTCGGATGGCGCGGCAAAGCTTCGCCATTCTGAACGTTGCCCTGGGGAGCGGTCTCCTGCTGGCAGGTCCATCTGTCCTCGTAGACCGGGCCCGGGGTTGCAGGTTCTACCAGGCGGTGGCCAAGGTGGAGATCCGGGAGGGTCTCCGCCATCGCGGGGCAGCCATTTGCTTACGTGGCTACTTTCCCGGCGCAGCGACAGCCGCTGGATCGGTGGTTGTTAACCCTTTGCTGGTGTGGTCGCGATTGGGTACCCGAGGACGTGAAATGGGCATCGCAGCCGTGGAAGGTAGGCAGTGCAGTGACATGTCAGCGAAGAACTCTACGAGAGAGGAGTGAGAGAATGACCGAGCCGAGCGTATTGCTTGATATCGCAGAAGACATCGCCACAGTCACCTTGAACCGGCCGCAGGTGCTGAATGCCCTGGATCTGCCGATGGCCGAGGCGCTGGTACGGGCCATCCAGACGTGCAGGGAGGACAGGCGCATCCGTGCCGTGATTCTCACCGGTGTTGGGCGGGGCTTCTGCGCCGGTGGGGATATGAAGGCCGCCTGGATGCACATCCAGGCAGGGGGAGACCCTCGGCACTTCTTCCGCGACCTCACCATTCCGCTACACCGGGCCATCACGGACTTACGCTTGCTGGAGAAGCCGGTCGTGGCCGCCATCAACGGAGCGGTCGGCGGGGCGGGTCTGAGCCTCGCAGCCGCCTGCGACCTGCGCCTGGTTGTGGACAGCGCCAAGTTCAAGCAAGCATACACCTCGATGGGGCTGGTCCCGGACGGAGGCTGGACGGCCATGATCCCTGCGATCATCGGATCGACCAAGGCAAGCGAGCTTCTGCTTCTCGATCCTGTGCTGGATGCTCAAGAGGCGTTTGCCCTTGGCCTGGTCCACGAGGTGCTTCCGGAGGACGAGCTGGTCGAACGGGCGCGGGAGGTTGCAGCGCGGCTGGCCGCAGGACCTGCAACAGCTTTCGCCGGAGCCAAGGCGCTCCTGAACGCATCACTCTTCCCGGTCATGGAATCGCAGCTTGAGCGCGAGAGGCAACGCATCATCGAACAAGGAGGAACGAAGGACTTCCTGGAAGGGCTATCCGCCTTCGTGGAAAAGCGGTCCCCGCGATTCGCCACGCGCGGAAGTCCGTGAGTCGCCTTCCTTGGATGTCGATGCCCCGGGAGTTACAGGCTGGGTAGTACCTGCAAACCAATTGAGGGTCTCTGTTCATCGCTGGGAGGGAAACCTTGGCGTCGGAGAGCAACCTGTCGCGGCATGGGGAGGGTGTTGAAGGGCGGTCCGAGGGCTCGCCAGCCTCGTTCCGAGCCGGTCTTGTGTCGACGCTCGCGCTGGCCCCAGGAGTGATCGCCTTCGCCCTGGTTTATGGTCTTACTGCACGGCAGGTCGGTCTCTCGTCGGGGCAGACCTGGCTGATGTCGCTCGCCGTCTTCGCCGGCGCGGCCCAGTTCAGCGCCTTGCAAGTCTGGTCCACCTCCGGTGGAGGGATGGTCGTCCTGGTGACCCTGGTTGTCAACCTGCGCTACCTCCTGATGAGCGCCTCCATCGCACCGTACCTTCGAGGACTCTCGCGGGGGCGTAGGATGCTGGCGGCCTTCACGCTCTCGGACGAATCGTACGCGCTGGCCACAGCTCGCTATGCTGCTGGCTCGGGCAGCTCTGCCTACCTGCTGGGCGCCAATCTGGGCCTGTATTTCCAGTGGGGTATGGCCAGCCTCGCCGGGGCGTTGCTGGCAAGAGCTCTGCCGGACCTCGGCCCCTACCGGCTGGATCTGATCTTCCCGCTGGCGTTTCTGGGGCTTCTGGTTCCTCTGGTTCGCGACCGGATATCGTTTGTGGTCGCCGTCGTCGCAGGTGGGCTGGCCCTTGCCGGATCCGTCCTGCTGCCGGGCAAGTGGTACATCGTGCTCAGCGGGTTAGCCGCCAGTCTGGTCGGGGTTGCGAGTGAGGTGCGATGGAAGCACTCCTGACCATTCTTGCGATGGCTCTGGTCACATTTGCGATTCGGTTTGGTCCTGTGCTGCTGTTGAGCCGCGACTTGCCCCCGTTGGTAAGCCGGTGGTTGCACTACGTTCCTGTTGCCATCTTCGCGGCCCTGGTAGTCCCGGGCCTTCTTCTGACCGGGCAGGAGGCAGGTATCGGCCCCGGTCTATGCGCCGGACTCGCGGGGCTGTTTGTTGCCTGGAGGACCCGCAACGTACTCCTTGTTATCGTTGTCGGTATGGCTACCTACTGGCTCTTCAGGCTCGCCGGCGCATGACCCGATACCTGGGAGTCGTACCATGTGGCAGCTGTTCGGGTCACAGATGCACTTGCGCAGTGCGGAAGTCTGTCAGCGTGAGGTCGAGGGAAAGCCGCCGGAATCCTTGGGCCCTGCATTTGGTGCCCGGGCAGGGCGAAGAAGCGTCAGGCAGCCTACGGCGAGGGCAGCCTCAGGACTGAGCCCAGCCTGCTGCAGGAGCGCAGGGCCGGCAAGGTGCAACCTGAGTGTGGAGATCCGGGTTGCGGCAGACCGTCGCTGGGGGCGTCAGCCTGCGCCTCACACCAGAGCGCCGTTCACAACAATGGCCCGGGAACACCCGGGGGGTGCAGTCGTGGAGGGGCTACGTGCGTCCTCGCGGCCCTCTGACCGAACTCACCTCAACCAGAACACGGAGGCTGACATGTTCGAGAGTATCGAAGGAACAAAGGAAGCCCGGAGGTCATTCAATCTGCGAATGCTCCGCAGCGGGGTGAGCACCTTCCGTGACTTCGAAGAGCTCGAAGTCGACGCCTTTCGGGATGGTGCCCTTGATCAGAAGAGCAAGGAGCTGACCGCGCTGGGGATCAGCATTTGTCACGCCTGGTACGGCTGTATGGAGTATCACGTCAGCAGGGCATCCGGTCTTGGTGCCAGCCGGAAGGAGATCCTCGAAGCGACCGCCGTGGCTCTGGCACTTGGCGGTGGCGTGGTCCAATGGCCTGCAAGGTTTGTTTTCAAAGTGCTTGACGACCTGGATGGCCGGAAAGCTGCCGACAAGGGGGTGGCAGATACATGACCGGGAAGTGACGCTCGGGTTGTCCTGCGCGACCGGTCCTCAGACCGCAAGGCCCATGTAAGGACCGCCACGTGTGTCGGCGTAAGTGGGTGGGGAGGCCCGGCTGGAGTCAGCCAACCGGCGTTGGAAAGCTGCTAACGATGCACCTCGATCAGTGGTGGGGCGAGTACATGGGTCAATGAGAGGGGAGGCATATCGTTGCCGGGAGTGAGCAGCCCCAGATGTCCTCATTGGCGTCGGAAAGGAGCACGACCGTGAGCAAACGGATTGCAATCCTTGCGTTCGATGATGTGGAGGAATTAGATCTGGTAGGCGTCTACGAGGTGCTGGCCAAGACCCGGCGGATGAAGGAGGACGGTAGCTTGGACATTGACGAGCCTTTGCAGGTGGACGTCCTCGGTTTGACCGAGGAGGTCGTCTGTCGCAACGGGCTGGTGATCAGGCCTCACCGCCGCAATCGCGGCTTCGCTGGCTACGACATTTTGATCGTACCCGGGGGCAACGGCGTCGCCGAGGTCGTGAAGGACGGCGCTCTCATGGCTGATATCTGGGATTTCGCGAGACAACATCTGGTCTGTTCTGTCTGCACTGGCGCCATGGTGTTGGCGAAAGCTGGGTTGCTGGAGGGGAAAAAGGCGACCACCCATCATGAAGCCCGCGAGGAACTGCGCCCCTACTGTGAGGTCTCCCATGAACGCGTGGTTGAAGACGGAAACGTGATCACCGCAGGCGGCATTTCGTGTTCGCTCGACCTGGGGCTGGCCCTGCTTGAAAGAATCTTCAGCCGCGAGGTTGCTGAGTGTGTGGCACGACGCCTGGCGTTGGACTCCCTCGGGTGTGAAACTCAGGGGAACTGAAGAGGGGGATAGGGGGATGATGAAGCCGGTCGCCACGGTCCGGCCTCGTCCCCGGATCATCGCCCGGAGATCCTTGCTACGATCTCGGCCCTGGACCTGAAGGTGCGCCGCAGGCATTTGGGCCATCAGCTGGGCAGTCCCTGGAAGAGGCCTCCCACTTGTCCAGTAGCGCAACGGCGCACAGGCTGATCCGACACGAGCTGCGTCACGTCAGTGGAAGAGACAATACAGACCATCCGTAAGCACCGCTCCATCTGGCGTTTCGCGCGCAGGGAGTTGCCCGCGGAAGAGAAGCTGACCCTGCTCGAATGTGCAATTCGCGCCCCCACCACCGCCATGGGGCATTTCTACTCCATCATCGAAGTGGTTGACCGGTCTCTCCGGAGCAGGCTCTATCGAATCTGTGGCGGACAGGAAACTCTGCTTCAAGGCACGATGTTCATTTTCAGCCTGGACCTTCGCCGCTCCAGCCTCTGGGCCATCCACCTTGGCGTGGAGCGAATGATAGACGGCTTCACCGGCTTGATTTTCGCCACCGTGGATGCGGCCCTGGCCGCCCAGAACCTCTCCCTGGCCGTAGAGTCCCTCGGCCTCGGGACAGTCTTCATAGGAACTGTGGGGCACAACGCGCTGCAGGTCAGTGAATTGCTGGATCTGCCCTCTGAGGTCCTGCCCGTCATCGGCTTGATCGTCGGCTATCCAGCGGAGGATCCCGCGATCCGGCCCCGAATCCCCCTGGCTTACCTGCACCACGTCGACAGTTACCGGGACACGCAGCCGGCCGATATCGAGGCGGCCATCTCCGCTATCGGCAATTGGTCGGCGGGCGAGGCCCCTGCGAAGGAGGAACAGGCGCAGAGGCGTGCTTTCGTCAGGACAATCCTGGGCGGGCGCTGGTGGGTGGATGGTGAAGAGAGCCTGAGGCGAGCCCTTGTGAGGCAGGGGATGTCGCCGTGACCCAGTGCGGTGGGCATTTGTCAGGCGAGAGCGAGGCCTTGTCGCGCCTTTCGGCGATGGTGGGACTCCCTTGTCTGTTTGAAAAGCGTTGTGCTTCCGGGCGTGGTGCGAAGTCCGAGCAAACCTCCACTTCGGCCGCAGGCAAAGGTCAACGCCTGGATCTCGGATCGGCGTACCGAACCGATCGGACGGTCGAGAGGCTCCTCCGAACGAGCATCGGACAATCTGACCTGGTGTAGGAGAAATAGGACATGCCCCTTCTCCCTTTCCTGCAGGTTGACGCCTTTACCACGACGCCGTTATTGGGCAATCCGGCGGCGATTCTCCTGGATGCGCAAGACCTGAATGAATGGCAGATGCAGACCATCGCCCGGGAGATGAATCTCTCGGAGACCGCTTTCGTCATGCCGTCTGCCGTGGCGGACTTCCAACTGCGCTTCTTTACGCCGCTCAAGGAGATCCCTCTGGCCGGCCACCCCACTGTGGCCGCGGTCCACGCGTTGATCGAGGAAGAGCGCCTGCCGCTGGCGGGATGGCGGACGAAGGTCACCCTCCAGGTTCAGGTGGGCGTCCTGCGTGTTGAGGTCCGGACTCGGCCCGCCATGGCCTCTCTGGTGGTGATGACACTGCAGCCACCAGAGTTCCTCGACACATGTCCCCTGGAATGCGTCGCTAACGCCCTTGGAATCCTCCCCAATGAGATCGCCGAACCGGTTCAAACGGTGAGCACCGGGACACCACAGCTCATGGTACGGCTGCGGGACCCGGCTGTGTTGGAGAGGGTGCAGCCCGACTTTCGCGCTCTAACCCGTCTGACAGAGCAAGGGGACTTCTTTAGCGTACACGTATTCAGCCTGAACCAGAAGGAGGTGGAGGAGCCCCGGCCGTGCGCCCGCCATTTCGCGCCGGCGGCCGGAGTGAACGAAGACCCGGTGACAGGCTCGTCCAGCGGTGCAATGGGGGCCTACCTTGTGCGTTACGGCCTACTAGGGTGTCCGATCTTCGTGGCGGAGCAGGGCAGGAACGTCGGGCGCCCTAGGAGGGTGTACGTGGAGGTCGTCATGAGGGAGGGCAGGATTGAAGCCGTGAGAATCGCCGGAGAGGTGGTGACGGTGCTGCGCGGAGTTCTTGATGAAGGAGGGC
>Ga0256868_10001767_pt1 | contig 11523 bp, 5 predicted proteins | sample RVTome_13_FD_187341 | JGI IMG/M metagenome (GOLD analysis project Ga0256868, IMG submission 187341) | Soil microbial communities from uranium-contaminated site in the Upper Colorado River Basin, Wyoming, United States - RVT92D227 HiSeq ... | reverse complement strand
AGGAGTAGTTCGAACCCGGGTTGAAGGCCACGAGGTAGGTATTAACGCGGTGCAAAGCGGCGCCCACAAGCAGAATGATCGCTGCGCGTACCTGCCAGACAGCCTGATTCCTCCGGCTCTCGGACAGCAGGATCGCCGCGCCCACGACCAGCAGGCCGACCTCACCGATGAACGCGATCCCGTACCCGCTCGCGAGGTAGCCGAGCTTGCCTGCGATAGCGACCTCTGCAACCCGGAACACGGACCAGCCGAGAGCGACCCACGCAGCCACGTGCGAGAGCGATGAAAGCATGGTGGTCTCCCGCGGGCGCCGAAAAGCCACTGCGGAGAACGTTGCCTCGAGCGTCACGACCGCGAACCCCATGATGATGCAGTTGACCAGGAACAGCAGCGGCAACCACGAGGTGAACCAGAGCGGGTGCATCCTCGGGCCCGGCAGCAGCATCATCGTTCCGAGCGAGGACTGGTGCATCGTCGGGAGCAGGAGACCGAGCGCGAGGACCCAGATAAAGCTCTTCTCGATGAAGGTGAGCCCGCTCTGGGCGAGCTTCCGCAGGCCGCTCGACGCGCTCGCGCGCAGCTTCTCGAACAGTGCGGGGGAGAGCTCGATCATCAGCACGAGGGCGTACGCCGCCACGCAGAGCGCCACCTCGAGCTGCGGCGAGTGGGACCACCGCCATACGAAGATCGGGACCTTCCAGAGGCTCCAGAACCTGCCGAGGTCGATGACGACCGCGATCACGGCAAGACCGTAGCCGAGCAGGCTGGTGAGGATTGCCGGCCGAACCAGCGGGTGGTACTTGCCGCGGTTCAGGATGTAGACGAGGAGGCCCACCGCGTACCCTCCGCAGCCGATCGCCGTCCCAATGACCACGTCGATGGTGATCCAGACACCCCACGGGTAGCCGTTGGAAAGGTTGCTCACGCTGCCGATTCCGAAGGCGAAGCGGTAGATCGCGACGAGAGCACCGATACCGGCAATCGCCAGGAGCACCATGAAGGGGCGGGTCATCAGCCGTCCGCCCACCGGCGTGTGAACGTCGGTGTGCGCGCTCATGACTTCGCCTCCTTCTCATCGGCGCCGACCGCTTCGGTCCGGCGGTTTCGGTAGGCGACGGCCGCGAGGACGGCGTACAGGCCAACTGGGACAAGGAAGGGAAGGTTGTAGTAGATCCCCTCCTGCACCGCGTATGCAGTTTGTGGTACTGGCTCGTTGCCGATCTTCGGCAGACCCAGCTTCTCGAACGGCACGTGCGCGAGGTACAACACCTGGGTGCCGCCCGCGTCGAACTCGCCGTAGATCCGATCCTCGAAGTACCTGCCGGGGAAAGCGGCGATTCTGCGTTTTCCCTCGGCGAGCAGCTCATCGCGCGTGCCGTAGATCACGGCATCGCGGGGGCAGACCTCGCAGCATGCCGGTCCCTGGCCCTTCGGATAGCGCGTGAACCCGTCCGCTCCCTTGACCGCCGCATCCTTCACGCGATGACGGCAAAGCTCGCACTTCACGATCTTCGGGACTGCCTTGCTGAACTCGAACTTGGGCACGTTGAACGGGCACGACATCTGGCAGTAGCGGCAGCCGACGCAGTACGCGGGATTGTAGGAAACGACGCCGGTCACCTCGTCCTTGTGCAGCGAGCGGAGCATGCAGGCGGCCGCGCACGCCGGGTCGACGCAATGCATGCACTGCTGCTTCACGTACGAGGTTTTCTCGCCCTCGCGGTAGAGCTTGATGATGTTCTTCGTCTTGCCGTCGAGATCGAGCGGCGCGTCGTAGAGGTTCGACTCCTTCCAGGGGCCCGGCTCCGTAGGCATGTCGTTGGCCTGCTTGCATGCGACGACACAGGTCTTGCACCCGATGCACTTGGTCGCGTCGTAGAGCATCCCCATCGCGCCAGGCGGTGCCACCTTCCGCACCCGCGCCACTGCCGGGACGGCGCCTGCGGTGGCCGCGACGCCCCCCAACGTCAGCGACTTGAGCAGCACGCGTCGGTCGAGCGCCATGTCAAGCCCCCTTGTCCGGGCCGGTGCCCTTTTCCTCGCTGCCTTCGCCTATCTTCTTGGCCGCCATCCACCCGGCGCCGGCAAGCGCCCCGCCGACCACACCCGCGAGGCCGGCCGCTACGGCGCTTATGTGCCCCTGCTCTGCCTTGATCGGCGGGTAGGTATCGGGCGGCATCGGCCGCTGAATCTCGACCGTGGCATGCATCGGCATGCTCCACAGGATGGATTGCTCCGTGCACCCCACACAGGGGTGCCCGGTGCCGATCGGCCAGGCGCCGTCGACCTCGCAGTAGTGCTTGAGCGAGCAGTTCGCGTGCGTCGCCGGCCCCTTGCACCCCATCTTGTACAGGCACCAGCCGTTGCGGTGACCCTCATCGCCGAACTGCTGCACGAAGCGACCCGCGTCAAAGTGCGGCCGCCGCGGGCAGTCGTCGTGAATGACACGCCCGTACGCGAAGCGCGGGCGGGCCTGGTCGTCGAGGGCGGGCAGCGTGCCAAACGTCGCATACTGCAGCACCGTTCCAAGCAGGTTGTACGGGTTGGCCGGGCACCCGGGGATCGTGACCACGGTCTTGCCGGGGAGAACCTGCGGTGCGCCCTTGGCGCCGGTCGGGTTGGGGTCGGCCGACGGGATGCCACCCCACGACGCGCACGAGCCGATCGCGATGATGGCCCCTGCCTTGTCGGCGACCTCGTTCAGCATCTCGAGTGCGGTGCGCCCGCCGATCTTGCAGTAGATGCCGTTGTCCTTGGTCGGGATAGCGCCCTCGACGATGCACACATACTTGCCGGCGTTTGCCTCCATCGCGCTCTTGAGCGCAGCCTCGGCCTGGTACCCGGCTGCCGCGAACAACGTCTCGCAGTAGTCGAGCGAGATGAGGTCGAGGACCAGCTCGGCGAGCCCCGGGTGCGAGGTTCGCAGCAGCGACTCGGTGCATCCGGTGCACTCCTGGAAGTGCAGCCAGATGACCGAGGGCTTCAGCCCCTTCGCCGCAGCGTCCGCCCACTTCACGCCGACCGAGGCCGGCAAGCCGACGGCCGCCGCGGCCAGCGTGCAGATGCGGATGAAGTCCCTGCGGTCCAGGCCGCGATCCTCAAAAAGCTTTGAACGTTCGTCGTTACGTTCCAAACTTTTCATCGTGACCCTCCGTTTGTCTGGTGTCCCCCCACGGGAAGACTGTTGTGGCGAAGTTATCCGCGTATACCAGAACTGTCAAATGGGAGAAATGTGCGTTATGTGAATAGTTCTTCTTGAATCTCAAGATTGAGCAGGACGCCCTCCCGAGCGGGCCGGGGTGTTCTTTCAACGGCAGGGCTTCCTGTGGAAAACTCTGGGGGTTTCGTGACGTTTTTCACAACCACCCCAAGCATCTCGTGACAGCTTTCACGAGTTGTGTAGAATCATCGGCCGGAAGGGGGGAGATCCCACATGGCCACAATTGAAAACCTCAAGGCGGCGGTTGCGGGTGAGAGTCAGGCGAACCGCAAGTACCTCGCGTTCGCGAAGAAGGCCGAGGCCGACGGTTTCAGGCAGATCGCCAAGCTGTTCCGCGCGGCCGCCGAAGCCGAGACCGTGCACGCCCATGCCCACCTTCGCGTGATGGGCGGTGTCAAGGGCACAGCGGAGAACCTGCAGGCGTCCATCGACGGCGAGGGGTACGAGTTCAAGGAGATGTACCCCGCCTTCGTGAAGGAGGCCGAGGCAGAAGGCAACAAGGCGGCCGTGATGTCATTCAAGAACGCGATGGCGGTGGAGCAGATTCACCACGGGCTCTACACCCAGGCGCTCAAAGCTCAGAAGGCCGGAAAGGACCTCGAGCCCGGGCGCGTCTGGGTCTGCGCGGTATGCGGCCACACGCTGATCGGCGAGGAACCCCCGGATAAGTGCCCGACCTGCGGCGCCCCGAAGGAGAAGTTCTTCGACGTTAAGTAGCCGGACCATCCAAAAGGTCCAAACCGATCCGCCGCGTGGCGCTCACCCCCCTCGCGGAACGCCCCGCGGCCGCCGTCCGGCAAGGCCGGAATTTCGCCCGATGCCCGCGCGTTGTCCGATTTTGCGACGAGAGCGGCGAGGTTTGGACAGTGGCGACAGTGGCGTGCAGCCAACACAACGTTCAACAGGACTCCCCCCTGGGCCGAGGGTATCCGGGCGGCTGTAAGCAGGCCCCGGAGAAGGTGTGCGGCCCGCCCACAGCCCCATGATCTGCCCCCACTGCCAGACCCCGAACCCCGACGGCGCCGTGGCGTGTTTTTCCTGCTCGGGCGTCCTGAGCAGCGTAGGCGCCACGCTCTCCGGTTCCGACGCTACGCTCTCCCCCGCCCCCGCCCCGACGCTGCTCCCAAGGCCCGCGGACAGCCCTCGCACCGGTGCCAGCCAGTCACAGTTTGCCGGTCCGGGACCACAGGCCCTCCAGGAAGGGCAAGAGATCGGCCAACGCTACGAAGTGAAGAGGCTGCTCGGCCGCGGGGGGATGGGCGCCGTCTACCTGGTCCACGACCGGGCGCTCGACCGCGACGTCGCCCTCAAGGTCATCCGCCCCGACATCGCGGAGGATCCTGACACCCTCGAGCGCTTCAAGCGCGAGATCCAGCTCTCGAGCGTGGTCACCCACAAGAACGTCCTCCGTGTCTACGACCTCGGGGAGGGTGCGGGGATCAGGTTCGTCACGATGCAGTACGTGGACGGGGAGGATCTCACCGCGTTGATCAAGCGGGAAGGGAGGCTTCCCGTCCCGCAGATCGTCAACATCTTCCAGCAGACCTGCCAGGGGCTGGCGGCCGCTCACGAGCAAGACGTCGTGCACCGGGATCTGAAGCCTCAGAACATCATGCTGGACAAGGCAGGGAACGTTCTCCTGACCGATTTCGGCCTTGCGAAGTCCCTCGGCGCGAGCGGCATGACCGAGACCGGTGCGCTCCTCGGCACGCCGTTCTACATGTCCCCCGAGCAGGTCCGCGGCGAGCCGGCGGACCACCGGTCCGACATCTACTCGCTGGGCATCATCCTCTACGAGATGGCGACCGGGAAGGTGCCGTTTTCCACCGGAACGGCGTACCAGATCATGGTGCAGCGGCTGCAGCGCGCTCCCCATCCGGTGTCGGAGCTTAACCCCGACTTTCCGCCCTACCTGCGCAAGATCCTCGAGCGCTGCATGGCGACCGACCTGGTCGCCCGCTACCAGTCCGTCGCCGAAGTGCTGGCGGACCTGGACTCCGCCAGCTTCAGCACCTCGCTGCGCTATGAGGTGCGGAAACGCGGACGCCTCCTCGTAGGGCTGGGGGTCGCGGCCGCTCTCATCGCGCTGGCGGCAATCGGGTGGCGAATGTACAGGAGCGGACCGCCGGCGAAAGTCGCCGAGCAGAGAGTCCAGTCGGTGTTGATTGCCGACTTCGAAAACCGCACCGGCGACCCCCTCTTCGCGAGCACGCTGGAGCCGGCGTTCACGACCGCTCTCGAGGGTGCCTCGTTCATCAACTCGTTCAGCCGCTCGCAGGCGCGCAAGCTGGCTGCTCAACTCCAGCCGGACGCGACCGGCCTTCCGGAGGCGCTGGCACGCCTGGTGGCCGTTCGCCAGGGCATCAGCGTCGTCGTTGGGGGGTCAATCGAGCACGACGGCACGGGGTACGACCTCTCCGTGAGAGCCGTTGACACCGTGACGGGGAAGCCGATCGTCACGGCCAGCGTCGACGCCTCTGCGAAGGAGGACGCGCTTCGTGCGGCTGCCAAGCTCGCGGCGCGCGTCCGGAAGGCGCTGGGCGACACGACACCGGAATCGGCGCAGCTCGCCGCGGCAGAGACGTTCACCGCCGGCAGTCTGGAAGCGGCCCACGAGTACGCCGTCGCCCAGGAGCTTCAATGGGCCGGAAACTGGGGCGAGGCGATCAGCCACTACTCGCGCGCCATCAACCTCGACCCGAGGCTGGGCCGCGCCTACGCGGGGCTCGCGGCCGCGTACGTGAACCTCGGCCGGCGCCAGGAATCAGAAACCTACTACAAGCTCGCCATGGCCAGGATCGATCGCATGAGCGAACGCGAACAGTACAGAACCGAGGGCGGTTACTTCCTGGTGGTTCGCGAGCCGCACAAGGCCATCGAGCAGTTCGACCGGCTCGTCAAGAAGTTCCCCGCCGACAGCGCGGGCTACGCCAATCTCGCACTGGCCCACTTCTACTCGCGAGACATGCAGCGTGCGCTCTCCGAAGGGCGCCGTGCCGTCGAGATCTCGCCGAAGAACGTCATTCAGCGAAACAACCTCGGGCTGTACGCGATGTATGCGGGCGACTTCGAGGCCGCACTCAAGGAGAGCCGCACCGTTCTGGATCTCAACCCCACGTTTGCCAAGGCACACCTCTGCACGGCGCTCTCGCAGCTCGGACAGGGTCAGACGGACCAGGCGGTCCAAACCTACCAGAGGCTGGCGGCCCTCGACGCGAGGGGGGCCTCGATCGCGGCGACCGGGCTGGCCGACCTCGCGCTGTACGAGGGCCGGGCCGGGGACGCCATCCCGGTGCTCCAGCAGGGGGTCGAGAGGGACCTTACCGGCAAAGACACGGAGTCGGCGGCCAGCAAGCTGGCGGTCCTCGCCGAGGCCCAGCTCCTGCAAGGCCAGCGGTCCCAGGCGGTAGCGACGGCGGACCGCGCCGTCGCGCTGTCCCGGGGCGATGTCATCTTGATCCCGGCGGCCCGTATCTACCTCGGCGCCGAGCTGGAGTCAAAGGCTCTCGCCCTCGCCGACGAGCTTGCGACCCGCCTCGGCCCGGACCCTCAGGCCTATGCGGCGCTTCTGCGCGGTGAAGTTCAGCTCAAGCGTGGGAGAACACGCGAGGCGATCACCACGCTGGAGGGCGCACAGCGGACCGCAAACACCTGGCTCGGGTGCCTCGACCTCGGCCGCGCCTACGTGGAAGCCGGGGCCTTCACCGAGGCGCACGCCCAGCTCGAGATGTGCCGCGAGCGCCGCGGCGAGGCAACGGCGGTGTTCCTCGACGACGTCCCTAGCTACCGCCTCTTTCCTCCCGTTCTGTACTACCTCGGCCGCGCGCACGAGGGTCTCAACAGCCCCGACGCGACCGTGTCCTACAAGGCGTTCCTCGCGATCAAGGAGAAAGGCGACGGGGATCCGCTGGTTGCGGATGCCCGCCGCCGCCTTACCGCCCGCTAGACGCGAGGGCCGCGCCCCGCAGCGTCCGGGGTGCACCCGCCGGTCCCCTTACTTCAGTTTCACGATTGTCGCCTTCGGAGCGCTCCCGTCCGCGAGTTGCAGGACCAGCGTGTAGCAACCCGGCGCGGTGCCTGACGAGGTGTCCCAGTTGAAGATGAACTGGTTGCTGCCCGAGCGGAACGTGCTGCCGCCCTTGGCGCCGGCGGTCGGAGAGTAGAGCAGAATCGTTTGCGCCCCCGGCGTCCCAGGGCAGCCGACGTTGAGCACCGCCTGCAATGACTGGGTTGTGCTGAGATCGTTGATGTAGTGGCCGTTGGCGTCCTTGAGCTGCCACTTGATCGGGACCCCTCGTGTCAGAGTGAACGAACCTGAGTAGGTCGGGCTCGAGTAGGTACCTGCGGTAGTCAGCGGCGTCTGGAAGCCGATGAAGGTGTACCCGGAGGAAACGTTTTGCGTCAGGGTGCTCGAAGCACTCGGGAAGAAGTTGCTGTCCCCGGCGTAGCTCGCGGTGATCGAGTGACTCCCGGCTGAGAGCGCCGAAGTGGTGAAGGCTGCCTTGCCACTGGCGAGCGTCGCGGTGCCCAGCGTCGTGGACCCATCCTTGAACGTCACCGTGCCGGTCGGCGTGCCCGATCCCGGTGACACCGCGCTCACCGTTGCGGTGAACGTGACAGACTGCCCTGCAATGGATGGGTTCCCCGAGGAGGTCAGCAACGTGCTCGTGCTGGCTTTGCTGACAACCTGGCTCAAGGCGGACGAGGTCCCGGTCACGAAGTTGGAATCGCCGCCGTACGTCGCGGTGATCGAGTGGGTGCCGACCGACAGCGCCGACGTGGTGAAGGGGGCGCTGCCGCCGGCAAGTGTCGCCGTGCCGAGCGTTGTCGAGCCGACCTTGAAGGTCACGGTGCCGGTGGGTGTGCCCGAAGCGGGGCCCACCGCGCTCACGGTTGCCGTGAAGACAACCACCTGTCCAAAAACTGACGGGTTCGCCGACGAGCTCACCGACGTGGTCGTGCCGCCCTGGTTCACGGTGAGCGTGAGGTCCCTGGCGGCCGCCGAGCCGTCGGCGTCCGTAACCTGGACCGTGAAACTCGAGGTGCCCACCGTCGAGGGCGCACCCGTGATCTGACCGCTCGGGGAGAGGCTCAGACCACCGGGCAGCGACCCGGACGCCACACCCCACGCGTAGGGTGCGGTGCCCCCGATCACCTGTAGCGCCTGGCTATAGGCTCCGCCGTACGTCGCGTCGGGAAGGGCACTGATGCTGATGAAGAGCGGCGCTGCGTACGTCTGTCCCGCATGGGGGATAGTGACCGGTGCAACCTGTTGGGTGATCTGTCTCATCGTCGCCGGGTCCACGATGCCGCGCAGCGTCACCAGGACCGTCTCGCCCGGGCGCAGGTAGAACGTGGCGTTGGATGTCCTGGGGTCGGTGACGTTGGGGTCCGTCAGGTTCGAGGTGTCCTCGAACACGGGGTCGTTGATGTTCACCAGCACTTCGTTACGCTGTTCCTGCAGGAGTTGGCAGTTGATGCTGATCGGGTTCTGGTACGCCTTGGAAATGATCAGCTGCAGGTGGGCGTTGGCCGGCGCGTTGCCGACCAGCTTCACATGGTAGGACGCAGAGGTGTTTCCGACGTTCGTCACCTTGTACGTCGCGTCCGTGATGGAGAGATCCGTGATGTTCTGGTTCGAAATGTCCGGGTTGGAAACATCCGGGTTGGCGACGTTGGAGTTCGAGACGTCGGGGTTGGACACATCAGGGTTGGAAATGTCCGGGTTGGACACGTCCGGGTTGGACACGTCCGGGTTGGAGACATCCGGGTTCGAGACGTCCGGGTTGGACACGTTGGAGTTTGAGACATCGGGGTTTGACACGTCGGGGTTGTAGATCTCGATCGTGTTGATATCGGTGCCCGGCCCGGTGACGCCGTCCGGGTTGGCGAGAGACGGCACCGTCCCGTCCGGATTGAGAGTCACGAAGTTGGAGAGTCCGCCGGGAACGGGGTTCCCGAGCGAGTCGGATTCCTCAACGTTGACCGTGATGCTCGCCGCGGGGTTGCTGGAGGTCGCGAACACCGAACGCGCGATCCCCGAGTGGGCGGGGATGGTCACGTCGAGGGCCGTCAGGGGGTCAGGATCGGTCGGCTGCGGGTGCAAGAGGAACGCCGCCTTGCCGCCGATGGGTTGGCTCGCGATCGTCATCACGAAGTCTTTGTCGAACTTCGTTGCGTTGCGCACCAGGACGACGAACGCTCGCGTCAGGGTTGTGCTGAGCGGCTTCGAGGTCTGTGGGGAGGTCACCTGTAACCCCTGCGTGATCCTGGCGCTGTAGATGTTCTGGTTTCGCATCCCCTCCTGGCCGGTGACACATGGGGATGTGGTCTGGGTCGGATCGAAGATGCTGGTTCCCCCGCCCCCGACCGGCGTGTAGTTCTGCCAGTTGCCGTCGCGCGGGGGCCGTACGTCCTGGTTACTCGTCCACGTCGCGTAGAAGACAGGGGCCCTGCTCGGCGCGACGTTGTACGTCCAGGACCCACCGGCGGCCGGAGGCAAGAACGTCTGGCCGGCGATATCGATGTAGTCGCCGATGAACGCGACGGTCCCCTGCTTGAACAGCGGCAGGTTGGGTGGGTTGACCTGGAGCTGCTGCAGATACTGGATGGTCCCGGTCTCGTCCCCGCGCGTCCCGAACTTGTACTGGGAGACCCTCGCCGTTGTGAAGGCCGGCGAGGACGAAGCAGCGGCCTGCGCCACGCGCACGTCAAGCGTGTGTCGCTGCTGGGCGAGACCGAAGTCGTCCACGTACGGTGTGTAGACCTGTGACGGGCTCGTAAGCAGCTCCCCGCGGGGCAGCCGCTGCTCCTTGTAGAAGCGCCCAAAGGAGTCAGGCTGGAACGGGGAGTTGGGGTAGAAGAGCCCAAGCGTGTGGTCGAGACGCGTGTCGTAGTACAGGAGCATGAGCTGACCGGCGGCGAACGCGAGCTGCGGCATGAACTGGTGCCCGCGGGTGAAGGTCGCACCGTAGTCGTCCACCACGGGTCCGGTGTCCACCGACACAGGGTTGGACCAGCTCGTTCCGTTGAGTGAGGTGGTCAGGTAGATCCGCGCATCCGCCCCTGCGGATGGCCGGGCCGCCCACGCCAGATGCACCCGGCTGGTGTTGCCCGAGTCCACGGACGCCGCAATCGTGGGGAGCGATTCGGTGCGAAACGAGGTGGCCGTTGTTCCCTGATCGAACGGGATGATCGTCGCCACATCGGTGGCCTTCGTGAACGTCTTCCCGAAATCGGTGGACTTCGCAAGAACGATAGCGTCGCTCTGGCTACTGGTCGCAAAGCGCCGCCACGTGACGTGGACGGCACCCGAGAGCGGGTCGATGGCGATCGCTGTTCCCTGGTTGATCGAGCTGCTCTCGGAGAGCTTGATCGGGTTACTCCAGGTGGCCCCGCAGTCCAACGAGCGCGTGAACATGATCTTCGTGCTGGTGCTCCCCGTGAACTTCGCCCAGGTGAAGTACACGGTACCGGCGGGGAACGACTGCGTCGGGGACACGTTGATCGTGCACTGCCCCGCCCCGGCGCGGGGCACGTCGGCGGCGACCCACGGCTTGTCGAGGAACTGGCCCGAGGTTCCGGTGTCTACGACTTTCGTTCCAACGTACTTGATGGTGTCCAGGCCCTGCGTGGCGTCGCCGTTCTCCTTGTTGTTGAGGTCGATTAGCGACGTCACGAATACCGCTCCCAGATCGGTGTCGCGGTTGAAGGCGATTCCGCTGAAGTAGAAGAGCCCATTGGTCCCGGGGCGCATCACGGGATCCCCACCCGCCGAAAATCCCTTCAACGGCGAGGCCAGCCCCTGTGCCGACTGATCCTGGGGGTATCCCGGGAGCAGCGTGCTCTGCCACGTCTGGCCCCCGTCGAACGACTTGAACACTCCGAGCCAGGCGTCACCGGAGAGCTTGCCATCCGGTAGTCCCGGCACGTCCACGGTCCGGTAGTCGTTGGCCCCCGCGAGCAGGTGCAGCGGGTTCCTGGACGAGACCGCCAGCGACGGCTCGTTCTGGCGCTGCAGGAACGGGTCGCCCCCCGGCCACTGGGTCCCCGACACCATGTTCACGTTTTGGCCCACGATCTGGGCCTGACCCGGAGCGGCCGCAAGAAGGACCGCCAGCGCGCCGACGGCGCCCAAAACCATACCCCCCCGTGCTTCCTGACGAGACATCAGCTGCCTCCCCCGGGTCCCCCTGCCGGCAGCCACGGTCATGGCCGCGCAAGCCTGTGTCCTGAGAACCTTGCGGAGTCTAACAGGAATGAGACGGAGTCCTATTCCGCTGCTTGTCGTGTCGGACCAATCG
>Ga0256868_10001766_pt1 | contig 11532 bp, 11 predicted proteins | sample RVTome_13_FD_187341 | JGI IMG/M metagenome (GOLD analysis project Ga0256868, IMG submission 187341) | Soil microbial communities from uranium-contaminated site in the Upper Colorado River Basin, Wyoming, United States - RVT92D227 HiSeq ... | reverse complement strand
TGAGATGAGAAGCCAGGTCCCCATAATCATAGGCTCTCCTGGGTCTGACATCTACGATGAGTCCTGGAAGAAAAACCCGATTTGATTCGAGGAGGGCCAGTTCATTCCATTGGATATCCGATTTAATCTTCACCGGCCTGAAAGGCGCCCGTCGTTTTTGGGCCTTGATCTTCTCCTCAATCTCCTCCGGAGTGATGTTTAACATTTCTCCAACTTTGATCAAGACCTCTGGATTGGCTTTTGCATCTTCCGGGACAAGATAGACTTCGAAGGAGGGCCGATTATGAGCCAAAACACGCCCCTTGCAATCGAACAACATTCCTCGATCAGCAGGATTCTCAATGAGTCGAATGCGGTTATTTTCAGACAAATACCGGAGTTCATTCCCTTTAATCACTTGAAGGGACCATAGGCGGATGAAAATCAACAAAAAAGCTAAACCGACAAAGACCACCAGGTATTTATACCTTCCCTGGAAGTCTTCCATCTTCTGGGTATTTAATTCCATCATGACCGATACCCCCTCTCCTTTATTCCCTGCTCAGACTGACGCAATAATAATGATGACCCCTTTTGAAAAAGGAAAAAGAGGAGTGGGGTGGCAAGACCAGTAAAGAAGGATTGGGGGAGAAGGAACCTAAACAATAAGGGATAAAGGTTTCCAAGGGGGATGGGTTGGAGGGTGTTCATCAGCATGAAGATGAGAATCCCTTCGAGTATACCAAAGACGAAGGCGAAAAGGAATTGGAAGGTAAATCCTTCGAGATAGAATCGTTCTTTAAAGAATTGGGCAGCTAAAAACACCAGAGGCCTGGAAACGGTGTAAAAGCCGAAGGTGTTTCCAGAAAACAGATCCAGGAGATATCCCATAAAGAATGCCAATATCCCGCCGAAAATCGGCGGAAATAAAAAAGCCAGGTAAAGGGTAAAGATGAGAAGGAGGTCCGGCCTGATCCTTTGAATAGGAAAGGAGGACAACAACGTGGTCTGGAGGATAAGAAAGAGACTCGCCGCTAAAAGAGGTGGAATCACCCGTTTCATTTCCTGCTCTTCTTCACTTTCTTTGTCTTTTCTTCTTGGGGTAGCAAAGAGGGGAGAGGGTCCATGATGACGAAAACTTCCTCTATTTGTGTAAAATCCACACTGGGAATCAATTCGGCATGTTGAAAAATGCCGTGACCCTTCTTGTCGACCTTCTTGATCTCACCCACCATTAATCCTTTGGGAAAATTTCCACCCAATCCTGAGGTGACGACAGCATCCCCAACAGCCACCTCTTCCGTTCGAAGAAGGTATTTCAGCTGGCATCGGTTTTCTCCTTTTCCTTCAACGATGGCCTTCGCGCGAGTTCTCTGGACAATGGAATCAATGGCGCTGTTGTAATCGGTGATGAGAAGAACCGTGGCATAATGGGGTGCCGTTTTCAGAATCTGACCGATGATCCCAGTTGGAGAGACCACCGCCATTCCCCTTTTCACTCCATCTCTCTCCCCTTTATCAATGGTCACGCTCTTGAACCAAGAAGAGGGATCTTGACCAATCACTTCAGCCCCGATCATGGAAGACGAGCTTTTCTCCCGAAATTGAAGCAGATGCCTCAGGCGGTCGTTGGCCAACCTCATCTCCTTTATCTGATGGGTTTCTGCTTGAAGCTCAGCGACCTTTTGTTTAAGCATCCTGTTTTCTTTTTCAAGGTTGACTAAAAAAACATATTGTTGGAAGGTTCCTCGAATGGTCTTGCTGACAAACGTGGAAGCTTTCTGGAAAGGGGAGCATATCTCCATCAGAAGGGCGTCAAAAAATTCTACTCCCTTCCGCTGTTGCGCCCTCAGCGACATCAAAATAAGGGCAGCCAACAAAAGGAGGATGATGAAAATAAAAAGATGATATCTTCGGAAGAGGAAAAGACCACGTACCCTCATTAATCTCAATATTGAACCGTCACGGTATGGAGCAATTTTTCGTTGTCTAAAACCATTCCTGCACCTAACACAATGGCCGAGAGGGGATCGTCTACGATTGTAATGGGAAGACTGGTCACCTCCCGGAGCAAAACATCGAGGTTCTTCAGAAGGGCACCTCCGCCCACCAGGACAATCCCTTTGTCCACAATATCTGCTGCCAATTCTGGCGGGGTCCCTTCCAGAGTGATCCGGACGGTATCGATGATGGTATTGATCGATTCAGCCAATCCCTCTCGGACTTCCTCGCTATTGATTTCAAGGGTTTTGGGGATACCTGTGACTAAGTCCCTTCCTTTTACCTCTATGGTTTGAGGATTCTCTTCGGGATAGGCGGTCCCAATATTAATTTTGATCAATTCAGCCGTTCGCTCGCCGATGAGAAGGTTGTATTTTCTTTTGATGTATTGGACAAGGGCCTCGTCCATCTTATCCCCCGCCACCCGGATGGATTGACTTGTCACAATCCCCGATAGGGAAATGACCGCTACCTCCGTGGTCCCTCCACCGATGTCAACAATCATATTCCCGGAGGCCTCGGTGATCGGAAGTCCCGCCCCGATGGCGGCGGCCATCGGCTCATCGATCAGATAAATTTCCCTGGCGCCAGCAGATTGAGCCGATTCCCGAACCGCACGTTTTTCTACGGGTGTGATGCCAGAAGGGACGGAGATGACCACCCGGGGTCGAAGCAGGGTTTTTCGATTGTGAACTTTGGCGATGAAATAACGGAGCATCTCACCGGTAATTTCAAAATCGGCGATCACTCCGTCCTTCATCGGTCGGATGGCAAAAATGTTGCTTGGTGTTCGACCCAACATTTCCTTGGCTTCACGGCCTACGGCCAGGACGTGCTTCTCTCCTCTCGAATCCCTCTGAATGGCCACCACGGACGGCTCGGAGACGACGATTCCCTTCCCTTTCACATAGACGACGGTATTCGCCGTACCCAAATCAATGGCCAAATCCGATGAAAAAAGGCCCCATAATGAATCAAATACCATCCTTTTTTTTCCTCCCTTTCTTGAAACCATCCCATATTAACAAATACCGTAACCTGATTCAAGAAAATTCATCACAGAAAATTACCACCTTATTTTCTTAATATAAAATATAGGCAATATTCGTGCCAAAAACAGGCCTGCTGCGAGAAGGTTTGCATGCCGTAGACGGGCCTGTCCGCCGAAGGGGAGTTTAACTTCCGTAAGCAGCTTATTCACCCCAATTTTTTAGAAACCCTAAGCTTTTTAGAGACAAGCCACCCAGCCGAGCCCCTCAGAGAGGCTTCACAGGCCGCACCGCTTTGCGTTTGGACAAATAGATCCAGGGTCAGAAGCCCTTTGTGTTCCTTGGTCAGGTTGCAGAGAATTGCCTAGAAAATAGCTTTCTTAAATCCCTCCCCACCTCCCTTTACGAAAGGGAGGAGTAACCTCCCCCTTTGAAAAAGGGGGATTGAGGGGGATTTTCATTGTTTGAGGGTGACGAACCCGTCATGAAAGATTTCTAAGAGATCGGCCTTATGAAGCCTTGAAGAGGGGGTTGGCCAGGTGGCCTGGTGCATCCATTTCATCCAGCCTGGAGAGGATAAGGAAAAACTGGGGGTGGGCAAGCCGCAGGGGGGCGTTGACCCCTTCCCATAGAATGGGTTAAATAGGAAGCATGAAGATACTCTTGATCTCACCTGAGCGGGAGCGAAAAAAGGAAGAGGCCTTCCTGTTCCGACTGAGTTTTTTGAACCTTCCCTATGTCGCAGCTGTCACCCCTCCTGGTGTAGAGTTAAAGATTGTCGATGAAGCCTTTGAAAAAATCGATTTCGAAGAAAAGGCGGACCTGGTGGGGATAACTGCCCAGACGCCCGTTGCCCCCCGGGCTTACCAGATCGCAGAAGAGTTTAAAAAGAGAGAAATCCCTGTCGTCATGGGAGGTGTCCATGCGAGCATGCTCCCTCAAGAGGCGCTTCGACATGTGGATGCCGTTGTGGTAGGAGAAGCAGAAGAGGTTTGGCCAGATCTAATCGAGGATCTAAGAAGAGGGCAAATGAGGCGGATTTATGTGGGGAGCGAATTCGTGAATCCCTCCCACCTTCTCTTTCCCAGAAGGGATCTTCTCAATGAAAAATTTTACTTTCCATTGAAGTTACTCGAAACCACACGAGGATGTCCTCACCGCTGTGACTTCTGCGGCGTCTCAAAATTTTTCGGATTTCGATATCGCAATCGCCCGATCAGCGAAATTGAGCGAGAACTTAAGACCCTTTTCCAAAAGGGACCGGTGATGAGCCTTGTTTTAAGAAGCATCCTTTCCCTATTGAGCAAAGACCTTCCTTATTTTCTCAAAAGAAGGCTTCTTTACATCATCGATTCCAACATCGCAGGGGACAAGCGGTTTTGTCTTGAACTTCTTTCCCTTCTTAGAGAATTCGACCTCCTTTGGTATGGCCATGCCCCCGTCTCCATCGCCTTTGATCAGAAACTCCTGGAGGGATTTGCACAAAGTGGCTGTATCGCGATCAATATCGGTTTTGAGTCCTTCTCAACCAAGAACCTGGATAGGATGGGAAAGGGATTCAACCACCCCTCGCGGTATGCGGAGGCGGTCAAGAGAATTCACGACCAGGGAATCGGTATCATGGGGACCTTCATCGTAGGTCTGGATGACGATGACGCTGGAGTCTTCCAAAGGATCATCGACTTCTGCATCGATTCGAAACTCGACTGGGCCCTTGCCTTCATCATGGCCCCCTATCCTGGAACCGATTCATTTCTCCGATTGGAAAAAGAAGGAAGAATTTTTTGCAGAGATTGGGAGAAATACGATTCTCTCAACGCCGTTTATCAGCCTTTATTGATGTCCGTGGAAGAATTGGAAAAAGGGATGAGGAGGGTCTGGAAAGAGGTTTTCTCAATCTCTTCGATCTATCAAAGGATTTTTAAAAGACCCTGGGTCCATCCCCTCTTCTACTTAGCGATGAACTGGCAGTTTCACCAATTGACCAAAACATGGTAAAATAGGAAACGATGAACATTTATTTTTTTAAATTTTCCTCTTTTCTTTACTTATTTGGGACGTTGGCCTATTTGGCATATATCATTTTACTGAAAGAGGCCCTCTCCAAAATAGCGGCCACCGTCGTCTCCATTGGATTCGCCTCCCATACCCTGGCCATCCTCACAAGGTATGTGGAAGCGGGGCATACTCCCGTGACCAATCTTTATGAATCCCTCTCCTTCTTTGCATGGATGATCATTGGCATCCTGTTGATCGCAAATCTTAAATATAGGGTCAAGGTTCTGGGTTCCTTTCTCACCCCTATTGCCCTCATCCTCATGCTTTTTGCTTTGGCCCTCCCCAAAGAGATCTTTCCCTTGGCTCCCGTATTGCAGAGTTTCTGGCATCCTTTCCATGTGATCTTTGCTTTTTTGGGCAATGCCATCTTCACTTTAACCTTCTGCTGCGGAGTGATGTATTTAATTCAAGAGCATCAACTCAAATCGAAAAAGATGGGGGCCATTGCCAGAAGGCTTCCTCCTTTGAATCTTCTGGACGATCTGAGCTACCAGTCCCTCAAATTTGGGTTCCCCCTGTTGACCCTGGGGATCATCACAGGCGCTGTTTGGGCAGAATATGCCTGGGGAAGATACTGGAATTGGGATCCTAAAGAAACATGGTCCCTAATCACCTGGCTCCTCTATGCGGCACTGCTTCACCAGCGTCTGACAGTTGGATGGAGGGGACGGAAGGCAGCGATGATGGCCATTGTAGGATTTCTGGCTGTCCTCTTCACATTCTTGGGCGTGAACCTCCTTCTCCCCGGACTCCATGCCTATGCGAACTGGTAAAAAAAGAGAGGAGGAGGTTGAGGTTAAGGTTTAGGTCGAGAAAAGATGGAATATAATTCATTCGAGGATATGACGGTATGGCAGAAAGCTATGGACTTGGCAGTTAAAATCTATAGCCTTACTGATAGGCTACCAAGAAAAGAGGATTTTAGCCTAACTTCACAAATCAGAGATTCAGGATTATCTGTTTCTGGCAATATCTCAGAAGGGTTTGGAAGAAAGCATACCAAAGATAAAATAAAATTTTATTACAATGCAAGAGGTTCATTAGCAGAAACCAAGAGTCATCTGATTTACGGACATAAGGTGGGGTATTTTACTGCGACAGAATTAAGGGAATTTTCGAACCTCATTAAGGAGATATGGAAGGAATTAAACTCTTTAATCAATTCCTTATCAAAAAAGCCCTAATTAAAATCTGTTGCATTAGGTATTTTACTTCAACCTTATCCTTGATGTTTTTGCTTAACCTTAGCCTTAACCTCAACCTTATCCTTTTGTTTATATTAACATGGAACTCCTCGTCGTCGGATTAAATCATAAAACAGCGCCTATTGAGATCAGGGAATGCCTCGCCTTTCCCGAAGATAAGCTGGAAGACGCTTTATACAAGGTCCATACCCTTCCTTCTCTCAAGGAAAATATGATCGTCTCCACCTGTAATCGGGTGGAGGTCTATGCGGCCACACGAGAGACAGAAAAAGCCATTCTCGATCTGAAGGAATTTCTCTCTCAATACCATGGCATTCCTTTGAAGGAATTCGAAAAACGTCTCTATGCTTATGTTGGAGAAGAGGCGGTGAGGCATATTTTTCGAGTCGCCTCCAGCCTCGACTCAATGGTCTTAGGAGAACCCCAAATCTTAGGCCAGATCAAGGATGCCTATGATCTCTCCCAACAGGTTAAAACTTCAGGTCTTATCCTCCATCGACTTCTTCATCGGGCCTTTCATGTGGCAAAAAGGGTGAGAACCGAGACGAAGATCATCATCGGTGCGATATCCGTCAGTTCGGTTGCGGTCGCGTTGGCTGAAAAAATCTTTGGAATCCTCGAAAAGAAAACCGTCTTGCTCATTGGAGCAGGAGAGATGTGCGAATTAGCCGCCCGACACCTCGTCTCTGTAGGAGTAGACAAAATTCTGGTGACCAACCGCACTGCTGAACGGGCTGCCTCGCTGGCTCAGGAATTTAGGGGTGAAGCCATCCCCTTTGAGGACATGGCACAAGGTTTGAAAAGAGCGGACATTGTCATCAGCGCTACGAATTCACCCCAATACCTAATCCGACATGAACAGATTACGAAGGTCATCAAGGATCGGAGACAGAAACCGATCTTCTTTATTGATATCGCTGACCCCCGGGATATCGAACCCAAAGTCGGTGATATTGAAAATGTCTACCTTTACAATATCGATGATCTTCAAAAAGTAGCCAATGAAAACATGAAAGACCGCGAGATAGAGGCCCATAAAGCGGAAGCGATTGTTCAAAACGAGGTAGCGAAATTCGTCAACTGGTATCGATCTCTCGATGTCACCCCTACCATTGTCGCCTTGAGGAAAAAGTTTGAAGAGATCAGGAAGAAGGAGTTGGAAAAAACCCTTTCCCTCCACCCCAACCTATCTGAGAAGGAGAAACAATCTTTGGAGGCCCTCACTTCCGCCATCATTAATAAGATTCTCCACGCGCCAATCACCCTTCTCAAGCAAAGCAATGAGGAGGCGATGGCTGACCTTTATCTCGATGCCCTCCATGCTCTCTTTGGACTGCCGGAGAAATCATTAGAAACATTCTTGGAAAAATTCGAAGAGGAGAAAGAAAAGGAGAAATCCCATCTCGAAGATACCTTCTGAGCTCAACATCGGGACCCGCGGAAGTCAACTCGCTCTTTTTCAGGCGAATTGGGTGAAGGATCAATTGGCCCAGACCCATCCTGATCTCCGCATCACGCTCATCAAAATCAAAACCACAGGAGATAAAATTCAGGACGCCCCGTTAGCGAAGATCGGAGGGAAAGGTCTTTTCGTCAAGGAAATCGAGGAAGCACTCCTGCAAAAAAAGATCGACCTCGCCGTTCATAGCATCAAGGACGTCCCCACTGAATTTCCAAAAGGTCTGCATCTCTCGGTGATCACAAAAAGGGAGGATCCTCGAGATGTCCTCATCTCAAAGGATGGGAAGACGCTAAAAGATCTTCCTCGACACGCAAAAATTGGCACAAGCAGCCTGAGACGGCAGGCCCAGTTGCTTCATTTCAGAAGCGACGTTGAACTCATTCCTCTGAGAGGAAATTTGGATACGCGACTCAAGAAGTTGAAAACGATGAACTTAGATGCAATCATCCTGGCTCTTGCAGGTGTAAAAAGGCTAGGCTTTGAAGAAAGAATCACAGAAATCATTCCTCCAGAGATCTCTCTCCCCGCCATCGGTCAGGGGGCGTTGGGAATCGAGACGAGAATGGATGATAAGGAGGTGGAGGGTCAAATCCGATTTCTCAACAATCAAGATTCATCCATCGCCATTACCGCGGAGAGGGCCTTCCTTAAGAAATTGGAAGGAGGTTGCCAAGTCCCTATCGCTGCTTTTGCCCGAATCTTCGGAGCCACCCTTCACATCGATGGGCTAATTGGAACGATAGACGGGAAGAGGCTCATCAGACATCATTTAGAAGGGCCTATCGAGAAAGCTGAGTCGCTCGGGGTCGAATTGGCGGAGATCCTCCTGGGCAAAGGCGCAAAAGAAATTCTGGATGAGGTTTATCGGAGATCAGGCCCTGCGATTTCTATCTAAAAACAATGAATAAGAAGTCCCTCGTTGGAAAGAAAATTCTGATCACCCGAGCCCGGGAGCAGTCGGGTGATTTTGCGACCCGGCTTAAAAAATTGGGGGCAGAAGTCATCGAATTCCCCGCCATCGAGATCGTTCCTCCGGTCCGATGGAAGGAACTTGACCAGGCCATCGACCGCTTGAAGTCTTATGACTGGATACTCTTTACCAGCGCCAACGGAGTTTACTTTTTCTGGCAAAGGCTGAGAAAAAAAGGGAAGCGTTATCGTCTCCCGTCGTCTCTTAAAGTATGTGCCATCGGACCTGCCACAGCCGATCAGTTAAAGGAAAAGGGAGTTATCGTCCACTATATCCCGAAAGAGTTTATCGCTGAATCCATCCTTGAAGGGTTTGAAAAAAAGTTTATCCATGGGAAACGGATTCTTCTGGCTCGCGCTGAAAAGGCCCGGGATATTCTGCCGAAGGGCTTAAGAAAAATGGGAGCAGAAGTAGATGTGGTGGAGGCTTATCGGACGGTAAGGCCTAAGGGCGGAGTGAAGAAATTGAAAAAAATCCTGAAAGACGGGAAGATGGATGTCATCACCTTCACCTCCTCTTCTACGGTCAATCATTTTGCCGAACTCCTTAAGAAAGAAAATCTTAAAAAATTGTTGAGGGGAATCGCTATTGCTTGTATCGGACCGGTAACGGCCAGGACGGTAAAGGAATGGGGATTGAAAACGCAGATTCAGCCGAGACAATATACCATTCCTGGTCTGACCCAAGCGATTGCCAAGTATTTTGCCTTTCATTCTTCCCCTCTTCCCGGAGGGGAGAGGGGAAGGGTAAGGGAGAAGAAATGAACCAGTCTCCGGTCGAAGTCATCCTTTACGATTTGGGCAATGTCATTCTTCCTTTCAACCATTTCCAGATTGCAGAAAAACTCTCTCGATTCTCCCAGAGAATAGAATTTCAGAAACCCGCCAAAATTTTTTCTTATCTCTTCGATTTCGAAAAGGGAGCGGTCAATGGTTATGAAGTGGGAAAGGTATCTTCTCTGGAATTCTTCCAGTCCCTAAAAGAATTTTTTCAACTCTCCCTTTCCTTTGAGGAGTTCATTCCCATCTGGAACGATATCTTTCTTGAAAATCAGGAGGTCTCTCGGATCATCCTCTCGCAAAAAGGAAAATGGAAGCTCGGCCTTCTTTCCAACACCAATCCTCTGCACTTCGACTATGTTCTGAAAATATTTCCAATCCTTCGGACCTTTGACGAATGGATTTTATCCCATGAGGTTGGCTTTAAGAAGCCTAGGGTTGAAATCTTTAAAAGGGCAATTGAGTGGGCCAACGTCGACCCCCCAAAGATTCTATTTATTGACGATATGAAGGAACATGTCGAAGTGGCAATCTCTTTAGGAATACAGGGGATCCATTTTGTTTCAGCTGAACAATTGAAAAAAGAATTTTCGTTAAAACTGAATTTCATGAAAGCACTTGGGAACCTTTGAAATAAGCGTTTATTTGTATTATCTTTAAATTTAGGAGCATGCCAATGGAAAAAGTCAGGCTGGGCAGGACCAATCTAATCGTGACAAAATTAGGATGGGGTGGAATTCCTATCCAACGGGTAGGTGAACGTGAAGCGGTTTCCGTCATACAGGCGGTGATTGAAATGGGAATAGACCTTCTGGATACCGCACGGGCTTATACGAATAGCGAGCATCGGCTTGGATTGGCGCTCCAAAAAACAGATCGACCTGTCATTCTTTCCTCAAAGTCTCTTATAAAAACGGCGAAGATTTATAATGATGTCCATGAGAGCCTCAAGCAGATGAAGGTGAAAAAAGTCGATATCTACCATCTCCACAGCGTCTCCACCTTCGAAGATTATGAGAGGGTCCTGGCCCCTGGAGGAGCCTACGAAGGGTTAAAGCGTGCGAGAGAGGAAGGATTAATCGATCATATCGGCATCACCAGCCACAACCTTAACGTATTGGAGAGGGCGATCGAGGACGGGCATTTTGAAGTCGTCATGGCTTGCTACAGCTTTTTAGAGCCTGATGCCGCCAAGAAAGTGTTTCCCTTGGCCAAGGAAAAAGATGTCGGTGTATTGGCTATGAAGCCATTTTCGGGCGGGGTGATTGAAGAGGCCGGCCCGGCCTTGAGGTTCGTCCTCTCAACGGCGAACATCGTGCCCATCCCGGGGGTGGAGACTCTGGAAAAGGCTCGTGAGAATTGGAAGATTTTTACCGAAGGCTATTCCCTGATTGAAGAAGATAAAAAGCATATTGAAGCCGTAAAGAAAGAATTTGATCGCAAATTCTGTCGACGTTGCGACTACTGTCAGCCCTGCACGGAAAAGATCAATATTCAGTTTGTCCTCGGGTTAAAGTCCATCATCAAGCGTTTTGGCCCTCATGCTCAGGAGGTGGGGTGGATGAAGGATTTAATTGAGAAAGCCCGAAACTGCTCGGAATGCGGGGAATGCCTGCCACGCTGCCCTTACCAGTTACCCATCCCCGACATGATTAAAGAGAATCTGGCTTGGTTTGACAGTTTAAAGAGTTAAGCCATGTTAGATTTTGGTTAGGATACGCCGGGCGGAGGGGCTCCGGTTCTCTCACTCGCAGCCCCGATCTCTTTGCACAGCTCGACCAGCAGTTTTGAATGGCGCGTGAAATACCACAGGGCTGCGCATACCAGCAGGAGAAGCCCGATTGCAGCGGCGATGTAGAGCGGTGTATTTCGGCCAGTCAGCTTAAACATACCGCTTGCTACCAGCGTGAACGGGATGGCTTGGGGCAGAATCCCGAAGACCGTCCCTATCAGAAAGTGGTGGTGCCGGATGGGTGACAGCGCCAGCAGAAAATTGATGATCAGCCCGCTGATCGGCAACTGGCGCACGGCAAAGACCAATAGCGCTCCGGAATGTCCGTGAAAATGTTTCTTGAACTGCCCAACCCGT
>Ga0256868_10001765_pt1 | contig 11532 bp, 5 predicted proteins | sample RVTome_13_FD_187341 | JGI IMG/M metagenome (GOLD analysis project Ga0256868, IMG submission 187341) | Soil microbial communities from uranium-contaminated site in the Upper Colorado River Basin, Wyoming, United States - RVT92D227 HiSeq ... | reverse complement strand
GGCAACAGCTCTGCCTAGCGTCGGGCAAAGATTAAAAGGGGCTGATGTCGGTTTCCCGTTATTCCCTTGACGAATAGAAGAGAGTCAGTCGAAGGGATATATGCGGAAGACGACATCACCCCTTTTTGTATCCTCCTTGGAAAGGCCGCTATCTAGTATTCCTTCAACCTCCTGATCATGCGGGCTGTACTTGACCAACAGTGAAACGTTGACATACACCATAGCGTGTCCAACTATGTTGACCAAGCTGCGGATGCTCTAACGGGTATGCCGAGGAATGGCACGCTTTGCTTGCATTGGCTCCACGCTGCCTTTGCGGCTTGCAATGCCGGCGACAGTACCCGCATCGTCTATAACCGCGCAATTAACCATCTTGATTATTCTCAAAATCAAAAAGACTTTACAATTCGCTTCCCAAACAATACTATAAGTAGTATTTTTGATAGGGAATAGATCAGGAGGAAAAGGGATTTATGAAAGAAGAGAAGAAGAAAGGGTTAAACCAAAAGAGAAAAAAAATCGCCTTTATCTTATTTACCATCATCATCGTGATCGGGGGGGTGGCAATTTATCTTTACCTGCAATACAGCGCGATGCATATTTCGACGGACGATGCCTTTGTCGACGGCAGGATGCATGTCATTGCTCCTAAGGTCTCCGGTACTGTCAAAGTAATCCACATCCAAGACAATCAGTTAGTAAAAAGAAGCGACCTTATCCTCGAGATCGATCCCGTTGATTACGAGGTTGTGGTTAGGCAGGCGCAAGCAGCCCTTGATGCCCAGAGGACCACACTTTCGGAGATTAGGGATAGCGTGGATACCGTTAAAAAACAAATGAAGGGAATCAGTGCTGCATTGGAAGCGGGCCAGGCAAACCTTGAACTTCAGAAAGCAAATTTTGAATTGGCAAAGGCAGACTTGCAAAGATCAGAATATCTCCTGAAAAAAGAGGTGATTGCGAAGCAGCAATATGACAATGCAAAGAACAGGTATGAGGTCGCCTCGGCCCAGGTGAGGGCAGCAGAGGCGCAGGTAAGACAGCTTGAGGCATCCCTCGAGGCACAAAAGGCGTTGATCAAGCAGACCGAGGCAAAAATGCCCACTCAAAAGTCACAGATCAGACAGGGGGAGGCTGCCCTGCAGGGGGCAGAGCTGAACAGGGGCTACACAAAGATCTATGCGCCTGCAGACGGTTACATCACCAAGAGAACGGTAGAGATAGGCAACCAGGTCCAGCCTGGACAGCCTCTCATGGCGGTCGTGCCTCTCAATCAGGAGGATATCTGGATCACCGCCAACTATAAGGAAACTCAGCTGAAAAAGGTAAAACCGGGGCAGAGGGTAGCGATAAAGGTGGACACCTACCGCGGCCATATTTTTTATGGCAAGGTGGATAGTGTCATGGCAGGGACAGGGGCAGTCTTTTCCCTTTTTCCGCCTGAGAATGCGACAGGAAATTTTGTGAAGGTCGTCCAGAGGGTACCGGTGAAGATCATCCTTGATAAGGGATCCGATCCCGGCCATCTTTTGCGGATCGGGATGTCCGTAGTACCGACCATCCTGATCGAACAGTAAGCCTTCGCAGCAGGTCTAAAACAGTAATTCAGAGAGAATACATTTTCTTCTTACCCAAGGCTGTATGTCTGAGAATCCAAGCGAAAACGGGCTCCAGATAAATAAATGGATCATCGCCTTAACGGTGATGCTGCCGACGCTCATTGAGATCATCGACACCTCGGTTGTCAATGTCTCCCTCGATCATATTCGCGGGAGCCTCTCTGCAGGGATCGATGAATCCACCTGGGTCATCACCTCCTATCTCGTCTCCAATGCCATTATCATCCCCATCACCGGGTGGCTCAGCAGGTTCATCGGAAGAAAACGGTATCTCATTCTTTCCATCGCCGTGTTTACCGGAAGTTCCTTCATGTGCGGCTCTGCATGGAGCCTGCAGAGCCTCGTATTCTTCCGCGTGCTTCAGGGTATGGGTGGAGGTGCCCTGCAACCCCTTTCTCAAGCCGTCCTCTTAGAGACATTCCCTGCCCGTCAGCGGGGGATGGCCATGGCCATCTTCGGCATCGGGGTCATGTTCGGACCCATTGTCGGCCCCCTGCTGGGGGGATGGATTACCGACACCTGGTCCTGGCACTGGATATTCTTCATCAATGTCCCCATAGGATTTATTTCCATCTTCATGGTCGTGCTCTTTATTGTTGACCCTCCCTACATGGAGCGGATGAGGATGAAGATCGACTACTGGGGGCTCTTCTTATTGGCGATCGGCATCGGATGTCTCCAGATCGTCCTCGACCAGGGACAACGTGCGGATTGGTTTTCGTCCCCTGTGATTATCTATCTGAGTTTCATTGCGGCATCGTGTCTGATCCTCTTCGTGATGGTGGAGATTTTTTCAGAGAATCCCGTCGTCAACTTACGGGCCTTCAAGCATCTCACATTCAGTTCGGGGAATATCATCATGTTTTTCGTTTTTTTCGGTCTCTTCGGGAGCATCGTCCTGTTGCCGGTCTACCTCCAGACGTTGATGGGGTATACCTCTTTTCTCGCAGGGCTGGCGCTGGGTCCCGGCGGTATCTCCACCATGATTGCGATGCCGATAGCCGGTGTGCTTGTCAATAAGATCAATCCAAAGGCGATACTGGCCTTCGGCATCGTTGTCGCGGCTTATGCGGTTCATCTGATGTCGCAGTTCAACCTCTTTGCCGATTTCAATGCCGTCTTATGGCCGAGGGTCCTGCTGGGTGTCGGCATGGGTTTTATCTTCATTCCCCTGACCACACTGACCATGGCAGGCATGCGAAAGGAGGAGATGGGGAATGCTACGGCGATCTTCAACCTCCTGAGAAACCTTGGCGGCAGCTTTGGCGTTGCCTTTATTACGACGATACTTGCCAGGAGGGCGCAGTTTCATCAAGCCCGTCTGATCGAGCACCTCACCCCCTTTGACAGGAACATGCAATTGGCCGTTCCCCAGATCTCGGAGTTCCTGAGGCAAAAAGGATTTCCCTCCTCTCTACTGGATCAGGGGAGCTTAGGGGTGATCCACGGGGAGCTTTTGCGGCAGGCAGCCATGCTGTCGTTTAATGATGCCTTCTATCTCCTCTCCATCATGATGGCAGTGGTCCTCTTCTTTGTCCCGCTCATGAAGAAGGAGGGAGACGACGTCTCGATGTCAGGGATGCATTAATAAGGGGTGCCGCAAGCAGATGCTGGTGCTCAAAGCAATTGTCAAAGGAAAAAAACCAAGTTCATTCTTTCTCCGCATCGGTCATGCGGTAGGCGGTGGGACATGCTCAGGGGAGGCTTTACAGAGAAAAAACAGGAAAGATAACTCAACAAATAAGGCTTATATTAATTAAGGCCAATAAACAAGCAAAGTTTACCTCCTTTCCCTGCCCGACATGGGCAGAGACTAATATTTGGTGATTGCCAGCCAGCGCAAAACCCCCCATACCCAGGTTTATCTGGGCACGACAGTTCCCACTTAAGCACAGTCCAAGGGGAAAAGTCTTGACCTTTTCCGCCTTTTTTTTGACATATTTCGGCTTTTTTAATTAAGGTCCTAATAAGATTTGTTGATGTGTAATCATTTATTGGACTACTGAGTGCTGAAGGGGCGTCCCTTCTGGATGTTTTCTGGGCTTCAGGCTCAATGAGAATGGATTGTTGAGTCGGAGGATTTGCAGGCGAGGTAGTGACTCAGGAACCTGGCGGTGTATGATCGTTCCTGCCCTTTTAGGATTTCATAGGGGTTGCCCTGGGCGCAGATGTACCCTCCCCCTGCCCCCCCTTCAGGTCCCAGGTCGATGATGTAATCGGCCTCCTTGATCACCTCGAGGTTATGCTCGATGACTACCACCGTATTCCCCCTGTCCACCAGCTTTTGCAGGACCTTTAACAACTTCGCAATATCGGCCATGTGGAGGCCGGTGGTCGGCTCATCCAGGATGTAGAGGGTCCGCCCACGGGAGGGCTTGCTCAGCTCGGCGATCAGCTTCACCCGCTGGGCCTCCCCGCCGGAGAGGGTGGGGCTCGGCTGGCCGAAGGTGAGGTATCCAAGCCCCATTTCTACCAACTGCTCCAGCGTCCGCTTTATATTTGGTATCGCGGAGAAAAACTCCAGCCCTTGTTCGAAGGTTATCTCCAAGACCTGGTGGATCGTCCGCCCCTTATACAAGACCGAGAGGGTCTCATCGTTGTAGCGACGCCCCAGACACCCTTCGCAGCCGACATAGACATCGGGGAGGAACTGCATCTCGACCTTGAGGGTACCCTGGCCCGCACACTCCTCGCACCGGCCACCCTTGACGTTGAAGGAGAATCTGCCTGGTCCGTAGCCCCGGGACCTCGCCTCAGGGGCGAGGGAGAAGAGGCGTCTGATTTCATCGAAGAGACCCACGTAGGTGGCCGGGGTAGAGCGGGGCGTCCTCCCGATGGGGGAGTGATCTACCTCCAAGACCCTCTCCAAAGTTTCCCATCCCTCGATCACGTCGTGGGCCCCAACCCTTTCTTTTGCATCATGCAAGAGTCTCCTGAGACCATGGAAGATGGTCTCCCTGAGCAGCGTTGATTTTCCTGATCCTGAGACACCGGTGATGCAGGTGAGGGTGCCCAGAGGGAGGCTCACATCGATCCCCTTGAGGTTAAATTCCCGGGCCCCCTGGACCAGGAGCCACCCATCCTTGGGCAGCCGGCAACGGGAGGTGATCTCTTTGTGGCGGCGGCCGTTCAAGGAGGCGCCGGTGATGGATTCGGGGCAGCGCTGGATCTCCTCCAGGGTGCCTGCGGTCACGATCCTTCCGCCGTGCGTCCCCCCTCCAGGACCGAGGTCGATGATGTGGTCCCCTGTGCGGATGGTCTCCTCATCGTGCTCCACCACGAGGATGGTATTGCCGCGGTCTTTCATATCCGTGAGTGTGGCGAGCAGCATCTGGTTGTCCCGTGGGTGCAGTCCGATGGTGGGCTCATCCAGAATATAGCAGACCCCCCGCAGGTTGGAGCCGAGCTGGGCAGCCAGGCGGATGCGCTGGGCCTCTCCGCCCGAGAGGGTATCCATGCGACGGTCCAGTGTCAGATAGGAAAGACCTACACGGCTGAGGAACTGGAGCCGGGCCATGACCTCCGTGATGATCCCCTCGGTGATGGGTAGTTCGGCCTCATCAAAACGGAATCCGCCTATCACCTGCGTCGCGTCCTCAACCGGGAGGGAGACCAGATCCCCAATGCCCCATCCCTTTACCTTGACTGCCAGCGCGGTTTCTTTGAGGCGCTGCCCTTGACACAGGGGGCATTGTTGCTCTCTCCGGTAAGGGAGGAGATAATCGAGGGGTCCATTCCCCTCGGCGTAAAGGGCGAGTTCCTGCAAGAGAGGAATGATCCCTTCAAAGCCCTCTCCGCCATGGAGGATTGCTCTCCTTTTCTTTGCCGCCAGCCTCCGCATGGGCCTGTCCAGGGGTATGGCGAGCCTGGTATGGATCCGCTGCAGGAGCTTCCTCTTTTGTCTCCTTAATGGTTCTTGCTCAAAGGGCGCGATGGCGCCGGCCTCCAGGGATCTCTCCGGATCAGGGATGATCAGGTCATCGGCGAATGCGCTCAGCGTTCCCAGACCCTGGCAGCGCGGGCAGGCCCCGTGGCGGCTGTTGAAGGAGAAGAGCCGCGGATCGAGTTCATCAAACCCGATGTGGCAGCGAGGGCAGGAGAGCCGCTGGCTGAAGATCCTTTCTTCTTCGTCCGGGTTTACGAGATAGATGGTTCCTTTTCCCAGCGTGAGCCCCCTGTTTACCTGCTCCCTGAGCGCAGAGGCATCATCCTGTCCAATCCGCTGGCGAGCCACGACGGCATCGATGGTGTGCTCGTGATAGCGGGAGAGGCGCGGGAGGGGATCGAGATCCATGATGCTCCCATCGATCCGCGCCTGGAGAGAGCCTGCTTGCCGTGCCCCCTCGAGGACTTCCTTGTGAAACCCCTTGCGTCCCATCACCAGGGGGGCGAGTATCGTCACCTCCTCCTTGGCGTACTCCCGCAGGATCTCCTCTGCAATAGCCTCGGGGGGGTGCGGGGAGATCTCTCCTTTGCATCGGGGGCAGTGTTGGATACCGACCTTGCTGTACAGGAGCCGCAGGTAGTGGTAAACCTCCGTCATGGTGGCAACGGTGGAACGACGCCCCCCTTGGCTTGTCCTCTGCTCGATGGCAATGGCCGGAGGGATGCCGGTGACGAGGTCTACCTGGGGCCGCTCCATAATCTTGAGATACTGCCTGATATATGCAGAGAGGCACTCGAGGTAGCGCCTCTGACCCTCGGCGAAGCAGATGTCGAAGGCGAGGGTCGATTTTCCCGAGCCGGAGATACCGGTGACGACCACCAGCTTATCCCGAGGGATGGCCACCGTGATATCCCGGAGGTTGTGCTCCCTGGCGCCGATGATGCAGATGGCGTTCCCATTCGCCACGTGCGCGCGAGGGGTTATGGGGGCGAGAGACACCCCCTTTTCCTGCAGATATCCTTTCAGGAAGCGGCCGGTATAGGAGGCATCGCACGCAGCCACCTCCTCTGGGGTGCCGGCGATCACGCAATACCCCCCTTCATCGCCTCCCTCGGGTCCGAGGTCGATGACATGATCGGCGCACTTGATCACGTCCATATTATGCTCGATGACCACGAGGGTATTGCCCTGCTCCAATAGTTCCGTGAAGGCGGCAAGGAGCTGGTGGATATCGGCGAAGTGCAGACCGGTAGTGGGCTCGTCGAAGATCAGCAGGGCCCCGGCCTTACCCCTGCCGATATGGCGGGCAAGCTTCAAGCGCTGCGCCTCGCCTGCGGAGAGGGTATTGAGGGGCTGGCCGAGCCGCAGATATCCCAAACCAACCTTTACCAAGGGGGCAAGGGGGGAAATTATCGAGAGGTAATCGTGGAAGAACTCCATCGCCTCCTGCACCGTCATCTCCAGGACTGCGTCGATGCCCTTGCCCTCGTAGGCCACCTCCAGGACCTCCTGCTTGAAGCGCCTGCCGCGGCAGACAGGGCAGGTGAGATAGACGTCGGAGAGGAACTGCATCTCGACCTTTTCAAAACCCTCGCCCTGACACTCCTCACACCTGCCGCCGGTGCAATTAAAGGAAAAGGTACCCGGCATATACCCCCTGGCCCTGGCCAGGGGTGTGCGGGCGAAGAGGCGGCGGATGGGGTCGTAGGCCTTGAGGTAGGTAAGGGGGTTGGCCCGTGGGGTCTTGCCGATAGGGCGCTGGTCCACGAGGACCACCTCGGAGAGCAGCTCAGAACCCGCGATCTCCGCGTACTTGCCCGGCCTCTCTTCATAGGCGCCCTTGGCCCTCTTGAGCCCTTTATAGACGATCTCTTCGGCCAGGGTGCTCTTGCCTGACCCGGAGACGCCGGTGATGCAGGTCATGAGGCCGATGGGTATTTCCAGATCGATTCCCTTGAGGTTGTGCTCGGCTGCTTTGCGGATCCTGATGGCCTCCCCTTTCTTTGGCATGCGGCGCTTGGCAGGCACGGGGATACTTAATGTTCCTTTCAGATAGCTGCCGGTGAGAGAACGAGGCTCATCCATAATCCCGGCGATGGGGCCGTGGTAGACGAGTTCTCCTCCTTGCTCGCCGGCACCTGGCCCCAGGTCCACGCCATAATCGCATCCCTGGATGATCTCGGGGTCGTGCTCCACCACGCAGATGGTGTTGCCCAGGTCTCTCAATGATTGGAGTATCTGCACCAGGCGCCGGCTGTCGCGGGGGTGCAGCCCGATGCTCGGCTCATCCAAGATATATAAGGTGTTCACCAGGGAGGAGCCGAGGGCCTTGGTGAGGCTCACCCGCTCCACCTCGCCACCCGAGAGGGTGCGGGACTGGCGGTCCAATGTCAGGTAGGCCAATCCTACCTCCATGAGGTATTGCAGCCTGCCGTTGATCTCGCGAAGGAGGAGGGTTGATACCTCATCGCCGGGCAGGGTGGTGAGCGCCTGGTAAAAAGACTGTGCCTGCTTGATGCTCAGGGCAGAGACCTCGGCGATGTTTTTCCCCTTGATCCTCCAGAGGAGCGCTTCCTCTTTGAGGCGCGTTCCCTGGCACACGGGACAGGGAATATAGCTCCGATAGCGGGATAAAAAGACCCGGACATGGAGCTTATAGCGCTTGGTCTCCAGCCAGCGGAAAAAGCCCCGCACCCCGTAGAATTTCTCGTCGCCGTCGAAGATGGCTTGTCGGTCTGCCTCCTTCAACTCCTTGAAGGGGCGATCAAGGGGGATCCGGCGGCGCCGGCAGAAGGCCCTCAGGTCCGCAAACTCCTGGCGGGCGATGCCGGCCCACGGCTTGACAGCCCCCTGGCGGATGGTCTTATTTTTATCCGGTACCACGAGGTCGAGGTCGACGTCGATGACGCGGCCGAACCCGCGGCAGGTCTGGCAGGCTCCGATCGGGGAGTTAAAAGAGAAGAGGTTGGGGTTTGGGTCCCGATAGGAGATATCGCAGTAGGGACAGTGTAGGCGGGTGTTGAAGAGGAGGGTCTCGCCTGCTTCCCGATGTATCGCCGCATCGCCCTCTCCATAGTGCAAGGCCTGCTCCAGGGAGTCGATCACGCGCTTTCTCTCCTCGGGTCGGAAGGCAAGGCGATCGACTACCACCTGGATCTCTCCTTCTAATTTTCCTCCTTGTTCCAGAGGTACTACCTCGCCCTGGCGAAAGATCCGATGAAACCCCAGGCTGGCGAGCTGCTTGATGGCCTCTTCCGATGAGATGCCACGAAGACGATAAGGGAAGGTAATGGCTATCCTGCTTCCTGCGGAAAGCTGGCGAAGCAGTTCGAAGATAGTCTGGGGGGTATCTCGTCTGATTGTGCGGCTGCACTCCCGGCAGGAGAGCACGGCCATGCGGGCGAAGAGGAGCTTGGTGTAGTCGTTGATCTCCGTCATGGTGCCGACAGTGGAGCGGGAGGTCCTGACTGGGCCCCCCTGCTCGATGGCGATGGCCGGGGGGATCCCCTCGATCCTCTCCACGTGGGGCCGGTCCATGCGGTCCATAAACTGGCGGGCATAGGGGGAGAAGGTCTCCACGTAGCGGCGCTGCCCCTCGGCGTAGAGGGTGTCGAAGGCAAGGCTCGACTTTCCCGAGCCGCTCACGCCGGTGACGCAGGTGATCTGCCCCAGGGGGATTTCGAGGTCGAACCCCTTGAGGTTGTGCTGCCTGGCCTTGATGATCTTTATCGTCTTGTCACTCATTCCCGTCTATAGTAATCACTCCTGCGGGAGAGGGGAAGGGGGGCATTTTTCTTTTGCCTTGGGGCCTCATTTTTAGTTACTATAGGGAGGCGCTTATAGCCAGATAGCAAGAGGGTATCCAGAAAACAAAAGGGGAGGTCAGAGATGAGCAGGGCAGAGCAGGCAGTGGCTTGTTTTCGCGGAGGGTTTTCATGATCGCAGGCAGTGCTCTCCAGTTTTGGAGAGGAGTTGGGGCTTGAGCGCGAGCTGGCCCTCAGGGTGGCGGGTGCCTTTGGCGGTGGGATGGCGCGCATGGGCGAGACCTGCGGCGCCGTAACCGGCGCCCTCATGGTCATCGGGCTCAAATATGGTATGACGCAGGCCAAGGATGAGGGGGCGCGAGATAAGACATATAAGCTGGCGCAGGAGCTGGCGACCAGGTTCAAGGAACGACATAGATCTATTATTTGCAGGGAACTGCTCGGTTATGACCTCAGCTCGCCCGAGGGGAGGAAGGCAGCGCATGACAAGGGGCTTTTCTCTACCCTCTGCCCGGAATTAGTGAGAGACGCGGTAGAGATCGTCGAGCAAATCTTGTAACGACCCCGTGATAAACAATTTGGCAGTTAGATTGCAAAAACTTGACATTCAAAGTTATATTGATAATAATTAGCCTCAGTGTTGCACGTGCTTATTGAATGGAGGTTGTTATAGCAGAAGCCGTTTAGGGAAGGAATTTTTTGTAACAGTATATAGTTAGGGTCCGGGAATATTTGTATATTCCTGGAGGGTCCTTTAGGTGGTCGGGCCGCCATCTGGCAATAGTTCAGATGGCGGCTTTTGTTTGTAAGACATGATTTTGTGCTTTGTAACTCTCTGTTTTGCAGGGTTATTTAGAAAAGGGTTCGGCGGAAGGTTCCCAAAATATTAAAGCGGTTTATTAAATAAGGAGGGTATTTAAAATGGAAAGCAATTTTGCAAAGGATTTGCTGGTTCTTTTTCTTTTAGGTGCTGTAGTATTTTGCTTTTTATATTTAGTAGTTAAAAGTCACTCTCAGACAAAGAAGAATAAAGGATCTGGAACAAAAGAAAAAAATAGCACGTCTTCGCCATCTAAATAGTTTTTTAAACTCTGAAAGCTCAATTCAACAACAGGCTTCGCAAGATTCTTAACGAAATGGTTACACGTGTTTCTTGAATGTGGGGAAAATATCCTCAATCTGTAAATTGATGCAATTGCCGGAAAGTAAACTAGTTTGAAGTAGTGCGAGTCTGTTTTAAAATAATAGAAGGATAGCAAATGGCAAATAAAGAATTATGGATCATAGGCGGACTATTGATTGTAATGGGCCTTGTTTTACTATTGCCTTTTTTCTCGAAAAAAGTTGAAGAAGAGCTTGAAGCGTTTCTGCTGATCATGGGGATTCTATCCGTCAGCATATCCGGCCTATGGTCTCAACATGTTCTGCATGAAGCCCTTACCGAGCCAATAAAAATCAGCTTGGCGGTTTTATTAGCTGGCTTTATTTTTCGCAGCATTCGTCCAAAAATAGAAACATGGACACACAGGTCATTGCAAAAAATCGATTATGGCCCGCTATTCTTTTTAATCATTGTCGGCCTTGGGCTGCTTTCCAGCTTAATTACGGCTATTATAGCTGCTTTAGTTTTAGTTGAAATTATCAACGCGTTGAAACTTGAGAGAAAGTATGAAATTAAGCTCGTTATCATTACCTGCTTTGCCATAGGCTTGGGCGCGGTTTTAACGCCATTGGGAGAACCGCTGGCTACCATAGCAGTCGCGAAACTCAAAGGTGCGCCCTATCATGCTGACTTTTACTTTTTAATTAAATTATTAGGGATATGGGTGGCTCCAGCGATTATCGGTTTAGGAATATGGGGATTCTTCTTAGCACCATCGACTCAAGAGAGCAAAAATACCCTAACCGAAGATCGGCCGGAAACTTATAAAGATGTAATTTTCAGAGCTTTTAAAGTATATATTTTTGTGATAGCTTTGATTCTTCTAGGTTCTGGCTTTTCACCCGTAGTAGAACAATATCTGATCCATATGCCCGTCAAGCTACTGTACTGGATAAACATGGTTTCAGCGATTCTTGATAATGCCACTCTTACTGCAGCTGAAATAAATTCAAAAATGAGTTTGCAAACGATCAAATATTTATTGTTGGGGTTATTAATAGCAGGAGGCATGCTGATTCCTGGGAATATCCCAAATATTATCTGCGCCGGCAAATTGGGCATCAAAAGCCGAGAATGGGCGGTTTTCGGTCTGCCCTTGGG
>Ga0256868_10001763_pt1 | contig 11538 bp, 13 predicted proteins | sample RVTome_13_FD_187341 | JGI IMG/M metagenome (GOLD analysis project Ga0256868, IMG submission 187341) | Soil microbial communities from uranium-contaminated site in the Upper Colorado River Basin, Wyoming, United States - RVT92D227 HiSeq ... | reverse complement strand
TCCCACGATCTTTCAGGAGACGGTGCTTAAGGGTAAAAACCTCGAGAACCTACTTTATGAACATCCCACGACAGGCGAAAAAATTGTTGCTGAGAAGGATGTGCCGTTCTATAAGAAACAGATGCGGATCATTTTTGGAAACAATGGAAGCATTGATCCAACCAGTATTGAAGATTATGTCGCAGTGGGTGGTTATCGAGCCTTAGCCAAGGCGTTGTTTTCGATGACACCTGAACAGATCATCAGCGAGATTAAAAAAGCCAATTTGAGGGGCCGTGGAGGTGGGGGGTTTTCTGCAGGTCTGAAATGGGAGCAGTGTCGGAACGCACCTGGGAAGATCAAGTACTTGATCTGCAATGCGGATGAAGGAGACCCTGGCGCTTACATGGATCGAAGCCTTTTGGAAGGAAACCCTCACAGCGTATTGGAGGGGATGATCATCGGTGCCAATGCCATCGGGGCCCATGAGGGGTATATCTTTGTCCGACACGAATATCCATTAGCCGTTGTAAATATCGGGGTTGCCATCCAACATGCCCGGGAATTAGGGCTTTTGGGAAAAGACATCCTCGGATCAGGGTTCGATTTTGACGTGAAGATCAGTCGAGGAGGAGGGGCCTTTGTGGCTGGAGAATCAACGGCCCTCATAGCCACGATTGAAGGAAATGTGGGTGAACCCCGGGCAAAGCACATTCATACGGTCATCAGTGGCCTCTGGGATAGGCCAACGAATTTGAATAATGTGGAGACCTGGGCTAATGTGCCGGTCATCATCAACCAGGGGGCGGATTGGTATACCCAGATCGGCACCGAGGGTAGCAAAGGAACGAAGATCTTTTCCCTCGTAGGCAAGGTGAATAACACAGGTCTTGTAGAGGTTCCGATGGGGATTACTTTACGAGAAATCGTCTATGACATCGGTGGAGGTATTCCAGAAGGAAAGAAATTTAAGGCTGTACAGACTGGAGGACCTTCGGGTGGATGTATTCCTGAATCACTAATCGATCTGCCTGTCGATTTTGATCGATTGACCGAAGTAGGTTCGATGATGGGTTCCGGAGGAATGATTGTGATGGATGAGTCCACCTGTATGGTGGATATAGCCAAATATTTTATGAACTTCCTCAAGGATGAATCGTGTGGCAAGTGTACTTCCTGCCGGGAGGGGACAAAGAGGATGCACGAAATCCTAACAGAGATTACAGAGGGCCGAGGAACAATAGAACATCTCGATCTCCTTGAAGAATTGGGATGGGTAACCGCAGAGGCATCGCTCTGCGCCTTAGGAGGGACGGCACCCAATCCCGCTCTCTCCACCATTAAATATTTCCGGCAGGAGTATGAGAAGCACATTCTTGATAAGCAATGTCCAGCCAAGGTCTGCCGAGCTCTTCTTCAATATCGAATTCTCTCCGAGGTGTGTACGATGTGCGGAAGATGCGCTAAAGCCTGCCCAGTAGAAGCGATTACGGGGAAGAGAAAGACAAAGAAAGAAGCAGGAGAACCTTTCAAAATTGACGCTGAAAAATGCGTCAAATGTGGAATGTGTTTTGAAAGCTGTAAGTTTGAAGCGGTTGAAGTCCAGTAAAAAAACGAGTAATAAGTTAATGAGTTATTAGATTAATAAGTTATTAGGAGATATAATAAATCAACAATCCAATACTCATTTACTCATTCACTTATTACCTCATTAACTTGTATTGCTCTGGAGGAGAATTCAATGATTCCTTTCTCAATTGATGGTCAACCTGTGGAGGGGAAAGAGGGGCAGAATATTTTAGAGGTGGCTCTCGATGCAGGGATTGAGATCCCCCACCTCTGTTATAACGAGTCGGTCAAACCCTATGGTGCTTGCCGTCTCTGCCTGGTGGAAGTGGCGAGGAAAGGCAGGTCGAGGATGACCACTTCCTGCACCTATCCTGTGATGGAAGGCATTGAGGTTTTGACAAGAACGGAAAAAGTCCTTCGAGCCCGTCGAATGATCATCGAGCTTATCTTGGCCATGTGTCCTGGCGACAGGTTAATTCAGGATATGGCCAGGGAGATGGGGGTGAACGGGGTCCGATTTAAGCAAGATGATAAGGACTGCATCCTTTGTGGTCTTTGCGGCAGAGTCTGTGACGAAGTCGTAGGAGCCAATGCGATCCAATTTGCTTTTCGGGGAGATAGAAGGGAGATGATTCCTCCCTTTCAAGGAGAGGCGATGAATTGCATTGCCTGCGGTGCCTGTGTGATCGTCTGTCCTGTGGATGTGATCCGGATGAAGGAGGAGGGGGATGAGCGTATGATTGTCCGGTGGAAGCGGACCTTGAAGATGAAGCAATGCAAGGTCTGCGGTAATTCTTTCGCCCCCTGGTTTCAGTTGGAAAAGTTTAAAGAGAAGGCCAAACTCCCAAAAGATTTTTTTGATGTCTGTTATACCTGCCGGACTTGACCCTGTGGAGTAGTGGACATAGGGCCTGCGAGGTCGACACGCATACTCCAGCATACTCCCACGGGGTTGACATCCCTGAACAATTGAAGTATATTTTTATCAGATTTTATAGGAGGTAACGGGTATGACCCTGGTGAAGTGGGAACCCTTCCGAGACCTGATGGCAATGCAAGACCGGATGACCCGGCTCATTGACGAAACCTTTTCCCGTATTTGGAAAGAGGATGTTGCCCATGGCGTTTGGTCTCCTCCTGTGGATATTTTGGAGAGAGGAAACGAAGTGGTTTTTAAAGTGGACCTTCCCGAAGTGACTCAAAATGAGATCGATATCAGAGTAGAAGAAGGCACCCTGATCATTCAAGGAGAAAGAAAGTTTGTCAAGGAGTCCTCGGAAGAAAATTACATCCAGATTGAAAGGCCTTATGGAACCTTTCGTCGGAAATTCAGTATTCCGAAAACGATTGATGAGGAGGGAGTAAAGGCTTCTTACAAAGACGGAGTGCTCCGGATTGTCCTACCCAGAAAACAAGAAATTCAACCCAAACAGATCGTGGTGGAATCCAAATAGCACAACTGTATCCCTGCCTACCACAGGCAGGCGTGATCCTTGTTCGCAAAGGGGGCCTGGTTTCAAAAGGCCCCCTTTTTTATTTTGATTTCTTAGGGACCTTCTTCCAGTCTGCCAAAAATTTTTCGATGCCGATATCCGTCAGGGGATGATGAACCAACTGCTCAATCACTTTATAGGGAATTGTCGCCACGTCCGCTCCGATGAGGGCTGCTTCCATGACATGAATAGGATGGCGGATGCTCGAGACGATCACTTTCGATCCAAATCCATAGTTCTTAAAAATCGTAACAATTTGTCCCACCAGGTCCATTCCCGTCTGTGAAATGTCGTCTAATCTTCCAATGAAGGGGCTGACATAAGTCGTTCCAGCCTTGGCAGCGAGTAGGGCCTGGGTTGGAGAAAAGACGAGAGTCGTGTTCGTCTTAATCTCTTCCACCACCAATACTTTGATCGCTTTTAAGCCCTCTGTCGTCATGGGGATTTTGACCACGATGTTTTCTCCCATCTCAGCAAGGTTTCGGGCTTCTTCGATCATTCCTTCAGCCTTTAGACTTAAGGCCTCCAAGCTGATGGGAAGTCCCTGGATAATTTCACAAATCTCTTTGATCAGAGGTGTAAAATCTCTGTTTTCCCTGGAGATCAGAGTGGGATTGGTAGTGACGCCGTCAATGACTCCCATCTCGTAGGCCTTCCGGATCTCGCTGGGATTGGCTGTGTCAATAAAGAATTTCATTCTGATCCTCCTCGTTAGATAAAAAATAGGTGGTAAGGAATTTCTCCCTACCACCTTTACATTAATCTTTTACCCATTAACAGATCCATTTATGGAATGACTTTGAATTCCACTCTCCTGTTCTTGGCGCGACCCTCTTTGGTCTTGTCGTCAGCAATGGGTTTTTTGCCTCCATAGCTCTTGACCATCATTCGGTCACCCGGAATGTTGAATTTATCCATAATATATTTCTTAGAGCTTTCCGCCCTCTTTTCCGAAATCTTCTGGTTTGCCACTTCCGACCCTTGTGCGTCTGTATGGCCTCCAACTTCAACTCGGATATTCGGATTCTCCTTCAGAATCATCCCATTTCGATCTAAGGCTTTAGCAGCTATAGGATCGATGTTTGTCTTATTTTCATAAAAATAGACGTTTTCAAATACCGGAGCTGGCTTCGGTGGTGGTGGCGGCGGTACCGGTTTGGGTGGTTCAGGTGGTGGTGGTGCCGGTGTCGGAGCGGGTGGCGGAGCCGGTGCCGGAACCGGTGCCGGTGCCGGTTTATCGCAAGGCGTAAGGCTGAGGGCTTCTAATGACTTATCCTTGACAATTTTTGCGTGTTTCTCCAGATCCTCTGCCTCTCTCCAATAGTATTTCATTTCGTGATCGGCCAAGGCAAGATAAGCCTCTGCTGTCCCATATTGACAAGGTGCACATTTTTTTGCGCCAGCAATGGTAGCCCGCTGGAAAGCATCTCTTGCATCGTTATAGATCATTACCGTCCCTTTGGGTGCACATCCCGAGGTAATCATTGCCCCAAGGATGAGTAGTAACAAGATCATCCATTTCCTATTCATATTCATAATTCACCCCCTCTCTTCTTTTATAGGCTATTTTTTCTTGATTTCGGCTAATCCAGCTTCAGCAGCGGATTTGGAGCGTTCTGCCAATCCTTTGGCTGGTCCAAAATCATTCTGGCTAAATTCGAGTTTAGAAGCTTCTAAAAACTTCTCAGCACTGCAGTATTCATAAGGAGTCTGCTTTTCCCCTCCCGATCCCTTCAGGTCGGCAAGCGACTTCTCAGCGTTCGCGATCTCCTTCTTGGCGCTGAAATAATAACACCCAGAAAGAGAGAAAGAGAGGAAAACAATAAGGCAAAAAAATGTCCAAACTTTTTTACTCATACAGTCACCCCCTTTCACGTTTTATAATACAAACTTCTCTTGCTTTTTTTATGTTATCGAACATGGCTGAATTTGTCAAGAATATTTTGGTTTTTTTTAAGACTTTTTTTCTTCAAGGAATTTTTTCAGACATTCCTTATTGCAAAAATAATAATCTCTTCCTTCTACTCTTTTCCGAACGGCAGTTCGCCTTGGGATATAGGTTTGGCAATAGGGATCTTGAACCAGCTCTTCCGGCCCAGACTCCCTGCCTAATATTTTTCTATGCACAAGCATGCTTTTAATAAGGTAGTGAAGAACCGTGTAAAGAAGAAGGAGAAACAGGACTAATAAAATCAAGCGAGACATGATTAACTTTCTTTGATTTAAAATTGCAGATTTCAAATTTCTAATTGAAAAATCTGAAATCTAAAATTGGGAGTTAAAGTTTTTCTACCCCCTGGTCTTCTTCGAAATTGTTTAAAAGCTCTTGCATGGTTTTTTTCAAAACAGGATGAATGAGATGTCGATCGATTTCAGCCAAGGGGATGAGAACAAATTGACGATCTTGGATAAAAGGATGAGGAATTTGGAGTTCCTCGGTGTGAATTTCAACCTCATCGAAGAAGAGGATATCCAGGTCGATCACTCGGGGTCCCCAACGAAATGTTTTTATGCGACCCAGCCGGAATTCGATAGTCTTCAATGTCTGAAAGAGTTCAGGGGCTTCCAAACCCGTCTCAATTTTTATTACCCCGTTCACAAACCAATCCTGAGAGGTGTAACCAATGGGTTGTGTTTTAAAGAAGGAAGATTTTGCTAAGAGTTTGTGACAGTCTATTTTTAAAATCTCTGAAATAGCTTTTTCGCAATGCGTTAGTTTATCGCCAAGGTTTGAACCAATTCCAATGTAGGCAATATGTCCCATTCTGATCAAAGGTGAGGAGCACTTGACTTTTAACCCCCTACTTTTAAAAGTCCTTTTTTAGAATAAGCATGGAATGTGGGTGACGAGAATTTTCTGGAAAAAAGGCCTGTATTTCAGGCGATACTGCGGAGTTCACTTTTTTTCAGAAATCTCTTCGGGCTTTTTGGGGGTGACGTCGATCTCTTCGTCTTTCGTCGACTTTTTAAAGTTTCGGATCCCTTTTCCGAGTCCTTCACCAATCTGAGGAAGTTTTCCAGCACCGAAAATGATCAAAATGATGACCAAGATGACTATCAACTCCGGCATTCCTATTCCAAACATTTTTTTCTCCTTTTTAGATTAGGATACTTGATTTCGGGTCATTATACCAGGCATAAGTTTTGATCCATCCATTATCATAGATGGCAAAGGGCAGACTGAACAGATTTTCATCTTTTCCGCTACGCGTTATGCTTTTTGCCCTTTGCTTTCTGAATTGGCGGAAGTGCATGGGAATCGAACCCACCACGGACATCTCTGCCCGTCACTGGATTTGAAGTCCAGGAGGCCCACCAGAACCTATCCACTTCCAAACTATAACCTAAGGGATTTTCTTTTTAAAGTCAAGGTAGTTGAATTTATTACCATTCATAAATAGGGATTGCAATTTTGTCACATCACCGAACAAAATTTTGTCACATCACCAAGCAAAAATGAACACATACACCTCCTTTTTGAGACAGGATAGTGCCATATTTAACATTAATTATCACAATTAGATATCAATAATATTGAGAGCCACCTACAATTTACATAAACTTCGGCATATTTCTTGAAACAAATATTATCTTTAGAGATTTTTTCCCTCGTGCTTTTAATTGGTTTCAAAACCCACAAGATAAAGGAAAGGGTTATTTATAAAAACAAAAAGGAGGTAAAATATGAAAAGGTTAATCATTATATGGATTTTTTTCTCTGTTTTCATGGCCATGGGTTGTGCCCATCAAACTCCAGTGGCCTATTCACCTAATAAAAACTGCAAGCTCGTTAGTTTTAAGCCTGGTTTAGAGCCAGAGGGAGTTAATGGGGTCAAATGGGAGGCGAAGTTATCAACTCTTGAAGGGATGAAACTTCACAGAAAAGACCTGAGTTATGGGGGAGTGGAGTTTTATAGAAGAGAAGGAGATACGTTTAAATTAGGAAATGGAAAACTTGCCCCCATTCAATATGGTTTTTGGAGAGAAAAATTTTATATTGGGGTCGTTACGACACAAAGTCTTGCTGATTGGAATGCTCTTAAAGAAGTCATATTTAATAAATATGGGGAGGGGGCAAAGCCATTCACTAACAAAGAGGAGTATTTATGGTCCGGTAAAAAAGCAGTCATGGTGCTGCGATATACCGATTTTTTAAAGGAAGGCATTTTCTACATAAAGTCTGATTCGATGGAAAAACAAATATATCGTGCAGAGGCAAAATAATAATGCAGGAGGAGCCTGCGAGGCTCGACTGCTTTTTTGCTTACGCACATTTTCACAAGTAATCGTTACCTCTCTTTGAATCATCTGAGAGATAAGAGGAGTAGATACTATGATAGATTGTTAGCCCCATTTATAATGTCTCTATCTAAAACTTATAAAAAGGAGGCTAAAAAAAAGAGGAAGGAATATCAAAGCTGTAAGGTTTTAGCAAGTGGCAAGGAAAACAGGACCCGAAATCCTTAAGGTTTTTTCTCGGGAATGGTGGCCCTTGATGATTTCAATACAAGATGGGGAAGTTCCCAATTCCTTGGCTAAGAATCGAACGAGAGCCTCGTTTGCCTTCCCCTCGATGGGTGGAGCAGTTATCCTCACCTTGATCCCATCCCGATAGGGACCTACAATCTCATTTTTTGAGGATTTGGGTTGAAGATAAACTTTCAAGATAATATCTTCCATTTCTAGTCACCTATCCGATTTATGTCCATCCCACGGAATAATGGAATAGTAAAATAATGAGATATAGAAAAGGAATGTTGGAATTATGGAAAATTGGAATAGTGGGTTTTTCAAAAAGAATTGTCTTTCATTATTCCATCATTCCACCGTTCCACTATTCCAATAAAAGACAGTTGTCTCCCGGTTCGGCCTTCTTTCCGGTAGGAAAAGAAAAGGTCGTTATGGCAATGGGTGCAGAGAGGAATCGACGATATTTGTTCTTCCGTAATTCCCTCCCTCTTCATCTGAGCGATGTTGATCTGAGCCAGATCCACCATCCACTTTCCCACACCTTTTAACATTGAATAGGGTTCCCACTCCGGATGAAAGACCTTCTCATCAATTTCATAACAACAGGGCCCAATAGAAGGACCCAGAGTAATGACGAAGTCTTTTGATGAGCAGCCAAACTTCTCCTCCATCTTTTTTAAAACCTTTTTTGTTATGTCGAGGGCTGTTCCTTGCCTTCCAGCATGAATTGCAGCAATCACTTTCCTTTTTTGATCAACGACAAAGATCGGAAGGCAATCTGCGGTGAGGATACACAGAAATGTATTCGGAGAATTCGTAATCAGAGCATCGTATTCTAAAATTGACGGAAGGGTAATGGCCGGTTTTCCCAGGAGAAGGATCTGGTCCTGGTGCATTTGATCGAGGAGAACCAAACGGTTCGGATTAAATCCAAAGACTTTTGCAATTACTTTCTTATTCTTGGAGACAAATTCTTTCCGATCGCCGTTCTTATCACTCAGATTGAGCGAATCATAGGGGGGAAGACTCCCTCCTCCCTGGCGGGTAAGAAAAGCGTGTTGAACCCATCCAAGTTTTGCCAATTCTGGATTTTCGAAATAAGGGAGGTTGGTTTTTGTTTTAAGAGAAGACCGATTGAGTATTTTCATATTAAAATCCCTCCTAGCCTCCCTTTCGAAAAGGGAGGGAAAAAATAATCCCCACTTTGGCAAAGGGGGGGGGAGGGGGGATTTGTAATTTTTATCTTTTTTAGGTGGTTTGTGACCTCAACCATTCCAGCGCTTCTGTCATATCTTGAGGGATGGGGGCAACGAATTGCACCCTTTCTTCTGTTCGAGGGTGGGTGAATTCCAACCGTTGGGCATGAAGGGCCTGGCGATCTATTCTCTTCACACACTCTTTCAATACAGGATCATGGATTGTCCCAGGTCTTCCTTTTCTTCCGTATAAAGGATCTCCCAAAACGGGATGGCCAATGGAGGAGAGATGCACCCGGATCTGATGCGTTCGACCGGTCTGAGGAAAGATCTCAAGGAGAGTGCAGCCATCAAATTCCTCAACCTTCTTCCAACGGGTGATCGCCTCCCTTCCTCTTTTCGTCCGGGTGGACATCCGTTTCCTCTCACTTGGGTGTCTTCCGATGGCTGAATCGATTAAGCCCTCGTCCTGGCTGAATCTTCCATAGACAATGGCCGAATAGACCTTTTTTACAGTCCGGTTTTTAAACTGTTTGGTTAAATGCTGAAAAGCCTCGTCATCTTTAGCAACGACTATCACGCCGGAAGTATCCTTATCCAATCGGTGCACAATGCCTGGCCTCAAGACGCCATTAATCCCGGCGAGATCTTTACAATGATAAAGAAGGGCATTGACCAATGTGCCGGAAAGGTTTCCATAAGCAGGATGAACGACCATACCTGGAGGCTTGTCAATGACGATGATGGATGAGTCCTCATAAAGGATGGTGAGAGGAAGGGGTTCTGGTTCGAGAGAGAGAGGTTTGGGTTCGGGAAGGGTTCCTGAGATCCTATCGCCTACTTTTACATGGACACTGGCTTTAGCCAGTTTTTGGTTTAGAAGGATATGGTGCTTTTGAATTAGATTCTTTGCCCGAGAGCGGGAGAGGTTGAGATCGGTTTCCGAAAGAAACTGATCAAGGCGCTTTCCTTGATCCTTCTTCGTTGCTTGAATGGAGAAAGATAATCCTCCCTCTCCCCCCTTTAGCAAAGGGGGGTTGGGGGGATTTTGGAAGTTATTTCTTATGAAAATTTGAGTCATTGCGACTGTAGCTGTTTTAGTGCTTTCTCAATTCCAGCAGCCAACAGGGGAATTTCTTCATCGGAGACGGTTCTCATATCCAGGATCAATTCTTCTTTGCTGATTCGAGAAATAATGGGAGGATCGGCCTTCCTTAAATTGACCTCAAGGCTGTTAAGGGAAACCTCGAGAGGTTTGATGGCAACGACTATGGTCGGAAGTTCCTGAAGAGGGAGGGCCCCGCCACCCACCTGAGAGACATCTTCTTTCAGAGTGAAGGTCATCTTTTTATTCGTCATCCCTGACAATCTCTTGAGCAGACGTTTCCCTCTCCTTTTTAACCTCCCTGTATCCAAACTCAGCATCCGAAGGGTCGGAATCTCTTCCATGGCCCTTTTCTCATCGAGGTAGAGGAGAAGGGTTGATTCAAGAGCAGCCAGGGTGAGCTTGTCGATGCGAAGGGCACGGGTCAAGGGATTGATCTTGAAGAGGTCCAGAAATTTTTTCTTCCCCAAAATGATTCCTGCCTGTGGACCTCCAAGGAGCTTATCCCCGCTCATGGTGATTGCATTCACACCCGTTTTGATCGTCTCCTGGACAGTAGGCTCCTTCTCCAATCCGTACCGGGTGAGGTCTATCAGACAGCCGCTTCCTAAATCATCCACGACAGGAAGTTGATGTTCCCTCCCTAATTGCACCAGATCTTGCAGAGAGACCTCGGAGGCGAACCCCAAAACTCTGAAATTACTGGTATGAACCTTCAGAAGCAGAGCCGTCTGGGGACCAATGGCCTTCTGGTAATCGTTGAAGTGGGTACGATTGGTCGTCCCGATTTCCCTGAGCAAGGCGCCGCTTCGTTTCATCATATCGGGGATTCGAAAAGCTCCCCCGATTTCGACCAGTTCCCCTCTCGAGACAATTACCTCCTTGCCCTCTGCAAGAGTATTCAAGACGAGCAAGACAGCCCCGGCGTTATTGTTCACCACCAAGGCTGATTCTGCTCCTGAGAGGCGGCAGAGAATCTCCTCCACGTGGGCGTATCGACTCCCCCGTTCGCCTCTATCCAGATCATATTCCAAGTTGGAATAGGTTTTGGAGACCTCAATGAGGTGCTCAATTGCAGAAGGATGCAGCGGAGCCCTTCCCAAATTAGTGTGGATCACCACTCCGGTTGCGTTGATCACCCGACGGAGCCGAGGCCGAATTTGCAGGTCAATCTCTTTTTGGAAAAGGGGGTAGAGGTTTTCGAAAGAGAAGAGGGCATCTCCTAATGGAGGAAGTTCTTCTTTGTGGAGGATTTCTTCGCGCAGTCGCCCCAATCCCTCCCGGATGGCATCCACCACGACATGACGGGGATGAACCTTTAAGAGATCAACGATCTCAGGTCTTGAAAGGATGTCATCCACGCTGGGAATCTTACGGAGAACCTGTTGACGAAGGGACGGAGACATTGGGTTTCTTCCTTGTCAGGAGTGTTCTAAGAATCTTGAAAAAGTTCATTCGAATGAATCGAGTAGGCCATTCCAGTTCTTTTTTCTCACAGATCGTAGACATGCTATAGTGCTGAAGGGCGAAACGGCCACCTGAAAGGGACTCCAAGGCAGCCTCCCTTTCTATGCCGTTTGGAATGGTCATGATCCGGTCGATCTCCTTCATCATCCGGACCGCCCCTTCGAGTCGCACCTCAACCGATTCTGATGTCTTCGGATCGATCAGACCGAATTCGGCCTTCAAACGATTGAGCCTCTTCCCGGCTTCATAGGTGCTGTAA
>Ga0256868_10001762_pt1 | contig 11540 bp, 7 predicted proteins | sample RVTome_13_FD_187341 | JGI IMG/M metagenome (GOLD analysis project Ga0256868, IMG submission 187341) | Soil microbial communities from uranium-contaminated site in the Upper Colorado River Basin, Wyoming, United States - RVT92D227 HiSeq ... | reverse complement strand
TGCAATATGACGGCGAAGTAAAGGAAGAACAGCTGGACCAAGAGAGGCGTATTGCGCATCACCTCGACGTATGCCCGGATGACGTTGCGCAACAGCCAGTTGCCTGAGAGCAGGGAGATCCCGGCCAGCAGTCCGAGCAGGCTGGCCAGAACGAGCCCGACAACGATCACTTGCAGGCTGTTTGCTAGACCGACCGTGTAGGCTCGCAAGAAGCTGTCGGTCCGTTCCATCGCTGGACCCTGACCGATGACGAAGCCGGCTGTCCTCTGGAGAAAGCCGAAGCTCAGATTGAGCCCGAGCGCCTGCAGGGCGTTGAGCAAATTGGAGACCAGCCATCCGCCGACGGCCAAGGCAGCCGCGACGAAGAGCGCCTGACTGGCGAATGCCAGAAAACGGACATCGCGCAAAATGGCAGCCGAGCGCGCCGCCAGGCCAGAGGGGAGTCGGTACGCGGTGCTCAAGGGTAGACGGCCGGCGAGGTGGGCGGGGGCGTGCAGCCCGCACAGGCGGGCTGCACGCCGTCAGCAACGATTCCTAGCGCCACGGAGGGGCGTAGAGCAAGCCGCCTCGTGTCCACAGGTCGTTGAGTGTTCCTGCGCGCGGGATGTCAACGCCTTCCGGCCCGAGGTTACGGTCGTAAATCTCACCGTAGTTCCCGACGGATCGTATGACGTTAACCATGAAGTCGGGGGCCAAACCGAGCAGCGCCCCGAACTCGCCTTCAAGCCCAAGAAGGCGGGCCACTTCCGGATCCTTGATCTCGCCGGCCACGATCTGGTCGACGTTGGCGGAGGTGATCCCCTTCTCTTCGGCGATGATCAGGCCGTAAACGACCCACTGTACGACATCACCCCACTGCTGGTCGCCCTGGGCCCAAACTGGACCGAGGGGCTCCTTCGACATCGTCTCGGGAAGGATGATGTGGTCCTCGGGATTGGTCAACCCGAGGCGGTTGCCCGTCAACTGCGACTTGTCCGATGTGGCTCCGTCGCAGCGCCCTTCGTCGTAGGTCTTGTAGGCATCTTCTGGGGTGTCGAAGAGCAAGGTCTCATAGGTCAGGCCGCGGGAGTTGAAGGCGTCGGCCAGGTTGAGTTCAGTTGTCGTACCTGTCTGCAGGCAGATGGTAGCCCCGCCCATATCGTCCAACGAGCTGAACCCGCTGTCCTTGCGGACCATCATCCCCTGGCCGTCGTAGAACGTCGTCGGGCCGAAATCGGTGCCCAGCTCGACATCGCGGCTGATCGTCCAGGTGGTGTTACGGATCAAGACGTCGATCTCGTTGGTCTGGAGAGCGGTGAAGCGCTCGGGAGTCGTCAGCGGGCGAAACTCAACCGCCGCCGGATCGTTGAAGATGGCGACGGCCAAGGCGCGGCAGAAGTCGACATCAAAACCTTCAAACTCGCTCTGCTCGTTCAGGAAGCCGAAGCCACGCACGCCGGAGTTGACGCCGCAGCGGAGCTGCCCGCTGTCCTTCACAGCCTGCAGGCGGGCGGATTCCATGGTGAATTCGACGGGGACTTGGACCTGCACTTCTTGAGTCGTGACGACCTGGACTTCCTGGGTCACCACGACTTCCTGGGTCACGATGACCGGCTCGGCGGGCTGGCAGGCGGCGATGAGCATCGACAGTGCCAGTACGGCCATGAAGACAAACCGGAATCTCCGAGACATTGATTCTCCTCCTCATCTATCGATTGGCGTTAGGGCGGAACGGTGGCAACATTCTGAGCATCGTCTGCGGTCTCACCTCCTCGATTGGGTTTCACATTGGATCAGCGCTGGAACCGGCGCCAGGTGTGGAACAACCCACGATCGTGTTTGAATCACGATCGTTCCCTCCGGCCGACCCTCAGATGTCTAGTAGCAGGAATACCAACGGGTGAATACTTGAATCCTAGGGGATTCAAAGGGGGAAGTCAAGTGTCGGGGAGGGCGGCCTGCACTCGGATATCTCGGGCGATTGGCTTTCATTGGGATTTGTGGAGGGGCCGGCAATCACACCGGTAGGAGCTTCGGAACGGGAATCGAGCCGTCGCAGGCCTGCACCAGGGCAGAAGGTTCTCTAGGCCGTGGGTGTCTTTATCCGGAAAAGGGGAATCGGGCATCTCCCGTCTGTCCCACTCATTAGCTGGCATATCGAAGGCCTCCAGGGCACCTTTACGGGCGTGGCTCTGGAAGCCAGCGGATGGGTTCGTGGAAGGACGGCCCGCCATTTTGTCCTCCTGTCACTCTCGGCCTATCCCCTCGCGCCGGACAATTGTAGGTGCAGGCTCATGCCATCCATATACCGTTCCGTCGGCCGTGAGTTGTGAGGGTGAATCGGCCTTCTGATTCGGTGGCGAGGAGGTCATCGTCGGCTGGAACGAGACGTGGACTCAGTTGGTCGCAGGCAGGTTAGGGGTACGCGGGGAGGGCGCCGAGGGCAGACAGCGCAGCACCTTGAGCAGAACCGCCGGGCGGATCGCCTCGGCCGGATCGGCGTAGGTCAGGAGCGTCCTGACGAGCAGATCGGTCAATTCGGGCCAGCGCTCGCAGGCTCGGATGAGTGGATCAAGCAGGATGGGGTTCATGTACTGGCGACGCATCCAATGAGAGAAGACAAACACGTGTTGAAACCGCCGGCGCAAGGCCCTTTCGTAGCCTCTCAGAGCCCCGAACGACAAGTCCTCCCGCTTGAAGCACTCGATCAGATACGCGCTCGCCAACTGGGCTGACTCAAGGGCGTAGTCGATGCCTTCACCGGTGAACGGGTTCACCAATCCGGCTGCCTCGCCGACGATGACCAGTCGATCACTGAACACCGGGGAGTGTTGGAAGTCGGTCCGGATCGGAAAGCCCTTCACCGGGCCGACGCGATGGGCGGTCTTGAAGCGCGGCCCGAGGCCGGGATCCGAGAGGAACTGCTCCAGGAGGGCGGATGCCCCAGGCGTCTTGCGGCCGCGGCGCGGGAGAAGGCCGGCCCCGACATTGGCTGAATCGGACGACAAGGGGAAGATCCATCCATATCCGGGCAGCTGGGCCCGGTCAAACCGGATCTCTAGAGATCGACTCAGACCGGAGACACCTTCGAAGTAGGCCCGGACGGCGTGGGCATAGCTCATCCTCCGAGGCGTCAATCCCAGGGTTTGGAGCAGGCGCACGTTGGCGCCGACGGCCAGGACAACGAGTCGGGCGGTGAACCGACGCGGTGATCCATCTGTTCGTGCGGCAACGGTCACGCCGGCCCGGTCCCTCTCGATCCCCAATACATGCGTCGAACCGTGAAATTGGACGCCGGCGCGCAAACCGCAGCGCAAGATGAGATCGTCAAGGACCAGGCGAGGCACGACGTAGCCATGCGACGGATACACCGGATGGACTGGGATGGGGGCTCGAACGGTCTTCCCTTCGGGAGATGTGATCGAGACGCTTTCCACCCGATACCCTGCACTGCGGAGGTCATCGGTCAAGCCCAAGTTGTCCAGGATGCTCAGGGCGGAAGGGGACAACGCGTCCCCGCAGGTCTTGTCCCGCGGAAACTCGAACTTGTCCAGGAGGAGGATCTTGAGCCCGCTTCGGGCGAGGTAGGCGGCCGTGGCCGCCCCTCCGGGGCCCGCGCCGATCACGATGACGTCATATAGCTCCATGGTCCTATATTCTACCGCTTCCGGTCCGTGCAAGTGCACCTTCACCCCGATTCGAGTTCCACGCTCCCCTTTGGCTTGGGCATACCGGTGTCTCTGCCACCGGCATCCCTCCAAAGCATTCCGCAACCGAACTTCTTTCCCACTCACGGTCCGGTTCGGTACGTGGTACGCTGGTAGAGGTTGCCGCCGGGTGAGCCTGCCCGGGGCTTTGCACGCCATGGGGCGGACAGTACAGGAGTGAGGATGACCGGAATCATCGGTCAGATGCTCGACCAATTCCGGATTGTCGAGCAAGTCGGCCAGGGGGGAATGGCGAGTGTCTACAGGGCAGTGGACACAAAGCGCGATCAAGAGGTCGCGATCAAAGTCCTCGCGCCCTCGATCGGCAGCGATCGACGCTTTGTCCGCCGGTTCCGGCGTGAAGCCGGTCTCGTCGCCAGGTTGAAGCATCCCAACATCGTCCCCGTGCTGGGGTACGGGCAGGCGGCGGGGGTGATCTACCTGGCGATGCCGCTCATTAGCGGGGAAACCCTCTATGATCGGATGGTCAAGCGGCGCCTGACGGATGACGAGGCACTTCGCTGGATGAGTGAGGTCGGCGCGGCGCTGGACTTCGCGCACAAGCAGGGGATCATCCATCGTGACATCAAACCCTCAAACGTCATGATCGGGAAGGGCGACACCGCCATGTTGACCGACTTCGGCCTGGCGCGACTGGTCGAGGGATCGAATACTCTGACCGGTTCGATGATGATGGGAACACCGGCCTACGTCTCGCCCGAGCAAGGGCGAGGGGCGCAGATCGATGCGCGATCCGACGAATACTCCCTGGGCGTGATCATGTACCAGATCGCCACCGGGCGTCTGCCTTTCGAGGGCGAGTCGCCGATGGCAACCGTCATCATGCACATCGAGGAGCCGGTGCCTCGACCGAGGCGGTTCAATCCAGATCTGTCGCCCTTGGTCGAACGGGTGATTCTGAAGAGTCTGGCCAAGGACCCCGTAGATCGATTCTCCTCGGTTGCCGGCCTGATCGAAGCCTATGGCAGCGCCATCGCCGGGACGCCGGTGGCGGGTCTGGAGCGGGCGCTTGACGTAAGCTCGGATGACTCGCTGCTCATCCCTCGCCAGCGCCCGATCCTGGCGCCCGTTCCGATCAGTCGTCCGAGAACGTCATGGGCTGTTTGGGCCTTGCTGGCCCTCTTGCCGGTCATGGTTGTTACCGGAATGCTGATCTACCCGGCCTTGACCAACGCCCAGTCGGGTGGACCGACGGCAACCTTGGTGGGAGCCGTGCCCGGGACGCAGTCGATCCAAGTACCCCTTGAGCCCTCGCCGACCGTTCTCCGGCCGGCGACGGCTACTCCGGTTGTATCTGCAGCATGTCCTGGTGTCAGGCTGATCGGATTTTCGCCCATGTCTGAGGGCGGTGTGGTCAGTTGGAATATCGATAATGCCAGCGACGCCGATGTCAGTATTGTAGGCATCGGCGTCGACCTCCCGGAATCGGCCACCCTTGAGAAGATCACCTCTGGGAGCGATGTCTGGTGGGATCTGAATCGCACCGTCCTACCGACGGAAGAAGCGGGAATCCAGATTCGTGCCGGCAGCGATACGACGATCCCGGCGGGAGATGTTCGCGAACTCAGGCTCAATTTCGTCTGGCCTGATAGTCAGCCAGGGTATGCGCTGTTCCTCGAGTTCGATTCAGGCTGCAGCTTAGAGACGACGTGGTAGTCCCCTCCCCTCGGAATACGTCGTCGGCAGTTCATCCCAATTTCGAATTCAGCTAGAATTGAACAGCGAGCGGGTGAGGCACACGTCGCCTCTTGATCTATCGCTGGTGTCGTGACCGTCATCCGCCGGTCTCGGGCGGCGCCCGCCATAGGTGAGCGCCCCTCATTCCTACGTTCTGTAACGCGCTCGACAAACCAGGTCACAGGGGCGCAGACGGCGTGGATGGAGACAGTACTCCTTGTCGCGACCGTCGCCAGACCATGCCGTGGAATCCATGAGGCCATAACCGATGTCTGACCCGCGCGTCGTCAACCTTGCCCGGACACTCGTCCATTTCTCCACCGCCATCAAGCCAGAGGATCATGTTGCGATTATCGGATCGCCAAACGCGGCCCCGCTCATCCGTGAAATCTTTCGTGAGGCCCTTCGAGCCGGGGGTTACCCGTACGTCATCATGGGGGCCGAGGCCCTGCTTGGTCTGGATGGGCTTGACCGGATCTTGCTCTCCGAAGCCAACGAAGATCAGCTCGAGCATGTCTGGCGTGTGGAAAGCATGGCGCGCCGGGAGTTCGAGGTTGTGGTTTTCATCCGGAGCATGAGCAACACCCGCAGCTTGAGCGATCTCGATCCGAAGCGCATGCAGGCCTTCTACCGCTCCCGGGGCACCTTCCTGGAGGAGACCCTTCGTCGGAGTGCTGCCGGAGAGTTGCGCTGGGTGGTGACACTTTACCCCACTCAGGCTTACGCCCAGGACGCCGAGATGAGCCTGGAGGAGTTCGAGGGATTCGTCTTCCATGCTTGCCATGCGGATGAAGATGACGCGGTTGGGTCATGGCGGAAGTTTCACGAACGCCAAGGGCGGCTTGCGGCGTGGCTCACCGGGAAAAGGCAGGTTGAACTGAAGGGCCCGAACGTGGACTTGCGACTGTCGATAGAAGGCCGCAGTTTCATCAACGCCGGCGGTCACCTCAACATGCCGGACGGCGAGATCTACACCAGTCCCATCGAAGACAGCGCAGAGGGCTGGGTCCGCTTCACTTATCCGGCCATCCACGACGGTCGAGAGGTCGAAGGGATTGAATTGCGCTTCGAGCAAGGGAGAGTGAGCCGGGCCACAGCGGCCAAGAACGAGGCCTACCTTGGCAGCCAGCTGGAAGTGGACCGAGGGGCGCGCTATCTGGGGGAGTTCGCTATCGCCACGAATGATCGTATCGATCGGTTCACTCGGAACATCTTGTTCGACGAGAAGATCGGTGGAACCATCCACCTTGCGCTCGGGGGGGGCTTCCCCGAGGCGGGCTCAAAGAACACCAGCGCCATTCATTTGGATATGATCTGCGACATGCGCCAGGGTGGGCAGATCAAGATTGACGGTGAGCTTGTTTACGACTCGGGCAAGTTCAAGATCTCGGTGTAAGAGCGACAGCCGCAGATATCTTGCCCTCCTCATGTATGAGAGTCTCTGTTGCTCTCTGGGCTGACGTCCAAGCCCAGGAGATCACTCCACTCCCGTCCTAATTCTTGCCACTGCCCTTCGGATGCGGTGGCCCAAAGGGGGGTGGGATGAGAGGAGCAGGACCGCCCACAAGGGAGGTTCCGCCTCGGCGAGATTCTGATTTGCCAGGCGGATCATCGCCTGGGCGAAGGCCGACGGATTGCGGGTCAGCCGGACGGAATAGTCATCCGCCAGTGTTTCCCGCCAACGGGAGAAGGCGTTGGCGAATGGGACCCCGGCCAGGCTCATTGCACCCAGGAGAAGAGCCAACGCCGGCACCCCGCCCGGGTCGGCGATTGAGGCGAGGCCGAGGTACGGAAACCCCCATGCGGCCGCACGAGCGACAAGAAAGAGACAGACAAGGTTGATGCCGCTCTGCACGGCGATCAAGAGGGGGATATCCGCGTGGACATGGTGTCCCAGCTCGTGGGCCAGGACGGTCTCGATCTCGTCGGCATCGAACTCGGAAAGCAGAGTGTCGCCAAGAATGATCCGGCGCGTGCGTCCCAGGCCGACGAGAGCAGCGTTCGCCGCTCGGGTTCGCCGGCTCATGTCGAAGGTGAACACGCCGCGAACGGGAGTCCCTGAGCGGCGGGCCAGTTCGAGCAGCCGAGCATTGAGCTCGGAGTGGACCTCATCCAACGGTCTGAATTTGAAGAATATGGGCATGAGCAGGACAGGCGCCACGGCGGAAAGCGCGATGGACACGCCGCTGTAGCCGATAGCAGACCACAACCACCAGCGGTCGGGGGTGGCGCGCATGATCGAATACAGACCGACCAGCAACAGGCTGCCCAACAGGATTGAAAGCAGCGTGCCTTTGGCGACGTCGGCAAGCCAACCGGCTTGGTTCTGAGTTGACAGCTGAAAACGGTGTGGCAGGACGAAGCCGATGTAGTAATCCAGCGGCAGGCTGATTAAGCCCCAGGGTGCCCCAAGAACCCCGGCGACAACAAGCACTTCGACCCACCATGCCAGGCCGGCGCCTCGGGCGCCCCGGGTGGCCGACTCGAGGGCATCGCTCAAGTCAGGCCCCCAACCGTTGCTGATCCACATTACAAGATAGACGGCCCCGGTTCCTAGGGAAACGAAGGCCAGGCGCCTGCGCAGTTGGGCGTATTGGCGCGCCTTGGCCTGAAGGTCGGGGTCGAGGACCAGAGATCCATAGGTGGTCAGCGGTTGCCTCCTGAACCCGGGGTCGGTCACGCCGAAGGCGCCCCAGTCCGTATTGTCGACCACTCGCGGGATGAAGTCTATCATTCACGACTCGTTGAGGCTCCCGGAGCCTGCAAGGCTCCGGGAGCCTGAGGAGCCTGATAAAATGGGCCAACTCGCTCCAATGAGTGAATGAGATTCTTGCCATTCAATCACACAAGCCCTGAGAAACGACCGAAAGACGAGTCCCTCAGGGCCTGGTACCATGCGGCTCACCGTGTCGACGTGGCGAGGGGCATGCGGTGGATCGCCATCTGTAGCTTGAAAAGGCAAACCGCCAGGTCTCGTTCCCGCGATGTGTCGGGAGTGGTTTCGCACCAATGAACTGTCCGACCTGTTCGTACGAAAACCCTGCCGGGTCCCACTTCTGTGAGAACTGCGGCCAGCCGCTTGAGTTCCTCTGCCCGAATTGCGGCGAGCCTGTCCCCCCGTCGGCCAAGTTCTGCCGCAACTGTGGATTCAGTCTGGCGGACACCCCTCTGACGGCACGACCGGCAAGCCTGACCAGGAGCGAGTCGCTGGAAGCCCTCCGACGAGTTGCTCCGCCCTCGATGGCCAGCAAGATCCTCACGGCCCGGGAGCGAATGGCAGGCGAACGGAAGCGGGTGAGCGCGGTGTTCACCGACATCGTCGGATCCACGACCCTGGCCGGACAGATGGATCCGGAGGCCTGGGGCGAAGTCGTCTCGGCTGCACACCGGATCGTGACTCAGTCGGTATATCGTTACGAAGGCACGATCGCCCAGCTCTTGGGCGATGGGGTGCTGGCGTTCTTCGGCGCGCCTCTGGCCCATGAGGATGATCCTGAGCGTGCAATCCGGGCGGCCATCGATATTCAAGATGCGATCCGCGGCTACGCCCAGGAGCTCAGGGCCGAAGGGAGTGTGACGGATTTTCGGATGCGGATCGGGATCAACACCGGTCTGGTCGTCGTGGGGCATATCGGAAGCGACCTGCATATGGAGTACCTGGCCGTCGGGGATACCGTCAACCTCGCCGCCCGCATGCAGAGCGCGGCGAACCCGGATGAGATCCTGATCACGGAGAACACGGCCCGCATGGTGCCGAATCTATTCGATCTCGAAGACCGCGGCGAGATCCTGGTCAAGGGCAAGGCCGAACCGGTTCATGTCTTCCGAGTCCTTTCGGCGCGGAAAGGCGCGATCCGCTCGCGCGGCATCCAAGGACTCGTCAGCCCGCTCGTCGGCCGAGAGCGAGAAATGAGCGCGCTGGACCGTGTGTATGAAGAATTGCAGCAGGGACGTGGAGCGATCGTCTCGATCGTCGGCGAGGCCGGGCTGGGGAAGTCGCGCCTCGTATCAGAATGGCGTGACAAGGCGCGCCAATCCGTCAGTGCCGGGCAGGTGACCTGGGTCGAAGGAGTCTGCCTCTCATATGGCCACTCGATGGCGCATCATCTCTCCATGGCGATCTTGCGTGGCCTAATCGGGATCGGCCCGGAGGCGACAGAGGCAGAGTCTCAGTTTGCTCTTCAACGCAGGGTCGCGGCAGTTCTTGGGGAGAGCTTCGACGAGGTGTATCCCTACCTGGGCCACCTTCTGGGACTTGAACTTGAACCGGCTCAAGCGCAGCGCGTCGCCTTCCTCGACGGGGTCGCTCTCCAGGCGAAATACATCGCCGCCACCAGGAGTCTGGTGAGCTCCCTGGCCCGTCGCGCTCCCGTTGTGATCGTTTGTGAGGACATTCAATGGGCAGATCCGTCGTCGGTCGAGCTCGGAAGGCATGTTCTCCCGATCGTGGTCGAGGTTCCGTTGGCAATCGTGCTCCTCAGCCGGCCAGATGAGGGAGCCCCAGGCTGGGGGCTGATCCGGGCTGCGCGAGGGATCGCCGGGATGGGGGCGCTGGAACTACATCTGGCGCCACTCACACAGGCAGACAGTCAGGCGTTAATCCGCAACCTGCTTTCCGTCGATGCACTACCCGGTGAGCTGCGAGAGATCATCTTGTCGAGGGCCGAGGGCAATCCGTTCTTCGTCGAGGAAGTCATCCGAATGCTGATCGATCAGCAGGATCTGATGGTTGAGGGAGGCAAGTGGAGGGCTACCCGTGAAATCCGGAGTCTGGATATCCCCGATACGCTCCAAGCTGTTCTGGCGGCTCGCATCGACGGACTCCCGGAAGAGGCTAAACGCGTTCTGCAGATCGCCTCGGTGATCGGCCGCGAGTTCAACCTGAGCGTGCTGGAGGCCGTCCTGGGCCGGGTCAGCATTTCGTCTCGGGCATCTGTTTCGAGCGACTGACGTGATGAGTCTTGATTCGACACTGAACATCCTACAGGAACACCAGCTCCTGCGAGCCGTGCTCGAGCCGGAGCCGGGGTTCGCCTTCAAACATGCGCTGACCTGGGAAGCCGCCTACCAATCGCTTCTGATGAGCAAACGCCAAGAAGTCCACCGGCAGGTGGCCGAGTGCTATGAAGCTCTCTTCGAAGGACGTTTGGAGGAGTTCGCCGCACATCTGGCTTGGCACTACAGCGCGGCCGGGGATGCCGCCAAGACTGTGAACTACGCCACGATGGCGGGCGATGCCGCTTTGCGGCGCTCGGCCCACCAGGAAGCCCTGGCCTCGTACGAGCAGGCCCTCGAAAGCGCACGACGTGGAGCGGCCGACAATCAACAGCTGACCCGTATCTTCATTGGCCGGGGCCGGGCCCTCGAGCTGGCCGCCCAGCATGAGGCCGCCATGAGCAACTACGAGGAGATGGCCCGGCTCGGCAATGAACGCCAGGACCCCGCCTTGAAGCTGTCGGCCCTGCTCGCCCAAGCTACTCTGTACAGTGTCCCCTCGACGGTCTATCGTCCCGAGCAGGGTCTTACCCTTGCCCAAGAGGCTTCACACCTGGCGTGTGAGCTCGGGGATCATCGGGCGGAGTCACATGCCCTGTGGATCCTCTCCTTACTCGAGGTGTTCTTGGGTAATGGTGAGAGATCCATCGAGTACGGCGAGAAGTCTTTGGCATTGGCCCGGCAATACGATTACCGCGATCAGGCCGCTTTCACCTTGAACAACCTGAGCACCTCTTATATGAGTGCCGGAGACCTCGAGCATGCCGGGCGTTCTCTCGAAGAGGCGGCGGCGTTGTGGCGTGAGCTGGGCAATCTGCCGATGTTGACCGACACCCTGACGAATTTCTCGATCCACTACTTTGCCCTCGGCGACATTGAACGGAGCCTCAAATCGGCCGAAGAGGCTCAACAGATCAGCCTATCGATAGGCAACTTGTGGGGACAGGCGTACGGCCGCTTCATCCTGAGTCATGCGCTAAGCGAACTTGGTGAGTGGGGGCAGGCGCTCCGCAAGGCGGAGGAGTGTCTCGAGCTGGCGAACCAGGCCGGTTTCGTCCCGCCCCAATGCATTGTCCGAGCGCAGATGGCCTCCATCTACGCCGATCAAGGAGCGATCGAACATGCGCTCGGCCTGGCCAGTGCCGCCAGGGAGGTCGCCCA
>Ga0256868_10001761_pt1 | contig 11543 bp, 11 predicted proteins | sample RVTome_13_FD_187341 | JGI IMG/M metagenome (GOLD analysis project Ga0256868, IMG submission 187341) | Soil microbial communities from uranium-contaminated site in the Upper Colorado River Basin, Wyoming, United States - RVT92D227 HiSeq ... | reverse complement strand
TGGGTCGTTTCCTGGAGGCCAGAGCCAGAGGACAGACCTCGGAGGCTATCAAGAAGCTCATCGGCCTTAAGCCTAAAACAGCTACCGTTATCCGCGATGGCAAAGAGTTGCAGGTATCTGTGGATGATGTGCAGGTTGGAGATCTCATACTGGTGAGGCCGGGTGAGCGGATACCCGTCGATGGTGTTGTGCGGCAGGGCTATTCCAGCATCGATGAATCTATGATAACCGGGGAGAGCATCCCGGTGGACAAGAATATTGGTGACACGGTCATCGGCGGTACTATCAACAAGATGGGCAGCTTTCGATTCGAGGCGACGAGAGTGGGCAAGGATACCACGCTGGCTAGAATCATCAGGCTGGTCGAGGAGGCGCAGGGAAGCAAAGCGCCTATCCAACGCCTGGCTGATGTCATTTCCAGCTACTTTGTGCCCACTGTAATCGGCATTGCCGTGGTCACCTTCATAATATGGTTTTTCCTGGGACCGCAGCCGACACTGACCTATGCCCTGCTCAATTTTGTAGCTGTGCTTATCATCGCCTGTCCCTGCGCGCTGGGTCTGGCTACGCCGACAGCTATCATTGTGGGCACGGGCAAGGGAGCCGAGAACGGCGTACTCATCAGGAGCGGAGAAGCTCTGGAGGGGGCACATAAGATAAATTCTGTGCTGCTGGACAAGACCGGGACTCTCACCCGTGGTGAACCTATGGTTACCGATATAATCGGTTCACCATCTTTCACTGAAACTGAAGTCCTGCGGTTGGCAGCTTCGGTTGAGCACGATTCGGAACACCCGCTGGCTCAGGCAATAGTCAGGGCAGCCCTGGAGAAGAATCTAGAATTGTCCAGGGCTTCGGACTTTAAGGCTATGCCCGGACATGGGGTGGAGGCTAAGGTGGGTAGGAAAAGCCTTTTGATGGGCAATCTTGCCCTGATTAAGGATAGAAGGATTTCACTGGATGGTCTGGCTAAAGAGGCGGAGCGGCTGTGGAGCGAAGGTAAAACAGTGTTGTTCTTCAGTGTGAACAGTAAGGCGGCTGGGATGATCGCCCTGGCTGATACACTTAAACCAAATGCCGACGAGGCGGTTAAAGCACTGCACAAGTTGGGTATTGAGGTGGTGATGATAACCGGTGACAATACCCGTACTGCCGAAGCTATTGCCCGGGAAGCAGGCATTGACCGGGTATTGGCTGAGGTCTTGCCTGAGAATAAGGCGGCGGAAGTGAAGAGATTGCAGGACGAAGGCAAGGTGGTGGCTATGGTCGGTGATGGCATAAACGATGCTCCGGCGCTGGCTCAGGCAGACGTCGGCATTGCCATAGGCACCGGCACCGACGTGGCTATGGAGACCGGCGATATTACGCTCATCAGCGGCGATTTGGGCGGCATTGTGACTGCCATATCATTAAGCAAACGCACCATGAGCACCATAAAGCAGAACCTGTTCTGGGCTTTTGCCTATAACGTAGCGCTGATACCCGTGGCTGCCGGCGTGTTGTATTTATTCTTCGGTCGTACCGGCGTTCCTGCAGGGCTGCATTTCATTTTCGGCAATTACGGTTTTCTGAATCCGATGCTGGCGGCTCTGGCAATGGCTGCCAGTTCCATAACTGTGGTGTCCAACTCGTTGCGGCTGCGGGCATTCAAGGCGGTTAAGTTTGAGAAATCAACGGAAGGAGGCAAGAGAATGGCGATAGACCCGGTATGCAAGATGGAGGTGGATGAAAAAACGGCTGTAGCCGTCTCTGAGTACAAGGGAAAGAAATATTATTTCTGCTCGGTAGGCTGTAAGAAGGCTTTCGACCAGAAACCGGAGAAATACCTCGCCCAGAAAAACAGATGAAGGCTAGCCAATCTTTTCTCGAGATAGCCGTGAGTTATCCATGAGAACTTGAGTGGAGACCCCCTCGCCTAACTCCAATAAAGTCGGAGAATAAGGTGAGGGTGAAAATAAACAATTTTGGAGGTGTACAGATGAAAAAAGAAAAAATCATTGCTTTACTGAATGAAGACCTCGAGGGTGAGCATGGCGCTATCATCCAGTACCTGACACATGCCTACGCTATGGGCGAAGGTGAGATGGCTTGCGAGATTGAAGCCCTTGCCCGGGAGGAGATGCGCCATCTCGATTGGCTGGCTGAGACCATCGTCGAGTTGGGCGGCAAGCCCAGTATGAAAAGAGGCAAGATGCGTATGGGCGGCAAGTCGGTGCCCGATTTTATGAAGAACAATGTGCTGCTGGAAGAGGATGCCATAACTATGTATAAAGAGCACATCGCGGCTATTGATGACCGAAAGATAAAGCGATTGCTGAAACGCATATTGTCGGACGAAGAGTCCCATCACGGTGATTTCGTTCATTTCGTGGATAAAGCCAAGAAGGAAGGTGCTAAAGACCTGCGAGGGAACCGCAAGGACAAGGTGACTCAGATTCTTAATTGGGGTATCGAGCATGAATATACGGTCATACTTCAGTATTTGCTGCATTCCTATATGGCGACCAACGATGAGATGAAGGAAGAGATGGAAGACCAGGCGATAAATGAGATGCAGCACATGGGCTGGCTGGCTGAAGAGATGGTCAGCGGCAAGGCGAATCCCAGGATGGAGCATGCAAAGCTCGATAAGTCGACCAGGATGAGCGATATGCTGCGTGCTGACATCAAAATAGAAAAGGAAGTGGCCGCCAAATATGACCAGTCTGCCAAAGAAGTCAACGCAGCCGACCTGAAAAAGCTGCTCAGGCGGATACGAGACCACGAAATCTATCATGTCGATGTGTTCACCGACCTGCTGAAGGAAGTGGAGAAGTAAAAAGGGCTGATTTAATCATTGAAATCATGATATTGGAGGTGTAACGTGGGTACTTTTGTTGAAGCTGGCAAGACTGGCGAGTTCAAAGACGGAACGATGAAGGAGGTCGAGATTCAGGGCAAAAAAATCCTTTTAGCAAAGATTAAGGATAAATACTATGCTACTCAAGGTAGATGCCCTCATTTTGGCGGGAATTTGTCACAGGGCGTTTTAGAAGGAAGTGTAGTCACCTGCCCTTTGCATGGTTCCCAGTTCGACCTTACAGATGGACATGTCGTTCGCTGGGTAAAGGGGTCAGGAGTTCCTTCTGCGGTACTCAGGGCGCTCAAGAGTTCCAGACCACTCGATACCTATAAAGTGAAAGTCGAAGGCGACAAGATACTGGTAGAGATATAATCTCGATTGGGGAAAGGAGGACAGCTATGTCGCTGAAGGGAAAGATTGTTGCCATACTTGCAGAACAGGATTTCGAGGACGTCGAGCTTACCGAGCCGCTGAAGGCGATGAAGGAAGCCGGCGCCCAGGTGTTCGTAGTGGGCAGCGGCACCCAGCCAAGTTATAAAGGCAAGAGAGGCAAGGCGACTATAAAGGTCGACATCGATGCCGATAAGGTCAGAGCTGAGGATTTCGATGCTGTTATAATCCCCGGCGGTTATGCACCTGATAAAATGCGGCTGCACCAGCCTATGATTGACCTGGTAAGGAAAGTATATGATTTGGGCAAGGTGGTGGCTGCCATTTGTCACGGACCGCAACTGCTGATTTCAGCCGATGTCGTCAGAGGACGCCGTGTTACCTCCTGGCCCTCGGTAGCCATAGACCTCAAAAACGCCGGCGCCAACTGGGTCGATGAGCCTGTAGTCAGGGATAGGAATCTTATCACCTCACGCAAGCCGTCTGACGTGACGGTGTTTAGCAGAGCCATAATTCAAGCCCTAGGCGGGTGAGCTATGAAGCTGGAAGAGAAGATATTAACAGAATACCACACAGTCGCCATCGTCGGCGCCTCATCTGACCCACAGCGGCCCAGCTTCAGGGTGGTTAGATATCTTTCTAAGCACGGCTATCATGTTATTCCGGTCAATCCCAACGAGCGTGAGGTTCTGGGCATGACCAGCTATCCCAGTCTAAGCTCGATTCCTGAAAAAGTCGAGGTGGTGGATATATTCCGGAAGCCAGAAGCGGTTATGCCTGTTGTCGAGGAAGCGATAAAGATAGGAGCTAAGGCGATCTGGATGCAGGAAGGTGTGATAAATGAAGAAGCAGCTGCTAGAGCCAGAGAAGCCGGTCTCTTGGTAGTTATGGATAAGTGCATGCGCAAGCAGCACATAAGCCTAATGAGGCGGAGAAAAAAGGCAAAAGGAGGTTGACATGAGTTCCGGTCAGACACATGGTAACAGATGGCAAAAATATCTATTGACTGGTTTTGTAACACTCTTGCTCATATTCGTTTTTGGTGCTGCTTGTTCACAGCCGCAAGCACCCTCGGAGCTGCCGTCTTCTCCGCCGGTATCCCCGCAGACGCCGCCTGATTCCTCAGTACCCCCGCAGCCGGCCGAATGGACGGCTGACGGCGTTATCAACGATGGCGAATACACTAAGGTAGTTGCCTATGGCGATTATGAAATAAATTGGTCCAGCGACGAGCAATATATCTATATCGGCTTGAAGGTCAAAACGATCGGGTGGGTGGCAGTAGGCATACAGCCGGGCTTAAAGATGAAAGATGCTGATATGGTACTCGGCTTTGTTGAAGGCGGAGAAGCTACTGTATCTGACCAGTTCTCTACCGGCGACTTTGGTCCGCATAAGGCAGACACGGAGCTGGGCGGTACCAATGATATTCTGGAGTTCGGTGGCAAAGAGATGGCTGGTTATACCACTATCGAATTTAAGCGGGCGCTGAATACCGGCGATAAATACGACCATCCGCTGCTTAAAGGGGCAAACAAAATCATCTGGTCGTATGGTTCGGGTGACCAGATGACAACAAAGCATGCCAACCGCGGATATGGAGAGATTGACCTTTAGCCCGCAAATTTAATCTTGGGGGTATAGATAATGGGAATTTTTCAATCGTTAGTAGCCGTCCAATTGATATTCATTTTGGGCATTATCAATCTGGTTGCCGTTGCCCTGATATTCTTTTCCTGCCGGTGCATACCGGGCAGCAGGTGGGCTGGTGGGCTTATGAAGTACTCCGCCTACAAGCGCTTCTACAAATATCACTGCTATATCTGGTGGGTGCTGTTGCCATCGGTGGTCATTCACGCCAGTTTGGCGCTCGCCTTCTTCGGTGCACCATTTTAATGGCTCAAATTCTGTATTCGAGGTATGGTAGACAAATGAAAACAAGACTTGGCGTACTTATTTTATTCGCCGTTGTTCTGGCGGTTTTGGCTGCCGGAATCGGCTGTACGGGAGGTGGGACTGTGGATAATACCGACGAACTGAAACCGGTAGAAGTTAGAGAATATCAGGGCGAAAATCTTTCCTCGATAAATGATTTCAGGGAGAATTCCATAAAAGGGCCTCAGCAGGTGGATATAGAAAGCTACAGGCTAAAAATCTCGGGGCTTGTGGAGAATTCAAAGACATACACTTATGACGAAGTCATTAACAATCACCAGAGCTACGAAAAGGTGGTAACGCTGGACTGTGTGGAGGGCTGGAGAGTTACCATTCTGTGGAAGGGCCTGCTTATAAAAGATTTGCTCGCCGAAGCACAGCCGCAGCCGGATGCCAGAGTGGTCATATTTCATGCCTATGACGGCTACACGACTTCTTTCCCCGTTGAGTACATAATGGACAATGACATACTAATCGCCTACAAGATGAATGACGTTGTTCTGCCATCGGCAAGAGGTTTTCCTTTCGAGCTGGTAGCCGAGAGCAAGTGGGGATACAAGTGGATAAAATGGATAACGGAAATCGAGCTGTCTGACGATGTCAATTACAGAGGCTACTGGGAGCAGAGAGGCTTTTCCAACAGCGGCGACCTCGACGAAGGCTTCTTCGGAAGATGAAAAACATATTGAAGGAGAATTTAGCCAGGCAGGTAGTACACTGGCTGCTGCTGGCTGCATTAGTGCTTTATCTTCTTACCGGCTTCGGCATTACGCAATTCAGGGTTGTCGAGCAGGCGACATTCGGGTTACTAAGTAAAAACTTAGCCTTTTATATTCATAACGGCCTGTTGATTCCTTTCATAGTCCTGTTAATCCTGCACATTTACCAGGGAGCTAAAGGACCAACTAAAAAATAGCCGGCTTTTTGGTGCGCTTGGTGGTTGTCAAAGAAACCTTTAAAGGAGGAGGTGAATAATGGAGACTTTCCGTGGCAGGGCACATTTACCCGGAACGGATAAGGAATGGAACATTGAATTGGAGCTTGACTGGGATAAAAAGGATGTCACCATTCACACCGAGGATGCTCCCGGTCCTATAACTACCTGGCCTGGCTTGGTGGTGCAAACCTTTGGCACATACGAAATAGCTTTCAAGACTAAGGGTATACCCCCAGAACTTACCCACTGGTGGCATTTCGTACGTGCGGACAGCGGAGACCTTTGGGGCATTGTCGTGGGGCTGCCTGATGCCCAAGGCAAATGGATAACCTGTGCAGTGGCGTTTAAGAAAAAGTAGCCAGTAAGCATCTGGCGGCTACAGGCAAGTTCTCATGGTCTGAACATCATATACGTCAGCTTAGCTAGTAGTCTTTGCCGGACTAAACAGAAGATTCCATGCCCAATCATTTAGCCAGGGAAACGAGTCCTTATCTATTGCAACACGCCGATAATCCGGTGGACTGGTATCCGTGGGGCGAAGAGGCCCTCGGTCTTGCCCGGACTCAGGACAAGCCTATATTACTGAGCATCGGTTATTCGGCATGCCACTGGTGCCATGTTATGGCTCACGAGTCCTTTGAGAACAATGAAATAGCCAGTTTGATGAACGAGAACTTCATCAATATCAAAGTGGATAGAGACGAGCGTCCTGACATAGATAGTATTTATATGGAAGCAGTGCAGGCTATGGCTGGTAGCGGTGGCTGGCCGTTAACTGTATTCTTAACCCCGCAGGGTGAACCTTTCTTTGGTGGAACCTATTTCCCGCCTGAAGATAAGCATGGCATGCCTGGCTTTCCCAAAGTGTTAAGGGCTGTCGCTGATGCCTACCGTAATCGTCGTGGTGATATCGAGCACACTGCCAAGCAGTTATTGGGGGCAATGTCGAGGCAGACAGATAGTAGCGCTGCTGCCGAACCACTGGTTATTGATATTCTTGGTGCAGCCTACCTGGCTTTGAAGCATAATTTCGATAAGCAAAACGGCGGCTTTGGCACAACGCCCAAATTCCCTCAACCGATGGTACTTGAATTCCTCTTGAGATATTTCCAGCGCAGCCGGGATACAGCCTCTTTGGAAATGGTGGAGTTAACTTTGGAGAAAATGGCTAAGGGAGGTATTTACGACCAGTTGGGAGGTGGTTTCCATCGGTACGCCACTGATAGTTGCTGGCTGGTCCCGCATTTTGAGAAGATGCTATACGATAATGCACTACTGAGCCAGGTGTATATACATGCCTATTTAGCCACAGGCAAGCAGTTATACCGCTCTATAGCTGAAGAGACTCTGGACTATGTGCTCAGGGAGATGACTGACCCAAAGGGCGGTTTCTATAGCACGCAGGATGCTGATAGCGAAGGTATCGAGGGTAAGTACTATTTGTGGGCACAAGAGGAAATTGCTGAGGTAATGGGAGAGAAACACGGTCGGATAATCAATGACCATTTTGGCATCACTGCTGAAGGTAATTTTGAAGGTCGGAATATTCTCCATGTTGCTAATGACCGTACGCCGGAAGCGGCCGGTATAATCAAGCAGGCTAAGGTCTCTTTACTGAAAAGGCGGGAGCAGAGAGTCAAGCCGGGTCGGGATGACAAAATTTTAGCCTCGTGGAACGGACTCATGTTAGCCAGTCTGGCTGAAGCAGCCTGCGTTCTTGACCGCCGGGACTATTTAGCTGCCGCAGTGACGAATGGCTCTTTCTTGCTGAACTCGATGGTGGCCGGTGGCTATCTCAGACATACACACAAGGATGGTGTGTCTAAAATAGATGGTTATCTCGAGGATTATGCCATGGTTATTGAAGGATTTTTGGGCTTACATCAAGCTACCTTCCGTGGAGATTGGCTCAGGCAAGCTATAGGGCTGGCAGAAGCTATGATTGAGCAATTCTGGTCCGAGGCCACGAGTACGCTGTACGACACAAACGAGGTGCATAAGGATTTATTTATTCGGCCTAGAAATATATATGACACGTCACTACCATCAGGTTCCTCAGCAGCCACCTCGGTATTGCTCAAGCTAGCCGTGTTGACAGACAATGAACGATTTCAACAGATAGCGTCGCAGTCGCTTCGTTCAATGCGAGAGTTTATGGAACGGCATCCACTTGGCTTTGCTAATTGGCTTTGTGCCCTTGACTTCTACCTATCGGCTCCAAAAGAAATTGCTATCATCGGCCCCAGAAACAATCCAGCGACATCGGAGTTATTACAAACTCTGTATGCCATGTGGCTGCCTGATAAGGTAATCGCCGCTTGCGACCCCGATGACCCCACGCGTCTCTCAGAATTGAAACTGCTTGAAAACAGGCAGATGATTAATAATCAACCCACAGTGTATATATGTGAGCGCTACACCTGCAAGACACCTGTCACTGATTCGGCTTCGCTCAGTGCCCAGTTGCGAGAGGTCTAATGTCATCCAGGTAGTTCACCATCCTAGCTTGCAAGACAATAGATTGGCTTTATGGTCTGGGATTTGGTGCTTTTGTAGATTTTGCCGTGGGGGTCATCTGCCCACAGATGACCCGACACAGCAGCCACCCGTCTTCCCCAGGAAGGGCGTAAAAAAGTTTCCAATCGTGACTTACTGGCTGTTTCGGCACATCTTTGTGAGCTCAGCGAGCCCCAGAAACAAATATGCTAGAATAGGTCTCTCGCTTCCTGATTGTGAGGAGTGAAGCTACGGGAAAGAGAACCCATCTCAAAGAAGTCGCCTATCTTTTTCTGAAAATTGGGGCTATTGCCTTTGGTGGCCCAGCGGCGTATATCGCCATTATGCAGCGGGATACGGTAAGGCAACGTCACTGGTTAGATGACCAACAGTTTTTAGACTTGGTAGGTGCTACCAATATCATCCCTGGACCAAATGCCACCGAAATGGCATTATTTCTGGGGCTGATTCGAGCAGGGTGGCTTGGATATGCCGCGGCGGGCGTACTGTTTATTATACCTGGTACGCTCATTACATTGGCCCTGGCTTGGGTATATGTAACGTATGGCTCACTGCCCGAGGTTGGGTGGGTACTCTACGGCGTCAAACCGGTCGTCATAGCTATTGTGATTCAGGCGTTGTGGGATTTAGGCAGGCAAGCAGTCAAAGGCCTGTTGACGGCATTAGTCGGGGCAGCAGTGATTGTCTTTTATTTCCTCGGATTTAATGAGATAGCCCTACTTTTTGGTGGTGCCGCGGTAGTGTTACTCTTCCACAGCGGGCGACGTCTCTTAAAGCGAGGGCTTTCTGCTTTATTGGTATTGCCGATGCTGAAAGCACCGCTATCGATGCTCTCAATGGGTGCTGTGCCCTTCAGCAAGACCACCCTATTTTTGACTTTCCTTAAAATTGGTGCTGTTCTCTATGGGAGCGGTTACGTACTGCTTGTCTTCTTCAACTCTGAATTTGTGGTGCGTTTGGGTTGGCTCACTCACCAGCAGCTTTTGGACGCTATTGCAGTGGGGCAAATTACCCCGGGTCCAATAGCTTCGAGTGCTACCTTTGTTGGCTATCTAATGGGAGGTTGGCCCTCTGCTCTACTGGCGACTTTAGCTTTCTTTCTACCATCTTTTTTCTTCGTGGCTCTGGTCAGCCGTATTTTGCCCTGGCTCCGGAAGTCGTGGTGGTCGGGAGCATTTCTGGATGGCGTGAATGTAGGGTCGCTGGGTCTCATGGTAGGGGTTACATGGCAACTCGGGCGCTCTGGAGTGGTAGATTGGTTTACCATATCGCTGGCTGTTGTCGCATTGCTCTTGGTATTCCGGTTTAAAGTTAATTCCGCATGGCTCATATTGGGTGGGGGTTTGTTGGGAACAGCCTACAAGCTAGTGTTAGGTTGATAACAAGTAGCTATTAGCCCCAATCTGTTGATTCCGTTTATAGTCCTTCTGGGCTTGCATATCTACCAGCAAACCGGTAAGGCATCTAAAGTTTAACCATTCCCTTCGGGTCGGGGTCATCTGCGATAGACTATACACTACGTAAATTTGGTCAAGCAATGGGATATTGAACAAAACAGGCTTGTGTGTTCCCAGTTGACCAACCTCATGGTTACGCTAACACATTGCGAAAGGTAATAGTAACAAGTAAAATGAAAGCAGGCTTGCGATAAGCAAATATTTATAGGATGGTTGATGGGTGGAAGGAAACAAAGTTCAGAGCCTGCCCCGCATTGTCAAGATAAGATGTTCCAACTGCGGTTATACTTGGACACACAACATTCCCAAAGGTATGCGGGTTCCCAACTTTCGTTGTCTGAGGTGCGGATGGCTCTATGCCAAACCTTGTTAAATAGACGAGGCAGGTAACAAGAGCCACATGGTAGAGGGGGTGATCGGGATGCCCTTTTGGGTTGTGGAGAAAATAAAATATGACTATGCCATGATACACAGGGCAGAGTGTTGGTGCTGCCAGAGTGGGCGAGACCCATGGCATGGCCGCTCGAGGCGTTGGCACGGACCCTTCGCAACGTATAAAGAGGCAGAAGTTCAGGCTAAAAAGACCGGTAGATTTATTGACAGTTGTGGACGGTGCAATCCCCAGTCTCCTAAATAGACCAAAGTTCTTCTCACTACACAATATGGACTTTTGTTATCATCAGACCAGAAGCCGGCCGAATGCGCTTAGGTTCGAACCCAGCCATCCTGGCATCTGGGATAGTTACACTTGACTACGCCTCTTCCTCCACACTCAGCACACCGTTCAGTCTCATCTTTTCCTACAGGCTTATGCGCTCCATTTGGTTTCTTTCCAGAGCCATGACAACCAGGACACATTATCCATGATGTTCCTCTACATACTGGACATCTTACGCGTCCTGTACCCGCAGGCAATACAACCACCTCCGTGTGCAGCCTGAATCTCCAATCCTCTCCCGACAGGGTGCTATAACTGTAACAGCACCAAATGACTAGGAGCTTCAGGTGCTAACGTTATCTCCACCTAATTATAGCCCGAATCAAACCAAAACAGAATATCTGTCTGTCCGTCTTTGAACTACGACCTTATATGGAGATATCAATACAATGGCGCGTTGCTTATTGAACAAACCGCCCTATTGTTACAGAGGGTAGACTGCTCTAGGGTGATGTTTGAGTAGGATGGTGTATAATATAACGTTTAAAGGGTTCCTATGCACCATTCGCTGAAGCTATACAGTAGATATCGTGAGTTGGCGCTCAAATACTACATCTTCCAGGCAAGGTGGACTAGAATACCTCTAATAGGGAGACTAGTCAGAAAGGTAGCCAATGCATACGGCAAAAACGTCAGTGCGGCCTATCTGCTCAATCTCCATGAGGCCAATGAAATTATAGACAGTTCAGATGGGTTGGCTTTGGGTCCATGCACCTGTCGAGATGTGTTTAAGAATTGCGACAATCC
>Ga0256868_10001760_pt1 | contig 11548 bp, 13 predicted proteins | sample RVTome_13_FD_187341 | JGI IMG/M metagenome (GOLD analysis project Ga0256868, IMG submission 187341) | Soil microbial communities from uranium-contaminated site in the Upper Colorado River Basin, Wyoming, United States - RVT92D227 HiSeq ... | reverse complement strand
TGAAGGCCCGTGCCCCACATTTCGAACTCGGGGTGCTGGATCTTGATCATCGACGCCCCGGTTTCCTTGTTCGTCCAATCGACGTGCCCGTACTCGTCGTAATGGGCCTCGATGGCCTCGATCGTCCGGCCTTTCGACCAGGGGAACGTCAACTCCTTGCCCTCGCCCCGGAAATAATATTCGACGTGGCACTGGCCGCAGACATAGGAGCGCATCTCCTGCCGAGTCGCTTTGGACAGGTCCACTCCTGCCTGGGCCATGGCGTTCTTGAAGGCAGGCCGGGTGATGACCAAATCCATCGTTTTGGGATCGTGACAATCGGCGCAGGTCGAAGCCGTATGCAGTTTCGGGGACAGGTCGTTATAAGGCGCATGGTTGAACGCCTCCCAACCCATCTCCTTGATCAGGCGCGGGGCTTCCCCGGCGTGGCAGTTGGCGCAGGCCCCGGGTTGTTTGAAGTTTTTTATCCGGAGCGTATTTATCTGATCGATCAAGGCGTAGGCGTGGCCGCGGTCCTCATTGTAATCGATACTGAAGGGGTATCCGGCCCAAAGGCGCTTGATGGCGGGATATCGCTCGATCCGGCTGTAGGGCGTGGATCCGCCGTATTCCGTCCGGCCGTAATCTTCTTTCGTCCGTACGAACGTGTCGTATTCGAGCGGGAAGTTCTTTCCCCAGACGACCGGATCGAGTTCGCTATCCTTCATCTCGACGACCTTGAGGGGATAACGATCCGCCTCTTCCCGCCGCTGCCGGACGTTGAACAGGAGGGCGAGAACGGCGACGATGGCCCCGGCGGCGGCGACGAATGCCGCTCCATAGAGAATGATATTTCTATGCGTATGTTTCAGTTCCATCGTCCTTTATCCTTTCTTCTTTGGTCAATGTCCGACATTCCGGTGACAGCGGACGCAGTCGGCTTCCTCGCCTTTGGCGTTCGTTCTCATTCGGCTGACGACCGGCCCGTGGCAACGAAGGCAATTGGCCAGGAGGACCCTCTTGTTGAGCGGACGGATCCGGATCGGTTCGTGAAAATTTCCGGTGGTAAAGGCTTTACCGTGGTTCCAACCGTTGAGCGCTTTGACAGCATAATGGCCGGCGAAATTCTTGGGCGTGTGACAGTCGTTGCAGGTTGCCGCGGCTTTATGAGACGCCCGGTTCCAGTCGTCAAAATGGCTCCGCATGATGTGGCAGTTCAGGCAGACTTTAGGATCGTCCTTCAGATAGGAAGCCCCCTGGGCGAAAAAGAAAGTGAACCCGCCGAGCCCGGCGGTGACCCCGGCCAGGGAGAAAAGCATGGTCAACGCCCAACGCTTCCGGCGGGCGATCGGAGAGTTCATGTTCGTCATGTGGCTCCGGCGGGATTATCTTAACCGAAAAAGAGGAAGTATTCCAAGCCCCCGGAGTGCTGCGATCACCAATCCAGGAGACGCCGCTCGCCCGTGAGAGTCCGGAGATGCGAAATCTCCTGGGTGACTTCGATGACGCCCCGATACTTTCCTTCGGCGTCGCGGACGGCGAAGTAGCGGATATGGACGAACGGGCCGTCCTGCCGTTGGATCCAGAATTCCGCCACGTCCTTCGTCCCCTCCTTGAAAGCCCGGACGATCTCGTTGACGATATGGAGGCTTTTCGGGGGATGGCAGTTCTGGACGTCGCGGTCGATGATGGCCGGGCTTCGGGGGAAAATTCTCTCTTTTCCCTCGGAGTAATAGAGGACCCGGTCGTTTTCGTCGACAAAGGTGACATCCAAAGGGAGATGACGGAGCATGAGATCGATCTGCTCAGGGGAAAGGCGCCCTTCTGACAGGAGGATGGAACCGGTGGCGGACGTATCCTGGACCGCCGCGGACGCCTGGCCGGTCAAGGCCGCCCCGCTCGGCGCGGAAGAGGGAACTCCCGGGGAAGATCCGGCGATCGAGGTGTTCATCTCCTCCGCCAGCTTCGCGTCCCACAGATCGGATGGTTTGACCCAGGCGTAGCCGATCGCAGGCTCTCCGTTTTTTATGCGGGCCCAATCGGCGACGTCGAGCTTGCGGGCGGAGGTGGGGAAAAGGATTTTCTCCTCGAGGAAGATCATCTTTTTGACGGCGGCGGCGAGGGTCTGAAACCGGTCTGACAGGCCCGCCCAATCCTTCGCCGCGAAGCGGTCGCCGACGTTTCGGAGATGGGCCCGAATTTCATCGTGTTTACCCCACATGACTTTAGTCGGGCCGGTAAACCCTTTCGCTTCGAGGACCGGGAAGAGCTGGTTTTCCTTGCGGGCGTAATGTTTTTCGATATCCCGGAAATCCGTGAACAAATCCGTGAAGCGTTTCATGTCTGAGGCGTCTGGCGCGCCGCGTTTGAACTTTCGGAGGGCCCGCTTCAGGTCCTTGAGCCTCTTTTTCGCCTCGCGGTTCTCCTCAACGTAGGTATAAACGGGATGGCCGGGAACTTTGGACGGCTTCCCGGCCTTTTTCAGGGATTTATCGAACACTTCGGCGTGGACTTCGCACAACCGTTGGATCTCCTCCGGCGGGAATCCATCCTGGATGAGGGCGTTTTCCATGTCGGCGATCTCCTCCGGCGACGTGTCCTTGATCAGGGCGGCGAACCGCTTCCGGAGGTCCTTCACCGCCGTGCCGGCGTGGAGGTCCTTGATGATTTGTTTCAGGGCTTCCCTCTTATCATTCATGTGGGGCTCCTCTGAGAATAAATATCGTAATCATTATAAGGGGATGGCCTGCAATTTGCCAGAGTTCAAGTTCAACGTGGCGCTAGGTTGAGGAGGCTTAATCCCGGCAACGGTCGAAACGGGGGGTTGACGCATGGAGGTGGATCGTGCCGAATTTGACCTCCGACATATAAAGTCTTATTGTAGAAAGCCTGAAGGAATCGATGAAGCCGCAGCGGAATCGGAAAAAAGTGTGTTATGAAGCAACGACGCCCCTTTCCCCGCTCGCCCCGACCGAAGCCATTCTGGAGAGCATCTCCGACGGCGTTTTCACGGTGGGCTTGGATTGGCGCATCACTTCGTTCAATCGGGCGGCGGAGGAGATCACGGGGGTTTCGCGCGGGGATGCCGTGGGGAAACGGTGCTCGGAAGTCTTCCGTTCCAGCATGTGTGAGGCGGAGTGCGCCCTGCGCCGCACTATAAAGACGGGGAGGCCGATCATCGGCAAATCCGGATATATCATCGACTCGGACGGGAACCGCATTCCTATCAGCGTCTCCACCGCCGTGCTGCGGGATGCTGCCGGAGGCGTGACCGGAGGCGCCGAGACCTTTCGCGACCTCTCCGAGGTTGAAGAATTGCGCCGGGAACTGGAGGGGAAATACCAGGTCGGCGATCTTACAAGCCGGAGCCCTTTGATGCAGCGGGTGTTCGAGGTCCTGCCCGCCATCGCTGCCAGCCCCAGCACGGCCCTTATCCTCGGAGAAACGGGAACCGGCAAGGAGTTGGTGGCGCGGACGATCCATTCACTCAGTCCCCGCAACCAGGGTCCGTTCATCGCGGTCAACTGCGGAGCCTTGCCCGATACGCTTCTGGAATCGGAGCTTTTCGGTTACAAGGCTGGAGCGTTCACTGGCGCGAACAAGGACAAGCCCGGCCGTTTCGGGTTAGCCGGGGGAGGGACCATCTTCCTCGACGAGATCGGCGAGGTGAGCCCGGCTTTGCAGGTTCGCCTGTTGCGAGTGCTCCAGGAACGGACCTACGAGCCGTTGGGGGCGATCCGTTCCGAGAGCACGGACGCGAGGATCATCGTCGCCACCAACAAAGACCTGGCCGAGCAGGTGCGCCAGGGTGTTTTCCGTGAGGACCTCTACTATCGCGTGAACGTGGTGCGTATTGAACTGCCCCCGCTGCGTCGAAGGAAAGAGGATATTCCCCTTCTCGTGGAGCAGTTCGTCGCCCGTTTCAATCGGTTGCAGATGAAGTCCGTTCAAGGGATCGCCGCAGAAGCCCTTTCGCTCCTCATGGCCCATGATTGGCCGGGGAACATCCGCGAATTGGAAAACGTCATCGAGCGCGCCTTCGTTCTCTGCAACGAGGGACGCATCGGCATCGGACATCTGCCCGAGGAGTTGACGGCCCGCAGCGCGGCGAGGGGCTTGGATTCCGGTACGCGGTCCGCCCACGATATTCTCGACGCTCAGGCCATTCGCGCCGCCCTGGAACGCAACGCCTTCAACCGCCTGGCGGCGGCGAAGGAGCTTGGCATCCACAAGACCACCCTTTTCCGCAGAATAAAGAAACTGGGCATCTCGCTGCCCGGGCGGGACGGTCGATCTCGTCAGGAACGGAAAGGGTAGCGGTCACGCACCCATTGCATTCGACCACGGTAGCCTCATCGCTACTCTTCAGCTTTTCACGATCCCCTCGCGAATTGATTTATCTCCTTTCATCCCAATGGTTTAAGCCTGCTCCGCAACGCGCTTCGATGTTGGCACAACAATTGCTAATGATCCACGTGTGGACGATAAGCAGGATCTTGGATAATGAAAGCGGCGTTTGCGCACTGGGACCATCGAATTGCGCCGGTCTTTGACATCGCCCGGCGAATTCATGTTGCCGAGGCCGAGTCGGGACGAATCGTCGCTGAAACGGAGGAAGTTCTAGCGGATGCCTTGCCGCTTCAGAAGGTGATTCGCCTGGCGGAGCTTGGCGTCGGGACACTGGTTTGCGGCGCGATTTCCAGGCCTTTGCACGCGATGGTTGCCGCTTACGGCATCCGGGTGGTCCCGTTCGTGGCCGGCGAACTGCGCGAGGTCATTCAAGCCTGGCTCAGCGGCGGCCTTGAAAACGACGACTTCGCCATGCCCGGCTGCTGCGGGCACGGTCGACTCAGTCGCCGGAGTCTATTCGACATAAACCGGAAGGAATTCCTTATGAAGGGAAGAAGACGCGGCGGAGTGGGACCAGGTGGTGGGCAGGGGCAAGGCCGGGGCGGACAGGGCCGAGGTTGCATGGGCGGTCCCCTTGCGGGGGGCGCTGGAGGCACCTGCCTATGTCCGAAATGCGGGCATCGTGAACCGCATGAACGTGGAGTGCCCTGCGTACAGAAGCAGTGTCAGAAGTGCGGCACTTCGATGACAAGGGAATAACGTAATAAAAAAGGAGGTTATTGCCATGCCAAGAGGGGACGGAACCGGGCCCATGGGAATGGGCGCTATGAGCGGACGCGCGTCCGGATACTGCGCGGGGTTTGGAATGCCGGGATACGCGAATCCCGCTCCGGGGCGAGGCCCCGGGATGGGTTTCGGATGCGGTCGCGGATTCGGCGGCAGCGGTCGTGGATGGCGGCACATGTTCTATGTCACTGGCCTGCCGGGGTGGATGCGCTTCGGCGGTTATGATGCGCCTTATCAGAACCCCGATCCCAACCTGGAGAAGGAGGCGCTCAAAAGCCAGGCCGAGGCTTTGCAGTCCGAGCTGGACTTCATCAAGAAGCGCCTCTCCGAGATCGAAACCGGAACTGCGGCGGAATGACCGCCATTGAAACTAATCCCGCGGCGGCCGCGCCGGCCCCAGAATCGGCGAGGCCGCTTTGCGGGCAATTAAAAAAAGGAGAAATTAAAACATGGAACAGCCATCAAGACTTCCGTTGATCGGCGAAAAGGCTCCGTCTTTCAAGGCGGAAACGACACAGGGATCCATCAACTTCCCCGACGACTTCAAGGGCAAATGGGTGATTTTCTTTTCCCATCCCGCTGATTTCACTCCGGTCTGCACGACGGAGTTCATGACCTTCGCGTCCATGCAACCTGAGTTCGAAAAGCTAAATTGCAGACTCCTCGGCCTTTCCATAGACAGCACCTACAGCCATATCGCATGGCTGAGGACCATCAAGGAAAAGATCGAGTTCAAAGGCATGAAAAACGTCGAGGTGACCTTCCCGGTCATCAGTGACCTCACGATGGAGGTGTCCAAAGCGTTCGGCATGCTCCAGCCCGCGGCCAGCACCACCCAGGCCGTTCGAGCCGTCTTCATCATCGATCCCCAAGCCATTGTCAGGGCGATTCTTTATTACCCCCTCAGCAACGGCCGCAACATGGAAGAGATCAAGCGGATGCTTGTGGCCATGCAGCTTTCCGATCAGCACAAGGTGGCCACGCCGGCCAACTGGCAGCCGGGCGAAGATGTCATCGTGCCCCCGCCGGGCTCCTGCGGCACGGCCAAGGAGAGGATGGAGAAGCCATCCGAGGATGTCCGCTGCCTCGACTGGTTCATGTGCTTGAAAAAATGCCCGAAATGAAAAAGATCGGGATCATTATCTGCGCGCGCTATAAAGATTGCGGCGGGGGCAAGTGTTTCCGGGCGCTTCGCGAGCGGCGGGGTGCGTTTTCCATCTACCCCGCCGAAGAACCCGTGGAAATCGTCGGCTACTCGACCTGCGGCGGCTGCCCCGGCGGTAACGTGGAATATGTCCCGGAGGAGATGAAGAAAAACGGCGCCGAGGTCATTCACCTGGCCACCGGATTGGTTGTGGGGTATCCCCCGTGTCCTAACATCCGGCGTTTTAAGACCTTCATCGAGACCCAATTCGGGATACCCGTTGTGATCGGCACCCATCCCATCCCTTTGAAGTACCGGGAAGCGCACCGCCGCCTGCCCTTCTGGGACGAGGCCGATATGCATGAGATCGCAGGTGGGCTGTTGGACGAGGATCGCAACGTCATGGAAGCCTATAACTGAGGCATCGAGGCCGGACAACACAAATGCTTATGAAGAGGACGGATTGGAGATAACCGATGAAAATTGCCTTTAGTACGTCGGGAGAGACCCTGGAATCGCCGCTGGATGCACGTTTTGGTCGCGCCCCGAAGTTTCTGGTCTATGATCTGGACAGCGAAACCTTCGAAGTGGTCGATAACCAGCAGAACCTGAACGCGGCCCAGGGGGCCGGAATCCAGTCGGCGGAAACCGTGGCTCGCTTGGGAGTCAAAAGCCTCGTGACCGGGCATTGCGGACCGAAAGCATTTCGTGTGCTTCTGGCGGTCGGGATCAAGATTTACACCACCGACGCGCCCACCGTAGCCGCGGCTCTCGAGCTATATCGTTCAGGAAAGCTGACCGAGGCCAAGGCCGCTGACGTGGAAGGGCATTGGGCGTAGGCGCGGCATGAAGACGTCTGGCAAAGCGCCCCGTGATCGCCGCCAGTATCGAACTGCCGGTTGGAACGCATGTCCTGGCGCGATCAAGCGCTAAATTTTCGAATTCGGGAGAATATTCTGATGCCGGGTTATGACGGAACTGGGCCAAGAGGCCGCGGTCCCATGACAGGCATGGGCCGCGGGTTTTGCTTATTGAAGCTTTCCGGAGGAGCCGGTGAGCCGCTGATTGGTTTTGCCGGCCGCTCAGGACTTCCCGTGCGGCTCCGGCCCGATGGAATAGGAATGGACTTGGCTTCCCTTAGCCTCCGGGCTCAACGCCTCGAAGCCGAACTCCGCGACATTCGACGGCGTATCGTAGTCCTGCGGACAGCGGAAATGGCCCGTTCAACCGGTCTCCCGGATCTCAGCCATCGTCAACGTCGCCAAGGCGGAGACGCAACATGATTCTTGCGGTCGCTTCGGGCAAGGGTGGAACCGGCAAAACAACCGTGTCCGTGAACCTGGCGCGCGTGTTCGGCTCCGATGTGCAGCTTCTGGACTGCGACGTGGAAGAGCCAAACGGCCACCTGTTTCTCAGGGGTATCCTGCGCGAGGAGGAAACCGTCACTATTCCTGTTCCGCAAGTTGATGAATCCCTTTGCGACGGCTGCGGCGAGTGCGGCCGTTTCTGCGCATATCACGCCATCGTCTCGTTTGGGACCACACCTCTCGTCTTTCCTGAGATGTGTCACGGCTGCGGGGGGTGCGCGAAGGTGTGCCCCAAGAAAGCCATCCACGAAGTTGGCAGGCGCATAGGAGTTGTCGAGACGATTCAGGCGGAGAGCATCATGCTCATCCAGGGCCGGATCGATATCGGCATGGCCATGGCCCCACCGCTTATCCGCGCGGTGAAGGCGCGCCTGCGGAATGGCGTGCCCGCGATCCTGGACGCGCCTCCGGGAACCTCATGCCCGGTGATCGCGACGCTTCGAGGAACGGATTTTGTCGCGCTTGTGACGGAACCGACACCGTTCGGCCTCCATGACTTGAAGCTGGCCGTGGAAATGGTCCGGGAGCTCCGGATTCCCTTCGGCGTGGTTTTGAACCGGGTCGGGATCGGCGACGACCGGGTGCATGTGTTCTGCGGGAATGAGCACATCCCCATTCTCCTGGAAATTCCGGATGATCGGCGGATCGCCGAGGCTTATTCGAGGGGCGAGATCATCGTCGAGGCCCTGCCGAAGTACCTCGCGCACTTTGAGCGGCTCCGGGAGGCTGTCCTGGAGCGGACATCGACCGATCTTCACGACCCCGCCCGGATTGCGACACGGATTGCCACTCCGAATGCACCCACTGTCCAACGATAAGAACGAAAGAAATGCCCATGAAAGATCGTAACGATATGCTCCGGAGAAAGGCCGCATTTCTTGTCCGGACAGAGCAGTACTTGAGCCTGGGCCATGACCGATTTGCGGCGGCGGATTTCGTGGTTAAGACGGGTGGACGGCTTTCAGGCCCTGCTCTGGATATCGGCACAGGCAAGGGACTCATGGCCATGGCCATGGCCCGCCAGGGATTAGAGGTGGTCTCCGTGGATCCCGATGCGGATGAACAAGCCCTGGCCTTTCTCTTGGCCGCCGAGGCGGGCTTGGAGAATCGTATTCATTTTATCCGGGGAGATGCATCCGTCTTGCCCTATTCCGAAGGTCATTTCGGCTGCGCCGTCCTGGTGGATGTCCTCCACCATTTGAAGGACTCGGTGTCCGTGCTTGAAGAGGCGGCCAGGGTCCTCCAGCCGTCCGGAATTATGATCCTGGCAGACTTCTCACCGGAAGGATTCGAACTTGTTGCCCGGGTGCATCAAGAGGAGGGGCGGGAACATCCCGTCAGCGGCGTGACGCTGGAGTCGGCGGAGGCGTTTCTTTCCGGAAGAGGATTCGAGCTTACGGCTCGCCTTAGCGACCACAAACACGACGTGATCGTGCTTACGAAAACGACAGGAGAAGGAGTATGACGACCGATGCCGACTTATGAATATAAATGCAACAAGTGCGGCCTACGGTTCGAACGGCGACAGCCCATTACGGACCGCCCGCTTGCGGAATGCCCGGAATGCCGGGGCGAGGTCCGCAGGTTGGTCAGCGGCGGAGTGGGTTTTTTGATCAAAGGGTCGGGCCGCAGACCGGTCGAACACCGTGCTGGCTCGTGTTCCCTGGAACAAAGCGGCAAAACCTGCTGTGATCGGGACGAGCGGTGCAGAAAGCCGCCGTGCGGAGGGGATAAATGAAGGAACCCGGCTTCCGATACATTTACGGACCGGTTCCCTCACGGCGATTGGGGCGTTCGCTGGGGCTTGATCTCGTGCCGTTTAAAACCTGCACCTATGATTGCGTATACTGCCAGTTGGGACGGACCACGATCAAGACCATTGAGCGGAAGGAATACGTTTCGGTCAAGGAGGTTCTGGCCGAGTTGGAAAAGAAATTGGCTGGTGATATTGCCCCTGATTACATCAGCCTCGCGGGATCCGGGGAACCCACACTGAATGCCGGTATAGGCGACCTGATCGGCAAAATCCAAGGTCTGACGGATATTCCTGTGGCTGTCCTGACCAATGGCTCGCTCCTGTGGATGAGCGAAGTCCAGGATGCCTTAATGGCGGCCGACCTTGTCCTTCCCTCGCTTGACGCCGGAGACGAGCACCTATTTAGATACATCAACCGTCCGCACGGAGATATCTCATTTGAACGGATGGTTGATGGGATCGCCGCTTTCACCAAGCGCTTTCCGGGGGAGGTTTGGCTGGAGGTCCTCCTGCTCGCAGGTGTGACGGGCATTCCCTCCGAGGTAGAGAAGATCGCGGCCCACGCCGAGCGCATCGGACCGGAGCGGGTTCAGCTGAACACCGTTTCCCGTCCACCCGCCGAGGGGTTCGCATTGCCGCTTTCCACGGATCAGATGTTTGCCCTGAAAGACATCTTCCCAAGAGAGGTGGAAATCATAAGCCAAAGCGAACGGGGCGGTGCGCGCATCTCTGCCTACTCCGAAGCAAGGGATGCGGACATCCTGGCGTTGCTCGGAAGGCGACCATGCACATCCGCGGATGTGGCGAGCGGTCTTGGCGTTCATGTGAACGAAGCGCTTAAGCGCCTCGAAGCTCTAATCGCCGCCGGGAAGGTGGACACGGCGGTCACAGGCGGACGGAGCTTCTACACCGTGATAGGTTAGGAGAGAGCCCACGTATAGGAAATCTCAATGAGTGGTTCCAAAAACATTGATCGGTATATGCGGTCTTGTCGGACGGAGTTCTGGCAAGGGGTTTTCCGGATCGAACTCGAGTACATCTTACAGCACTTGGTTAAGGGCGAGGAAGTCCTGAGCGTTGGTTGCGGACCCGCTATTATTGAAAGCGCGTTGAGCGAGCGCGGATTTAGTATCACCGGGCTGGATGTCTCGCAGGAGGCGTTGGACTGGGCGCCGGACAGCGTCAGAACGGTTGCGGCGCGAGCCGAGGATATGCCCTTTCCGGCATCCTCTTTCGACGCCGTGATTTATGTGGCCTCTTTGCAATTCATCGAAAACTACAGGAAAGCAATAGAAGAAACAACGCGTGTGCTGCGACCGGAAGGCACGCTCCTCGCAATGTTGCTCAACCCCGAGTCGGACTTTTTCAAGAAAAAGCTCCGCGACCCGAATTCATACGTGCGTAAGATTAGGCATACGGATTTGGTGGAGATCGAAAAGGTGATAGCTGAGAATTACGGTGTTCATGGGGAATATCTCCTGGGCGTGAAGGGCGATGCCATATTCGAGAGCCGAGATGTACCTGACGCCGCTTTGTATATCATCAGGGGGTCAAGGAAACCATTGATAAGGATAAAGACGGGTGAAGGAACTTGTTGTTATCAGCGGTAAGGGTGGGACGGGCAAGACCAGCCTGGCCGCATCCTTGGCCGTTTTAGCCGACCGGCCCGTGATCGCCGATTGTGACGTGGATGCCTCGGACTTGCACCTGGTCCTTTCGCCGCGGGTCAAGGAATGCCATGAGTTCCGAAGCGGTCACAATGCGGTCGTCCGGCAGGATGACTGCACCGGTTGCGGGGCCTGCCTGGCGCACTGCAGATTCGGAGCGGTGGTGCAGCGTTCGGCGGCCTATGCTGTCGATCCTTTCACATGCGAAGGTTGCGGGGTGTGCGTCCGGTTCTGCCCGGAAAAAGCCATCGATTTTCCGGAGCGTCTCTCGGGCGAGTGGATGATATCGGAGACCCGCTGCGGTCCCATGGTCCATGCCCGGCTGGGCGTCGCGGCCGAAAACTCCGGCAAACTGGTCTCCCTAGTCCGCCGGGAAGCCCGCCGCATCGCCGAGGCGGAGAACCATCCGTTGGTTATCGTGGACGGTCCGCCGGGGATCGGCTGCCCGGTGATCGCCTCGGTGACCGGCGCGACGCTCGTGCTGGCCGTTACAGAGCCC
>Ga0256868_10001759_pt1 | contig 11548 bp, 9 predicted proteins | sample RVTome_13_FD_187341 | JGI IMG/M metagenome (GOLD analysis project Ga0256868, IMG submission 187341) | Soil microbial communities from uranium-contaminated site in the Upper Colorado River Basin, Wyoming, United States - RVT92D227 HiSeq ... | reverse complement strand
CCGTGGGAACGGTGGAAAGTGAGTAGCTCATTCAGATTGACATCGGAAACACCGTCGCCCCAGGTCAGCATGAAGGTCTCATTTCCCAGATAGGGAGCGAGCCTTTTAATGCGGCCTCCGGTCAGCGTGTCGATGCCGGTATCGATCAGGTCTACCGTCCAGTCAGCCTTGCATCCGTCATGAACCTTGACTTCACCTCTTCCTAAATCCACAGTAAGATTACTGTTCAGGTGACAATATTCGGTCATGTATTCTTTGATTACCTCACCCTTATACCCCAGGGCTATCACGAAGTGTTTGAACCCGTAAAAGGCATAGTGCATCATGATGTGCCAGAGTATCGGCCGCCCGCCGATCTCGACCATGGGTTTCGGCTTGATGCTGGTCTCTTCGGCGAGACGTGAGCCTACTCCCCCTGCAAGAATAGCAACTTTCATTTCCCCTCCTTATGCGGCGCCAAGTTTATCGTCAATTTCAGATTCCGCGACGCAATGTTCTCATGAGATATTTCTCACGCAAGGCGCTGATAGTGTTATCCCGTCGTTTATCAATATTTTGATGTATCTTGCAATGGCCGGTGCCGGAGTAAATCCTGGAGACTTGATTCCGGCGAGATTAAAGAAGCCCGGAAGGTCTTCCCTGATAAAGAAATCACTAAAGCCTTCACTCCTGAAGCTTCCGGACACCGGCCATATCCGGCAAGATGTCCTCTCTTCGGACAAAGGGAAGAAACCTGACATCTGCTTCATAGCGGTAGTATTTTCTATACAATATCATTCGCTGACTCGCCATTCTGTCTGAACCGCGTGCTCCATTCCACAAGCGGCCTCACAACACCCGGGAACCAGCCTGCAAAATCCCCGCGAGCGGAATCGCCGTCGAGGCTGTCGATGACCTGGAAGGCGACTGCTGAAGGCACGTCAAATTGGATCGTCTGAGGGGCGAGCGTGCAAAGGTTCGCCCTGACGAAGAGCGTTCCCTCAGACAGGAAATTGCCCGGAATCAGGGCAGTGCTCAGGTATGTTCCTTTCGGACGTTTCCTTCTTCGCCAGGCAGGGTCCAGATCAACGATCACGAAAACTTCAAGGCCGTCTTCGTTATAAAAATGGAAGTTCGGCAGGAGAATGCTGCCGGGCCGGAAGACCTCATATTCCATTTCAACCTTCACGTGTCTGCGGATGTCTAGTGCATCGGTAATGACGCCGTCCTCGTTACGGACACGTACGGCGCAGAGGCGGGCTATTTCGCCGCAAGGTGCTTTGTCGGGATCAGGCCACTCCCGAATCGCCATGGTTCCGTAGCCGGAATTCAAATAGACACTTACGACCTGATGAGAGGGGCCGTCTTTCAGCACCTTACCCTCATCGAGAAGAATCGCTCTCTCGCATAACCGCGTTATTGCCTGCATATTGTGGGACACAAACAGGACTGTACGTCCGCGCCGGCCCACGTCGTGCATTTTGTTCAGACACTTCTTCTGGAAATCGGCATCACCGACCGCCAGCACCTCATCGACTACCAGAATCTCCGGTTCCAGATGGGCGGCCACAGAGAAGGCCAAACGAACCTTCATGCCACTTGAATATCGCTTGACAGGTGTATCTATGAACTTCTCTACCCCCGAGAAAGAGACTATCTCATCGAACTTGCGGTCCACCTCTTTTTTTCTCATCCCTAAGATGGTCCCGTTAAGATAGACATTGTCCCTTCCCGTCAATTCGGGATGAAAGCCCGTACCAACCTCAAGAAGACTGGACACTCTCCCTCTGAGCCGAGCATACCCCCTTGTCGGGCTCGTAATCCTGCAGAGTATCTTAAGAAGGGTAGATTTGCCTGCGCCATTCCTGCCAATAATGCCTACTACCTCGCCCTGCTTTATCCCGAAGGAAACATCATGCACCGCCCATATTATGTCAGAAGGCTGATTTGTATCCCCAGAACTCGAAAGACGCTCAGCTTCGTCAAACCTGTAAAGTGAACGGTACTTGCGATAGTTCTTAAAGGGGCTTTTCAGGAAGTCGATCATCGCTCCGCCGATACTGTCGTGGATGTTTTCCTTCGAGCCGATGCGGTAACATTTACTTATGTTTTTTACTATTATTGCTGAATCGTCAGAAACCATTTTATGCCTTCAGTATATCCTGTTCTCAGATAACATCAACGAAAATACGTTCCATGCGTTTGAAATAAAGTGCCCCTGTTACTAATAGAAATGCCGTCGTGATCATTCCAGGCCATATGTAAGGCCATGGGACTGACAAACCGAGAAGACATGCCCGAAACCCTTCTATAACACCCACCAGAGGATTTAAGGAATATATGATCCGATATGCACCGGGAATGGACTGAGCCGAATAGACTATGGGAGCTGTGTATATAAGCATGCGAACGGCAAACTGTATGGCAAATTTCACGTCCCGAAATCTTACGGCAAGGGATGACAGCCATATGCCGACGGCTGCTGGTATGCACATCATGAAGACGATGAAAAGGGGCAGAAGAAGCAGATTCCATGTGGGAGTTATGCGGTAATAGACCCCGATACACAATAGAATGATGAGGGAAATCCCGAAGTCGACCATCTTGGATAATACGCCCGTGAGAGGAAATATCAGTCTCGGGAAATAGATCTTATCAAGCATAGCCTGCCCCGTGATGAGACTCTGACTGGAGATGATCATCGACTCCGACATATAGGTCCATGGGATAACCGCGACGCTGGAAAAGAGAACATAGGGGATGCCGTCAGTCGATATCCTCGCAAGTCTCCCGAAAACGATGGTAAAAATGACAATCTGTGTGAGAGGATTCAGGATCGCCCAGGCAAAGCCAAGAATTGTCTGGGCATAAAGCACTTTCACGTCGCGCCATACAAGGAAAAAGAAGAGATCACGGTATTCTCTGAGTTCTCTAAAGTCGGCGATTCGCCAGCCGGATTCAGGTCTGATCACTTTAACGCATTCCTCTCTCAAATCGGCCTCCCTCATACCTTGTTCTCATTCGAGTTCAAATTCGATATCCATGCCGGGACGAATACGACACCTGATGTGCATAACCGGACATACATTCAACCCTTTAAATACTATTCAAGAAACCCACTATCCCCCTATAAATAAATCAATTACGGTGAGGAGCACAAAGCAGGCCGTTGTTATAATCGTCGAGTGTCCCGCTCAGCGATTCACCCGTTTGCTTCCAGGGCAAGCTTGAACCTGCAACCGTCTTCACCCCGTCCATGTAAAAATCAAAAGGCTCATTCACGCACCATTGATTCATCCAGGCATCCGCATTCACTATCTTTGCATCTATGCAGGCAGATGGGTTGCCCACAAGGACATTCAGCTTCGCCGACACAAGGGCATCGAACATCGTGAAGCACTTGTCACCGCTGCCGGATGTCTTCATGATCTGTATGGCGAGGTCCTTCGAATAAATTTTTCCGCCGATGGTCAAACTGGCCACTGGCCAAGCATCGGGATGGTTCTTCCAGAAGCCGGGTGTCCCCGTACCGGGTGGAGGCGTGGTAGGCACCGATAAGGCGCCTACGACCCACTCCAGAGAGGCAGGGAGCAAACCGGAGTATAAGTCATCCCTCGAGAAGACCTGAACCGTCAGACCTGAGGCACCACCGGGAATCAAAATGGGAAGGGTCAGCGTATCCCAGTAGAGACCATCGAAGCTCCCGAGGGCATTACTGAAAATCATGGGGCTTCCACTTCCATTGAAGGTAACCAAGACCTCTATCGAATTAGGACGGTCGGTCGTTTCTGTCTGTCTGTCGTCATGCACACTTCCCACAAAAAGCGATAGGGTGGCTATGCGGTCGACGCCTGAGGGAGCAAAGTTGAATGTTTGCGGCACGGTACTCTTCCGCGGTTCGGGGAAGCCTACAAATGCCAGATCCAGCCCATCCCTCACCTGGATTTCGGAAACATTCGCACCATCATCATAGATAACCAGAATCCCGGCTCCATTATTAGCATGATTGAAAGACATACCGGCCACCGACAGTGTGTTCGGGCCCGATTTAACGAGATTGAGGGACGTTATATCGGCGCGATAGCTGGAATTCTGAATGGACGTGAGGCAGCATCCAGTCGAACACGTGCAAATATCGAAGAAAAAGGCCGGACCTCCCGTCAGGTCACCCATTATCTCTGTTCCATTCACTTCGATGGTATCGTCTCCGCCATCCGGAACGACACTCTGCCCGTCCCAGTAAAGCAGTACCTGTTTCACAGTAGCACCCGAAGGGATTTCCAAAGTTATCATGCCCGGTTGTGCGACCATCCCGGTGCCCGCCGCTAAGATTCCTGACCCGTCAGCTAATGAAACTCCAAGGGGTGGTCCGAGTGTCTCGGTACCATTGGCAAAAACATCACTTACAATCAAACCCATCAAGAAACCTAACGTACACAGCGTCACAAAAGAAAGTATTTTTTTCATTTTTCCCTCCTTGTCCCCGCCTTTTGCAGGAACACTATTTATTTAAGCATTTCAAAAAATGTCAAGTTAATCTCTTGCAGTGCAGAATCATGTTTCTTACTTTGTTGATACTATAAGGAATGCATAAACAAGGCATCATTATTAAAAAAATCTCCACTTTCTCCGCTTTGCCAAAGAGGGGAAAATTCCCTCCCTTTGGCAAAGGGAGGGAAGAAGGGATTTTCTAATCAACGTATTCATACTAATGACCTATTAGTAATTGATAAATAATCCTGATACCTTGAGATACTGTAACTATTTTCTCCAATCATCAAACTTATTATTGTTTCCTTTCGATACACTTATTAGCCAAAAATAAAGAGGAGAACAAATTAACAAGCTGGCTCCTCTTGTTGTTCTTTTTGTTCAAAGAAAATCAAATTCGGAAGCTAAACTCCTTTAGGCGTTTATAAAAAGCTTTTCTCGATATGCCCAGGATCTTTGCAGCCTTTGACTTATTCCCCTGGCTTTCTCTGATTGCATCACGTATTGCCTGTATCTCCATTTCTTTAAGAGTCTTTAATGAATGATTTAATATTTTATTATTATCAGACAGAACTTCTTCAGGCAATTCCCTTATAGTTATGTTATTGCCGCTTGCAAGGACTATTGCCCTCTCAATGACATTTCTCAGTTGCCTTATATTGCCGGGCCATGAATAGTCCTGCAAGATTTGTATTGCCTGATCAGATACGGCAACGTTTTTGTTTTCCCTTATACAAAATTCCTTTGCGAATTCTGAAACAAGCAGGGGTATGTCTTCTTTTCTCTCCCGGAGCGGAGGCAACTGTATTTCTATGATATTAATCCGGTAGAGGAGGTCTTCCCTGAATCTTCCCTCCCTGACTTCCTTTTTAAAGTCACGATTTGTAGAGGATATGAGTCTGAAATCCACCTTGATTTTCTTATTGCTTCCGAGTCTTTCAATCTCTCTTTCCTGGAGCACTCTGAGGAATTTCGTCTGCAATGACATTTCCAGTTCACCTATTTCATCAAGGAACAGGGTACCTCCGGAAGCCTCTTCAAGCTTTCCTGTCCTTCTTGAATTTGCACCGGTAAATGCTCCCTTTTCGTAACCAAAGAGTTCAGACTCCAGAAGTTCCTTAGGGATGGCGGCACAGTTTATCGGTACGAATGGCATATGATTTTTCTTGCTACTATAATGCAGTGCTTTTGCCACAAGCTCTTTCCCTGTGCCTGTTTCACCCTTGATGAAAATACTGCTTGAAGAGTCCTTCACTGATTCAATGGTTTCCAGTATTTTACACATCTCATGATTATTTCCGATAATACGGGGATGGTTGTCTCTGAAGGCGAGCTTTTTCCTCAGTAATTGAATTTCTCTTTTCAGAAATCGCTGCTCAACTGCCCTTGCAATGATACCTTTGAGTTTCATGTAATCCGGTGGTTTGATAAAGTAATAAAACGCTCCCTGAGTGATGGCAGAAACTGCGGACTCAACCGTACCATAAGCCGTCAGAAAGATCACAGGGATATCGGAAAAATTCTTGTTAACGTATTTGAATAACTCCATCCCGTCTCTGCCTGTCATTCTGAGATCTGTTATTACAGCATCAAGATCTTGCTTAAGAATTAAATTAATGGCGTTTTCGACGTTGACGGAATCAAAGACCTTATATCCTTCTTCTGACAGAATCGCAGAGAGTACCCTGAGCGCATTCGGCTCGTCGTCAACTATTAAAATATTTCCTTTGTTATGCATCTCTATCATAGTCAAGAGTTCTTTGGTTATATCAAATGAGGTAACGCTTATCTCTCTGTATAAACATTAATTAATTGAGAATCCATCGAATTGGTATAATCCTGTTTACTATAATTAGGAACGATTTTCTGTATTATTGAAACTGCGTCATTGACAGAATGACACTGTATGCAACGTTCAAGGTTCATGATGTGTTGAGCCAGTGAGGTCATCGGAGGAACTTCAGGAACTGCTATGAAGAGTTTTTTATGAGATGTTGAGATGGTTTTTTCTGATACATCAAAGAGTTCTTCATGCAGCTTTTCTCCCGGTCTGAGGCCTATGAACTCTATTTTAATTTCCTTGTGAGGAATAAACCCTGAGAGCCGTATGAAGTTTTCTGCCATGTCGATAATCTTGACTCGTTCACCCATATCAAGTACAAAAATCTCGCCACCTTTTCCTGAGGCAGCTGCTATTAAAACAAGGTGCACTGCTTCAGGTATGAGCATAAAGAACCTTTCCGCATCAGGATGAGTTACCGTAAGCGGTCCTCCTTTTTTTAGCTGTTCTTTGAAAATCGGTACAACGCTGCCGTTGGTTCCGAGCACATTTCCAAACCGGACGGTTGTAAATTTAGTTTCGGATAAAGCATCCATATTGACTGTAAGAAATTCAGCGACTCGTTTTGTCGCCCCCATGATATTTGTCGGATTTACGGCCTTATCTGTCGATATCAGAACAAAGTTTTCTGCTCTATACTTCGAGGCAATTTCAATGATATTTTTCGTACCGAAGATATTATTTTTAACTGCCTCAATAGGATGATGTTCCATCAGGGGAACATGCTTGTATGCGGCTGCATGGAAAACAATCTGAGGCTTATAATTTGCAAAGATACGCTCCAGACTCAATAAATCCTGAATATCTCCGATTATTGTTGATAAGTCAGTTCCATTCTCCTTTGTTCTCAATTCCATATCTATATCAAACAGGCTGTTTTCATACCTGTCCAGAAGCACAAGATGAGTGGGATTATAGGTCAATATCTGTCTTGAGAGTTCAGAGCCAATAGAGCCACCGGCACCCGTTACCATGACAGATTTGCCCTTAATAAATTCTCTCAGTGAAGAGATATCGGTATTGACGGGTTCTCTCTGGAGCAGATCTTCAAGGGAAATGGGTCTTATATGAGAAATGCCATAATGTTTATTGAGAAAGGATACTAGTTTATTCTCAGTAATATAGCCAAGCTTAATGAGCTTTGCACCAAGCCTTCCTCCCTCTTTTTTCTGCAGTGACAGAGCCTGCTGTATCTGATTTTCTGTTACAAGTTTTGCATTTACGAGGAGTTGCCCTATCTTTGTCGTCACTGAGATATTGCCACCAATGATGTCTTTTATGCCCGGAAGCTTTTTGATGAGTATATTATGCGGTTTGCATATTTCATAAATATCCCGGACGGTCTTCCGCAAATCAGTGGAAGTGATCAGGACTTCATCCGGATTATATTTCTTGATTATATCGGGGAGCATATCACTGTTCCCCAGAATAGGTATCCCGTGTATGGTACCCCCCTTTTTCTGGATATCATCGTCGATAAATCCAATGGGACTATAGGCACTTTCGCGTTTATTTTTCATTTCACGGACAATCATCTCACCCACATCGCCGGCTCCGATTATGAGTATATTTTTTCTGGAGGGTTCTTCGATCATATATTCTCTGAAAACCCTTATGAAAAGTCTATTCCCGCCTGATATTGCAATAAATATTAACCAGTCAAGGACATAGATGGAACGGGGATAATCCGGGTCACCGAGCAGGTATTTCACTATCAGCAGGAATAGAACACTTCCAATTGTTGTAGAGTTGATGATTTTTATTAAGTCGCTGATGCTCGCATATCGCCATAAGCCTCTGTGAAGACCTGTTTGCAGGATACAGACAAGACGTATGAGAAGTAGCAAAGGCAGATAAGTAAGGAAATTCCGGAGATGAACAGGTGACAGCAGTGACTCAAAACGGATAATGAATGCCAGATAGTTTGATACAACTGCCTGAATCAGGAGGACGAGAACGATAAACAGTCGACGGTGCCTTATTATCAGGTCTTTGGTATCCTCATATATTCTGCTAAATCTTTTGCTCATCTTATCTTTAATTATTTAGTGTCTGTTTATAAATGCCACTTTCAACTCAAGTGCGTCATTCCCGTGAAAACGGGAATCCAGTGTTTTCAAGAGGTTCTGGATCCCCCGGTCAAGCCGGAGGATGACGAAACCTGAGTTTATAAACAGACTCTATTTAGTATTATGAAGCCCGATCAAGATATTTTTAAGATAGTTTTGACAATAAGTCTCAGATCAGTAATGACGTTATGGTTATCAACATAATGCAGGGATAGTTTGATTTTCTCCGGCAGGATATTTTTTCTGTATTCTTCTTCCCAGTTATCTGCCACCGCAAGAATTTTCTCCTCATTTGAATACCTTATCGATGCAGGATCAGTGATGCCCGGGCGTATTCTGAGCAACCTCTTATAATCCGATTTAAAGATATTCACATATTCTTTTACTTCAGGTCTGGGACCGACAAAGCTCATTTCACCCCTTAAGACATTAAATAATTGCGGCAGCTCATCAAGCTTGTATTTTCTTAAATAATTTCCTATTCTCGTGATACGGTTGTCCTTTGCAGACGTAATCTTAGGCCCGTTTTTTTCAGCGTTATCTTCCATTGTCCTGAATTTATAGATCTTGAATGATTTAAAATCTTTGCCGATTCTTTCCTGTTTGAAGAAGACAGGGCCGGCGCTGTCGAGTTTTATGAGTACAGCAATAATGGCAAAGAGCGGTAAACATACAATAATTCCAAATAGAGAAAAAACAAAGTCGAAGAAACGTTTCACTTTCTAAATTTTCTTGCAACGTCTGAAACCGTATCTATAACAAATTGAACATTTTCATCTGTCATGCCGGGATAAATCGGAAGGGAGATAACCCTTTCATAAAACCATTCTGATGCAGAAAACCCGTCCACTGTATAACCGAGAATATCCCTGTAATATGGATGTCTATACAGAGGAATAAAATGGACGGAGGTCAGGATCCCTCTGTTCTTCAATTCTTCGATGAATTGATTCCTGTCTATTTTTAGCATTTCGAGATTCAGCCTGATAACATACAGATGCCATGCGCTTTCCCTGTCAGCTTTTACATATGGTGTCGTCAATTCCTCAAAAGGCTTTAAGGCTTCTGTGTACTGTATAGATATTGCTTTGCGCTTCTGCCACATCCAGTCAACTTTCTTGAGTTGTGCGAGACCAATAGCGGCCTGGAGATCAGTCAGATTATATTTGTAACCAGCCTCGATAACTTCGTAATACCATGACCCTTCTTTCGTATATCTCTTCCAAGCATCTCGCGAGATTCCATGAAGTCTCAACATCTTTATTCTGTCTGCCCATTTATCGTTTTCGGTAGTAACCATCCCGCCTTCACCTGTCGTTATGGGTTTAGTTGCATAAAAACTGAAACAGGTCATGTCAGCGAGTGTTCCGATTTTTCTCTTCTTATACCAGGCCGGAATGGCGTGTGCAGCATCCTCGATGACTGACAGGTTATATTTTCTTGCCAAATTGAGAATTTCGTCTAAATCACATGGCTGACCTCCATAATGCACTGGGATGATAGCCCTTGTCCTCTTTGTTATCTTTTCTTCAATTTTTGATATATCAATATTTCCTGTCTCTCTCTCGATATCAACAAAAACAGGTTTTGCTCGAAAATAGGTAATCACTTCAGCAGTTGCTGTAAAGGTAACAGAGGGGACGATAACCTCGTCCTGCTCTCTGAGGTCGATAGCTTTTAGAGCAAGATGAAGACAAGCAGTGCAGGAGTTCATCGAAACTGCATTTTTCGTCCCGATATATTCTTTGAAGTTATTCTCAAAGGCTACAGTAGTAGGCCCCATCGTTATCCACCCTGACCTCAAAGCATCTACGACCCCGGATATTTCGTCTTCAGTTATATACGGTTTATGAAACGGTATTTCCATCTGCTATGAACGTATTATCGTTGACAAGAATATATTTCCTCAGCACTGTTATGGCTCAAAATCATTGAAAATATTTCCCTTTTTATGGCTGCCCTGCAATGAAGAAAGCTGGTGCATATGTTTTTTCATTTCCTCCATCACATTTTCACTTTCCAGAGGACACATCTTTGTGCATAAATAAGGGCATTTCAGACAGAAAAACCAGTCTTTAAGCCCTTTGCATATTTCCATTAAAATTGTCCCTGCGGGTTTAACAGAAAATTTAGAAATCCTTCTGCGAACATATTACATTAGAGCCATTTGAGCGTTATTTCTGAATGATAAAGAATGCTATGCTGAGAATGGCCAAAGATATAGCAATAATTAATATAGCTGCCGGCAGATATTTCAGATATTTTAAATTATAAGATCTGATAGCATGGAGATGAAGATTTTTCCCGGAAGGAAATGTATTGATCTTTACCCCCGATTTATCCCTATGATTATTCGGATTTATTTGATGCTGGAAGTTGTTTTCCCCCAGATTTTCTATCTCTCGATATGCCTGATTTATTTTCTTCGTCAGTTCCTCACTTATTTTGAGGGACGGTGACCTGTCGGGGTGATAAAGCATGAGGAGTCTTTTCCATCTTTTTTTTGCGTCCCTGACAGTTGCATCATCGGATAACCCGAGAGAAAGGAAAGGATTATTCTCCCTATTGAACAACAGAAGATTAATTATTTTCATCGCAGCAGACTTTACTTTTACAGGAGGTAATTTTATGAGCCCGGAAAGCTTATCAGCTCCTTCTGCGTTTTCGATCAGATAGAGCAGAATGTCATAATAACGGACACCCTTATCATAGATTTCGTTTAAAGGACAACCTTCGTAAAACCTGTTGATGAGACCTGCAGCAGAAAATATTTCCAGCTTCCTTTCTCCATTTTTATAGACCCTATGCATATGTTCATGCTCTGTCTTAATTTCAGCTTGATAATTACAAAAATAGAATGAGCACTACTTTTCCTTGTCATGGAAATATGATGAATAATATGCAGAATGATAGTAGTTATAAGAGCCATATTTGAGATCGCTCTCTCTTACCCCATTGAGTACCACGCCGAGGATTTTCGCATCGATTCCAGAAAAGACTTTTTTTGTTTCCTGAAGAACTTTTAAAGGTGTCTCATTAGCTTTTACAACCAGCACAGTGCCGTCAACGATCTTGCTGAGAAAAATCGCATCCGGTAATCCCATAACAGGAGGAGAATCGACAATGACAAATTCAAAGAATGACTGCAGGGCATAGATTAAATCCTGCA
>Ga0256868_10001758_pt1 | contig 11548 bp, 10 predicted proteins | sample RVTome_13_FD_187341 | JGI IMG/M metagenome (GOLD analysis project Ga0256868, IMG submission 187341) | Soil microbial communities from uranium-contaminated site in the Upper Colorado River Basin, Wyoming, United States - RVT92D227 HiSeq ... | reverse complement strand
TGAGTCGAATCCGATCAGGTGTCTCCTCTTTCTCTAGCTGTCTAAAGAGTTTTTCCAAAGGAAAGGGAGGATTGAGGTCCAATCCATAAGCGCCCAGGTGGATGCCGGTCAGGACGACTTCTTTAAATCCCTTCTCTTTCAATATCTTCACATTTTCAATCACCTTTTCGGGTTGGAGGCTCCTCGATCGGCCCCTGGCATGGGGAACAATGCAATAGGAGCAATCAGCATTGCAGCCGTCCTGAATTTTTAGGAAGGCACGGGTGTGACGATGAAAAGAATGAAGAGGGGTTTCTGAAAAGTGCTTCTCCTGCTGAATATCCCCAACTTGAACCTTTGGGAATTTGCCTTTTTGCATCAAGGGAAGAAGGTCAGGAATCTGGTTCTTTTCTCTATTTCCTAAAAGATAATCTACACCTTGTATCTTTAAAAAGGCATCTGGTTCTACCTGCGGATAACATCCGGTCACGATGATCAGAGAGTTTGGATTGGATCGAACAGCCCTTCGAACCATCTGTCTCGATTGAAAATCGGCTCGGTGGGTGACCGTACAAGTATTGATGACGGTAATATCCGCACCTTCTTCAAATGGGATGAGGGCATACCCTTTCTGTTCCAAGGCATCCATGAGGGCCTCGGACTCGAACTGGTTTACTTTACAACCGAGTGTGGCAACAGAAATGGTCGTCGTAGCCTTCGGTTTCATAGAATCCGCGGGTAGTTGTGCTTCTAAGACTTTATCAAGCGGTTCTTTCTTATCTTTTATGGGCAACGTCCAATCTCACTTTATTTGACTTTTGTAAAATGTTTTAGACCCGGGAGGTAAAACCCCTAAAGGTGCCGCTATAAAGTTTTCTCAGCACACCCACCCGCCTCATTCAACGCGTAGTCCGCTATTTGGAACATCGGTTTTAGAGTCGAGTCAGTTTGATCCTCCCCCAAATCCCCATCTTTTCATCAACGATGATGAGCGTCCCCAATACCCCTTCGATCTCTCTTGCTCTGCCAAGACCCAAGGAGATATCCTTTTTCTCCTTGACGACATTCCCGACAGCCGTCGCTGCTGCGTCGGCGAGGGCGGAAGATTTTGCAAGAATGCAGACAGCATCTGCTTTTCCAAAGCTGAGGGAGGGGCCCACCTTTCCTGAAGAGGTGCAGACACCGAGAGGGGTCTCTTCAGGTGAGATCACAATCCCTATTTTGAAACTGAGGGGAGAATCGCCTGCGTAGATCCCGACGGTTCGCTCCCTGGAGGTGGCGAGATAGATATCTCCGCCATTTTCAACGATCACCTCTTTTGAGACGTTTAACAAGTCCTTTGATACCGATTCGGCCATGGCTCCGGCCACAGCAGCCATTGGGCCGACGTGGGCCAATTGAGAAGTCCGAATCATCTCCCGGACAATCTCCGGAGCATAGGGGTCCTCTGCGAGAGGGACAAGGCTTTTTTGGAATTCAGGATGCATCGCGATATAAGTTTCGAGCTGGTGGCGGTATTTTAGTGCCGATTCTCTGGTCTCTTTGGAAAGATCACTCTCTGCCCGGACGAGGAGATCGGTTTCCTTAACAATGACTTCAAATTTAACAAGGTCATCGGTCTTTACCAAATTCCGGTAGGTCCTTTTTTCATACATGGCAAGCCCTTTAAGACGTCCATTATAATATTCAGAAATATTAGGTGTCAATTTGCTAAGTGTTTGGTTTCTTGCAATTTGATACGTAGAGGATATAATTCTTGTTATGAACCAAGACATTGTTCCGGCAGACAAAGAATTTAGAAAGAGATTTATTATCTTCCTTGTGCTTATCGTGACCGTTTTCGTCGCCACCATACTCTCCATGAAAAGCTATCTGGATCAGATGGCACAACTAACTCGAGAGAACCCGGGTTTAGCCGCCGAGAAAGTAATGTTTTTGCTTAAATGGTGGATGGGTTTAGGTTCCTTACCCATCTTAAGCTTGGCGGTTTATCAAATCCTCTTGGCAAGGAGGGTCTTCAAATCAGGCCAATTTCCACCACCGGGGATGAAGGTGGTCAGGGATACAAAAATTAAAACCGGAGGGAAAGCCAAGAAGGTAGCACTCTCTCTCATCGTCCTTTCATCTATTATAGTTGTGATTACCCTTTTCTTGGTATATTGGCCATACGCCCTTGAAAAGAAATTATTGAAGAAGAGCAGTTTTAAAAAGCAAACTTCGACCCATCTCTTTCAGCCACTTGCCCTTAGGATAGTGGAAACGACTTCGAATGCCGCATGAGGACGGGCCAATCGCTTAACCGCCTGCTTCATTCTTGAAAACCGTTCTTGATCCGACAGGAGGGTATCGATCTTATAAGCCAAGGCTGGAAGGTTATTACATCGAATGCCCACCCCTTCCTCCAGAAAATGGTCGCTGTTTCTTTCCTCTTGGCCGGGAATGGGATTCACGATGACCAGAACAAGTCCCCGTGCTAATGCCTCGGAACTGGTCAGTCCTCCGGCCTTGCCCACCAACAGGTCTGAGGCAGCCATCCAGCTATCCATTTCATTGGTGAAACCTATGACTTTCATCGGGTGCCGCGTGTCTGAAAAACCTTTCAGATGGTCCTCAAGGCGCTTGTTGTGACCACAAATGACTACGATCTGGATAGGATGTCGGATCTCATGGATGGTACGAACAAGAGATTCGACAGGTCCCACGCCGAACCCTCCAGGAGAAACCAGAAGCGTTGTTTTGTCAGGATCGAAGCCAAGGTGGATTCGGGTCTCCGCCTTGGGTTTTTCCACTCCGAAGATCGGATCGATAGGAATCCCCGTGACGAAGATCGTTTCAGGGGGGATACCTAAGGCGGCAAGATAAACCTTTGTCTCCTCACAGGCCACAAAGTACCAGTCCACGTTCTTGAGCAGCCACAGCGCGTGGGCATCGAAGTCGGTCACCACCACACCGATCGGAATATCGAGGATGTTTTTCTTCCGCAAATAGAGGAGTATCTCCGCTGGGAGAAAATGGGTGCACAGGGCAAGATCGGGATTCTCCTGTCTGATCAGTTTGACCAGAGGGCCTGTATTGAGCCGATCCAAAGCCAATCGCCGTTTTTGGAATTGCCAAGGACGGTCAAAGGTTTTGTAGAGCCAGCCGAGAAGGTCCGGCCCACGAGTCATGAGCTCCACATAGAGATCGGAATAGATCTTTCTAAAGACGGGATTGGTGTGCCGGAGGACTTCGATATGACGTGCGGAACCCCCTTTTGCGTCAAAGGCAGAAACAAGCGCATCCGCTGCGCGAAGATGGCCCGTGGCGGCTGCGGCGGATAGAACCATTACTGAATTTGGCTTTGGTGCTACATGTTCTGTCATTTAAATTCCCTCCTTGTTTCAGCCTTCAGAGTTGCATAAAAAACACTGCCAAAGGCAGGTGGGTGTGCTGAGAAAACTTTATAGCGGCACCTTTTATTGTATCACTGCTCGGTTTCCAGACATTTTACAAAGACCACATTAGGTGAAATCGCATGTTCCCCATAAGATATAGAAAATAACCGCTTTATAAAGTTTTGGAAGTACACTTACCTGCCGACTTTACGAAACGTTTAGGATGGTTTGTCCGTCTCTTCTCCCAAACAAAGAGCCTTTACCTCCCGGCTCTGCATCAGTGTGGGTGCGGATCCTTCTTTGATCACACGACCGTTTCTCAGGAGATACCCCCGGTCGGAAATAGCCAAAGAGAGTTGGATCTCTTGCTCTACAATAAAGAGGGTGAGTCCCTTCTGGTTCATTTCCCTAAATGTGGCAAAGACTTCATCCATCAGACGAGGAGCTAATCCTAAGGAAGGTTCATCCAGCAATAGGAGTTTAGGGCGACCCATCATGGCCCTCCCGATGGAGAGCATTTGTTGTTCCCCTCCGCTGAGGGTTCCCGCTCTTTGATGGGTTCTCTCTTTGAGCACAGGGAGGAGCTGATAGATCCGCTCCAAATCCTTTTTTATCTCTTTCTTTTCATTCCTGTGACGGTAGGCACCCATCATGAGATTATCCATGACGGAAAGGGTAGGAAAGATATGGCGACCCTGAGGGACATGCCCGATCCCTTTGGAGACGATCTGATGAGGGCTCAGGTTGGTAATATCCTCTTCTACAAAAATGATTCTTCCTTCGGTGGTCTTCAAGATTCCGGAGAGGGTGAGTAACAGGGTTGTTTTCCCCGCCCCATTGGGACCCAAAAGAGTGACGGTCTCTCCCTGTCTGACCTCTAAAGAAATCTCATATAATGCGGGGAGAGGCCCATAATGGACGGTCAGTTTTTTAATTTTAAGCATCCGGGTTCCTGTTACGCCGGGTTAAGTAAGCCTCCATCACCTCTGGATTCCTTTTCACCGCAGCCGGTGTTCCTTCAGCGATGAGCTCACCATTATGAAGGACGGCAATCTCATCCGCGATCTCCATCACCATGCCCATGTGATGCTCCACGATAAAGACCGTGACTCCCTCCTGCCTGATCTGTGAAATCCGTTCTGAAAGCTGCTCAATTTCTGTAAGGGTCAGTCCGGACGCCGGTTCATCTAAGAGGAGGAGTTGAGGCTTCATGGCAAGGGCCCTGCCTAACTCCAAAATTTTTTGTTTGCCGTAAGGGAGTTGAGATGCCATGGATTCCCATTTACCCAACAGACCAAGAGAATCAAGAATCTCTTTGGCTTCCTTCAAGGCTTCTTTCTCCGACCTTCTGATCCAGGGGAGCCAAAGTCCGTAGGAGAAGAAACCACCTTTCAGCCTTCGATCCATCCCACCCATAATGTTCTCCACCACAGTCATGTTTCCCCAAATCTGAAGCGTCTGAAAAGTTCTTCCTATTCCAAGGGCTGATCTCTCATGGGGCGCCAAGGAGGTAATATTTCTTTCTTTAAAGCAGATTTTCCCTGAATCAGGTTTCTCCACACCGCTGATCAAATGGAAGAGCGTGCTTTTCCCGGCTCCATTGGGTCCGATCAGTCCCTTGATGCTCCCCTTTTCCACTTTGAGTGAAACCCAGTCCAGAGCCTTTATCCCGTCATACTCCTTGGTAATCTTTTCTATTGAGAGTAGTGACATTAGAGCTTTCCCTCGTCTCTCTTCTTCTTTTTCGCCCAATAACCGATTAGGTAGATCACCCTAACATTCAAGCGGGTTCCAATCCCATCCGGGAAGAAGATGAGCAGCAGGATCAAGATGACGCTATAAATGGGGAGGCTGTATTCCTGATATTTGCTCAGGATATCCATGAGCCAGGTGAGGAGGATGGCTCCAGCAATGGGACCGTAGACGTTTCCCATTCCTCCTATGATGACCATCATGACAATGAGAACGGTAAACCCAAGGCTAAAGGCTTCGGGATTGGCCGTTGACATGACGCCGGCGAAGAGACTTCCGGCCAATCCAGCAAAAGCTGCACCTAAAACAAAAATATCTAATTTGGTCCTGGGCACATCGATCCCCACACTCGAGGCGGCATCCTCACTGGCTGCCACAGCCAAAAGGGCCCGACCCACTTTAGAGCGAACCAGATTTTTTGAGAAGATGAATAAACCAACGAGCACGCCCCAGGCGAGATAATACTGTTTAAGGTAGGTATCGAAGGAGAAACCCATCACAGAAAACCAGGGGATGTCAAAGATCCCAATGACTCCTCCAGTGAGATGAGTGGACTCCCGAACGATGACTAAAAAGATTTCTCCAAACCCCAATGTGGCCAAAGCTAAGAAATATCCCTTCAATTTGAGGATGGGTCTGCCGATGAGATATGCGATCAACGCCGCTGAAAGAGCCGAGGCCCAAAAGGCTACAAAGGGTGGAAAGCCATAACGGGTGGTGAGGATGGCTGTGGTATAGGCCCCGATTCCAAAGAAGGCAGCGTGTCCCAAAGAGATCTGGCCGGCATAGCCCATAAAGAGACCTAATCCCAATGCCAGGATCGCATAAATCCCTGCCAAGACCATAAGATGATGGAAGTGTGGATCAGACCAGATCAGGGGCGCCAAACAAATCGCACCAAGATAAAAGAGGTCTTTCTTTTTAAACTCCTTCTTATGATAGAGGTATGGGTCTGGTGCGATTAAAGAGATGAACCACAGGGGCACCAGAAAAAAGAAGTCTCGTTTTCTAAATTCTTTTTTTTTCTGCTCTACCATCGGCGGCTATCGATAAAAGGCGAACCCAAAATCCCTTTGGGCCGGAAATATAGGATAAGCAATAGAATCACAAAAGCGACTCCATCCTTATACCCGGAAGGGATGAAGATCAAGCTTAAAGATTCCACTATCCCGAGGACAAAACCTCCAAGGATAGCACCGCTGTTCTTTCCCCAGCCTCCCAAGACGGCTGCGATAAAACCCTTCAGGCCTAAGAGCGTCCCGGAACTATAGCTGGTGAAGAAGATGGGGGTGATCAGAATTCCGGCAAAGGCTCCTACTCCTGCACTCACTCCGAAAGCTAAAAAGACCATGAGGTTTCTTGATATTCCCAGGAGATCGGCCCCCAAAGGATCCATGGAACTTGCCTCCATGGCCTTTCCCAACAAGGTTCGGTGCGAAAGAAGATAGAGAAAGATCAATAAAATGAAAGTGGATAACAAGACCCACACGCTCTGGGGAAGCACAGAGATTCCCCAGAACTGGAGAGGTTGTTCACTGGTGAACGGAGGAAGAGCCTTAGGCAGCGTTCCAAAGACAAGACCGCTTGTACTGCTAAGAAAGATGGAGACGCCAAGCGTTGCCATGATGAGGATGAGAATAGAACCTTTTCTCAAAGGATAGATGACGGAGAGATGCATGGCGAAGCCGATTAAAACGACAAGGACGATGGCTGCCAGAGCAGCAACAGGGTAGGGGAGTTTTACACCGTTCAGGAAGAAAAAGGTGACGACTCCTCCTAACATGACAAATTCACCTTGGGCAAAATTGATGATTTGAGAAGCCCTGGAGATGGTTACAAATCCCAAGGCGACCAGGGCATAGATGGCCCCCATGGTCATACCGGAAGAAAAGAGTTGAGGAATATACGTCCAAGAATCCATGAGGTCAAATGGCCACAAAAAAAGGGGTGAGACGATTTCGTTTACTCACCCCTTGATTTACCATATAAATTATATTTTCTTCAACCTTTATTCGAATCCGGGAAATTTAATTCTCTTGAACTTACCGCCTTCGATCCGAATAAAAACCATATCCTTTTTACTCAAGCCGTCGTGGTCGGTGGGGCTGTAGTTGTATATTCCGTGACAATTCTTCAGACCTTTGGTGTTTTCCAAGGCATCTCTGAATGTAGCCTTTGTAACCTTTCCTTGGCATCGTTTCAAAGCATCATAGATCAGCGAGATCGCATCATGCGCATGGCCGGCGATCTGGTCAATTCCTACCCCATAGCGTTCCATGAACCGCTTATTGAAATCGAGGATGACAGGTCGAACAGGATCATTCTCATCAAGTTGATCAAAGACCACAGGTTTTCCAGCACCGAACTCTACACCCTCCATGGCCTCTCCACCCAGGGCGATGATAAAGCCGAATCCAAAGGCATGGGTTCCAAGGATCGGGATCTTAATCCCCTGGGTCCGTAAATTCTTGCAAATGATAGGGCCTGGTGGTCCACCGGTACAGGCATAAAAGGCATCCACCTTTTCTTTTTCGATGACGGGCTTGAGCTTGATAATCTGGGGGGTCATGTCAATGTCGGTTGGCTTATGGGTCTCCTGAGAGATGATGACCTTTATACCCTTCTCTTCCCCAAAGCGCTTGTAATAGGTGGCCAGGCTCTGGGCCAAGGGCCATGCGCCATGGAAAACCAGAACCTTTTTATATTTTCTGGCCAGAGAGAGGTCCACCAACTTCTGAGAGACGATGATGTCGCTCTGGGCGATGTTAAAGGCCCATTTTTGCTTCAGGCCTCGAACCATTGAGTTGGAGGGGCAGATGATGATGTTTGTAATCTTCTCCCTTTCGGCAATGGCCCTGGTCGTTGCCTGTAGATTATCCTCAAAAGGCCCGACGACCGCTATGATTTCTTTATCTCTGGTAAACTTGGTCATATTGGCTGCGGCCCTCCCGAGATCGAAGCCATTATCCTCGAAGATCAGCTCAAGAGAGTGTCCGTCAATACCGCCCATCTTATTTATCCTCTCCACCTCTAAGACCATAGCGTTTTTCACGGTCTTGGTCACCTCTGCCCAAGGTCCGGTGAATTCGAGGTTGACTCCAATTTTATAAGGGGATTTTTCAGCGACGTAAGCGGGAGAAGCCCAGGCCAAGAGAATCAGCGTCAAAATGGATATGAAAGGGACTAATTTTTTCATCGTATTACCTCCTTAAATTTAGGTCAAATAGATGTAAAAATTAACAAGGATAAATCAGGAATAATGGAATACTGGAATGATGAAATAATGGGAAAACCCAAAGATTTTTTTGTCAACCCAATATTCCAGTGTTCCATCATTCCATTCTTCCTTTGAAATTTTACAGATATTTCTGGATCAGGATCTCGGCGATCTGGACGGCATTGAGCGCCGCACCCTTCCGGATATTGTCCGCAACGATCCACAGATTGATGCCATTGGGAATGGATTCATCCTCGCGAATCCGTCCGACAAAGGTCTCGTCTTTTCCTGCTGCATGAATGGCCAGAGGATATTCGAATTTCTTTGGGTTATCCACCACCACCACCCCGGGTGCCTTCGAGAGAATCTTTCTGACCTCATCCGATTTCAATTTCTTTTCTGTCTCGATATTAACCGATTCCGAATGGCCGTAGAAGACGGGGACTCTGACGGTGGTGGCCGTCACACCAATCGAATTATCCTCCATGATCTTCTTCGTCTCATTGACCATTTTCATCTCTTCTTTGGTGTAGCCGTTATCCAAGAAGACGTCAATGTGAGGAAGACAGTTGAAAGCAATCTGATGAGGATAGACCTCCTTCTTGATCTCCTGTTGGTTGTAGACGGCGAGAACCTGGGTCTCTAATTCTTTGATTGCCCTCTTTCCCGTCCCGGAGACGGCCTGGTAGGTAGAGACCACCACCCTTTTGATCCGGGCAACATCATGGATGGGCTTCAGTACGACCACCATCTGGATGGTTGAACAGTTGGGGTTGGCGATAATATTCTTTTTTGGATATTGAGCAACGGCATGGGCATTTACCTCTGGGACCACCAGAGGGACTTCAGGGTCCATCCGGAAGGCGCTGGTATTGTCAATCACCACACAGCCCGCCTTTCCAGCAATGGGAGCAAACTTTTCGCTCACCGATCCTCCTGCAGAGAAGAGGCCGATATCGACTCCGGCAAAGGAGTTTTCGTTGAGCACCTCTACCGTATAAGACTTGTCCTTAAACTCCAGCCTCGACCCCGCGCCCCGCGTGGACGCGAGAAGCTTCAACTGATCCACTGGGAAGTTTCTCTGCTCCAACGTAGCTATCATTTCATTTCCCACCGCACCGGTGGCCCCCACCACTGCCACATTGTATCTTTCTTTCTTCATGGGATCCTCCCTAAGTCTCTACGATATTACTTTTTTTATTATAGCAGAAAAGATCCAAAATCCGAATATCGAAATCCGAAGTTGTTTAAACTCTAAACACTAAACTCTAAATCCAAAACAAATCCAAAATATAAAACCCAAAAGGTAATTTTCACTTCTCAACAATTGAACTAAATATTTTGTAAGTCATGGGGTTTTGAGCTTTGTGCTTTGAACATTTGAGTTTATTTAGAGTTTAGCCTGCCTGCGCGAAGCCGCTACGGCGAAGGCAGGGGTTTCTGGTTTAGGATTTAACATCTTTGTTTCGAATTGATCCCTGCGGGATGCTTCGTCCGTGTTTCGGATTTAGAATTTTCTGTTAATAAAAAGGGGTGCCCTTCGAACACCCCTGTTCTTTAGATACCACTTTGTATCTAAATAATAAATAGGAGAAAAGGGAGGATTTTGTCAAGAGGTAAATTTCAACCGTGTTATCGCAAACCCATTCTTACAACTTTTCAACTCATTCAATCTTATGAAAGGTGTCGACCTGACACAGCATCTCCTTGTTCTTTGTGAAAGGCCGACCCCTTTTACCCTCTGACCGCTTCGGGCTTAGCCATGGAGGCGAGAAAAGAAGCGATGAGGATAGCCCCCAGGCATCCTAATTGGACGGCCCTCAGTTTGAAGGGTTCGTAGATGACTGAGAAGATCACAGGAGAAAGGGCATATCCTGAAAACTTGATGGCATTATAAACGGAGGTGACCGGCTGACGCAGGGCAGGGGCGATTTGAACGGCCATGGTATTGAGCGAAGTCCATGCTGTGGCCGCTCCCGTTCCAAGGACAAGAAAAAAGACGAGATACTTTGAAAAGGCATAGGTGCTTGATGCCATCAAGATGACGGAAAAAAGGGCGACCCCTGTCCCCCCGAGAAATACTCTTTTCCGGCCCAGGCGATCTCCCAAGAAGCCCGCAATGGGAGACACAATGATCCCGGAAAAACCTGTCACAGAAAGTAGAATCCCTATCTTGTCCGATGGGAGATCCAGGTTGGATTTCAGATGGTCAGCCGTAAAGGTCATAATCCCGACATAGGCAACGAAAAAACTGAATGCGGCGAGGCTGATAGGGAGCACGCCCGGCTGGATCAAGGCTTTTTTGAGAAGAGGGAGGATTTCAAGAAGTCTGGCCGACCCATCCTTTTGCCGCTCCATGGATTCGCTCGTCATCCAATAAAGCATGCCGGATGCCAGAGAGAGACCTCCCGTGAAATAGAAAAACGAGGTCCACCCATAATGAACCTCCATGACGCCTGAAATGAGTGGGCCGAGGGTCACTCCGACGGTATAGGCTACACCCAGCAGGCCCACGGCTTTTCCCAGGTGTTCCTCGGACACAAGATCTCCAATAAGAGCCATGATCACAGGAGTCAGAAGACCCGCTCCAAGGCCCTGAAATATTCTGCTCCCGAGCAACGTCCAGAGGTTGGGAGACATCCCGCTCAAAAGAGCGCCCAGGGTATACATGGCAAATCCGAAAAGCAGGGTCTTCCGAACCTCGAAGAGCTGGGCAATGGCTCCAGAGAAGATCTGGATGAGTATGAAAGGGGCCATGTAAAAGGTGATGGTTAGAGAGGCTGTGGCGAATTCAACCGTCCAGGACCTGGCAATGACAGGGATGAGCGTGATCATCCCAAAACCGCCCATAGGTCCTATGGCTGCGCCGACATACAGGGGAAAAAGTTTTCTTAGGTTCACTGTGTGTTTACCGCGGGCTTGGGTTAACCTGACAGTTGCATTAAAGAGACCCGCCGGGAACACTTCCAAAGCCTTGTAATGCGGGTTTTGCCAGAATCGAATGGGTTATTGAGGACCTCACCAAGAGTGAAGTCCAGCAAAGTCGATAAACCATGGAGCTTCGCATTCGTAAGGTTCCGCTACAAGACTTTTCCAGTGTCCCCGCCGAGTCTGTTCTGAGGTTTATTGCAACGTTAAGGTTAATTTAGATGTTACAATGAAAAGAATAAACACACAATGGGCGACCCCCGTTCAGCCTTCCCACTACTCTTCAACCCAAATAAAA
>Ga0256868_10001757_pt1 | contig 11553 bp, 7 predicted proteins | sample RVTome_13_FD_187341 | JGI IMG/M metagenome (GOLD analysis project Ga0256868, IMG submission 187341) | Soil microbial communities from uranium-contaminated site in the Upper Colorado River Basin, Wyoming, United States - RVT92D227 HiSeq ... | reverse complement strand
GGGATTTTTCACATATTCAACGTGATGTGTTAGACAATAGTGATTTTTCATGTCCAATAGAAACGATGGAAATGATTTCAGCATATATCAAAAAAGAACTAAATTCAAATTGAAGGTGTAGTTAAAATAAAAATTTAAAAAAAGAAAAAAATAGTGTTTTATTTTATTTTTTCTTACGTGCAAAAACTGCTACAATAATTATAAACAGTATTATTAAAACTAATAATACTATAAACCAAAACGGTAGTATTCCAAAGAATAATTCTTGTTTTTCACGAGCATTAGGATAGCTTACTGCCCCAAAAGGCATATGACCATTCAACGTTAAATCTGCATTATATGTGATAGGCATAGTTTCATCTTTCTCCCAATAGTTATTAGCTTCATAGTCGTATTCCGTACTTGGTGTCCATACACGAAGATCAGGATCACCATAAAATAAAACGTTTTCATTTAAGTCCCACCACCATTGGTTTACCAAATATTGTATTCCTACTTCGGCCATTCCTTCTTCATATGCTTGGCCTATTGTTTTGCCGAGTGCTAATGCTCGTGGTATACCATGTAACCATATACCACTATACCAAGAAGTTGACCATGGATCTAAGATTTGGTATGGTGTACCGTGTCTTATAAAAGTTGTATGCATATAGGTATGAGCAACAAGACATGACACTGCATTTAAACCACAACTATGTAGGTTAGTTAATTTTTCATCAAACATTATACCATTTCTAACAGATAAAACATTTTCACCGCCAGGTAATGGGTCTATTACTACACCATCATCACCGTATACCCGGTATTGTTTACCAATAATCGGAATTAAACTTAATCCCTTTGATTCCTTAATATGAAGATCAACACGAAATGCATCACAAAATAATGATATAGGTACTTGTGGGTTCATAACTACGACATCAGGGTCATCAGTGCTGCCATAATCAACTGTTAAAAGATTAATTGGTGTTGATAAAAAGCTTGCTAACTTGAATAATAAGTTTAAGGAAGGCATGCCCATCTCATGTAATAATTCTGGGGCATACTTTAAAAACTCTTTGATTGTACCAGCGGATATAAGTGGGCGCTCATAAGCACGCCAGGGATTTTCTTCATAGACGTATGGACTTTCTGTATTCCAAAAACTTAGACCTCCGTAATTACCATTTCCACCATGACAAGCTTCCATCCACATTATTACGCCTTTATTAAGATTCTCAATTGCGACATCAAAATTAGTGGAATAACAATTACTATAGCCTGCTTTTTCAGAATAAAATGGTACTGCATACGTTTCATCAATATCAGCATAAAATGCCCCTACTTTATCAGTTGCACCATTATCAATAGAATAAGGTGATGGGGTAACATAAGGTATTATACCATTTGCTGTTGTATAAACACCACCCCAGTGTTTACTAGCAACTTTATTAAAATCTATTAAAAAAACATTATAAGTATGTAAAATTGGATATTTATATTCCTCTTCTTGAGAAGGACGATAAATTACTAGATCTGTGCCAAAAGGTTTCATTAATTTACCAAGAATTGGGACTATTTTACTTTTACTACCATTGACCAAGGTTATTCCATCATCTTGAAGAGCAGGATTTTCAAATATAAGGGCAGGATAGAAGAAATTTCTTGAGGACCAATAAGCAATATCTACTGGAGAACTACAAAATCGACCAGGTATAAGTCTTCCTGTAAAAGTTCTATCCCATGTTATACCTATATCAAATTGGTCAGCAACAGTAATCATAGTTGCAAGATTTTCTTCATCTTTTGGAAGATCAAATCCTATTGATTCAAGGAATTTTATGACATTTCTACCAGTAAGCATCATACATGCAACCGATGGAAGGTTAAATCTAAACAAGTCATTCGCGGTTTTTCTCCAAAATTCTGTATGCCATACAACTGCTTGTGAAAGCTCTGGGTGATTATCAACAATAACGACAGGAGCTCCATGATGAGCCGCTATGTATGCTGCAGGACCAATGAATAATGCGCCAGGGTATTCATCAACCGGAACTGCGTCTAACGAATAATAATAAGTCCAAGGATCTACAGTTGAAATTATAACATCTTTGCTACCTGTATTATATTTTATCATATCATAAATTTCTTTGTAATTATCAAATTTTGTAACACGTCCTATTTGTTTTAGTTCATTATAAGCTTCTTTTGAAAGATATCCACCTAAATCTATAATTTTAATATTTTCTACACCTAGTTTATAGAGTACTTCACTAGTGATTTCTGACAAATTTTCTTTGTTTGTATAAAGAAGTGGTGCATTTAATGTACTTGCAAGAACTGCACCCTCTGTTGCACTAGCAAGCATATCTCCTCTTTCACGTGTATAGTTTTGTTCCCAGCTGTATTTGACGCTAAAATCAAGATCATTTTTTATATCATCAAGAGAGAAAACACATATTTTGTATTTGTCACCGGGTGCTGTTTCACCAAGTCTTTCAAGTTTTATAGTACGTTCTGTCGCACCTTTTTCAACTCCTTTTATTATCTCATCGCCTGATGGCGTAGAGGCGGTTTCTGCACCTGTAGGATCAAGGACTAAAAAACCAAGGACAATATTTGGGTTATTCCATTCAAGTGTAAATTCAACGTTTCTACATCCATAAGGAATAGGGTCATCTATAGGAACTTCTACACCAGGGTATAAACTAATTTCTACATCTTGTTTGTTGCTTCCTCCTAAACCCAGTTCTGAGAGTAATCCTGTTTCTTCTTCCACATTATCGAATTTTGCTTTCATTATTCCTTCATCACTAGAGGTTTTTGTTGGCATATATGTTACACCGACCTCCCATTTACCATAGTTATAAACATATGAAGCTGCTGTTTCACCTGCGCCATAGAATATATTCCATTTTGAATCGGCATCTGCCATACCAAGTTGGTTATCATATAGTTGTAAATCAAGATCAATAGCTACATTATCCCAATACATACTTGCGACAACATATTTGTAAGGTTCGTTTATTTCAAAATCTTCATAGTTTCCAGCAACACCTATCTCGGGTTTATCCATCTGAAACGTAAAGCTTTTTGTTTTATATCCTGATGGAATAAAGCCTTCAAGTATATCTTCGTGTTCAACATTTGGTGTTTCAAATTCTTCATCTATCACTGCGATTACTGCATCTTTTGAATAACTCCAATCGTTAAGAGCTATATCGCCTGCTAGATCATATGGGTTATCTGAAGATATTTTTGTAACCTTATCTGCATCCCACTGTCTTACTTTGTTTTCATCCATGTTTATAATTGTTATTTCATCTAGTTTTCCATTACAGTAACTCATATAGTCTTCCATAAAATATTCAATACCTGGATAAGTATCTAAAATGCGGTATTTGTCATCATCGTAGTCTAGTTTATCTTGATAAAATAACAACGGATGTGAAATAAGTCTGTCTTTTTCTTGATCTTTAAAAACTGCTGTTGGAACACTAGCAAGATATGCATAATCATCAATTAATGTTTCTTCATCAAAGTTTACAAAAGTAACTTTTTTCATTGGTACAACATTAGTATATGATGGACCTTTATCAAAACCTGTTATAATATCGATATTTTTAGCATTTGTTATTGGCGCTAACATACCTAAAATTAGTGAAGTTATAACTATGGTTGAAAATAAACTTTTCTTTAAACTATTTTTGTTTATCATGAATTTCCCCCAGATATATGTTTTTATTTTAATATGAATATTTATCTTCTTTATATAAATTTTCTTCTAGATTTAATTATAAATCTTAAGATATTATATAACTAATATCATTTTGTATAGTATTTATATTTGTTGTTTAATTATTTGAATTTTTTATAGTTATATAGAATATGAATATTTTAACAAAATTTTTTTTCGAAATTAGTAAAACATCTTAATATAAAGAGTTCTATAACAAATTTAAAAAAATAACTAGAAGTATTATGAAACCCGAATTTAAAAAAATACTTGAAAAACAACATTATGCAATTGTAGGTAATCATTCAGCAGTTAAACTATGTCATTGGATGAAACAAAGCCTACTGTTTAAAAGAGAATGCTATAAACAGACTTTTTATGGGATAAAATCTCATCGTTGTCTACAGATGACACCTTCAGTAAATCAGTGTAATCAAATGTGTCTTTTTTGCTGGAGACATCAAGGTTTTACAGAAAAAGATTTTGAAAAAGTTGATGACCCTGTATTAATACTCAATAAATCCATCGAAGCTCAAAAAAAACTAATTACAGGTTTTAAAGGAAATAAAAAATGTGATATGAAAAAGTGGGAAGAAGCAAATAATCCAAACATGCTTGCATGTTCTCTTTCTGGTGAACCTACCCTTTATCCTTTTCTAAGCGATTTTTTTAAAGAATGTCATAAAAAGGAGATTACAACTTTTCTTGTAACAAATGGTACAAATCCAAAAGCATTAGAAAATATGGATACACTTCCAAAACAACTCTATGTTTCTATTGTTGCACCAAATAAAGAAGTTTATAAAAAAATTTGTTCACCTTTAATTCCAGATGGATGGGATAAGATAAATAAAACCCTTGAATTACTGCCTTCTCTTGATACTCGTATTGTTATACGTCATACTCTTGTTAACGGTTGGAATATGAGTGAAAAATATATAGATGAATATGCAAGGCTTATCATTAAAGCAAATCCAATGTTTGTTGAACCAAAGGGTTATGTTCTTGTTGGTTATTCGCGTAAAAGAATGACGATAAAAAATATGCCTACTCATGATCAAATTAAAGTTTTTTCTAATAAATTGGCTGAAGAGGCGGGTTATAATTATATAATGGAAAAGCCTGATTCATTAGTAGTTTTACTTTCAAATAAGTTAAAACCGGCAAGGTTTGATAAATAAAGTTAATATATTATCTTTTAAATATAATTATAATTGAATGAAGAGTACATTACATAAAACTTCAAAGACATTATCAGTTTTTATCATATTCTTATTAGTTTTTATTATGTTTTCAAGCATTTCTGAAAGTCGTATAATTGAAAACGAGGAAAAAACTACTAATGAAAATGATAGTTATATTGTCGAATTAGTCGACATACCAGTTTTTACTTACTTTAATAATGCTAAAAAAGAAATAGGTGTTTTTTTTCCATCTATCTCTGATTCTTTATTAAAAAATAAAATTGAAACTTATCGCAACTTAATTTTAAATTCTCATAAAAAAGCCCTTGATTCAATATTATCTTTAGTAGAAGAAAATGACTGTAAAAATATTGTTTTTTCTCGTGAATATACAGGAATATTCAATGGTTTTTTTATAAAAAACATACCACTAAGTTTAATCAATAAAATAAAAGAATTACCTTTTATTAAAAATGTTTATCCAAACTATAATTTTTCTGTTTGTTTAGATGAATCAGTTCCCTTGATAAAAGCTTCTGATGCTTGGAATATAAAAGACAAGTTTGGCGAAGATATAACTGGTCGGGGGATAAATATCGCTATTCTTGATACCGGAATTGATTACACTCATCCTGATTTGTCTGGTAATTATGTAGATGGTTATGATTTTGTGAATAATGATGATGATCCTATGGATGATCATGGGCATGGAACGCACTGTGCAGGAATTATAGCAGGATCTGGTGTAAACTCAAATTATGAGTATATAGGTGTCGCGCCTGATGCTAATTTATATGCATTTAAAGTTTTAGATTCTAATGGATCTGGTAACCTTGATAATTATATTGCAGGATTAGAAAGAGCAGTTGATCCTAATGGTGATGGAGATCCATCTGATCATGTTGATATTATATCAATTAGTTTTGGTACTGATGAAGCAGGTTCTCCTGATGATATTGTTAGTTTAAAAGCAGATGAAATAGTTGATATGGGCATTGTTGTAGTAGCTGCAGCAGGAAATAATGGTCCTGATAGCAATAGTATTACTTCTCCTGGTTGTAGTCTTAAAACTATCACTGTTGGTTGTATTACCAAAAACAGCATAGTCTCTGTATCAAGCTCTTGTGGACCTGTTGAATTTAATGGTTTTTCTTATATTAAACCAGATGTTGTAGCCCCGGGTGTTGGAATAAAGAGTACTTATCCTGGTGGAGGATATGCTATTATGAGTGGTACTTCTATGGCGTGTCCGCATATAGCTGGTGCTGTTGCACTTTTATTACAAGCATATCCTAATATTAAGCCTGCAGAAGTTAAAAAGATTTTAAAAGATTCTTCTGTTGATCTAGGTGAAATTGGGGATGATAATATTTATGGAAGTGGAAGAATTAATGTTTTAAATGCTTTAAATCCTCCTATTGCTTTTTTGAATATATCAAGTAGAATTCCACATGGTTTAATAGAAATAATGGGTTCTGCTATGAAAAGTTTAGGCAATACTAATGACTTCATAAATTATAGTTTATATTATTCTTATGAAAGTACTTGGATAAAAATATTTGAAAATAACCAAGAGATTGACGATGATATATTGTATACTTGGAATACTACCAATCTTACATCAGGTTTTTATGAATTAAAATTAGAGGTTAAATGTGTAAATCAAACTAATGTAGTTATTAAAGGTTTAGAAATTTTTTATACTAATGATGATTTTATTGTCTCACTTCCAAGTAGTGTCAATGAATCTAGTATCTTTCAAGTAAAAATTACTGATTTTAATGGTACACCAGTTAAAGCATTTGTTATCTTTTTTTCATCATTTAGTGTACTACGTATTAAATATGGTAACAATATTACTTTTCAAGCACCTAGTATTTTTAGTTCAATATCTGACTCTAAAAAAGGAAAAATAATAATAATTAGTTTTTTAAGAAAAAAAATAATAACTAAAGAGATAACAATTTTAAACAATTAATCACTTAGTAGATCTTCTCCACCTTTGAATTCTAACTGTACCGTAGTATAAATATCTGGTATACCTTGGAATTCTTCTTTTCCTGTAGGATATACTTTTAATTGATCTTGAAAATCTTTTATAAGATTTAGAATTTTACGGCTCATCTCCTGATGAACTGATGCTTTTTCACAAAGTAATGATTCCTCAAGTATATCTGGTTCTTCAGACCATTTTAATATAAGGTCTAGTTTTTCTTGTGATAACATATCTGATTTACTAAGTATATTAACCTGTGGTTTTTCCATTCTAAAACTTGTGTTAAGTGCAAGTAGCATCTGTGATACAAAACCAGATGCAGTCTTTGATAGATTAGGGTCTAATAGATAAGCAATCATGCTACGTGCAGGGTTTAAAAACTCAATTATGTATTTACCGGCTTCTCTAAATACAAATAGTTCAAGTTGCCCTGGTGTATCCATTAGAATATAATCTGTTTTAAATTTTTCAATACTCTCTTTAACATCAGATGTATTAAGTGCAAGCATATCTGCACAAGCAATCTGTGCACCATTAGGCCCAAGATTATATTCCTTCATCACTTCTTTAAGAGAAATCCAATCACGAATATCTACATCTGGAGCATAAGGAAGGTTTTCTGCACCTGGATCAAGGTTTACAGTTATTGCATCTAGACCCTGATTTGTCATCCATTGTTTAAAAGTACTTGTAAGCGTTGATTTACCGGAGCCTGCAGTTCCAATAAAATAAAGATAAATTTCTTCTTTCATAAAAATTACATTCCACGAATTTGATTCATATGATCAATTCTTTTCTGTATAAGTTTTGGTGTCCCAATGTCATGACGTATAAAGATATGATCTCCTTTAACATAAGTTAAGGCTTTTTCACATATCTTTTCAGCCTCAACGATACTATCTGCTATACCTACAATGGCAAGAGAACGAGATGAAGAAGTTGTAACAAAATCATTTTCTTTGTTAACAGATGCATAAAACAATCTTGATCCTGTTTTTTTTATACTTTCTTCATCGACAAAGATTTTTTCACCTATCATACTTTTTATACCATATCCTTCTGGTACTACGTATTTACAGACTGTGGATTTATTTTTTATCTTAAGTTTTTTTATATAAAGGGTATTATTTATCATAGCTTTGCAGATATCAACAAAATCTGTATCCAGTATAGATAGTACATTCATTGCTTCAGGATCACCAAAACGTGCATTGATTTCTATTATCTTAAGTCCATCTGCAGTAAGCATAAATTGACCGTAAATCGGGCCTATGTATCTGCAACCTTCTTTATCTAATGATTCAATAATTTTCTGAAGAATCGCAGCTCCTTCTTCATATTCACCTTTTGATAAAAATGGTAATAATCCATCTTCGCATGAATAAGAGCCCATACCTCCTGTATTTACACCTTGGTCATCTGGTAATAATCTTTTATGATCCTGAACAGCATGAAGTGGAAGTATAGTTTTTCCATCTGAGAAAGCTTGTAAGGTAAACTCTTCACCAACTGCTTTTTCTTCTATGAGGACTTTTGCTTTTCCACCGATTTTTTTTTCAATTACTTCTTTTACATAAGTTAATGTCTCTTTTATATCTTTGAAATGATCACCGGCTACTTTTACACCTTTACCACCTGTAAGTCCAATAGGTTTAACCACTACTTCTCCGTTTAAATCATCAATAAAACCTTTAGCTTTTTTTGGATCTGTAAAAGTTTGACATTTAAGTTGACCTGGTATTTTGTATTTTTTAAGAAGATTACGCATCCATTCTTTGTCAGTCTCTATGCGTGCTGCTTCTTTTGTGGGTGAACATGATTTTATATTTATTTTATTTAATTCATTTACGAGTCCTGTTTCAAGAGCTGCCTCAGGACCAATAATCACTAAATCAATTTTTTTTTCATTTGCATATTGTACAATTTTTTCAATATTTGTTTCTTTTTCTTGTAAATACTCTGTTGCTAGTTGTTTTATCCCTTGATTTAGATTACTCATAACAGAGTAAAGCTGGGTATCTTTTGAACGGCTAACAGCATCACATATAGCATGTTCTCTAGCGCCACCACCAACTACAAGTATCTTCAAAGTTAATCAGTCCTCCCGGGAATTTTATGAAATGCAAAACAGATATTTAAAATCAAACTATTTTTTTAATATTTTTTTACTAGGTGTGTTATATTAATAATTTCATAATTGTTTTTATTGTTTTATACTAGTGTACTATTAGTCAATTAAAAAATTTTCTTATTCTTTTAAGATGATAAAAAGTTTGTTTAAACAATTTTTAAAGAGATATTTATAATAAGTTAGGCAAATTAGAGAAATATGGGTTTTGGATACTTTGGAGTAATTGGGTATTGATTTCTATAGCAATCTAAACATAGGAAATCTCCTTGAACTGTATTATAAGTAAGTTTTGTCTTTAGATTGGTTCTTCCACATATTTTACATTGTTTATCCTTCATTTTCATGCCTTATCATTTATCTAAAATATGTATGGTGTCAATTTTTGTTTCTGAAGGTATTTAAAATTGTTGTGTTAAAATGTCAAAAAGTAAAATAAATTCTCTTGTAGAAAGGTGCAGTTTTACTGATAATATAAACCTGTGTTATTGGATTAAAACACCCTTAGTAAGCATCTGTTTATAGGAGTGAATGTTATTTTTACTTTTTAGAACGTAAGAACCGAACGCATGTGAATCTTTATTAGTTTGGAAAAAATAACATAAATCATGATATATTCAAATGGTAAGATAGCAGGTATCCTCTTTTTCATTGCAGCAACTCAGTTTGTTCTAGGATTAATCGTTGCAGAAGCACTGTATCCCGGATATAGCGTATCAAAGAGTGAAATAAGCTATTTAGGAATTGGGCCATCTGCAATGGTTTTTAATGTGTCTATTTTTCTTCTAGGGGTGCTCATCATCTTTGGAACGTATTTTCTGCAGCGGGCTTTTAACGTCAAGATATTAACTATTCTACTAACTTTAACAGCTATAGGATCTATAGGTACTGGCATCTTTACACACAACAGTTACACGGTTCATTTCATTGCTGCATTGATTACCTTCTTATTCGGCGGACTATCAGTCATCTATTCCTATAAATTGATGAAACTACCATTCTCACTTATAAACGTACTTCTAGGAATAATGAGTCTATCAGCATTGGTTCTCTATGGTGTTAATCAGTATTTAGGGTTAGGGGCAGGTGGAATGGAACGCATGATCGCTTATCCAATTCTAATTTGGATTCTTGGATTTAGTGGTTATCTATTTGCATATCCTGAAAAATCATGAAATTACTAACAAATACGATTCCGTTGAAGAAATCTATTATTTTTTATGGCTAAACTGGTGATGGCAGTAGAACTCTTTTTCTAAAAAAAATAATCCTAAAGTGCTTATTGCCATTAATAAGCACTTAATTGAGGTGATAAAAAATATGGAAAAAAACTCTACGCAGGAATAGACATCCACAAGGAAAACCTTGCAGGATGCATAATGGATAAAGATGGAAACATAAGAAGAGAACATATCTTCCCATCTTCAAAAAAAGCAATCGAAAAATTCCTATGCAATATACCAAACTCAGACACAACAATCGCAATAGAAGCATGTGGAATGTGGAGAGGAACACACAAAATACTAACAGAACTAGGATACCAAGTAAAATTAGCAAACCCAAAGAAAACCCATGACATCGCCGGGAGTAAAAAAATGGATAAAATAGATGCCAAAACACTTGCAGATCTACTACGAACCCATTACTTACCTGAAGTATGGATACCTGATGAACAAACCCTCCAGTTCAGAGACCTAACACGACATAAATCCAACCTCACACGCCTAAAAACACAAATCCAAGGCAAGATACGAGGATACCTACTAAGAAAAGGCGCAAAATACAACAAACTCTCCAAAGAAGAAACACTGTCAACACTAGCAAAAGAAGATCCAGACATCAAAAACCTTGTTCACGTATACCAATGCCTAAAACAAGAAGAAAGAGAGGTGATGCGAAGAATAAAACGAATTTCACAAAATATGAAACAAACAACCCTAATGATGAGCATGCCAGGTATCGCAGAATTCTCATCACTAATGATACTAGCAGAGATCGGTGACATAAAACGCTTCCCCAGCCCCAAAGGAACTAGTAAGCTACGCAGGTCTCTGCAGCGGCATATACCAAACCGGCACAACTGAACGATCTATCCACAATACCGCAGTAAACAAATGGCTGAAATGGATCATATACGAATGCTCAGGAAGAGCATTAATGCTAGATCCAAGGTTCCAGAACTATTACTACAAAATCAAAGAAAAAAAAGGATTCAAAACCGCACGAAGAGCCACAGCACGAAAAATGCTAACGATCATCTGGTACATGCTAACCAATGAAGAACCATACCATGCATCATAAACATATTTAGAGTCCTCAATTATTTGAACAAAAACAAAAATATTGAGGGCAAGGGCACCCCCAGATTTGAACTAGGCTAAGAGCCTCATCCTTGGTGATTGGGGGTCCTATTAACCACTTGCCAAATTATGCCCCATCTAATATGGGCGCATCAAGGAATGTTTGTGGATTAAACCCTTGCCGATAAAAAGATAAACGAGGTAGATTATTAATGTAACGAAAAGAAAAG
>Ga0256868_10001756_pt1 | contig 11558 bp, 6 predicted proteins | sample RVTome_13_FD_187341 | JGI IMG/M metagenome (GOLD analysis project Ga0256868, IMG submission 187341) | Soil microbial communities from uranium-contaminated site in the Upper Colorado River Basin, Wyoming, United States - RVT92D227 HiSeq ... | reverse complement strand
CCTTCTTTATTTTCAGTTTAGCTAAATCGATCTCCCCCAACCCAAATTTATTGGCTTTGACCACATAGCCCAAATCCGTAGGTTCCATGTCAAAAAGAGTGGTCCCGTAAGCATCCACGCTGGCAATTTGCACCCCGGCGATAATGGTCTTCTTTTCCACCACATCCTTCAAACTCCCCCCCTGGGGACCGTTATTGACTAGTATCCGGTAAGCATCCAGGATGGTCAGCTGGGGACGAACGAAATTGACTAAATCTGCCAGGTTATCATCCATCTTCCAGTGTATCTGCCCCCGATCTCCTCCCATTATCCCCATCAGATTCTTAATTCCCATGGTCAGCTTGGATGATCCGTGATCCTTGGCAATGGGGACGTTTATCAGAATGTCTGCCTCCAACGCCGGTTTGTACATGTACCATTCCTTCAAAACTTCCCCTTGGGGAAATTTCATTTTGGTAAAGCCAGTATCCACCATGTAACTCACCTCCGCTCCGGCTTCGGATGCCGCTTTCTTTATGCCGGAATTCTCGTAACAGCGACTGGCGCTGTTGCATGTCCGGTCGAAAACCTTCACCTTTTTTGCCCCAGCTTCCAGGCACATCTTCACCACCTCTGCCACCACCTCCGGATTGGTGTCTGCCGCCTGTTCCGGGCTTCGATCCCACCCGATGTTCGGCTTCACCACCACCACGTCACCGTTGGATACGAATCTCTTCATCCCCCCCAAAAGCTCCATCACTTGTCGGGTCAGGGAAGCAGGATCACCATTGGTCACCACTGCCAAATCCGGATAGATTTCCTTTTTCCCCAGGGTCTGGGCAAAAAGCTCCGGTAATCCCATATAGGATAAGCTTAATGCTGCGGCAGTCCCCAAAGATGATTTGATGAAGTCTCGACGAGTAATCTTATCTGTCATTTTATTCTCCCCACAATTCCGAGGTTCAAAAGTTCAGGAGTTCAATGGTTCAATGGATGTAATATCTAACGGTAGCGAAAGCACCTCGGTTCTGCTTTAGTTTCTCCTTCCTCCAAAGAGCTTTTTGCTTTGGCTAATAGCCAGAAAACATTCTGCTTGTCTTTCCCGTTGAAAACCAAAATCAGATGATTCCCTGATAATTCCATTCCGAGCAATCCGTTTTCTCTGGACATAAATATCTTATCAGAAGCTAAACCACCTTTTGCTATATAGGGCTCCTTTAAATTCTTTCCCACCACTTCTGTCTTGGTGGTATCGGGATATCGAATCAAAAGCAGCTTCAGACGGTCATCGCAAATCCGGAAATCCGCCAGAACACAATCGGTTTCTGTATTCAAATTAAACTTATCTTGATCGGAAATTGGATAAAGATTGTTCAAAATACTCTGCTTGTGGAAAAAGCAAACCGAGCCGGGTAACAGACTATCCGGGGGAATTTGCTGAACCAGTAAAGAAAGATTGCCTTCTTGTTTTATCTTTTGGTCTATTTCTCTGCCCAGCCGAAATATGGTCTCTTTTGAACTCGCCGCCATCTGAAGAATTCTGACAACGTATACATTCTTCCAGAATCTCAAGTAACCGGCGTCATAGACTCCATTCTGACCGATTGTTGCCTTTTCCCCTTCCTGATCCAAGGAGAAGACTCCGTAAGCATCCTCCACTGAGTTCATCTGCCAGATCTCCACGGTGATGCTCTTTTCTTCGACAGCGTCTTGAACTGTGGGTTCGTACCTTTGTACTGCCAGCCCTAGAAAATCATATGCCAAATAAAGTTCCGCTCCGCCGTCAATATAATCGAAAAGATTCTCCCGATTGTAGATTTCCGACACCTCCGATTTCTTCCAACCCTCCGGTGCATCGGGAAGAAATCCTGCCAAATCACCTGCGCTAATGGCGATCTTTGACATGAAAAAGAAAATCAACAATACTGGAAAAAGAGTTTTAAGATTTTTTGTCATGAAAATAGCTATATTTTATGAACTTTATTTAATTCTGTCTGTCGCTTGCCCGAATTCAGATCCGCAAGGATCGGTTTCGGTTCTCGGTTTAGTCTTTTCAACTGAAGATAAATCCGCCTTTGGTTTAAGCCTTATTACGAGAAACGATGACGCGCATTCGATAAACGATACGTAACCGTAACCTTTTCTAACGAAAAACTAAAGAGGAATCCTTGGGCAACAATCTGTTTATGAGTAATTCCTTTTATCAGCTATTCTGCGTTGTTTCTAACCTTCTCCCCCTCCCGAGAACCACCGGTTAAATAAACCGGTTATGTAATTGAATAAGCCGAAGAAGATCAAAATTCCGATTGCCACCAGAAACAGACCGCTGATGATCTCTATGGTGCGGAAATGCTTCTTCACCCACCCGAAGAAACCTAGAAAGGTGTTGAAACTGATGGCGGTGATGAAAAAAGGAATTCCTAAACCAAGGGAATAGGCTAAAAGCAACACGATTCCTTTTATCACTGTTCCCTGATTGGAGGCCATGAGAAGAATCCCCCCCAGGATGGGACCGATGCAGGGAGTCCAGCCGAAGGCAAATGCCAGGCCGATCAGAAAAGAGCCCAAAGGACCGATCGGCTTGTTCTGGGCATGAAACCTCTTCTCGTAATTTAAAAAAGGTATCCGGTAGATGCCGGCTATATGCAGCCCCAAAACCACGATTATGACTCCGGCTATTTTGCTGAAGAGCGAAATCTTGGATAAAAGGAATGAACCCACAAAAGTTGCTGAAGCACCCAGAGCCGTAAAGACGACGGAAAATCCCAAAACGAAGAAGAGTGTGCTCAACATTACTTTTTTTAAAACCTTGGATCTCTTGTCCCCGATTTCCATCTCCTCCACCGACACCCCGGAGATAAATGAGAGATAGCCGGGGATCAACGGAAGAACGCAGGGAGAGATAAAAGAGATTATTCCGGCTGTGAAAGCTGTTAATAAAGAGACATTATCCACTTATTCCTCCAAACCATCTGTTAAATTACTGTTTTACAAAAACATAGAAAACCTGTTAAAAGAAAAATGAAAACCGAAGAAGGAAAATAAAAATATTATTTCGATTTGTTATTCCTTATTCCTTTTCTAAAAAGGTTACGCTTGGTTAATCCAAAAATTTGAAATGGAGCAGTGAGGTTGTAAAACCTCAGGTTGGTTTTTAAAAGGGGATATCTTCTTTTATTGAGGACTTCTTTTCACTTGCATGTTCTCTTAACTGGATGATTTCCTCCCGGATTATCCTTTCTAAGAATTCCGGGCTTATCATTTTGGTTACCTCCTGAGCTACCCTTTCCGAAATTCTTGTCCTTATGTCCGAAAGCATTTGATCGAGCTGAGCCGGATTGAGCATTTCAACGGCTGCCGGTGTTGTTACAATCTCTTCCTCCGGTCCGAGCTGTTCCAACTCCTTTCTCAGATCCTCGATAAAGTTCTCCGGTGCTTCACCTTCGAAGCTAAGGTTATCCTTTTCCTGTTTTTCCCCACCGGGTGGTTCGGTTGGTTGATACTTGATGAATGTCTCCTCTAGCTGGGTGGTAGTTTTCACCTCCCGGTCAAGAGCTTCCCCCTTCGGTTTTGATCCGGGCTTATCTTCCTCTTTTATCTCCTTCTGCAGTTCCGACATAAACCAGTCAAATCCGTGTACTCCAGCCTTCTCTGAATCGGGAATGGATTGCTCGTAATCCTCCAACAGGTCGCTGGTTTCAAGGATGTCTAAACCGTTATTCGATTTCCTCTGATCGTCGGAAGAAACGATTTCATTATTAGCTTTGATCGGGGATTTTTCTTTTGACTCAAGTAGACTCTCTACTTTATCCAAAAGCTCTTTGGGGCTAAAGGGTTTGACTATGCAAGCTTTCACTCCTTGTGCTTTAAGGTCCGGCCCCCTTTCCTCATTCTCTTTGTCCAATAGCATTATCACGTACGCAGGCTTTAAATCCTTGCTCTGTTTGAGTTCCGAAAGAACCTGCTCGCCGCTTAAGACCGGCAAGGAGTAATCCAAAAACAGGACATCCGGTTTCTCGAGCTTCAACGTTCCCAGGGTTTTCAATCCATCGTCCGCCAAAAACACCTCATACCCGTGTTTGTTCAACAGGGATTCGGCTACGTTTCGGATAGTAGGACTGCCATCCGCTATAAGAATCTTCCCGGTCATCGGTTCCCCCTCGGTCGTTTAACAAAAAAGGATAACGGCTAACCCCGCTTTACACACTCTCACATGATTCAATACATTAAAAATAACACTGCCAACTTCTCACTGCCATTCACTGACAAAAAGCCCCTCTGATCATCTTCGCTCCGACTGCTTGGACAAAAGTTGACTGCCATGCTCTAAGATCTTCTTCTCTTCTTTGGTGAGATTATCGTAACCTACCAAATTGATTTTATCCAACACCTGATCCACCCTTTCCATCAATCTCTGTTCCTCCTCCCTCTTACGGTCAAAAGCTCTCATTCTCCATCGGTGCCGTAGGTTTTTTAAATAATACGGGTATCTTGAAAATCTAAAGAACGAGGGCATTCTCCAATCCAATTTTATATAAAGATACCCTATGACCATTCCCCCCAGGTGTGCAAAGTGCCCTATTCCGTCGGAGGTATGTTGGAAGGAGGCCAAGAATTCTATCAACACAAAGAAAGCTACCAGATACTTGGCTTTCACCGGAAGGATAAAATAAAGGTAGATCAGTCTGTCCGGGAACATGACCGCAAATGCCACCAGAATTCCAAAGATGGCACCCGACGCCCCGATAGTGGGAATGTAAGAATTAAAGGAGAGGATGAAAGTAAACAGTCCGGCCCCGATGCCGGTAAGGAAATAATATTTCACGAATTCCCGGCTACCCCAGGTCCTCTCGATCTCACAGCCAAACATCCACAGGGCAAACATGTTGAAAAGAATGTGGAATAACCCTCCGTGCAAAAACATGTAGGTGCCCAGCTGCCAGATATAGCCCTTTTTGATCAAAGCCGGAGTCAAACCAAAAAAGTGGATCAACTCTGGTCCCCACATAAACTCGAGAAAGAAGACGCCTACATTGATCAAAAGGAGATACTTGACCGCTTTGGTGATGCCACCCAGTCCAAAACTAAGTGTTCCATTGGGATAGTAATTGCTCATATATTTTATCTATCGGAGACCCTGACCGATTATTTAAATTTGAATTCAAAAAGAGTATACCCGACAGGAAAAACGTTAGGATCTGACGGGTGCGACTCTCTTATAATATCCCGGCTGCGTGTCTGTTAGTGCAAGCATTCTCGCTGGGAATTACCAATTCCTAGAGGTTATGATCGAATTTACAACAAATAAAAAATATCCGGATTAGCATTTGTGTATACTTCACCTAACATCATACGCATCATCTTGTCAAATTTCATCAAATTAATTAGCATGCCGATGAGCGCAATCCCGATAAGATAAAAGATGGCTATCTGAAACCGGTAGGTGAATTATCTATACGATTCAGAGTTTGTTTATGTAATTCGACGCTTGAATATATCCTCATTCTATTATCAATCGCTATCAGAACTCGCAGTATTTGGCGAATTTCTTTTAGATTGTTCTATAATGACTTACAGCAAGTTCTTTATCGCGTTATGGAAAAATAACGTAATTCTCTGCGAATATCCAACCGGCCTTAAGACATGTTAAAACGTCTCTAATTAACCTCTTTCGTAAGCCACTAAAATACAATCGGATAGCGATGCGCAAAAAATAACCGGTTCGGCAGATTTTGGCGTATTTTTTGCAATATTACTTAATGTAAATCCGGTTTTATGGGATAACATTTTAAATAGTAATAAATATTTTGGAAGGAGTAAAACACATGAAAAAGAAAAGTCTAATGGTGGTGCTGATTTTGGTGATCTTGCTTACCTCCACTGGAATAGTTTATTCGGAGTGGGGGATAAAAGCCAACAAATTTGGTCCCATAGTGATCCAGGGGCATCCCTGGGGTGAGTTCTCAAACAGCACCAGCACCCCACCAAGTTACAAAACCGGTTCCGGCAGCGGTTTTGATGACTATATTGGAACCCCATCCATAACAAACTTTGTCCTGCGATTCTATTACAATTATATAGTGAAAAAAGCGGTCAACGGTCAAAGGTCTGCAAAAAAGAATGATTAGTCGAAATTATCAAAACCAGAAAGCAGTGATGGAGACTCAAACCAAAAATATAAAACCCGCCTTGATAACCGGCATCGAGCATATGAAGTCTTTGATCGAACAGGGGAAATTTCTTCAGGCACAAACTGAGATCGATTATCAGCTGAAGAGACCTGGAATCAAACTCCCGCCCGAGAAAAAGGGATCATTATATTACCTGTCGGCTGTATGTTTATACCATTTAGGGCAATACAAGGAAGCCCTTCTTAATGCCACCCTGTCTTTCGAGATATTCAAGGACACCTCTGAAAATAAAAAGGTGGCTGAAATTCAGGATATCCTGGGAAGGGTCTATTGGGGTCTGGGGGATTTGAAAAAAGCCGAGCTCTATTTGAGAGACGCCATCAGCACCTACCGCCGGACTAAAGACTATTCCAGTACCATGAAGTGCAACAACTTCATCGCCCGCATATTATTCACCCAGTGTGAATTCTCCAAAGCGGCTGAATACCTGAGCGAAGCCAGGGAACTGTCCCAGTCCGAGGGCGATCATTTGATGGAAGCGAAGATATCGGGGAATTTGGGAAGGATTCACATCCTTCTGGGAAAATGGGGAAAAGCGGAGGAAGAGATCCAAGTCAGTTTAGAGACCAATGTTAAATCCGGTGATGAAATCAGTATATGCAGGGATCAACTCTCCTTGGGTTATGTTCTGACCTTCAAGCGGGTATTTGACCAGGCAAAAATCTGTTTTTCAAATGCACTCGAGCTTGCTCAGAAGAACGATTTTTTAAGGGAGTTGGTTATTTATCATGAATATATGGGTGCCCTATGTCATGAGTTGGGCAAATTGGATGAAGCGGAGAATCATTACCTTCGGATCATTGACCTCTGGCAAAAAAATGCCCCGGACGGAGACATGATCAGCCAGACCTATCGTCTCTTGGCGGAACTCCAGGTAGCCAGAAAAGAATGGGACCAAGCCCTCGACTCCTGTCGGAAATCGTTGAATGTCTCCCAATCCTTGGGTGAGAAGATCGAGGTGGGGGTGGTATATCGAATCTTAGGACAGATTCATTCCATTCGGGAGGAGAAGGAGAAAACAATTGAGTATTTCACGAAAAGTATCTCTCTTCTCCAGCAGGTGGGAGCTAAATACGAGCTGGCTAAAACCTATCTGGAAGCAGGTCGATCCCCTGCTTTTGATTACTACAAGAAGCTGGGATTCTTGAGCAACGCCGAGAGCCTGTTCCGTGAATTGGAATCGAAATATCATCTGGGGTGGGTTAACCTAAGCATCGGTGAGTTGTTGATAGAACAGAAGGATTATGGAAAAGCCGAAGTCTTCTTATCCGATGCGGAAGGGCTTTTCAAAGAATCGGAAGCGCATCCGCAGCTTCGCCAAGTGGCTGATTTAAGACTTTCCATCGAGGAGGTCCTGTTCAAATCCAACCTGTTGGCCAAATCCAACGGAAAAGTTACATATAACAATGTGGTGACTCAAACCGCCGAGATGATGGAGATCGTGGAGAAGTTGAAACAGATTAAAGATTACGACATAAGCATCCTGCTGGAGGGGGAAACCGGCAGCGGCAAGGATTTGATTGCCAAAGCCACCCATTATTCCAGCCGAAGAAGGGACAAGAGATTCGTAGCGATAAATTGTGCTGCGCTTCCCGAGAGTCTTTTGGAGAATGAGCTGTTCGGTCACAGAAAAGGGGCTTATACCGGGGCGGACAGAGACCAGCCCGGTCTGTTCGAGGAGGCGGAGGGGGGAACCCTGTACTTGGATCAGGTGGAAGAGATACCCCTGTCCACACAGGTGAAACTCCTCCGGGCGATTGAGGAAAAAGAGATCAACCGGCTGGGCGAGACCAAACCCAGGAAGATCGATGTGAGGATCATCTCCTCCAGCATTGAGGACTTGAAAGATGAGGTGAAAAAGGGAAAATTCCGCCAGGATCTATATTTCCGTCTCAATACCTTTGACATAACCATCCCCCCACTCAGAGAAAGAAGGGAGGACATCCCGCTATTGAGCAAGCATTTCTTGAAGGAATATGGGGTGGACGATAAAAGAATCAGGGAATTTGAGAGAAACGGAACCATTAAAAGATTTTTGGAATATAACTGGCCCGGCAACGTGAGAGAGCTGGAAAACGAGATAAAGAGGATGGTGGTGCTCTCTCAAGCCGGAGACAAGAATCCATCCGGGTGTTTATCGGAAAAGCTGGTTCATCCCCCTGTCAATCCGGTCTTCTCCGACGAAAACACCTTATTCCATATCGTGGAAGAGTTCGAAAAAGAAAAAATAATAGAAGCCTTAAAGCAATGCAGATGGATCAAATTAAGAGCCGCCAGGCTTTTGGGCATCCCCGAGGCCACTCTCCGCAATAAAATGAAGAGATATAAAATATCTCTAGCTTCATCTTCCCCAAATCTAAATCGAAATAAAATTTAAAGCCCGATAAGGTAATAGTCACAACCTGATACTCATGCAATTTCCGGTATAATTTGCATATCCATTTCTCGCATCTTTTGACGAATTCAATATTTGTTTGATCCACAATGAGTTGATCAGACTTTTTCTTTTCTGCGATTTAATCCCACGCCAGCTTCTGCGTAATCAATTGAGACCATTTATTTATATCTGCAAGGGACTTCAGTAATATGCGTTACTTTATGTGGCAGAATCAATTAAAAGAACGCCAATTCTGTTTTCCCCCGACTCGGCAGGCATGATTGTTGCATATTATTAATCCATCTACATGAGAGTTTATTATCCTCCGATAGGAATTGAGCATATGATACTTTAATTAATTTTTACTGACACAAAAGGAAGGAATCAAATTATGACCGCTAGTGACATAATTCTTTAACCTGATATATCCACAAGTTAATTTTTTCCCATTATTATCAAAAACAAGTTGAATTATCTATTCAATTTATTATTTTACCTAAGTAAAAATGGCTTTGAAAATTTTATGGGAACATAATATGAATTAATTTCGAGGAGAAGGTCATATGCGAAATGAGAATTTCACTAAAGTAAATATCCCTTCCTTTATCCGGGCATTTATCCCTTTTCTTTTTCTCTTTTGTCTTATGGTAGAAAATATCCTGGGTACTGTTTTGCCCTATCCCGGAAAAACCAATGAAAATACCGATATAGATAAGGCCAAAGAGTCACCTCATAAACTATCCGCTGCATATCCCAATGTGCAAGCCCGGGTGCACCGGGTGGGACTTCTGAATCTCTGCGTGAGCAACTGGGGATTTTTTGGAAGCGGGCAGGGTCATCCTCTTTACAATCTCAAAGAATCCATGGGGGGCTGTTTCAATCCCAATCCGGACAAAGAGGTGGTGGCTCCGTCTGCCGAATATCCTGCCGGCTCGGGGATAGAGTATCTTTTCTGGGGCGGGCTCTGGATCGGTGCGATGGTGGAGGACAAGCCGTATACTACCGTGGGTTGTGACGGGTGGTTCTGGATTCACGAGATGTGGCCCGATGCCGGGGAAGCCGGAGCCATCCAGGAGAGAAGCACACGAAGCAATAACGCTTGTTATACCCCGGAGGCAGTCTCGGAACAGGACATCATCTCGGTCTATACCGATACCTCTGCGGATATTCCCCTCTCCCCTACCCAGCAGGACCCCTGGGACAACCGAAAACATTACCCTTTGGGTATGCAGGTCACCCAGAAGAGCTACTCCTGGAGTTATGAATATGCCGAGGATTTTGTCTTAATCGATCTGTTTGTAAAGAACATCGGTATCAAGAAGATCCGGGATATGTATATGGGCTTATATATAGATGCAGACGTGGCGCACAAGGATGAAGACCCTTATGGTGAATTCGGCGCTCAGGACGACATCTGCGGTTTCCGGCATCTGGTAACCTCACCCAAAGAGGATTGCTCCGACACGGTGAATCTGGCCTGGATTGCGGACAATGACGGACATGGATTCAAGGGGGAGCAGATTTTTACACAGAAAAGTCCCATCGGGGTAACCGGCGCCCGAGTGGTAAGATCACCCAAACCGGGACTCAAATATTCCTTCAACTGGTTCATCTCCAATCAATCGGGATATCCCAAGGATTGGGGACCCTGGACCGCGGACAATCAGGAGAGATGGGCCAAGGAGAATTGTTATGAACCGGGGAAAAATACTTTCCCGGGCAACGTGATGGGAACACCGGGAGGGGATTGCTCCAAATACTTCATCATGTCCAACCAGGAATTCGATTATGACCAGATATTCTCCTGCATCTGGCCTGACGATCATCCCAACGAAAGGTGGCTGGATCCCAGCCCGGAGTGTGCGGATTTAGCCAATGGATACGATACCCGTTATCTTTTGTCCTTTGGACCCTTTGATCAGATCGCTCCGGGTGAATCCCTGATCATAACCATCGGATATATCGCAGGAGCGGACTTTCATACCGATCCGCTCGCCCTGATTAAGGATCAGAACATGGCTCACCCCGATGTGTATTATGCCAATCTGAACTTCACCGATTTTGAGACCAATGCCATCTGGGCCGCCAAGGTGTACGATAATCCGGAGCTGCCGGATAAACCATGCGGGGATGGTCTGCCTGATTTTAAAGGTCCTCCCCCGCCTCCCGCCCCAACCGTAAGTTTTGAAACCCAGAAGGGGAAGGTGAAGATCAAATGGAACGGCAAGTTGACCGAGAAGAGCCGGGATTCCTTCAACACCCGCAAGGATTTTGAAGGTTACCGGGTCTACATGAGTCGCACCGGGGCTACCGAGGATTATGCGCTCCTGGGCTCCTTTGATAGGATCGATTACAAAATCTACCAGCTTAACCGCAATAAGGAAGTACGCCCCTGGGAGTGGAAGGCGGCATCGGTGACTTCAGATTCGCTCAAGTCCTGGCTGAACACCAGGGGCTTCGGCGGGATTAAGATCGGTAACGATCCCGCCATCTACACCCAGAAAAATCCTTTTGTGATCAAGGACCTGGTTAATTCTTTCTACCTGCGGCTTTCCGATTCGGTGGATGTGGTAAAGGGGTACGCGGTGGCATATGATTCCATCCGGTTGGAGGGCAGGGATTCATTATATTTTGAGAGGCAGGACTGGAACCGTGGCTTCCAGGAGATCACAGTCTATCCGGCTTACCGGGACAGTGTGGATGCGGGATTGGTGAAGGACACCTCTGACCGGTACTGGGACTACCAGAAGGAGGTGGAGGTGTTTCCGGCACAGGCCATGTATTTTTCGGTGACGGCGTTTGACGTGGGGGATCCGCAGACCGGGCTCTCCCCGCTGGAATCTTCCCGGCTGGTGAACGCCACTTTGGTCTATCCCATAGACAACTGGGACAAGGTTCAGTCGGAGGACCTGAAGGTGGTGGTATATCCCAATCCCTACCGGATCGACGGAAATTACAGCGACAACAAGTATGAGGAGGGGGGGACGTACGGGAAGAGGATCCGGTTTGTG
>Ga0256868_10001755_pt1 | contig 11561 bp, 9 predicted proteins | sample RVTome_13_FD_187341 | JGI IMG/M metagenome (GOLD analysis project Ga0256868, IMG submission 187341) | Soil microbial communities from uranium-contaminated site in the Upper Colorado River Basin, Wyoming, United States - RVT92D227 HiSeq ... | reverse complement strand
ACCGGTGCAGATGATCACGTCGGCGTGCCGGGGAGTCGCCTTGAGCAGGACGCCGAACCGCTCCAGGTCGAAGCGGGGCGTCAGGGCCGCGACGATCTCGATGTCGCAGGCATTGCAGGCCCCGGAATTGAGATGAAGGATCCACGGCGACTTGATCCTCGACCAGCGAACCAATCTATTGAGCATGTCAACTCCTTGTCACGAGGGCCATGATGGAGAGGAAGATCATGGCGAGATAGATGACCGCGAAGAACACGATCTTCCCCGACGGGACGGTGGCAATGACGAGCGCCGCCACGTGCATCATGGTGAAGAACAGGGCGATGAAAAAGAAGAGCCGGTAGCCGAACTGGATCTTGAAGCCCGGCAGGTGCTCGCCGCAGGCGTAGGTCTCGAGCTTTCCCCCGACATTCCTGGGCTTGGGCGCCATCCTCTTCCCCAGGGCGAATAACAGGAACGCGAACCCCAGGAAGATGAGGAACGCTACGGGCGGGGAGAGCAGGAATTCCAGACCTTTCATGGTTTAACCCTTCAACTTCGCGAGTTGCCGGATGTCCAGGCTCTTGGTCTTCCGGTAGATATTGATGATCAGGGCCAGGGCGACGGCGACCATGCTGACCTCGACGACGATGTAGGTGATGACGAGGCTCTGGGCCGCCAGGACGTTCTTCTTGGCCAGGCCCGTGGCGATGAGCGCCAGGCTCACGGCCTTGCCGATGACCCCGATGCCGATGAAGAGCTTGATCAGGTTCCTCATGGTCAGGAGGCAATAGATGCCCGTGAACAGGAGGACGGCCGTGAAGAACATGTACAGGAACCAGGTGCTATTCATCTTTATTGTCCCCCTTGCGGAATAGGGCCAGGACGGCGAAGACGCCGGCGAAGATGACGGCGATCTGGCCGACGAGGTCCAGGGTGCGGGCGTTCCAGAGGACCTGGCCGAAGGTCCCGGCCTCTTCCGGTCCCGGCAGAGCGGGGACCTTCTGGATGAGCTTCTTCATGATGATGGCGTCGATGACGATGAAGACGACGAAAAAGGCCGGGAAGGCGAAGGAGGCGGCTTTGGATTCGACGGCATCCCCGCCCTTGGTCAGGGCGATGGTCAGCATGAAGAGGACGGTGATGAGGCCGGCCACGACCGAGATCTCGAAGACGCCCGCGTAAGGGGCGTTCATCCGGAAGAAGATGATGCCCAGAAGCAGGCTGGCGACGGCGAGCGAGATCGCGGCCTTCAGCAGGTCTTTGACGAGGATCGCCAGGACGGAAAAGAGCACCAAGCCGACGAGAAGCAGAATTTGAAGGACCATCGTTCACATTCCCCAAGAACCGAACGCTAACCGGACTCCCTGGGACAGAGCGTCCGCCGCCGGCCGGACCCAGGTTGTTATCGTCAGAGAAAAGAATATCCCGATGCCGATGCAGAGGAGGGCCAGGATGACGTTGGCGGCCAGCATCCAGAACGGCGCCTCCTTGACGTCCTTCCAGCGTTCGTTGAGCTTGCCGAAGAAGGCCTTGCGCTGGATGAGGAGGTAGTACCAGAGGGTGAGGACACTCGCCAGGACCGCGACCACGGCGAAGCCCATGTGCCCCGCTTGGACGAGGGCGATGATGATGATGAGCTTGCTCCAGAAGCCGTTGAGGGGCGGGACCCCCGCGATGGAGAGGGAGCCGACGAGGTTCGTGGCGGCGGTTACGGGCATCCGCTTGGCGAGCCCGCCCATCTCGTCCAGGTTCCTCGTCCCCGTGGACCGCTGGATGGAGCCGGAATTCAAGAACAGGAGGCCCTTGGCCAGGGCGTGGTTGATGAGGTGGAAAAGCCCGCCGGCGATCCCGAGGGGCGTCCCCAGCGCCAGGCCGAGGACGATGTAGCCGACCTGGCTGATCGAGGAGTAGGCCAACATCCGTTTGATGTCCTTCTGGCCGAGGGCCAGGAAGGCGGCCGCGACCATGGACAGTGTCGCCAGATACATGAGGACTGTGGAGAGCGCCGGGGTCAGGCCGAAGATGTTGAAGAAGATCCGGGTGAGGGCGTAAACACCCGAGACCTTGATCAGGAGGCCGGACAGCATGGCCGATATGGGCGCCGGGGCCGACGGGTGGGCGTCGGGCAGCCAGGCGTGGAAGGGCATGAGGGCCGCCTTCAGGCCGAAGCCCATGATGAACAGGGCCGCGCAGAAGCCGACCACGTATTTCGTGTCCAGGTCCTGGAGCCCGCGGGCCACGGCCGGGAAGCTCAGGCTTCCGGTGACGCCGAAGATGACGGCGATCGCGATGAGGATGAAGGCCGAGGCGACGACCGAAAGCATGAGGTACTTGAAGGCGGCTTCGAGCTCGTCGTGTTCGAGACCGAAGGCGACCAGGGCATAGGAGGAGACCGCCGCCACTTCGAGGAAGAGGTAGACATTGAACAGGTCGGTCGAGAGGACCAGGCCGTTCATCCCGGCGACCATGATCAGGAAGAGGGCCCAGTAGTTGGCCTTGGACCCATAATGTTCCATGTAGTCGATCGAAAAGATGCCGACGCAAAGCCCGACGAGGGACACCACGATGAGCATGAGCAGGCTGAAGCCGTCGAGGGCCAGGCGGAGGTTGACCGGCTCCCCGAGCCAGGAGAACTGCCGGACGAACGGACCGGTCGCCGCCAGCTGTTTTCCCAAGAGGACCGACTCGACAAGAAGGAAGAGCAGGACGGCGTTGGCCAGCGCGTCCGGCAGGACCCTTTTCGACAGCTTACCCAGAAGCGGCAGGATTCCGGCGACCACGAGCGGCAAAGCTATGAAGAGAAAAATCAACGGTCCTCTCCTCTATTTCAAAAGTAATGTGATGATCGAAGCCGCGACGACGAGCCCTCCGATCGACCAGGCCAGGTAGTTGGCGTACTGGCCGTTGTGGGCCTTGCTCAGGATGCCGGTGAAGCGCCGCCCCGTCGCCGTCACGATCTTTTCGAAGAAGAAATCGATGGGCCTGTCGAACGCCTTGAACAGGACGAAGGATAGGCCCTTCAGGAACTTGACGCCCTGCTCGTAGAGGTCGAAGACGCGGGCTTCGGCCAGGTCGTAGGTCTGGCGGAGCCCGGGGAACTTGTGGACGGGCTCGGAAGCCAGGAACGGTTTCTTGCCGCCCTTCTTCCAGCCGTAGGCGTGGAGACCGAAAGCGACGAGCAGGCAGAGGATGGAGATCCCGGCCACCGGGTTGAAGACGCTCAGGGCGTGGGTCGTGAAGTCGATGGACTCGCCGGCCTCGACGTGTCCCTCGAGGATGGGCTGGATGAAGTTCGCCAGGGGGAGCTTGTTGAAGACCCCGAATGCGATGCTCAGGAGGGCCAGGACGAGGATGGGGATGACGATGGGAGCGGGGCTTTCCTTCACGGCGGCGACTTCCTTGGAGCGTTCGCCGAAGAACACGGAGTGGCCGGCCTTGAGGAAGGAGGCGAAGGTGAAGATGGCCCCGAGCCAGGCGGCTATGGCGAAGACGATATAGCCGGATTCCAGGGCGCCGTGAAAGACCATTTCCTTGGAAATGAAGCCGTTCAGGGGCCAGACGCCCGAAATGGCCAGGGCGCAGACGGTGAAGCCCGCCGCCGTCAGGGGCATTTCCCGGGCCAGGCCGCCGAGCTTCTTGAGCTCGGTCGTGCCGGTGCGGTGCTCGACCGAGCCCGCGCTCAGGAAGAGGCCGCATTTATATATGGCATTGTTGATCATGTGGAAGATCCCGCCGGCGATGCCGATCGGGATGGCCGTCCCGACGCCCAGGATCATGTAGCCGACCTGGCTGACCGCGTGGTAGGAGAGCAGGCGCTTGAGGTCCTTCTGGACGAGGGCCATCATGACCGCCAGGACGATCGTCGCCGCCCCGATGATCATGAGAAGGAGGGACAGGCCGCTCCCCTTCTCGAGCTTGAAGAGGTCGAGGGTGATCCGGGCCAGGAAGTAGATGCCCAGGAGCTTCTCAAAGGCGGCCGGCATGAAGGCCATGAAGGTGACCGGGGCGTCGACGCCGGCGTCCGGGATCCAGGTGTGGAAGGGCATGGCCCCGGCCTTGCCGATGGCGCCGACGATCATCATGATGAAGGCGAGGACGGCGATCCCCTCGGGCCTGATCGAGACGGCCGACATCTTCAGGGTGCCGGAGATGGACCAGATGATGCCGATCCCCAGGAGCATGCAGAAGTCGCAGAAGCCGCTGATGATGAAGGCCTTGACGGCGGTCCGGTTGGAGGTCCCCTTGCCGCCGATGGTGATCAGGCCGTACATCGTGACCAGAAGGCCTTCCCAGAAGAAGACCAGGGGCACGAAGTTGTCGGCCAGGACGGCGCCGTTGGCCATGGCCGCGGCCAGGAAGACGTAAGCGTAATACTCCCGGATGCGCGGATCGTCCTTCATCTTCACCGTCGAGAAGAGGACGATGAGGAAGAGGATGCCCGCGAGGGAGAGCAGGATGAAGCTCGAGAAGTGATAGAGCCTCAGGTCGAAGTCGATGCCCATGCCGAGCCAGGGAACGCTCAGCTCCAGGTTCTTCACGAAGAAGAAGACGAACCCGTAGGCGACGAGGACGGCCGCGCCGGCGGTCGCCAGGACCTCGCGGACGAGCTTGACGCGCGAAGGGAGGGCCAGGAAGAACGCCGCCAGCAGGGCGGGCAGGAGAATGGGCAGATAAAGCAGGTTGGGTGTCATTTGAGCCACCAGCTGATGTTGGATGTCGCGACGTTGATGAGCTTCATGGGATAGGCAACCAGGAGGCCGGCCGCGAAGGACAGGAAGGCCAGGACGGCCACGACGGCGACCATGGACCTCGTCCTCTCGGGCGCCGGTTCCTTGAGGTCTCCCAGGAAGACTTGGCCGAAGACCTTCAAAAGGTAAAACATGGTCAGGACGGCCGTGAACAGGGCTGTGGCCGCGAGCCATATCCGGCCGGCGTTCAGGGTCCCCATGATGACCAGGAACTTGGAGAAGAAGCCGCCGAAGGGCGGGATGCCGATGACGGAAAAGGCGCAGACGAGGAATGAAACCGCCGTCAGGGGCATGGTCTTGATCAGGCCGCCCATCTCCCGGATGTCATTCTTGTGCGTGGCGTGGATGACGATGCCGGCGCAGAGGAAGAGACCGGCCTTGGCCAGCCCGTGCATCAGGATGAAGAGGAGAGAGCCCGAGATGCCGGCCTGATTGGCCATGCTGAAGCCGAGGAAGATATAACCGATCTGGCTGACCGTGGAGTAGGCCAGGATCCGTTTGAAGTCGGTCTCGACGGTCGCCGCCCCGGCCGCGATCAGGCTGGAGACGACGACCACGATGGGGATGATCTGCTGCCAGACGTCGGGGATCTGGAAGGCGTAAAGAAAGAGCCGGGCGTAGGCGTAGACGCCGATCTTGACCAGGACGGCGGCGTGGAGCAGGGCCGTGACGGTGGTCGGCGCGACGCCGGCGTCGGGGAGCCAGGTGTGGAGCGGGACCGTGGCCGACTTGGAGAACATGCCGAAGAGGATAAGGACCACTGCGCTCCCGGAGATGAGCGTCCCGCGCATCGCCGTGAGGTCGAAGGACCCCGTCTGGTTGTAGATCAGGATGAAGCCCAGGAGCATGACCACGGCGCCGAAGAAGGTGACGAGAAAGGCCTTGTCGGCTCTGCGGACGTGTTCTTTGACCCGGAAGAAGCCGATGAGCCGCCAGCAGCAGATGGCGATGATCTCCCAGAAGAGGTACATGAAGATCATGTTACCCGAATACACCAGCCCCATCATGGACCCGATGAAGAGCACGACCATCAGGTAGTACTCGTTCTGGTTCTCCTCGCGGCGGATGTAGCCCAGGGAATAGACGATGATGAGGAAGCCGATCGACGAGGACACGATGGACATGAAGATCGACAGGGGGTCGATGATAAGGATGAAGTCCAGTCCCATGACGAGGCCCCGCCTGAAGACAAGTTCGCCCCCGCCCACGGCGAACGGAATGAGGGTCATGGGAAGCACGACCGTGACCGCCCCGAGCAGGACGGACCACAGGGAACGGAAGGTCTTGGAGACCAGGCTCGCCAGGGGGATCGTCAGTGAACCCAGGATCGGGACAAGAACCGTTAGGAGGGTGATGGTCTCGATTTTCATGAGATACGTAATATATTGGCCCACCCCCGAAAAGTCAAGAATTTCTTACGGCCCCCTCCTCAGGCTTTTCTCATCATTTTCACAGGGATTTCCACAAGGGTTTTTTCTCAAGAGATGACGCCGACTTCCGGTGATGTCCGAGATTCCGATCCGCGTCCTATCGGCCATTATGGGTTTTCGTTGATTTTTCTTCCATATTATAGGATATATAGTCTATCTTTGGGAAAAAAGGAAAACGCCATGACCTTGGAAATTCGTGAAGTCAAGGACAGGAAAGACCTTCGGATATTCATCCACCTTCCGGAAAAGGTCCACGCGGACCATCCGAAATGGGTTCCCCCGATCCTCATGGACGACTGGAATTATTTCCGCAAGGACAAGAACAAGGCGTTCGGCTATTGCGACACTCTGCTTCTTCTCGCCTTCCGGGGACCGGAATGGGTCGGCCGGGTCATGGGGATCATCAACGCCCGCTACAATGAACACCGGAACGAAAAGACGGCCCGCTTCGGCTTCCTGGAGACGCGGGAGGACCCGGAGGCCGTCCATGCCCTTCTCGGCCGGATCGAGGCATGGGCGCGGGCCAAGGGGATGACCCGGATCGTCGGCCCCTACGGTTTTTCGGACCAGGACCCCGAGGGCTTCATGATCGAGGGCTTCGAGCACGGAGTGACCATCGCCAGCTATTACAATTTCGAATGGATGCCGAAACTCGTGGAGGCGGAGGGCTACGTCAAGGACATCGACTACTTCGTCTACAAGATCGACATCCCCAAGGAGATGCCCGAATTCTACAAGAAGATCTATGAACGGGCCCAGAAAAAGGGGAACTTCGAGGTCGTCGGGTTTACGAGCAAGAAGCAGCTCAAGCCCTGGATCCGGCCCATCCTGTCCCTGATGAACGAATGCTACATGCAGAACAACATCTACGGCTACGCGCCCCTTGACGAGAAGGAGATGGACGACCTGGCCAAGAAGTATATGCCCGTCCTCGATCCCCGCTTCATCAAGATCGTCCGGAAGGAGGGGGAGGCCGTGGCCTTCGTCATCGGGATGCCGGACATGACCGCGGGCATCCGCAAGGCCCGCGGACGCCTCTTCCCCTTCGGGATCCTGTATATCCTCAGGGCGGCCAAGAGGACCAAGCAGCTTGACCTCATGCTGGGCGCCATCAAGGATAAGTACAGGGGCATGGGCCTGGATGTGATGATGGGCGTCAAGATGATCGAGTCCGCTCTCAAGGCCGGCTACGAATACATGGACACCCACCACGAGATGGAGACCAACCTAAAGGTCCGGGGCGAGATGGAGAAAGTGGGCGGCAAGATCTACAAGAAATACCGCGTCTTCCAGAAGGCCTTGTAAGGACGCCGGGTCCCCCCTCCGCTACGGGGGGCTTCAGGGCGGCCCTCATCGCCGTGTCCTCCGGGATTTGAATAGGTGGCCGGAATGACCTGGTTTATTAATTCAACATAAGACTTGACTTATTCAGTATAATTAATATACTTCAAGGTATGCTAATTAGGATATTCTTGAGGTAATGACGATGTTTCAACGCACGATAGCCCAACATATACGCGATGGTTTGGGAAAGCCGGGCACCGCCCTGATTCTTTATGGCCCCCGGCAGGCCGGCAAGACCACGATGATGAAACAGCTCCTGCAGGGAATCCCGGATGCCGTCGTCTTTATCGGCGACGACCTCTACGCGCAGTCCCTCCTTGCCCGGCACGAGCTGGAACACCTGAAGCGGATCGTGGGGAGCGCCACGACCATCTTCATCGATGAAGCCCAGAGGATCGAGAATATCGGCCTGACCCTCAAACTGCTGGTGGATCACCTGCCGGTGACGGTCATCGCCTCGGGCTCGGCCTCGTTTGAGCTGGCCGACCGGTTGAGCGAGCCGCTGACCGGCCGGGCCCGCACCTTTCATCTGCACCCCCTCTCCTGGGAGGAGGCGGCTGCGAAATACCGGGTGACGGCCCCGGAAACGGCCCTGGAAGAAATGCTCCGCTTCGGCATGTATCCCCGAGTGCATACCCTGGAGAGCAACCAGGAAAAAGAAGAATATCTTTACGGCTATCTCAACTCATATCTTTTCCGGGACCTGCTGGAATTCGAACAGATCAAGAAGCCCAAGAAGGTGGTCGACCTGCTGGTCCTGCTGGCTCATCAGATCGGCAAAGAGGTGGCCGTATCCGAATTGTCGAACGCTCTGGGTCTCAGCCAAAAAACGGTGGGGAATTACCTGGACATTCTGGAAAAGATGTTCGTCCTCGTCAACATCCGCGGCTTCAGCCGCAATCTGCGCAAGGAGGTCACCAAGACCTCCCGCTATTATTTTGTCGACGTGGGACTGCGGAACGCACTCATCCGTTCCTTTGTCCCGCTCTCCGTGCGTAATGATGCGGGCGAGCTTTTCGAAAACTGGTTCGTCATGGAGCGGATCAAGCGGGCCGGAAACAAGCGCCGCATGACGGGCTTCTACTTCTGGCGGACGTATGATCAGCACGAAATCGACCTCGTGGAGGACCTTGACGGCCGGCTCGTCGGCTTCGAGTGCAAATGGTCGCCAAAAGCCAGACCAAAAGCCCCGAGTGATTGGCTGAAAAGTTACCCCGACGCCGGTTTCGAGGCCGTGTCACGGGGGAACTGGACGGGGTATTTGGAAGATAATATCAGCGCGTGATCCGTCCGAGTATTCAAAGCTTGGATCGGTGGGCCGGGGGACCCGGCGGGACGGACCACACAATAAGCGCATATCGGAACGATTGACACCGGTTCGCCGCCGATGATATGGTCTTTGGCGGAGCGCAGGGTTGATTCAAGGGACGGTTCAAATAAAATGGGCTGAAGAAAGCCCCGTGTATTATTCCCGGCATGGTTATCAGGGGCGATCGGCGCAACCCATCGATCAAAGGGGAAACGATCATGAAGGATGATTTCGGGAATACCGCCGGGGCCAGTTACAGTAAACGCCACTTTCTACAATCACACCCAAGGAGTAATAAGCGAGAAGACTTACAGCGGAATCAGCGGGCAGCCCTTAGTGATAAAAATCAGTGATGTTTATGCTTCTAATGCTGATTATGATATTTTCTTAATGAACACCAGCGCAGGAGCAAACTACCAATTAATAGATGAATGGGTTGATAAAAGAGGAGGAATATTGTTATGTCCTCCTGATGCTAAATGGAGCAGGCAAGACTTGGACGGAAAAACAGGTCCAGAAGCGCCCATTAACACAGTCATAGGTGACTTAAATTATGCTCTTAATTATCCCTGGAAGAAATACGGAAGCCTAACCCAGGTCAGCAGCGGAGGCAACATCGGAGTTGGCTATGGCTACTGCAACGGCTGGGTAGGAATGCACTCAGCTACTTGGGCAGGTGTTAATCCAAATTTCTGCAAAGATTATCCTTATTAAGCTCAGGGTTTTTCTAGAGGAAATATTTGAGCTCCAAACCAACACGGCAGATTTGGGCGGGGAGGACACTAACTTTACAATATGCAACCTAAGCACAGGCAACCTTAATGCTATCGGCAGGGACTTAGTTGCTTATGTCTATGTGAAGGACAGCAAGGCTCCAAGCTCTGGCTCCAGCTCCAAGTTCAGCTTTGGCTTTAATTAATGAATCTTGACTTTTCTTTTTCTTGAAGCGTGAAGTTCTAGGCTTGATTTCATAATTAAGCAGCAGTTTTTTGTTTATGTTGTCTTGTTGAGAATGCCACCTGCCATTCATCATTTGTATGTCCATCAATAGTTAATTTCCAGATATAACGCTTTCCTGGTTCGAGAGGCATCGGTGCAATATTAAATGCGATAGGGACATCAAGGGATGTTCCTTGAATTAAGCCGGCAGGACGGCCGACTTCATAATCGGCACTAATTTTAAGGGGCGAATTACCGACCTGCGTCGACACCAAAACCGGATGATAAGCAGAATCCAATAATTCCACTTTTAAGTTATGTTTTTGGTTTGTTTGGCTCCACGGCACTTCTATTTTTATAGCAATTGCAGTAGGGCATGGTTCAGGGCCAATTATGGACCAGCCCCCACCCATAATATAAAGTTTACCATTTACGACTTGAGCGAAATCAGAAAGGATCATAGTAACTTTCATGTCATTCATCACAGACTCCTGTATTAACTGAAAATTGGAATTGCGGGGATGAGAGAAGTTTTGTCGTCAGCCTATTCGGGTCAAAGCATGCCGCGGTGCAAGAATTTTGATACAATAGCTGAAACTGGCCGGGTTCTTTGAATATATCGCTTTCTACGATTGGCAAATTTTCTTCAATAACTATGGCCGCGAGCTGGGCCGGTCCTACCTTACGGCCTTGTGCGCTCAGGATTTCGGCTTCTTGAGTTAGTTGTTTCCATGTTTTACGCCGGAAAGGAACTAGACGCTTGGTATCCCAATGAGGATCGCTCGGCCGTCCGCCGCTGGAGATGAGACGGCCTGGCAGGGTCTGCGCTAATTCGAGCCAGTCAAGAGGACCTGCAAGTCGAAGCTCTTTAAGTCGTACAACCCGAGAGGCGCCAATAGCTTTCGCAATTTTGTCGTGTCTCTGACTTTTCTTGGTGGCCATATTCTCTTCCTCCTATGCCTCATCATAAACTGAGATGCCATAATACGTCCCACTGATGATGAGACCGACTTCACCTTGATTTGCTTCACGACCGAAGCGATGTAAAAAGGCTCGGAGTTTCTCTAGGTTCTTATAGAGATCTGCTTTACTAACATAAGAAACAATCATGACTGTTATTTCCCTAAGAAGAATCCCTCCTTTATCGTCATCGCGCCAAATACCCTTCCCCGGCGGGAACGCCGTGGCTCCACGAAATAGCTGCCCCAGTGTTTCGAGAGCTTTATCAGCCCATCGATCCTGATCTATAGCATTCCCGATTCGATCTTTGCTTGGAATAAATATGGTAATCTGTTCGCTACCTACCGGATGCGTTGCTCCTATGGCCGAATATATGCCTTTATTTATCATGTAATGAAGATAATACTTTCTATATAGAAAGTCAAGTTTTTTGATAAAAAGCAAGTTGTTTCATCCTGGAGCCATGACGACAGAGAGGTCGGGACTTTTTCAGAATGTAGGAAAACTTATTCCTTGAACACGATGGCCTCGAAGGAATAGATCTTCGCGCCTTTCTTCCAGGCGTCCTCGGGAAGCCCGGCCTTGAGGCAAGTCTGTTCGAGGAACTCCTCCCGGTCCCAGCTGTTCTCGACCGGGACCTGGGGAAGCAGGAGTCCCTTGCGGCCGTTCCTTTCGATGACCAGCCCGTGCTTTCCGACCTTGACGAGGTTCGGGTCGGGCACGTCCTCGAGCGGCGTGAGGACCGAGATCTCGTATTCCAGGCGGTTGAGCTCGGCGGCCGAGACGGGCTCGAACCTCGAGTCCCGGACCGCCGCGTAGATGGCGGCCTGGATGATGGTCACGTCGAGG
>Ga0256868_10001753_pt1 | contig 11572 bp, 14 predicted proteins | sample RVTome_13_FD_187341 | JGI IMG/M metagenome (GOLD analysis project Ga0256868, IMG submission 187341) | Soil microbial communities from uranium-contaminated site in the Upper Colorado River Basin, Wyoming, United States - RVT92D227 HiSeq ... | reverse complement strand
AATAGCTGGAGGACCTCTGGGTCCTTCTCTATCTTCGTGTCAAGCTTCTCAACCTTAGTCGTAGCATACACATGGGTGTGAATTCTGTAGACTATCGGTAACATCCAGTCATCGTAGAGGTTGTTTATAACCGACCAATCTTTCCAACCATCCAACCCCTCCATTAACGGGCTCTGTGGCATCTCCCCCTTCCTGGTTTTGCGGATGCCTGCCTGCATCTCCTTCCTAATCATGAGGAAGTAGTCACCCGGGTCATCGCCGAAGATCTCTTTAACGAAGTAGCCTTGAACCGTTCTCCATGCATTGTCGGCCATATCTATGATTGTCCAGTCATCAAACTTCATAGGGCTAGTCTGGTAATCCTTTAATACCAGAGGTTCAAAAGCCCTAAGGTACTCGATTTGCTCCTTGGTTAGTGGCTTCCTCTCCAGCCAGTATACTCCTAGCTTGTAATTTGGCCAGTCAGCTGCCTGGTGCACATATACATTGCCGCCATTTTCCGGCTTCAGGCTAGGGAACTGTGTATCAAGCATGTACGGTATGGCATTATCGGTATCTATTACCCTGAATTTTGATCCTGTAGGCAGCAGGGTTTCCGCCATCTTTAACCATTGGTATGACTTCCCACTACCTGTTATCCCCATCGTTAATATTCGTTCAAGTGTTGGCATGTTTACCTCCTAGAATGTCTGCTCTTCTTATAGTCTTGTAGAGTGCCTCAGCACAGGATTTCTCACAGAAAGCCCGAGACTTAACATGCGATTCATATGATTGCGTGCACCCGCTTGGCAGATGTGTAAGCACCAGGCAATGTAAGGTATTCATGAAAGGGTAACCCTGCCGGAACCTAATCTCTGGTTTATCACAGATTCTCGGGATAGCCAACTGGAATAGGTTGTCAAGACTTAGGTGTGGGTATACTTTAATATAGCCTAGGCCCTGTTCATATGCCGTACTCCGCCCAACACCAAACCGCTTCCAGAATCTCTCTAATTCTCTCCTCGTTGCCATGTTAACCTCCTCTATTCTACCATCCCCACCAAGGGATGTCAATCTTACCAGCTATATCAAGAGCAACCAATACAATGCACGTAATAAAATATGTTGCGAACGATTCCCACCAATCCATATCGCCCACACATGTCAGTGCGTTTTCATCGTTCCACCTTTCCCAAAGAGCAAACCCAGTCATAAAGATAACTGACAAGGGCCAAAACGCTAGCACCATTATGCCACATGCTACACCAAACAGCCAATGGATTGGTGTAGTGTATTTCCTCAGCAGTCTAGATGCCGAATACCACTTGGATGGACGACGTTCAATCATAACTATCTCCCTCACTAATATTTCCTTAATAGTCCGCCTCTGCATAGACTATAATAACCGCAATATTGAGGAGAACAATGCCAACCGCCAGGTCTGGGTGGAGCTATTCCTGATTTCATCTGCAGAACAATCGCTGATGAAGCGTCAAGCCACCAGCTAATATCCTCCTTTGTCCTGACAGTCTCAATTATCTGAATTCTAGGGTTACTGGTTTTTACTGCGACATGATTTTCAAATAATATAGCTCTGTTCAGTGAGAATGCAGCAGCACTTGCTTGCATATCCTTATCAACATCAGTCTGATTATACGACTTGCCGGATGTTTTGTGGTCAATTACAGTGCCAACATCATTTACCAGGTCTACTCTCATAACAAAGGTAACTCCAGCCACATCCGATACATACCACTCTTCAACTAGTATTGGTTGGACTACTGGAGCTACCTGTGTTATGTAACTCTTGACTAGAGAATGCCCTTGGTTCTTTATGGCCCCTGGCTCCTTATCCTCCCAGTTTACTGTTTCCACTTCCGAGATAGCCTTATCCCACTCAGTAGAAAAAGCATCCAGGCAGTCATCAACAGGCAAGTCAGTAAGGGTATTGATCTTCTGCTGAAAGTTGACCTCGAGAGATTTATGGTAACACCGGCCCTCTACTAGGGCACCTGCAGGAGGACTCTTAACCCCTTTAACATACCTGAATTCCCAACTCCTTGGGCAGCGTTGCCACATATCTAGTTGGCTGGGACTCACATGACCCAGTACCATGCTAAACCTCGTTAATCGTTCTTATTCTGCCAGCTGACCAATTCCGAGCACCTTGAGTACCAAATAGTGGGGGAGCCTTAGCTATCTCGATTAGCCAATTCGCTATTTCGGCACGCAGCTGGGGTTCGCAGAACTGTGCATAGGTAATCATAGCAACGAAGGCTGCAGGATCCTTTCTTGGCATAAGTACGAATGGAGAATCAGCGTTCTCTGGGTCAGTTGAAAGCACGGTTCCGGTTGGTAGCTCGATCGGTGATATGACTTCCTCTTTACCCTCTGGTACCCTTACAACATAATACTTTGGTCTTAATCTCTTTTCCATGTTATCCTCCTATTTCCTGGTTGTCTTAACTACGGCTTCTAGGGCAGTTCTATCTCGTAGGAAAGACCTCGCCCTCTGCTGTATCTCCCACATACTAGTGTAGACCCTCATAGTAATGCGCCTGGCTTCTGGACACCTTGAATCTAAGGCTAATAGAGGGTTACCAGTCTCATCATTAGCACCAGGCTGGAACGGGTACAGAACACATACAGACGGTCTATCCTCATGAATAGAACACTTATTGCTTACCAAGAATGGACATGGCATCTGTATATAAGTATGCCCATTAACTGTCCTGAAATGCTTATCCCCATACTTCCTAGATAATGTCTGGTGTTCTGTAGGCAGTACAAAAAGCAACTTGTCCTCAACATTCTGTCTACAGCATGGGGCTGTACACGCACTGCAGTCAATCTGCGACACAACCAGACCTAATGTTCCAGCTGATGCAGTACCCTGTATTATTGGTATAGGTAAAGCTATCACTAGCTCTTTCTCGACAACAGTGTCTATTAGATCTCGTATGTGTAACTGGAATTCCCTTCGTGGTAAATCCCAGTTGATTCCCCATGCTAAAGTAGTCATACACCCCCTTATTAACGGGGCACAGCCAGTTTCACCCGGACTACTGGCTGGGCTAGTCACTTTCATCCGGTTACCCAAGCATACGCCTAGTGCCCCGTGCATCATTTATCATTTATCATTTGCCTTTGTTCTGCGCGTAGAATCCGGCTGCACCGCCATCCAGTACGCTGGCCATAAGCTCATCATTCTTAGTAACGGCTTCTTCCTTGAGTGCCAGTTTCTGGAAGGTCTTTATATCAGGTGATATGCTGGCCAGGTCCTTCAGCTTATCTATGATAGCGGAAGGAGCCTCCACCTTGACCATAGTTCCTGCTGTACCCATCCCAGCAGCTGCTTTCACCGGGGCTTCACTAACAGGCTTCCTGCCGAGGAATATCACAGGCATTAAGCCTCTCTTAGGTTCTTTGCCTTTGATAGTTGTATGCTCTTCCATCATCCAATGGAAGCCCATACCATCCCATGCTGAGGCGACTGTAGGCACACCATACTTACGCATGTCAACCCCCAGTACCTTGATTGCTCTAGCCTGTAGCTGGCCATATCTGGTGTTATCAACTACATTAAGCCTGCTTGGGTGATGTATGGTCTTACCGTCCTCAGATGGAATCCACCCAGAGCCCACAGACCAACCTTGTGATACTGGCTGATCAGTTCCTAGTGACTCGCCTTTCTCATTATAGAAGTCAGCTATGAACATCAAGCCGGCAACACCTCTATCCTCCTCGCCACCTACAACTGTCACAGCCTGTAGGTATTGATCCTTAACGCCGAACCGGCAGTTCCACATATATGCGTCTATGTCGTTCGGGAGTCCCGATTCCAACTCCCACGGGTCTCTCTCCTGTCCTTGTACCATTTCGTTAATCTCCTCCTTTTATTTGAGTCGTTGTGGTTGTAGATCGACCTTTCTTCTTTACATCTTTCACCTCCTCGTTCCAGTTACGGTGCTTACACCTCGGGCAGACTATAGGTAGATTGGGTGTACGTGGGTACCACTCATAGTGACAGTAATTACACCTGAGTTTGGTTATGATTGAAGCATCTACCATTATCTACCCCCGGTGCATATTTATTATACACCTCTAATTATAATGCAAAACCCTTAGCTTGTAAATAGTCAGCCATTGCATGCCCTAAAACATTTTCCGAAAAAAGTTTACCGGTAGTTCACCCATCTGCTATCACTACCTTTCTGGAGTCTACCCTCATAAAGTTATCTATTTGCTAACTCCAGTAGTATGTCTGCATGACAAGGAAGAGGAGCACACCAACAGACGACATCCCTACCTCTAAGCTCATCTAGATTATACTTGAACTGTTCACCAAACCCGACGTTGCCTAACCTCACTTGCTCCTCTATCCACTCCTTATGTCTCCTGACCATCTCGGCTCTAGACATATTCCTGAATATATTACCCCATTTGCTGGGTCTACCTACGTAGACAGCATCAGGCGGGATTATATCTGTTCGCTTATTTAATACTTTTGGTATCTTCCCGCCTGCTATTCTCGTACACTATTTTCGCTAGCAATACTCCTTGGATAATACTAACTCGACCCGACAAAACAGCCAGTGATTCTGCTAAGTGATCAAGGTTCTGGTTATCTAAGTCATCCTCGACATATTGAGCAGCATCCTTTATTCTATCTAATGCTTCTCTTGCAAAGCATAAGAACTCTGAGCTTATCACATTACACCTCCACTGTAATGATTATTTAGGTTCATTGTTTATACCATAGTTGAATGGCATCCAAATCAAGAAAAATTCCTTTAACTCGGTGTTAATATCCATCATAAACCCCTACATTATCACTGCCTCCTTATACCATGATGGAAACATATTATTCCATTCTCTGAACAACTTACTGAATTGCTCATCCAATATGTAGGTGACCGCCCAGTCATCAACAGATCTCACAGCCCTCCCAGACATTTGTACGATAGCACTAACTGTCTTGTGTGCGTACCAGCTATTACCGTCCTTGCTCGCATGAACACGCTTATTGATTTGGGGGTCCCCAAGATCAGGATAGGGGCATTTGGCGATTATTATGACTCTACACTCTTCTCCAGGCAAGTCAACCCCCCTCTCCATACTCGGCGACAATAATACTTGTGGTATGTCAGACTGCTTGAATTGTTCAAGAACACTAGACCTAGTAGCTGTATCATGAGTAACTAACCTGTCGCTGCTAATGCTCTTCATGAGATAATCCCTTATTTTATAACTGACCACGTGACACAGGATTTTATCATTAGGATGTGCCTCCATGATTCTTTCAATCGCTATAGCTAGCCTCGGTAATGCAACATCCATGTTCTTGTTGATGACGTTTGCACAAGGCTGGTAATATATTGGTCTATGCTCTTTGGGGAAAGGAGATGGTAAAGCCTTATATTCGTATGTACGCTCATTCTCATATGTTAATCCTATGTTCATCGACAATTGTCTTGGGTCTAGTATAGTAGCGCTCATCCCCAATACCTTCTTCGCATGCTTCCATAGTGCCCAGCCTGAATATTTGCTTACCCAAGTAGGCTTAAACATCCATTCATCCTCACCATAGAACGGGACCCAGGTGGTATCGACTTCCCTAACAAAGAACTCTAGCTTAGAGACCAACCTGGCGACTGCACTCTTCCTTTTAAGCTCAGCTATATCAATACCGCCCCAATCACTGCTTTTCTCAGTAAGCATGACTAGACGGGCCAACTCTGGCTTAAGTTGTCTGAGCATCTCGGTAGCCCACTCGACCCAGCACTCAAATTTCGTCTTATATTTAGGCGGAGCTACATTTATCCTGTCGAGCTGCTTCTTAGTAACGCTCAGCTGAATAAACCCCATTAGCTGCGACTCTAATGCATCGAGCTCGTCTATTATTAGGAAATCTAGATTATCGAATGAGCCAACGTAATTAGCCTCACTAAGAAAATATGATGTATTAAGTACAGCCAGAGGAGACCGTAGCGCTATCATCTTAGCCACTATGTATGGACAGCTTCCTCTCCTATCACATTCATGTACATCCTTGATGTGGGTACAGTTCTCTGCAGATATGTTGGGGAACATCCTGGGGTACTTTGAGCACACATAATTAGAGCGCCCCTTAAGGGTTTTGGCGTATGGGAAATCCTTCAGTATCTGGTCTTGCAGCTGCTTCGTAGTACAATTCTCAACACAGCCGACAATCGTCGTGAAGTTGTGCTCATCTGCAACAGTTATATCATAAACGTAGTCGTTGTATAGTGACCTTATCACATTAGTGACATTCACATGGATTATACCCCCTACCGTATTTGCCTTTTTACCAGAACGCATGCTACTAACACCTTCAGCTATAATCTTTTTCTGGAACTTGACATTATATAAGACAAACAGCTTTCCCCTACTGTTTGCCCGTATCTTACATTCCCTGCTTGTAGTAACTATACTACAGGGGTAACCACACCTAAACGCGAGTTCCCTTAATTGCAGAGCCATGATTCTTGATGCAGTACCTATAATTACTTGACCGTCTTCATATTCATGACCATCACCCTTTGTATGAGTGTCTAAGAGCATCTCTGCTTGTGCTTTTCCTAAACCCAGAATCCATGATGGGTATGACTTCATGCGTGCGTTGCAGCCTATTTCATCATGTAGAGTATGAGCAAGTTCAGGGTCATAAAGAACTACTTGAGTAACACTACCATTATTATATTTATGGATACTGCCACTAGACACTTGAGGAAGCAACTCTTCTAGTTCCTTGATGTGTTGAATTTCATGGCCACCTATAGCGAAAGATATTTGGCCTTTATTGCTGCCACCTATTGAGCCTTCAGCAGCGTACCAGGCCATGATCTTTATCGTCTGGTCAGAGGCAATGTCAAGATCACCCACCAGTGATGGTTTCGCAAGCCTGTCACCTACTCTAAGCTCATCTGCTCTTACCCAGTACTGTCTGTAATCGAGCCATCTACCAGTACTACCGTCCCTATACCTCCTTGCTACCAAGACTTTATGTTCAGGAGTAAGCTTGAGGATTTCCCCAGAATGATAAGCGGTCCTTATATTGATAATAACACCTGCATATTTCCTTGAGCCTATAGCTGTAACTGGTCTCATCGAGCCTGATGATGTGATTACATAGTCACCAACTTCAATCTCTTGAATAAGCCTAAAGCCTTTATCTGTGACTACAGTATTGTTTTTAGCTAGACATAAATACACCGCATTCTTCCCCAATATTCTTTGGGCCGCTGCAGCCACTAGAGACTTCCCTGTACCAGTAGGACTATCCAGTAAGTAGCCATACTTAGATGATGAGGCGATTTTAGCTGATAGCTCTAGCTGGTTAGGTCTCCAACTAGTAAACTTCGCTGGTAAATCCAAATCACTTGGTAACACTCTTCTTTCCCCCTTGCCTAACTCCTGTTTCTCCGATTGTCTTCCTAGTGTCTGCTGAGCAATGTGCTAAAACATCAGCCACCACTTTGTTCTCCCTCAGCATCTTGAACAACCTCGACCTCACCCATTCATCCTCAAGCTCCACACCAGCAGATACATACTCACTAAGCTTCTCTGCAGCTTTCTCAGGCTCATCTTCCTTCATAAGGTCTTCTAGACCAGAGGCCATAGTATTAACCTGGCTCCTTGTTCTTTTCATAACTTCAGCTTCGCTAGCAATAGCAGCCATCTTAGTTTCGGTTGCCCAGTCTTTTGCTGTTCTGAGTCTCATGTTGATTATCCTAAGCCCTAGATATATGGCGTCTCTATACACATCTGAGGCTAGTTCATATGGGGTGCCTGCAATCTCAGTGAGCTTCACGACTCTCCTGAACAACCATTTAGGTATTCGAGTACCAGCCGTGACAGAGTCTGAGCCACCTGCCTCGGTAAATGGTTGGGATTCAAGAAGCTCCTCAAGTGATGAGGGCATATCAAATGGGGCTTCGAGATCCCACTGGTCTTTACCACTAGTTTTCTTCTTCAAATCTTCCTCGTGATCTTCATCTTCAGAATCATGTAATTGATCACACGACTATCCTTCTGATATCCTATACGTCCGTGATCTAGCTGTTCTGCAAAGTGGTGACAACTACTGCATACCCACACACCTTGCCAAGGTTTTGCGTCGTCCCAATGGTGGTAATGCAGCAAGGGCCCTTTAATTTCAGTAGGCCACACAGCTCACAGGTATTAGTATATGGCCTCTTGTTAACCTCGACCATACGGAGTTTGTCGTTGACCCACAACGCTAAATGGCTTTGCCTGTACGCTATCCTGCGCTCTAGAGGTGTCTTCATTGTTTATTTTCTATGAGCGGTAGCCATATAGAAGAGTTTTATTTGGCTTTTGGTCACCTGCCCTAAAATCCTCCAGTATGATTATTAGTGAAATGACGGCAAACTTTTACTTTTTTGCCGTCTGCCTACAATTTTCGATTGATAGAGAATCATCTAGATCTATCCTATTATTATTTTTTATTACCATTTGTATTATCAGACTATGTCTTGTAATTTTCTTACTGTATATGCTTTAAGACTCAGCCTAGAAACTCACTTGTTAATGCGTTAGGACCAGCCTAGAAACTCGCTTATTAACATGTTAGCACCGCTCCCCAATAATCAAGTTCTCAATCGAGAAACTCACTTGTTAATGCGTTAGGACCACTCTCAATAGTTAAGTTCTCGACCATTGCTTTTCAGTCCTCTTGGCTTGTCTCTCTATATCATCAAGTATCTCTCTCTTAGTCCACTCAAGACTCTCACGCCACTCAATATGACACCATTTACACCTATACCTGATATATGTAGGGCACTTAATTCCAAGAACACCTTTTCGACGACACTTAGGGCATATTCCCGCCCTAAAGAATTTCCTCCACTCAAGGTTGTCTATCTTCTCCCAGTTTAGGCCTGGGCCATACTTCGTTTTCTCGCCCTGCTCTTTGAATGCTTCGACTATCCCAAACCGCGCATACCTACTCATGAATTGTGCCATGACTTTCCTAGGACGCCCCATCTTCATAGCAATATCATCAACAGTAGGATACGAATCGTGATGAACCGAATAATAGTGTATGAACTCGAGGACTTCCCTCTTCGTACCTTTGGAAACATAATCCCCTGACCGCTTCTTCTCTTTTAGACCCACCCCGCCACCTATGCCTTACACTTACCGTATATGTTGCTACAATGGAAGCAGCTAACGTCACATACTTGATTACTGCAAAGGTCACCGTCAAACCAGTGATTGATAAACATAAGTTCATCGAGCTTATCACACGGTATGTTAGTAACGTCTTTCGGTTCAGGAGTATTACCAAGCTTCGAGATGGTTGGCCACAGTGCACATAGGTTGCCTGTGAAATATAGTCTCATGTATGCCTCAAGCAGCGGAATTGCTACTTCTTCAGGATGTGTCCTATATGCAACCTTGAAGTTGGTAACAGTGCTCCTATTCTCGTATTCAGGTATCCATTGGGGTACCACTAACCTCGACCTTAGCCATTCCTCTGGATGCTCCAGTCTAACTTCATTACACCTGCTAAATGGGTAGTAACCGAATAGACCCTCGGACCTTCTGCTATCATGTGAGCTGAGATTGTAGCACTCACGCCGCCATGCACATCTAAACAAGCAGGCTTCGTTGCATAGGATAGATACTTGGAGCTCTTTACCTATGCTCAAGAGCCGCTTGAAATCTCTGTTGATTGATGTAGATACATTGACTGCGTTTGCCCCGAGGTCAGACCAACGCACTGCGTCTTGCACAGTAGAGACCTCAGCAATTGTCGATACTTCAATAAAATCATCTGGGAACATGTTCCCAAGGAGCTCTATCAATAGTGGTGAGGCAACTGTCCATTCATCTACGCCGATGCTACGGAGCCAGTATAAGATAGCTTTTAATGAGTTATCGAAGTAGTCTCTGAAGTCCTGGATCGAGCCTATACAGCTCTGGTTAAGGGTATAACGGATATTTATGCCGTTTTCCTTAGCCTTCTTCACGTAGGCTTCTATGAAATCTCCTGGTCTGTCTGGTATGCGGTCGAACGACCTAGCAGTAGGTGTAAGATGAGCAATGCTGCCGAATAGGGACTTCACTTGAACATCTTGATATTTCTTGTTCAGCTGTATGACTTTATCGAGATAAGAATGAGTCCAAAGATTGCCAGCGTTTATACTGATTGTCATGTTATTCCTCCTTATTTGGCTGGTTCCACTAAGAGTAGCACATATGGGTCGAGCTTGGCTAGTGTGCTCTTTCTACCTGGAAACACTGCAGCCAGCCCTTCGAGCGACAACAATGGGTTAGCACCGTATCGAGTTATCTGTTCAGAATAACTATGTCTGAAATCATCATTTTCAGGCATGTATTCAAGCACAGCTATATGCCACTCGTCAAAACCAGCCATCACTTCATATGGGTCTTCCAGGCAATGTAGCATGTCGCATGCTACTATTAAGTCATCCTTTTTCATGCTATGAAGTATATCTGCCTTATCCTCCTTGACCTCTAAATCTTTAACCAGGTTGATCAATGGCCAGGGTCTCTTGTCAACTGACATTATTGGTAGCATCCCGAGATTACCAGCTAAGCCTCTACCAAACCAGCCTAATCCTGCCCCAAACTCCACTACGCGTCCAGGCTTCCACCCACGATTCTTGATTATCTTTGAGACAGGTTCAACTAGAAAGCTCTCCCCATAGAACTGGGAAAACTGGACGAGTGCCAGGTAATCTCCTCCTGCTAACAAATGCCTGCAGAGGCCATAAAGCACTCCAATCTGTTCTTTGGCCGTTAATGATGTGCCACGCTGCACACCTCCTTCAGCATAATTAGATACTCGACGTAATAAATGATACAGCTGGTCTATTTCCTTCTTTTCCAATCACTACCTCCTTTATTATATTTTCCCACTGCTTACATAGTGGGGATATGTCTGTTATACCTCTATGACTGAAATAACCGAAGTGTGTCATACCAACCGCCTCGATGCCAAGATCTTTGGCGATCTTTGCGCCATATTGTTTCGCCACACTACCCATGAATATAGCCTTCTTTGGCTTCAGGTGTTCGAGCTCTACGCGAAGCAATGACTCATCATCATCGTTTGGTGGTCTAGGATCTCTCCTGAATGATTTAACCATATTGGTGACCGCGAATTTGCCTAAGGGGGTGCCTGTTCGCTCAAGCATGTCTGATAACATGTGTCCCGTAGGCCCTACTTGAAAAGGCAAGTTATTGACGTTATTAGGACCGATACGCTCAGCAACTAGAAGAAAATCAGGATTTGGTGATCCTATACAACCATAGCCTGCTTTCCACATAGGCAGCCACCAATTCATCTGGTTTCTGTACCTAGACTCAATAATACTAATGACTTTATGTGTAGGTGCTAGAGCACTGGAATAATCATATTCGATATACTTGATGAAATGGGCGTCAAAGAAAAGCTTATAGTATCCAAGACATTCACCCCATTTATTGTAGGGCAGATACTGAGATTCAGAATATTGGCTAAATTCCGGCTTGTGTGTGCATAGTATGGTAACTGGATTCTGGATTAGTGTGAGGAGAA
>Ga0256868_10001752_pt1 | contig 11576 bp, 10 predicted proteins | sample RVTome_13_FD_187341 | JGI IMG/M metagenome (GOLD analysis project Ga0256868, IMG submission 187341) | Soil microbial communities from uranium-contaminated site in the Upper Colorado River Basin, Wyoming, United States - RVT92D227 HiSeq ... | reverse complement strand
CCTTTGGACTTTGAGCTTTGGAATTTAACCAGTGGGCTTGAGCTAGCGGGCGGCTTTGTACCGGGTGCGGAGACACCTCGTGCAGATGTTGACTTTTCTTTTCCTTCCCTCTACCATAATCGTAGCGCGCTGGATATTAGGCAGCCAGCGCCGGGGGGTATGCTGTTTGGAATGGCTTACACTGCACCCAAAATCAGCTTTTTTACCGCAAATTTCGCACTTCATAGAAACTTTCCTGTCTGTTAAATTTGCGTAATGATAGCACAATTATCAGGCCGGGCGAAAGGGCGGGATGAAAACTGATTTAGCTGATGGTCAAACCCTGAAGGAGATGTTCGCTTCGGGGACTGCCTGGCTGGAAAAAAGCGCCCCCGATATCAATGCCATAAATGTTTTCCCTGTTCCCGATGGTGATACCGGGACAAACATGGTGCTCACCATGAAGTTTGCCCTGGAAGAGGTGAAGTCCAGTTCGGGTAACCAGGCCTCCTCGGTAGCCAAATCGCTGGCTCACGGTGCCTTGATGGGAGCGCGGGGCAATTCTGGAGTCATCTTGTCCCAATGCTTTAGAGGTCTGGCTAAAGGGCTGGAGGGCAAGACCAGTTTCGACGGCGGGGACTTTGCCAGAGCACTAGCCGGAGCCTCGCGAGCTGCTTACAAAGGGATTGCCAATCCTGTTGAGGGCACTATCCTGACGGTGCTCAAGGACGCATCTAAAGCTGCTCAAGAGGCAGGTAAAAATGATGCTGCTCTGGTCTCGGTATTGGAAGCCGCGGTAAAGGCGGCTGAGGACTCAGTAGCCCGGACGCCCAGCTTACTGCCGGTACTAAGGGATGCCGGAGTAGTGGATGCTGGCGGGCAAGGCTTGTATGTTTTGCTGGAGGGCGCCCTGCAATTCCTAAAGGGAGAGTCACACAAGATACAGTATCGGAGGCCCCGCCTGGTTGTTGCCGAGAAGGAACTGGTTCCCAGGGTGGCTCGGAGGCCGACCCAGCTGGAAACACCCCACGGGTACTGCACAAATCTTGTCCTGAAAGGGCAGAATCTTGATCTGGACAAGATCGAAAAAGACCTCAAAAAGAGGGGGCAATCCTTGATAGTTACCGGCGACGACACTCTGGTCAGAATTCATATCCATAGCTTCAAGCCTGGTGACATCCTGCAATATGCCACTAAGTTGGGGAAGCTGCATGACATAACTATCAATAACATGGATGACCAATATGCCGAATTCATCAAGATGCAGCGGGAAAGAATGCCTCAAGTGGATATCGCCATGGTAACAGTGGCCACTGGAGACGGGTTTTTCGAACTGCTTAATAGTCTAGGTAACATAATCATCGTCCCTGGTGGTCAAACGATGAATCCCAGCGTTAATGAGCTCTTGCAGGCTGTGGAGTCCGCTCCCTCGGACAACATCATTCTACTGCCCAATAACAAGAACATCATGTCGGCTGCTTCCCAGGTCCAGTCCTTGACTTCCAAGAAAGTGAAGGTGATTCCCACCAGGAATATCCCTCAAGGCATAGCGGCATTTCTGGCTTTCGGGTATGACCTGAATCTGGAGCAGAATGCCAAAGCCATGGAGAAAGCAATCAGTAGAGTAAAATCTATAGAGCTTACCAGAGCCGTGCGCGAGACACGTCTTAACGGCCTGGAAATAAAAAAGGGGCAATTCATTGCCATTCTGAACGATGAAGATTTGATAGCCAGAGCTGACAGAGTAGGGGATACTATCCTTGAAGCTCTAGGCAAAGCCGGAGCCGACAAGGCCGCGATAGTCACCGTCTATTACGGTGCGGAAATCAAGGGTGCTGAAGCTCAAGAGATAGCTCAGGAAATTCGTGACCGGTACAAGGCCGAGGTCGAGGTAGTTCAGGGCGGCCAGCCTCATCATAATTACGTAATTTCCCTGGAATAATATAAGAAGTGACAGGCATTGATTCGCTACGAAACATTCTGGAGCTGGAACGCCGGAAGGGCTGCACCGATAGAGCAGTAATCGGCGGCCTGGACAAGTATCTCCACAATCAGGCCGGGCAAATCAGGCAGAGCATCAATGACCCACAGCTCTTAAAGGGCTTTGATGAACTTGACTTAGCCAGATCCGTTTACGGCTCTTATAGCGTAGATGAGCGCAATAGATGGATGGCGAATGTATTTGACTGGCTGGACAAGCTGCAAAAGCCGACTGAAACGAGCGGTGGTCAGGAGGCAGTAGCCAGTAGTCGAACAGCAGCAGCTCAGCCCCGGCAGAAGCGAAAAGAAGGGCTGGACTCGCCCATAACTGTTGTCAAGGGCATCTCGACCAGCGTAGAAAAGAAATTTGCCAAGCTCAATGTCCGGACGGTGCACGATTTGCTCCATTTCTTCCCCAGACGCTATGTTGATTACAGCCAGAAGAAATCAATCTCGGAACTTATAGAGGGGGAAGACCAGACTACCATAGGCACAATCTGGCAAGCCAGGGTGGCTACTCTGGGTAACCGGCAAGGCACAGAGGCAATTGTCGGCGACGAGACGGGAAACATCAGGGCGGTCTGGTTCAACCAACCTTACCTGGCAAGAAACTTCCGTACCAATGCCCGAATAGTGCTTGGCGGTACGGTTGGCCTGTTCAAAGGGCACAAGGTGTTCGAGTCCCCGGAATGGGAATTGCTGGGTGATAAAGAACTTATTCACACCGGGCGGCTGGTCCCCGTCTATCCCCTTACTCAGGGCTTGTATCCCCGGCAGGTAAGAAAATGGACCAAGGAGACTGTTGATGGCTATGTTTGGCAATTGAGCGATTTTCTGCCCTCGGAGATTAAGACCCGCTGTCAATTATTGGACCTCCCCACCGCCATCGCTCAAATTCACTACCCCGATGACCAGACAATGGCGGCAAGGGCAAGAGGGAGGTTATCCTTCGATGAGCTGCTTCTTCTTCAATTAGGCGTGCTGGCTAAGAAGCGGGACTGGCAGGAAAGTCAACCAGGCAACGCCTTTCACATAGACCAGGAAATTATCAGCAGATTCTTGCAGTGCCTGCCTTTCAACCTGACCCGGGCGCAAGAGCGGGTGTTGCAGGAGATCTTGGACGACCTCAAGATACCAAAAGCCATGTCACGTCTTCTCCAAGGAGAGGTCGGCAGCGGCAAAACCGTAATTGCGACTCTGGCTCTCCTGACAGCGGCAGCCAACGGTTACCAGGGGGCATTAATGGCGCCCACCGAGGTCCTGGCCGAGCAACATTACACCAATATCTGTAACTACCTGTCCCAGATTGGCAGCCAGGAGCCCCATTGCGCGCCGGGTGAAGGGACTATCAGACGTTATAGAAAATTTCTCTCCAAGCCACTGACCATCGCTCTGCTCATCGGAAGCCTCAGCGGCGCTGACAAAGAAAGCCTGCACGGTAGAATCAAGCAGGGTAAAGTGGACATTGTTATCGGCACCCATGCCATTATTCAGAAGGAGGTAGAATTCAAAAAACTAGGGCTGGCGGTGATAGACGAGCAGCACCGCTTCGGTGTATTGCAGCGCTCTGCCCTGCGGCAAAAGGGGTTTAACCCTCATGTTCTGGTCATGACAGCCACGCCTATTCCCCGCACCATGGCGCTGACGCTCTACGGAGACCTGGACCTGTCCGTTATTGACGAGTTGCCCCCGGGACGGCAGGTTGTGAAAACAAAGTGCCTGGAGCCACAGGACAGGGAAAAGGCTTATACCTTCCTCTATCGGCAGGTCAGCAATGGCCGGCAAGCTTTCATCATCTGCCCGTTGATTGAGGAATCCGAAATACTGGAGGCAAGAGCCGCCACAACCGAGTATGAGCGGCTGTCCCGGGAGGTCTTCCCGGATTTGAGATTGGGACTGCTCCATGGTCAAATGCCTGGTCCCGAAAAGGCAGAGGTAATGCGCAATTTCCGAGGCGGGGACCTGGATATTCTGGTGTCGACCTCGGTGGTAGAGGTGGGCATTGATGTACCCAGAGCCTCAGTTATGATAGTAGAGGGTGCTGAACGCTTTGGTTTATCCCAGCTCCACCAGTTCAGGGGACGGGTGGGGCGAGACAAAGAACAAGGCTATTGCCTGCTTATCCCGGAGAAGCTTTCCCCGGAGGCCAGGGAGCGCCTCTGTTTGATGGAGAGGGTCCATAATGGCTTCACCCTGGCTGAGAAAGACTTGGAGCTGCGGGGCCCCGGGGAATTCTTCGGTACCCACCAGAGCGGCTTGCCCGACCTCAAACTTGCCAAACTCACTGATTTACGCAGTCTGGAATTGGCGCGGCGAGAGGCAATGACTCTTTTCCAGAAGGACCCCGATTTAAAGAAGGCTGAACATCAACCTTTACGTCAACAATTGAGCCAGGCATGGTCCAAAGACGCTGAGTGGAGCTAAATCCAGGCGAATCTTGCGATTTTAGTAAGAACCCGTTAAATTTAGCATCAGATTCATTGCAGTAAATTTAGTCATGCTTAAGCAAGAACTGGCTAAATGCTTGCAGCAAGCCGTATTGAAGGCACAGCAGGAAGGTGCCCTGGCTGCGGCTGCTCTACCCGAGGTGCTCATAGAGCATCCTCAGAATCCTGAACACGGGGATTTTGCCTCAGGCTTCCCCTTGAGGATGGCTCGGGCTATGAGGATGTCTCCTCTGGCTATAGCCGAAAAGATCTCTAAGCATATAGTGCCGCCGCCCCAGGTTCACAGGATTTGGATTGCCCCTCCAGGCTTCATCAACTTCACCTTGCGGGAGGACTGGCTGAGTACGGAGGTGGAATCAATTCTGACTGCCGGCGAAGCGTTTGGCGATATTGAGCTGGGCAAGGGAACGCGCGTCCAGGTGGAATTTGCTAGTGTCAATCCCACCGGACCTCTTCACGTAGGTCATGGCCGTGGTGCTGTTTTAGGCAGCACTTTAGCTAATGTTCTTACTGCCGCGGGCTATGCTGTGGAAAGGGAGTACTACATAAACGATATGGGCACGCAGATAACTAACTTCGGGCGTTCCCTCTATGTTCGTTACCTGCAATGCCTGGGCAAAGAAGCGGCCATGCCTCGAGACGGCTACCACGGCAATTACATGATCGACCTGGCCAAAGAAATAACTCAGGAGCAGGGTGATAGGTTCTTGTCGTTGCCCGACACCGAGGCAGTCTCGCAGCTAGGAGAGGTGGGGGTCGCCAAGATGCTGCAGACAATTAAGCACGACCTCGAGCTGTTGGACGTTGTTTTTGACAATTGGTTCGCAGAAAGAAGCCTTTACCAAGGGGGGCAATATGACCGGGTTATGGAACTGCTCCAGAGTGGGGGCTATGTTGCCAAGAAGGAAAACGCCACATGGTTCGAGTCCAGTTCCCTGGGCGAAGATAAGGACAATGTCCTGGTACGCAGCGATGGCTCTCCCACCTATTTTGCCTCGGACATTGCCTATCATTACAACAAGTTTCTGGAGCGCAAATTCGATCAGGTGATTGATATCTGGGGGGCTGACCACCAGGGGCATGTCCCTCGAATGAAAGCGGTGCTCAGGGCCTTGGGATGTGACTCTGAGCAGCTCAAGGTGATAATCTGCCAGCTGGTTACCCTGCGGCGCGGGGAGGAAATAGTCAAGGTGTCCAAGCGTAGTGGCGATATCGTTACCTTACAGGAGGTGATAGAAGAGGTCGGCCCAGATGCCTGCCGCTTCATATTCCTATCTCGATCTGCCGATAGCCAGATGGATTTCGATATGGAACTGGCTAAGAAGCAATCAGCAGATAATCCTGTGTATTATGTTCAATATGCTCACGCCCGGATTGCCAGCATTTTGCGTCTCGCGAAGCAGCGTGAAATAGACTACAGTCAGGGCGATGTGTCTCTACTTACCAGCGAACCGGAGTTAACCATAATTCGCCGCTTAATACTCTTCCCTGAAATAGTGGAACGGGTGGCAGCTACACTTGAGCCTCACCACCTGCCTTACTATGCCCAGGATCTAGCCACTGTGTTTCACAGCTTCTATAAGCAATGCCGGGTTGTCTCCGAGGACAAAGCGCTAACCAGGGCCCGCCTCAAGCTGGTCAAGGCAAGTCAGATAGTGCTAGCCAAAGTCCTTCGCCTCATGGGCATGTCAGCTCCGGAGAAAATGTAGAGCCTGTTCCTATCTGTCGTTGCGAGGCTGACTCCCTTGTTTGTCATTGCGAGGAACGTAGCGACGAAGCAATCTCGTCTGAATTTCCGGAGATTGCCACGCCCGGACAAGGCGGGGCTCGCAATGACGTGTGAGGAGGGCAAGCCAGCAAGAGATGGCTTGCCCTCCTCTTTTAAGGCCGGCTCCGTCTCATCCGGTTGATACGAGTGGCCGGACAAGTTAGAATTGGGCATAGTGAGCGAAACAACAGCACGAACACAGCGGAATCTTGACTAAAGCAAAGGCTAAGAAACAAACGAAGGGGAAGCCCCCGAAGAAGGGCTTACCCTGGTTTGGGTGGCTGCTTATAGCACTGGGCATCGCCGGCGTTGTTGTCTTTGTCTGTATCGGTCCCATCGGCCGTGCCTGGCCTGATCACGTGGGTAATGCCACAGCAGCAATCATCGACCAGCTTTCCGCCAGCTTCCAGGAGAATGAGCAGTTTACTGCAAATGTCACCAGGGAGCTGGAAGACTATGGCTTTGAGGTCGACCTCTTCCAGGGCGATAACATTACGGTTGAGTTTTACCGCCAGCTACCTACTTATGGCTACAAGCTCATCATCTTTCGAGCCCATTCCGGCATATTGGAGCAGGATGGGGAGGTGATGTTGAGGACCGTGCTGTTTACCAATGAGCCATACACCGAGTCGAGGTATGCTCTCGAACAGGTATACGAGCAGCTGGTTATGGGCGGCGCCTGCCAAGGTTGTCCTATGATGTTTGGTATAACTCCAAAATTCGTCAGGGCCGAAGGCGTGATAGGCCACGACAAGGAAATGGTAGGGAGATTTGATGACACCGTGATCATAATGATGGGCTGTTCCGGCATCGCCATGGAAGACATGGCTCGAGCATTTGTTGATAAAGGCGCCTCGGTCTATCTGGCCTGGGATCGCAGCGTGGAGTTGTATTACGTGGATAATGCTACCCCCTATCTGATGAACCAGTTATGCTCTGAAGAACTGACCATTAGAGAGGCAGTTGATAACACCATGGATGTCATTGGGCCAGACCCGATTTACGGGGCGGAGCTTACATGCTACTACGACCCGGGATCACACAACGGTGACAAGACGTTGGAGGAACTAATAAAATAGGGAAGGGAGAACGGGACGCGAGCCTGTTGGCCCGCCCCGAGCCGGCGCTCAGAATGAGAGCGCCTGGCGCGTGAAAAACCCTGAGGCAGAACCTTGAGCAGGGCGAAGGCTAAGAAACAGAGTAAAGGAACGCGCCCGAAGAAGGGCTTGCCCTGGTTTGCCTGGCTGCTTATAGCGCTGGGTATTGCCGGCATTGTCGTCTTTGTCCGTTTCTACCTCCCGGGCGGGCCGTCCCCGGACAACGTGGGGGGACTCAGGGCAGTAATCGTTGATCAGCTTTCCAGCGTTCGGGAAAACGAGACATTTGTTACAAACGTCACCGGGGAACTTGAGGACTATGGCTTTGAAGTTGACCTCTACCAGGGCCTTAACGTTACGGTTGATCTTTACCGCCAACTGGCGACTCACGGTCACAAGCTCATAATCTTTCGAGCCCATTCTGGCCTGCTGGCAGAAAATGAGGAGACAAAAGACCGGACGGTGCTATTTACCAATGAGGGATATCGCCAGTTTGAACACTATGAAGACCAACTCCGTGACCGGCTGGTTATGGCCAGGGTTGGCGAAGGCTATCCTATGGTATTCGGCATACCCCCGAAATTCATCGGGGAAAGTATGGAGGGCACATTTGATGATTCGGTTGTCATAATGATGGGCTGTTCCGGGCTCTTTATGAGAGACCTGGCTGAAGCGTTTGTTGATAAGGGCGCCTCGGTCTATGTTGCCTGGAATGGCAGCGTGGAGTTGTATTACGTAGATGAAGCTACTGCCTATCTGGTTGGACAGTTGTGCTCCGGCAACCAGACAATTGAAGAGGCGGTGGCTAGCACCATGGATACTATAGGCCCGGACCCAAAACACGGATCGGGGCTCGAATACTACCCATCCGACAGTGGTGATAAGACGCTGCAGGAACTAGTAGGATAGTCGACGGCAAACACTTCCCCTGGGCTGCTGCCCGCCCTCGGTCTTTGCACCGAAGAAAGGAGGTGATGTGTCACCAAGGTACTGCACGAGGAGGTTAAGTATAAACGTGGTTGGTAGTCAGTTCTTTTGTCATTCATCTTCTATTTGGCTAGTTGTAGCAAAATTTGCAATATGCTAACAAGTATGGCGATTACCGATACATACAACATAACAATGTCTAGACGAGGATGTTCCCCGATTTGTATAACAGGATTCACTCGTTGGTAATTCTGCGGTTGTTGAGGTACGTTGTTTATAATTAGTAAGTACCCAAACTGCCCTGTGTTTTTGTATAGAAAATCGGTTGCTCCCGTTGCAGTAGTATCGTCAATGAAATTTAGTTCTAGGAAATTACTGACTGGCACTTGAAACCCAGCAACAACTGTACTGCTCTCCTCTTTTAGGGGAGATGAACCGCTAAGAATAACTATAAGTTTGGATTTCTTGATTTCATTTTTAACGTCGGGGGAGCATGTTTCCGAGAACACCAGTTTCATATCTAGATGTATTTTTCTTCCCGTAACAAATGAACCTCTTGAACTATACTTTGCGAAAACCACATAATCATTGTGTTTACTTTGAGAAAACGGTTTCTTGAAAGTTCCTATCTCGTATGGGGAATGAGAAACGCTTTTTAGAAAATATGAATAAGCGTTGTAAATTGCAATACAAATCCATATCACAATTATGATAGCTGTTATTACAACTAGGATAGACATTCCCCAGCTAAACCTTCTTCGTCACTGTACTAACATTGAGAATAACCAATATCCCAAATAACCGAGAAGTATTATACATAGTGCTACTATTATTAAGAAACTCCTCATCTCTTTCAGCCGCTTAGTCATCGTCCTATGGATATATCCTCTTCCAGCCTTTGCGGTGTTTCTTTGAAAGTAATTGTTCACTTCTATCTGTGTAAACGCCTCTAGGTGATGCTACAGCAACTTGTGCATATGTTTTTTGCTTCAATTCTTTAGGTCTTCTCTTCGGGTGTCTTGCCTTTGGGATAGGCTTTATCATCGCAGGTAATACAACATTTGGTTTTATAACTGCGATAGTCTTTGTTTGGCTAACAACTTCAGCCCAATCTTTTATGGGCGTAGCACCCATTTTAGTAGCAGGCGGGACATCCCCAAGTGTGCTATGCTCTTTGAAAAAGTTATAATGTACTAGCCACGCCTGAGTAAGCAGTCGGGCGGTATCCATATTCTTGAAGCCACGAATAACCTTTGTCCTGTCCTTCAGTGTCCCGTGAAACCGCTCAATGATATTGGTTGAATTAACATCGGTGAAAGGCTTGCTCTGAATGTGCTTTGTATCAGCACCGAATACCATCTCTATCCCGTTTATGTAAGCTCCCATCTTATCGGTGATAATCCTCTTTGGTGATTTGCCTGCCCTTCGTTTAGCTTCATTCATTACTAAGGCTGCCTCTTTGGTTGTTCTACTTTCGGATAATCTGGAAGCTAGCAAATAGCGAGTCTTTTCGTCTATTACGTCAAAGAACCAGACATTTCTACCGCCCACCTTCAGAACGGTTTCATCCGCAACCCAAGTATCGCCAACGATAGGCTGAAAGTCTTTTACCCTATTTACTGCCTCTTGAGCGAACCGCCTTACCCAGTTATAAATGCCCATCTCTGTATAATAGGCGTTGTGTTGCTGCTGCAAATGCCTCTGGATAGCATCTAAAGGCATACCGCCAAAATAGCAACTCAAAGCTGAGGATATATGCTCAATGGGTGTTTTCATCGTAGGCAAGGCTTTGTTATCGGCGAATTTCCGCTTGCAGTCCTTGCACCAGTAACGCTGTATGCCTTGGAAAGTGCCAAACTTAATTACGTTTGGTGATTGGCAGTATTTACAAAGCACATTAGATTCAATTGCCATTATCTTAACGCTTACCTTGATGAACTCGAATGGCGGTTCAATAACTGTGAGAATCCGTATCTATTCAGGGATACCTTATTAAAGCTAATCAAATCTGAAAACCTTCCTTATCAGAAATTAACGTCGTAGCTTGGCTGTAGGCTTTCCTTACATAGGATTCCAATGCTTCCTTCTGTTCGATAGTCGCGTATGCTAGAGTTTGTGCTCCTAGCGGATATATAAACCACCATTCGTCCTCATATTTCTTTTTACCTTTGGGAGCATCAGAATATTGAAAACCACAATATATCAACAATTCTGTGAAATTAGCTTGGCGCTCTTTACCTACTAGCCGAAAGTGTGTCCCTAGTTTCATCTCTGGGCCGAAGTCCTCCTTTGAACCTATGGGATTAGCTAGATTAAGGTCAGGCATGGTTTGGAATTGCATTGGAAACCCAACTGGTGCAAATCCTGAGCGCATACTTACTTGATATGCCGGTTTTTGACCAGTGTTACAAAAACTGGGGTGTATCAAAATGTGAGCTATACCCTTAGCATCATCAGGCTTCACCAAAACCCCTATGTTTTGCCCTACAACAATTCGGGGTCTGGTGGCCTCCAAATTCTCTTTTATTTGCTGGGCCAGTCCGTCTCTTTGCTTCCTTATTCTATTAAACGCTATAAACGGAGGGATAGTGAAAGCTAAGATAAATATAATTGCCCAACCTATTTGCGAAAGCTTCGTTATGCCAGTCACGGTTTGGTAAACACCCACAACGCCGAACATATAATCTATAACCACAGCCCACCACCATTTACCAAACGAGTGCAAGAATTCTTTGAGTGATTCCACAACCCTATTCTATCACTTTTGCAATTTCGCCAACCACGAGTATACTTAACCGCAGAGGACAAGCTATTGACACCATGTAGTAGCTATGCTACGCTAGAACAAATTGAGGGTTGCGTGAGGGGAGAGGTTTTAGTCATCAGGCCGGGCCTGATTTGGATTGAGATTCTTCGCCCCGACCTGTCGGGGCTCAGAATGATAGAGAGGATGATTGAACCAGCTTGATGGCAAAAGGAGCTGAAAATGGGTGAGATGTTCGGCCTTAATCTAGCCACATTGGTGCTAATCTCAGGGATCTTGTTTGTCATCGTGGGCATAATAATAGCCGGTGTAGTCTATCGGGAGTCACGTGAGTGGAGAAAAATGGTACTGCCCATGTTTGATAGAGAGTCCACCGAAATGGAGCCAGAATCCCCTAAGGAAGCAGGTGGCTTAACGCCACGAATGGCGGCCTTTGGCAAGGAGGTATTTGGCCGATTCTTCTCTCATATGGAGGTCGCTGGCTTGCTAGGCGGCGCCGCTATAGTCATTCTAGGCATACTTATAGTCTTGATAGGATTTACTCTCCGCGGTTAATCCTTTCCTTACTGTCCCTCTGATGCCTTTGATAGGCCACCACGACAAAATGCCTTAGA
>Ga0256868_10001749_pt1 | contig 11585 bp, 8 predicted proteins | sample RVTome_13_FD_187341 | JGI IMG/M metagenome (GOLD analysis project Ga0256868, IMG submission 187341) | Soil microbial communities from uranium-contaminated site in the Upper Colorado River Basin, Wyoming, United States - RVT92D227 HiSeq ... | reverse complement strand
GGGTTTTTGTTGGAGGCGCATCCGAAACTTCGACCGATGGATACGTTTACGGATGGGATTTTCCTCGCTGGGTGTTGTCAAAGCCCGAAGGACATTCCTGATACTGTTGCGCAAGCCAGTGGTGCTGCATCTCGGGTTTGCGACATTCTTTCGAAAAAATATCTAGAGATCGAAGCAACAGTCGCAGAGGTTGATGAAACCTTGTGCCGTGGCTGTGGTTTCTGTGTTGACGTCTGTCCCTACAAGGCGATAGAACTCAAGGAAAGTGTGGATGGTGCATCTGGTCATACGATAAAAATCGCAAGTGTGAATGAGGCACTCTGTAAAGGTTGTGGGTCATGCTCTGCTGCATGTCTGAATGGTGCTATCCAACATCTTGGGTTCAAAGATGGTCAGATTCATGCTATGATAAATGTGTTAGGAGAAAAATACTTATGAAAAGAAATGAAAAAAATGTATTGGGAAGGTGAAAAAAGAAATGAAAGATTTTGAGCCGAATATTATCGGGTTTCTCTGCAATTGGTGTTCCTATGCAGGAGCAGACCTCGCAGGAACCAGCAGAATCAAGTACCCATCAAACATCAAATCCATCCGAGTAATGTGTTCTGGACGTGTGGACCCTGTATTTATCCTCGAAGCGTTACGGAAGGGTGCCGATGGCATACTCGTTGCTGGCTGCCACCCAGGTGACTGTCACTACCAGTCAGGGAACTATAAAACAAATAGACGCATCAAACTCTTAAAGAAGCTCTTGAATGAGCTGGGGGTAGAACCTAACAGAGTAAGATTTGAGTATATTTCTGCGTCAGAAGGACAAAAGTTTGCACAAGTAGTCACTGATTTTGTCGATGAATTGAAAAAAATGGGGCCAAACCCGATCGTGGCGAAACAATGAAAATTGATACAAATAGATTAAAAAATATCGTCGGCGATGCGAATTTCATAGATGACGTTGCTGATCGGTATGTGTATGCCTCTGATGCATCTGTGCATCACCATATGCCAGCATGTATTGTCCGACCAAGTACTACCAAAGAAGTACAACAAATATTAAGGTATGCAAATCAAAATAAAATTCCAGTGGTACCACGAGGAGCAGGGTCTGGGATGTCTGGGCACACGGTTCCACTCGATGGAGGGATCGTCCTTGACATGAAACAAATGAATCGCATTCTTGATATACGTCCGGAAGACGTTCTCTGTCGCGTTGAACCAGGAGTAATCAACGATGAACTTAATTGCATCCTCAAACCATATAGTTTTTTCTTTCCACCAACACCATCATCAGGGATGATTTGCACGATAGGCGGAATGATTGGTACGAATGCTTCAGGGAACAGATCTGTGAAATACGGTGCTACCCGTGATGCAATCATGGGCATGAAAGTTGTCCTTGCCAATGGTGATCTGGTAACCCTTGGGTCGAATACGCGTGTGGACTCATCAGGGTATCAACTCGCACGACTTATGGTTGGTTCTGAGGGAACCCTTGGTGTTGTGGTGGAAGCAACACTTCAGATTTCTCCACTTCCAAAATATCGAGCCATGGGGATTGCGAATTTCTCTATCCTGGAAGATGCCGGGAGGATGATCTCCCAGACAATTGCTGCTGGTATTGTTCCGTCCATGCTTGAGCTGATGGATAAAGTGGCGATCACCGCGGTGAACAATGCACAAAACCTTGGGCTTCCTGATGTTGCTGCAATTGTTATCTTTGAATGTAACGGAATGATAAAAGAAGCGGTGGATTATGAGATGAATCGAATCAAAGAAATCTGTGAAAAAAATCATGGCACGGGCGTGTCGGTAAGTGACAATCTAAAAGAAATGACTCGGATTTATGAAGGAAGACAAAAATTGTTCCCCTCGCTTTCACGATATGGTGAAGGACTTGTTTCAACTGCACTTGCTGATGATATGGCAGTCCCCATGTCAAAAATCGCTGATACGGTCAAAAAAATCCATGAGATTGCAAAACGCAATCATGTTGTGATGAGTGCGTATGGTCACTGTGGAGCAGGATTGATTCACACGAAAATACTGATGGACACAAGCAAGAAGTCACAATGGGATGATGCGAAGAAAGCAGTACATGAAGTCTACGAATATGTTTATTCCATCGGAGGAACAACCTCTGGTGAACATGGTATTGCAATTTCGAAAGCACCATCATGGAAACAGGAGAAAAAAGATTCGCTAGAAATGATGAAAGCAATTAAAAAAGCCCTTGATCCGAATAACATCCTGAATCCTCACAAGCTGATGGATGCACCAGATGATTGGCTTTCAGCAACCTCATTACGATACCAGGTGTTCCCATGAGCAAAAAAGAATCGGAACTCAAACACTTAGAAAAAGAGATGAACGTGTGCATACGATGTGCCTACTGTTTCGAAGAATGTCCGGTCATCAAAGAAATGCAATGGGATACAGATGGTGCGCGAGGTAAATTAATCCTCTCTTACGGACTACTCACCGGAGATCTCCAGCCCTCCAAATACATCGCTGATAAATTATTTTGTTGCACTTTTTGCAGGGATTGTCTAGAACGATGCCCCTCAAAAGTTAGTATTCTTGAGATAATTACTGCTGCTCGTGCCCATCTTATTAATGAAGGATATGCATCTGATACCCATAAACATGTTATTCATAATATCAACACCACAGGAAATATCTATGGTGATACAGAGGTGATTTCACCAGAGCAAGATGGAAAAACACCGCTTTTTGTCGGCTGCCAGTATCTGTCCCGTCCAAATAAAACAAAGAAATATCTGAAAATCCTTGAAAAACTCGGCATCGAACCTCTTGTGAAAAAAGAAATATGCTGCGGGTTCCCGATGAAGGTTCTGGGGTTTGAAAAAGAATTGAAAATTCATGAAGAGAAATTCCAGAAAGCCTTCCCGTATAAGGAAGCAATTACGTTCTGTCCGACCTGTACTGTTTTCCTCAAGGAAGGACATGGGATTAATGCAAAGCATGTTCTTCAGGTGATTGCTGAAAAGACACCTGCAGCGCAGTTAGGAATGAAAGTCACCTATCATGACCCATGCGATTTCTCCCGAGGTTTAAAAATTATTGATGAGCCACGGAATATCCTTAAAAAATTCGGTGTCGAAGTTGTAGAAATGAAACAGAGCAAAGGACAATCCCGCTGTTGTGGCGGTGGTGGAGGAATCCTCATGAGTGACCAGAATCTTTCTGGCACGATTGCAAAAAAACGTATTCAACAAGCGATCGAAACTGGTGTTGAAACGTTGATCACCTCATGCCCCACCTGTGAACAAGTGTTAAAAAAAGCTGCAACGGAAATCGGAGAGAGCAATGGGAAAACGATTGCAGTGAGAAGTATTGAAGATATTATTTGGGAAGGGGTGAAAAATTTATGATGAAACTTTTACAGCTTGAGAAGATGCCTGGTCAACAATCGATGCTTATCTTTCATGCACTCGCAAGAATGGGATTCGAAGGGTTGGTCGTTGTCTCCCCTCAGAAACCGATTGCATCGATTGGATATTTCCAAGATGCTGTAAAAGAAGTAGATCTCGAGAACTGCAGGAGAATAGATATTCCAGTAATGCGACGTGAAGTAGGCGGTGGTGCAACCTACCTTGATGGGAACCAAGTGTTTTACCAGCTCATCTGGCAGAAAGGAAATATGCGATTCCCTACGAGGATTAAAGATATCTTCCCATACCTCTCCCAGCCCGTCTGTGAAACCTATCGAGATTTCAGTATAGAAACTAGATTCAGGCCAGAGAATGATATCGTGACGAAAGATGAGCGGAAAATCGCTGGTGAGGGCGGCGGCGACATCGGCAACTCTATGGTGTTTGTTGGTGGTATTCTCATGGATTTTGATTATCAAACTATGAGCAAAATTCTTAAAGTCCCTGAAGAGAAATTCAGGGATAAAATCTACAAATCCATGGAGGAAAATCTAACAACGATGAAGCGTGAGATTGGGAGACTGCCACAGCGAGAAGAAGTGGTTCGTTCTCTTGTTCATCACTATGAAAGTCTTTTAGGGAAACTCAAACCAATTACTCTCACCCAAGATGTTGTTGATAAAATGATTGAACTGGAAAAATGGTTCGCCTCCGATGATTTTCTCTTTAAGAAAACACCACGGATTCCAACAGGTGTTAAAATACGCGAGGGAGTAGAAATCCTTTATAGTACGTTTAAGGCACGCGGCGGTCTCATTCGGACTGCACAAGAGGTGAAAAACGAGGTAATCCAAGATATTGGTATCTCTGGTGATTTTCAGTTTTATCCAAAATCTGAGATTATTGGATTGGAGAAAAATCTTCACAAGGTTAAAAGAAAAGAGAAGATAATCATCTCAAAAGTTGAGGATTTCTATGGGAAACGTAATATCGAAAGCCCAGGAGTTGAACCTGAGGATGTTACTGAAGCTATAATGGAGGCAAAATCAGTATGATAGATTCAAAGAAATTAGATCCGAACTTTAAATACGAAGTGGCCGCTGAAATTGGTGGTGCAAACATCACCCGATGTTTCGCTTGTGGCACTTGTACTACAGGATGCCCTGTCAGAGAAATCGATGAAAAATATAATCCACGGAAAATCATCCACATGGTACTTCTTGGGTTAAGAGAACGTGTTCTCAAAAGTGATTTCATATGGCTCTGTTCCACGTGTTATACCTGCTATGATCGGTGTCCTCAGGATGTCCAACTCACCACTATTATGACTGCGTTGAAAAATATTGCAACAAGAGAGGGTTACATCCATCCATCATTCAAGGAGCAAGCACGGCTTATTACTACATTTGGGCGGCTCTATGAAATAGAAGATTTTGACAATAAGAAACGAGAGAAACTGGGATTACCGCCAATTAAAAAGAATTTTGCGGATCTAACAACACTTGCAAAAGATACCCTTCCGAAGGGGGTGATAAAATGAGGTACATGTTGTTTCTTGGTTGTACCATTCCGGTTCGTGCACAAAATTACGAAATGGCAGCGCGTGAAGTTGCAAAGAAACTTGGAATAGAATTCGTTGACCTAGAAGATTTTTCATGTTGTGGTTTCCCAGTAAAGTCAACCAGTAGAGAAACATCTCTTTTAATAGCGGCACGAAACCTTGCTATTGCTGCTGAAAAGGGAGGGAAAATATGTACCTTGTGTAACGCCTGTACTTCTGTACTCACTGAGGCAAACAAAGAACTTAGTGAAAATAAAGAGTTACAAGCGAAGGTGAACAAAGAATTAGCAAAAGTTGGAAAGGAATTCAAACCCGGTGTTGAAATCAAACATTTCTCAAGGATACTCTATGAAGACGTTGGACTTGATAAGATAAAAGAAAAAATTCAGAAGAACCTCAGTAAATTGAGTATGTCGATTCACTATGGTTGTCATTACCTGAGACCAACTGAGTTATATGATTGTTTTGATGATGCGGAAAATCCTTCTACCGTTGAAAATCTTGTCGCAGTGACTGGTGCAGTAGTAGTGGATTATAAAAATAAACTTGAATGTTGTGGTGGGGCTATCCTTGGCGTAGAAGAAGATATTGCCCTTTCCATGGCAAAACAAAAATTAGATAATATCGCAGCAAACAAAGTGGATGCCATTGTCACTATTTGTCCATTCTGTTCGATTATGTATGAAGACAACCAAAAGAAAATAGAAACAAAATTTACTGTGAAGTATGATCTTCCGGTCCTCTTTTATCCGCAAGTGTTAGGATTGGCTATGGGAATAGATCAGAAACAATTAGGTTTTCGTCTGAATAAAATCAAAGTGAATAAATTACTTGAAAAAGTGGGGGTAGTACCATGACCGATAAATATTCTGTAAAATCTTCAAATCCTGGAAAAATCGGCTCTGTTCTCGTTGTTGGAGGCGGTATCGGTGGGATGCAAGCTGCTTTAGATCTTGCAGATTCAGGATTTAAGACCTATATTCTTGAGGAGAAACCTGCGATTGGTGGCGTGATGGCACAGCTCGATAAGACATTCCCTACGAACGACTGCTCCATGTGTATTATGTCACCAAAGCTTGTTGATGTGGGAAGACATCCGAATATTGATCTGATCACCTATGCTGAACTGCAGGATATTACAGGAAACGCGGGGAATTTTCATGTGAAGATCCGTAAAAAAGCTAGTTATGTTGATCCGGAGAAATGTACCGGGTGTGGAGAATGTGAGGAAGTCTGTCCAGTATCGTTGAGTTCTGAGTTTGACCAAGGTCTCTCCAATCGACATGCAATTTACAAAATGTATCCACAGGCAATACCTAATGTCTACACCATTGATAAAATAGGTCTTCCTCCCTGTATGAATGCTTGTCCTGCCCATGTGAACGCTCAAGGGTACGTCGCGCTTATTAGAGAAGAAAAATTTCAGGAAGCTGCCGATCTGATTCGAGAGAGAAATCCCTTCCCTAGTGTTTGTGGAAGGATTTGTACGCATGTTTGTGAAGAAAACTGTAATCGAAATGAGGTCGATGAGCCAGTAGCCGTTAGGGCATTGAAAAGATTTGCCATTGATTACGAGCGACTGCATGGGAGGAAAAAGAAAGAGAAAAAGAAAAAAGGAACGACATCAAAAAGCCAAGAAAAAAAAATAGCAATTATCGGCTCTGGACCTGCTGGTTTAACGGTGGCTTATGACCTTGCACGAATGGGGTATAAACCAACAGTTTTTGAGGCTCTTTCTCAAGTGGGGGGGATGCTTCGTGTTGGTGTTCCTAAGTATCGTTTGCCCCCAGAAATCCTTGATTATGACATCAAAATAATTGAAGAGGAGGGTGTGGAAATTCGGACGAACACGCCGATAGGCCCTGATTTAACATTGAATGATCTCTACAATGCAGGGTACGAAGCAGTGTTCATCGCGATTGGAACACATAAGAGTAAGAAGCTTGGTATAGACGGGGAGGAGTTGGAAGGGGTAGTCCATGCAGCTGGATTCCTTCATGATCTTGGTATAGGTAAAAAAGTGGATTATCGAGGAAAGATCGTTGCAGTTATCGGTGGTGGAAATGTTGCTATTGATTCTGTTCGGACTGCACTTCGTCTTGGAGCTAAAACCGCGTTTGTCATCTATCGTCGCTCAAGGGATGAAATTAAAGCGAACAGAGAAGAGCTTGAAGAATGCGAGAAAGAAGGAATTTCGTTTTATTATCTTGCTGCGCCTACAAAAATTCTAGGGAAAAATGGTAAAGTTACCGGTCTTGAATGTATGCGAATGAAGCTTGGCGAGCCAGACGAAACAGGGAGAAGACGACCGATACCAATTGAAGGTTCAACATTCAAACTCGATGCTGATGTTGTCATCTCAGCTGTTGGACAAGCGCCTCTTTTGTCACCACTTGCAGAAGCAGAGGTGGAATTAGGAATAAATAAAGAAGGCATTGCCTCGGTTCCGATACAAAACCTTGAGCTCGAAGGCGTATACGGATTCACCGCATTTCTTAGAGCTCTCAGTATGGGTCAGAAAATTGAGATTGGAAAAAAAGTATTGGTTGTTGGCGGTGGAAACGTTGCAGTTGACGTTGCACGTTCAGCGTTACGCATTGGCGGCAAAGAAATTCATATGGTTTGTGTTGAGTCCCGTGAGGAGATGCCTGCATTTGATTACGAAATAGAAGAAGCAGAGCAAGAGGGTATTGTCATTCATACCCGCCGTATGCCAAAGCGGATTATTGGAGTGAGCGGCCGCGCTGTCGGCATTGAAATCCTGGAATGTACATCAGTGTTTGATGATAAGGGGAGGTTTAATCCACAGATAAAACCAAATACAGAATCTATCATCGAAGCAGATACATTTATTGTCGCAATAGGTCAAGAAGTAGATTACACTTTATTGAAAGCTGCTGATGGTGTCTTGGTAACAAAACGAGGGTTATTGCAGGTTGATCCTATGACCATGCAGACAAATATTCCCTGGATTTTCGCTGCGGGGGATGCTGTTGCTGGTCCAGGGCTTGTTATCGAGGCGATTGCACAGGGTCACGAGGCAGCGGTCTCTATTGATCGGTATCTTCACGGCGAAGATATCTACGAAGGAAGAGCAAAAAGAGAACATATTATTGCGTCCTTACCTGAACGAAAGATTGAAAGACAGCCACGTATCAAAATACCGAAACTCGATGTGGAAAAACGTGTTAGCAGTTTCGATGAAGTAGAACTTGCTCTTACAGAGGAGGAAGCAGTAAAAGAAGCACAACGATGTTTAAGTTGTAATTTTTGTTCACTCTGTAAACAATGTGTTGATGCATGTGAAGCAGATGCAATTAATCACGATATGCTTGAACAAACCATCGAGCTCAATGTTGGTTCTGTCATTCTTGCTCCAGGGTATGATCTCTTTGATGCAACGCTGAAAAGTGAATATGGCTATGGGAGATACCCAAATGTTTTGACCTCGCTGGAGTTTGAACGCATCCTTTCTGCTTCTGGTCCATATCAAGGACATGTGGTACGTCCATTTGATAAAAAGGAACCAAAGAAGATCGCATGGATTCAATGTGTTGGCTCTAGAGATAATGCATGCGGGAAAAACTATTGTTCTTCTGTATGTTGTACATATGCAATTAAAGAAGCAGTAATCGCCAAAGAGCACGCTTCGCATATTGAACCAACGATTTTCTATATGGATATGAGGACACATGGGAAAGGATTTGAAGCATACTACAATCGGGCAAAAGGGGAATATGGCATTCGATTTGTTCGCTGTCGGGTCTCATTTGTCCAAGAGGATCCAAAAACGAAAAACCTTCGTATTAAGTATGAAACCGAAGACGGTGCGCTCAAAGAAGAAGAATTCGACATGGTGGTTCTCTCTGTTGGTTTTACTTCAAAAGAACATATGAAAGATCTTGCGAAAAAACTGGGAATTAAACTGAACGAGTTTGGGTTCTGTGAAACTACAGAGTTTGATCCTATTGATACGACGAGACGAGGCGTGTTTGTTTGTGGTGCATTTTCGGCTCCAAAGGATATACCGGAGACGGTTATGCAAGCATCTGGTGCTGCTGCGAAAGCAAGTAGCATTATCGCGTCTGAGAGAAACCAGTTGATAGAAAAGAAGGAATATCCTCCTGAACGCGATGTTATTGGCGAAGAGCCAAAGGTCGGAGTATTTATATGCCATTGTGGAATCAACATTGGCGCATACGTTGATGTTCCTTCTGTCGTTAAATATGCTACAACACTTCCATCGGTAGCATATGCCGAAGAAAACCTCTACACTTGTTCTGAGGATACCCAACGGAAAATCGTTGAGAAAATCAAGGAACATAAACTCAATCGAGTGATTGTTGCGTCGTGTACTCCACGGACGCATGAACCATTATTTCAACAGACAATTCGAGAGGCAGGTCTGAATCCCCATCTGTTTGAGATGGCGAATATACGTGATCAATGCTCCTGGGTTCACATGAAGGAACCAAAAAATGCGACAGAGAAAGCAAAAGGCCTCCTGCGGATGGCTGTTGCGAAAGCACAGTTGTTAGAACCAATGCAAACAATCACCTTGGATGTCACACAGAAGGCATTGATCATTGGAGGAGGACTCGCAGGAATGACTTCAGCCTTAACGATTGCTGATCAAGGATACAATGTATACCTCGTGGAGAAAGAAGATGTCCTAGGCGGGAACCTGAGAAACATATATTGGACTCTTGAGGACCATGATGTGCCACCGTTTATGAGAGCACTTATTGAAAAGGTAGAGAAACATCCAAAAATTAAAGTTTATACAAAGGCCCAGATTGATAAAGTAGAAGGATACGTCGGGAATTATACAACGACACTGAAAAGCGGCTCAGCTAAATTAAATATTGAACACGGGGTCATCATTGTAGCAACAGGAGGGGAGGAATTTAAACCCACTGAATACCTCTATGGAAAAGATGATCGTGTGATGACACAGTTAGAATTGGAGAAACAACTTGCACATGGTGTAAATTTCGGTAAAAAAACCATGGTGATGATTCAGTGTGTTGGATCACGTGAGGAAAAACGTCCGTACTGTAGCAGGATATGCTGCACTGATGCCATCAAGAATGCGTTAAAAATTAAGGAACGACACCCGAATGCAGAGGTCTACATCCTCTATCGGGATATGAGAACCTATGGATTCAAAGAAATGCTCTATGAAAAAGCCCGAGAAAAAGGAATCATCTTCATCCGATACAACGAAGAAGAGAAACCGACGGTGAAAAAAGGGAAAAACGACCTGGAGTTAGAGGTACGAGATCTTATCCTGAATGAACAACTGTTGATACATGCTGATTACTTGGTGCTGAGCCCTGCTATTGTGCCACGACCTGGAAATGCTGCACTGGCGAAACTTTTAAAAGTACCGTTAAATGAAGACCAGTTTTTCCTTGAGGCGCATGTAAAACTTCGTCCTGTTGACTTTGCCACTGAGGGTATTTTCCTTGCAGGATTGGCTCATTCGCCGAAATCTATTAAAGAGACGATAACGCAGGCGTATGGCGCTGTATCTCGAGCGTTGACTATCATCTCGAAAAATACATATCAGACAGATGCACCAATTGCTTGTGTGGATAAGGAACTTTGTAGTGGTTGTGGAGTATGTGAAACCACATGTCCATATGGCGCAATTGAGATGTATACAGAGAAAAAAGATGGCAGAGACGTTAGATTATCTAAGGTACTTGAAGCGGTATGCAAGGGGTGCGGCAGCTGTATCGCCGCTTGTCCATCTGGTGCAATAGATCAAAAAGGGTTCAAAAGAATCCAAATATCATCGATGATCGATGCTGCAACGACATAACATAAAAACCTTATCTCATTCTCAATTTTGCTACGCCCATTATCTACTGGTGATAAGATGAAAATTGATGATGTGATTAAGACAAAAATATTACATAGAGGTATGTATACATTTTTTTGAAAAAAACTGAAAGGTACATAAACTTGATGACCATACTAATAATCGACCAGGTATAGATCAGGTGAACATAGAAAATTAAATGGAGGTGAGAACAAAAATGGTATCAATCGAAGGATATGAGTTTCCAGATGGATTATACTACCATAAAGATCATGCTTGGGTCAAGGTTGAATCAGATGGAACGGTACGCGTAGGGATGAATGATTTTTACCAGAAAAGTGCTGGTGATACCACCTACATTGATCTACCCTTTGAGGGAGATGAAGTCTCTCAAGGTGAGACTTGTGGGAAGATACAATCAGCTAAATGGGTAGGAAAGTTTGTTTCGCCATTATCTGGTGAGATCATAAAAGTTAACGGAGAGCTAGAAGATGATTGCACCCTGATAAATAAAAGCCCCTATGATAAAGGATGGATAATGGTTATAAAGCCATCTAATCTCGACCAAGAGTCGAAAAATCTTTTCTACGGTGATAATGTTGGATCATGGGCGAAACAAGAAATACATGATGCTAAGAAAAAGAAATAGTTTAAAACATAACTTTTCTCTTTTGCTTTATTGTTTAAATACACCTTCTAACTAATAATAGTATATTAAATTTGACACTACATTCTATTATTAATCTAATTAACTCACATCATATAAATATATAAATTACGATACATTTATGTAGTGCCTAAATTATAT
>Ga0256868_10001747_pt1 | contig 11591 bp, 9 predicted proteins | sample RVTome_13_FD_187341 | JGI IMG/M metagenome (GOLD analysis project Ga0256868, IMG submission 187341) | Soil microbial communities from uranium-contaminated site in the Upper Colorado River Basin, Wyoming, United States - RVT92D227 HiSeq ... | reverse complement strand
TCGATATCCAGCGGGAGGAGTTCCGACGTCTGGGGGTCTTGGGCGACTGGGAGAACCCGTACCGCACCATGACGTTCGACTACGAGGCGGGGATCCTGCGGGAGTTCGGGCGGTTCGTGGAAACCGGCGCGGTCTACAAGGGGACGAAGCCCGTCTACTGGTGCCTGACCTGCCGGACCGCCCTCGCGGAAGCCGAGGTCGAGTACGCCGACCACACCTCCCCCTCCATCTACGTGACGTTCCCCTTCGCGGAACCCCCGGAAACGATCCACCCGGCCCTCGCCGGGAAGAAGGTCTTCTTCGTCATCTGGACGACCACCCCCTGGACGATCCCCTCCAACCTCGCGGTCGCGCTTCACCCGGAATACCCCTACGTCGCCCTCGAAGCAAACGGGAAGGTGTATGTCGTGGCGGAAGGGTTGGCGGAACGCTTCGCGAACGAGGCCGGTCTTCCGCGGGTCGACCGCCTGGCCACCTTCGGGGCCGCGCACCTGGAAAGGATGCGCTGCCGCCACCCCTTTCTCGGACGCGACTCGCTCCTCGTGCTGGGGGACTACGTCACGCTCGACGCCGGGACCGGATGCGTCCACACCGCCCCCGGCCACGGGCGCGAGGACTACGAGACGGGACTCAAGTACGGACTCGCGATCTACGCGCCGCTCGACGACGACGGGCGCTTCACCCCCGATGTCCCGTTCTTCGGGGGGATGCAGGTCTTCGAGGCGAACCCCCGGGTGAACGAGAAGATCGCCGAGGCCGGGGCCCTGCTCCGGCAGGACCGGGTGACCCACTCGTACCCGCACTGCTGGCGGTGCAAGCAGCCCGTCATCTTCCGGGCGACGAAGCAGTGGTTCATCTCGATGGACCGGACCGGCCTTCGCGGGAAGGCCCTCGAGCAGATCCGGAAGGTGAATTGGATCCCCGCGTGGGGGCAGGAACGGATCGAGGGGATGATCGCGAACCGGCCGGACTGGTGCATCTCCCGTCAACGGGCATGGGGCGTGCCGATCGCCATCTTCCGATGCGAATCGTGCGGCCACCATCTCCTCGACCGTGCGCTGATCGAGCATGTCGCCTCGTTCTTCGAGAAAGAGGGCGCGGACGCCTGGTTCCAGCGGGAGGTGCCGGACCTGCTTCCTTCCGGGACGTCCTGCCCCTCCTGCGGCGGGAAGGCGTTCGGAAAGGAGACGGACATCCTCGACGTCTGGTTCGATTCCGGCGTGTCGTACGCCTGCGTCTGCGAGGGGAAGGAAAATCTCGGCGTTCCGGTCGACCTCTACCTCGAAGGGTCCGACCAGCATCGGGGGTGGTTCCACTCCACGCTGCTGGCGGCCGTCGGGACCCGGGGATTCGCTCCGTACCGGGCCGTCCTCACCCACGGGTTCGTCGTGGACGGCAAGGGGGAGGCGATGCACAAATCGAGGGGGAACGTCGTCGCCCCCGAGGAGATCATCCGGAAGCACGGGGCCGAGATCCTTCGGCTCTGGGTGGCCGCCGAGGACTACCGGGACGACATCCGGATCTCGAAAGACATCCTCGACCGCCTGACCGAGGCGTACCGGAAGATCCGGAATACGATCCGCTACCTGCTGGGGAACCTCCACGATTTCCTCCCCGACCGGGACGCGGTCCCCTATGACCGGATGGAGGAGATGGACCGGTACGCCCTCGTCCTCTTTCACCGGCTTGTCGGGAAGGTCCGGAAGGCATACGACAACTACGAGTTCCACGTCATCTTCCACTCGGTGAACAACTTCTGCTCGGTGGACATGTCCAGCTTCTACCTGAACGCGATCAAGGACCGCCTCTATTGCTCCCGGGCGGACGACCCGGCGCGCCGGTCCGGGCAGTCCGCGCTGTTCGAAATCGGCCGGGACCTGCTGTCCCTCATCGCCCCCGTCCTCTCCTTCACCGCGGAGGAGGCCTGGGGGTATCTGCCCGCGTTCCCCGGAAAAGCGGAAAGCGTCTTCCTCACGGACATGCCGACGCCTGCGGACCTTCCGGGGGGGGACGAGATCGCGGCGCGGTGGGAGCGGATCCTGGCCCTCCGCTCCGAGATCGCCCAGCCGCTCGAGGCAGCGAGGAAGGAGAAACGGATCGGGAGCGACCAGGACGCGCTCGTCACCGTTTCTCCGGGGCCGTTCTCCGACCTGTTCGAAAGCCGTCTCCGGGAGATCCGGGATGCGCTGATCGTTTCCGGGCTTGTGGTCGGCCTGGTTTCCGGGCCCGGCGCGCACCAAAGCTCCGCCTTCCCGGGTCTTGCCGCAACGGTTACGAAGGCCCCCTGGGGGAAATGCGAGCGATGCTGGAACCACACGGCGGAGGTCGGGACCATCCCTTCCGCCCCCGAGCTGTGCGGCCGCTGCGCCGCCGCGACCCGCGCCTGACAGACCCCGTTGGCGACGTTCCGCAAATTCGCCCTCCCTACCCTGGCCGCGGCCGGGCTCGCGATCGCGGACCAGGGATCCAAGGCCTGGATCGTGTCCCGCCTCGACCTCTACGATGCGAGGGCGGTCCTCGTCGACTTCTTCCACATCGTCCACGTCCGGAACAAGGGAGTCGCGTTCGGGCTGTTGTCCAACCTCGATCCGAAGTGGGGAAACCCCCTGCTCATCGTCGCCACGATGTTCGCCATCGGGGGGGTGCTCGCCTACCTCCACTTCCATCCGCTCCGGGGGCCCGCGCCTTACGGCCTGGGGCTCATCCTGGGAGGGGCGATGGGGAACCTTATCGACCGCGCCCGGCTCGGATACGTGGTGGACTTCCTCGACATCCACTGGCACCGGTATCACTGGCCGGCCTTCAACGTGGCCGACATCGGGATCACCGTCGGGGTTTTCCTTCTCCTCCTGGATATGCTGTTCTGGTCGAAGGAGGAGGAGGGCGGATCCCGTCCCGCCTGAGCCCCGGGAGGGGCGCCCCGCTTGTGTTCTCCCCCCTGAAGTGTATCCTGCATACAGATAAGGGAAGCCGTGCGGACCCTTTCGGAGTGATGCCGCGGAATGCACCCAGAACGGACACCCCCCCCGGACGAAACCGCCTTCGCGCCCTCCCCGGGCGGAACCGACCCCCCTGTTGCGACGACGCCGCGGATGCAGACCGGCCGGGCCGTTCCCGAAGGCGTGCGGTGGTACAAGAGCATCAAATCCAAGATCATTCTGTGCGTGGCCATCACCACCCTGGCGGCCAACGGATTCTTCACGTTCCTGTATCTGGACGTCCAGGCCAGGCACCTCGACGAAACGATCCTCAACAACGCCACTCAACTGAGCGAGACGATCCGGAAGTCGATCCAGTACGACATGCTCGGGAACCGCAAGGAGAATGCGTACCGGATCATGGAGACCATCGCGGAGCAGGAAGGGATCGAGAAAGTCCGGATCTACGGGAGCGAAGGCACGATTCTCTTTTCGACCGACAAGGGCGAGCGGGGAACCATGGTGGACAAGAAGGCGGAGGCCTGTTACGCATGCCACGCGAAGGACACCCCCATCGAGAAGCTCGAGACTCCGTCGAGAAACCGGATCTTTTCTTCCGGAAAGGGAACCCGGATCCTCGGCATGATCAACCCGATGTACAACGACCGCGATTGCTCCTCCGCGGAATGCCATGCGCACCCGGAATCCCAGAAAGTTCTCGGCGTGATCGACATCACGATGTCGCTGGCCGGGGTGGACGCCGAGATGCACTCCGCCCGCCAGCAGATCATCGCGTTCAACCTCTTGTCGATCCTCTCGATCTCGATCATCGCCGTGTTCTCCCTCCTGGTCTTCGTGGGAAAGCCGGTGAAGCAACTCGTCTTCGGGACCAACCGGGTGGCCCGGGGGGATCTGACCCACGTCATCCCCATCGACTCGGACGACGAGATGGGACACCTCGCGCGTTCGTTCAACCAGATGACGGCGAGCCTGCAACGGGCGAACAACGAGATCCATGAATGGATCCGGACCCTGGAGCAGAAGGTCGAGAAGCGGACGCAGGAGCTCAAGGACGCCCAGTTCCAGCTGTTGCATACGGAGAAACTGGCCGCGGTGGGAAGGATCGCGGCGACGGTGGCCCACGAGATCAACAACCCGCTGACCGGAGTCTTCACCTACATCAAGCTCATGGAGAGGAGGATCGAGGAGGGGAAAAACGGGGCTTACGACATGGAGATATTCCGGGAGTACCTCTCCACGATGAGCCGGGAGGTCCAGAGGACGAGCGCGATCGTCCAGAACCTGCTCGACTTCACCCGCCCGAAGGATCTGAGCAGGAAGATGGTCAACCTCAACTCTCTCGTCGAGGAATCGATCAATATCGTCAAGAACAAGCTGGCCATCTCCAACATCACGCTCGAGAAAAAGATGGAGCCCCTGCCGGACATCCCGGCGGATGCCGCGCAGATGAAGCAGGTGTTCATCAACCTCATCATCAACGCCTGCGAGGCCATGGAGGGAGGAGGGGCCCTCACCATCACGTCCCGGCACGACAGGGAGCGGAACACGGAGACGGTCGTCTTCGCCGACACCGGCCCCGGCATCTCCGACGAGGAGTTGCCCCGGGTGTTCGACCCGTTCTACACCACCAAGGAGAAAGGGACGGGCCTGGGGCTCTCCGTCGTCTACGGGATCGTCACGCGGCACAACGGAAGGATCGAGGTCAAGAGCAAACCGGGGAGCGGGACGCAGATGGTCATCATCCTCCCGACGAGCTGACAAGGAAACGGGGAAATCGACGAAGCGATATACATACGGCCGGTGGGGGTGGTCTCCGACATCATGCTCCGGAGGCTGCAGGCCCATTTGCGGGATTACCTCTCGGTCCCGGTGAGATTCATGAAGACGATGCTCGTGCCGGAAGGGAGCTATGAGCGAAGCAGGAACCAGTACAACTCCACCCGGATCCTGAGGGAGATCCTCCAGGAAACCCCTCCCGACGCGATCAAGGTCTTGGGGATCATCGACAGGGACCTGTGCATCCCGATTTTGACCTTCGTCTTCGGCGAGGCCCAACTGGGGGGGGTGGCGTCGATCGTCGCGATGGCGAGGCTCAGGCAGGAGTTCTACGGGCTCGCCTCCGACGACGGGATCCTGGTCGAGCGCCTGTGCAAGGAGGCCCTCCACGAACTGGGCCACAATTTCGGGCTCATCCACTGCAACGACCGGGAGTGCATCATGTATCTCTCCAACACCGTGCGGGACGTCGACCGGAAAGGAATCACCTATTGCGGAAGCTGCGACTCCGCCCTGTATGGGAAAACCGAAACCTGGAGGGTGCAACCATGGAATCGAAGGTAAACATCCTGATCGTCGACGACGAGGAGATCGTCCGGGAATCGCTGGCCCGCTGGCTCGAGGAGGACGGATACGAGGTGGCCGCCGCCGAGAACGGACCCCGGGCGCTGGAGCGTCTTCCCGAAAAGGACTGGAACCTGGCCATGGTCGACCTGAAAATGCCCGGCATGGACGGGATCCAGCTGATGGACGAGATCCGGAAAATCAAACCCGAAACGATCGTGATCATCATGACCGCCTACGCGACGGTGGACACGGCCGTGCAGGCGATGAAGAAGGGGGCCCACGACTACATCGTCAAGCCGTTCAACCCGGAAGACCTCTCGCTGACGATCCGGAAGATCATCGAGCACCAGAAACTGGTGAAGGAGAACCTCTATCTCCGGAAGGAGCTGAAGAAACAGTACCGGCTCCACGATCTGGTGAGCAAGAACCACAAGATGATCGAGATCTTCGAGCTCGTCAAAACCGTGGCGAAGAGCAACTCGATCGTGCTCGTCCAGGGGGAGAGCGGAACGGGGAAGGAGCTCCTGTCCCGGGCCATCCACATGGAAAGCCCTCGCCGGGACGAGCCCTTCGTGTCGGTTTCGTGCGCCTCCCTTACGGAGAGCCTGCTGGAGAGCGAACTGTTCGGGTACGAAAAGGGGGCTTTCACGGGGGCGGACCAGGCCCGGAGCGGAAAAATCGAGCTCGCCAAGGACGGCACCCTCTTTCTCGACGAAATCGGCGACATCAGCCTCAAGCTGCAGATGGACCTGCTCGGGGTCATCGAGCTGAGGGAGTTCCGGCGCGTCGGGGGGACCCAGCTGATCCCGATCACCTCCCGGATCATCGCCGCCACGAACCGGGATCTCGCGAAGGCGATCCAGGAAGGGAAGTTCCGGGAGGATCTCTATTACCGGCTGAACGTCATTTCGGTCCACATTCCCCCCCTCCGGGAAAGGAAGGAGGATATTCCCCTGCTCGTGGAGCATTTCATCGAGCGGTTCAACATCGAGATGGGGAAGAATGTCGATGGACTGGCCGAGACCGCCATGCGAACGCTCATGGACTACCACTGGCCGGGGAACGCGCGCGAATTGCGGAACGTGATCGAGAGGTCGATGGTGGTCACGAAGGGGAGGATGATCCTCGATACCGACCTGAGCCTCCCGCAGGCGCCCGGGGTGCAAAACAGCCGCGGCAAGTCCCTCTCCGAAATGGAAAAGGAGCATATTCGCCAGGTCCTCCACGACAACAAGTGGAACATCATCCGGTCCGCCCAGGTTCTCGGGATCGACCGCGTGACGCTCTACAACAAGATCCGGAAATATGAATTGAAGAAGGAACCCGTGTTGAATACGTAAACTTGCCGGCGAATTCTTCAACACCGCAACCACCGGGAAAAACTAGCGATAATTTTTCAACAGGGAGACTGTAGAGATTTTCAACACTCCCCTTCCCCAGGCCGTCCCTTCCCTCCTTCCCCGCCAACTGGAAATCGCTATTTTTCCGGGGAAATAAGAGCCTTTTCTCTCCTTCCATCCGTTCGGGCACGCTCATTGCAATATAAAGGGGCGAGACAAGAGAGGAGGTGGAGAAAATGGTATACATCGTCCTCGCCATCGTTTACCTCGCCATGGGGGCGTGGATGGGTTTCCGGACCGCATGATGGATACCGCCTGCGGAAAAAGGGGTGCGCCGATGTCCGATGAAAAGTGCCCGTTTCTCGAAATGACGACGGTGACTTATTGCAAGGCCTTTCCCGTCAAGAAGATGATCCCGCTCGACCGGTCCATCTCGGCGAAAGGCATGTGCCACACCGGGAACCACCGACTCTGCTCCGCCTTCCGGGAGCTCGAAGGTCCCGGAACCATGACGGAAAGCGTGCGGGGTTTCCTGCTCCGCCACGACTACTACTTCCATCCCCGCCACGTGTGGGTCGCCCCCGGGAAGGAAAACGAGACCGAGGCAAGAGTGGGGGCGGACGATTTTGCGAGGCGGCTCGTCGGGAAGATCGACCGAATCTCCCTCCCGCCGGAAGGTTCCCCCGTGCGGGAGAACAGCGTCTGCTTCCTCCTCCACTCCGGCGACAGGACGGCCCGGATGGTGGCGCCGGGCGACGGAATCGTCAGGGCGATCAACAAGAAAGTGGTCGACGACCCGGCAACCATCAACCGCGACCCCTATGAAGAGGGATGGTTGTTCTCGTTGCACGTCGCCGGCGAATGGATCCCCCGCCTGTACCACGGGAGCGTGGCGCAACAGTGGCTCGGCTGGGAGGCGGAAAGGCTCCAAAGGACGTTCAGCAGCGACCTGGGAATCACCGCGACGGACGGGGGGGAAGCCCTTTCGGACATCAGCAGCCGGTTGAACGAGGCGCAATGGAGCAGGATCGTCGCCCTGTTCCTGGGATAAGGAGGTAATGGAAATGGTGCTCATTCTCGTACTCGCAACGATCGCCGCATTCCTCCTCATCGAACTCGCGTATCGGATGTGGAGCAGAAGGGTGAAAGAGAAGGCGGGCGGAGCCGTACCGGCGGTGAGGGCCGCCCTCGTGCCGGTTGCGCTCCCCGAGTTCCGTCTTCCCGGGGGGCTTTTCTACCATAGCGGGCACACCTGGGCCCACCTTTCGCCGTCGGGAGAGGCGCAGATCGGCCTCGACGATTTCGCGCAGGGAATCATGGGGAGAATCGACCGGATCGAGCTCCCCCGGCCCGGCACGCTGCTCCGGCAGGGCGAAAAGGCCTTCACCGTGGTCCAGGGGAGCAAGAAGATCGACTTCGTCTCCCCCGTCGACGGGATCGTCAGCGCCGCGCACGACGGCGTGAACGCGGACACCGGGAGGATCAGCAAAGACCCGTATCATTCGTCCTGGCTTCTCGCCGCGATGCCGACCAATCTCACGCACAACATCAAAAAGCTCAAGATCGCGGGGGACGCCGCGGCCTGGCTCGAAAGGGAACTGATGGTCTTCCTCGAGTTCATCACGCTCCACCGGGCGACCCCGGCGGAAGTGGGAATCACGATGCAGGACGGAGGCCACTGCATCGAGGGAGTCATGGAAAAGATCGACGGGGAGCTCCTGCAGCTCCTGGTCCGGAAGTTCTTCCGGTAGGGGCACCGGTCCGAACGGGGCCCCATAACGACTGGAGGGATACCGATGAGCGTCAACCGACGGGATTTCCTGAAACTTGCCGGCGTGACGGGCTGCAGCCTGCTTGCGGGCGCTCCCCGACGTTCGGAGGCGGCCATGGCCAGCACCGAGTTCTACGGGTTGCTGGTCGACACGACGAAATGCATCGGCTGCCGCAGCTGTGAGGAGGCGTGCAACGATAAGAACGGGTTGCCCAAGCCGGAGGTCTCCTTCTCGAGCGACAGCGTCTTCGAGAAGAAGAGGGACACCTCCCCAGGCGCGTTCACGGTCCTCAACCGGTACCCGAACGCGAAGAACCCGGACAGCCCGGTCTTCGTGCGGAGGCAGTGCCTGCACTGCTGCCAGCCCGCCTGCGCCTCGGCATGCCTGACCAAAGCGATGGAGAAAACCGTGGAAGGGCCGGTCATCTACCACAAGGACCGGTGCATGGGGTGCCGGTACTGCATGATCGCGTGCCCCCACGACATCCCGAAGTTCGAGTACGAAAGCGCCTTCCCGTACATCCGGAAGTGCATCTTCTGCTACGACCGGCTGAAAGCCGGCGAGCGTCCCGCCTGCGTGGATGCCTGCCCCGAGAACGCCTCCCTCTTCGGGACGAGGAGGGAGCTGCTCGAGATCGCCAGGACCCGGATCTGCGAGAACCCCGACAAGTACGTCCACCACGTCTACGGGGAGCACGAGGTCGGTGGCAGCGGGACCATGTACCTCTCCGCCGTCCCGTTCGAGAAGCTCGGGTTCCGGACCGACCTGGGGACGACGCCCTACCCGGAGCACACGTCGGGGTTCCTGTACGGCGTCCCCCTTGTCTTCGTTTTGTGGCCGTCCTTCCTCATCGGCCTGAACTATCTCGCCGAAAACGGGAACAAGGGGAAAAACCATGAAGAGGAAGAATAACGACACCGGGAGGGCGCGGAATGCCCTCCATGCCGTCCGCGAGTTCGCGCGGTTCCTCGCTTCCGAGATGAAGCCGAAGGGGAAGATCGGGACGCCCTTCAACGTCATCACCGGCACGATCATCGTGGTCGGGATCGCCCTGATCGCGATCCGGTTCTACTTGGGTCTCGGGGCCGTCACGAACCTCTCCCAGGACTACCCGTGGGGGATCTTGAAAGGGTTCAACTTGTTCGTCGGCGTGGCCTTCGCGGGGGGCGCCTACGTGCTGACCTTCGTCGTCTACATCATGAAATTAAAGAAGTACGAGCCGATCGTCCGGGTGACGGTCCTGAACGGATTCCTCGCATACGTGTTCTACGCCGGGGCGCTGCTCCTCGAGCTGGGACGCCCCTGGAACGTCGTGAACCCGATCATCGGCAACTCGTTCGGCTTTAGCTCGGTCCTCTTCCTGATTGCGTGGCACTTTCTTCTGTACATAATCTGCGAGTTCATCGAGTTCTCCCCGGCCGTCGCCGAGTGGCTGAACTGGGAGAAGGCCCGCAGGGTCGTGGAGAAGATGACGATGGTAACGGTCATCTTCGGCATCACCCTCTCCACGCTCCACCAGTCCGGGCTGGGGGCGCTCTTTCTTCTGGCGCCCGCCAAGATCCACCCGCTGTGGTATTCGCACTACATCCCGGTCCTCTTCTTCGTGTCGAGCATTTTCGCCGGGCTGTCGATGGTGATCATCGAGAGCACCTTCACCCATAAGGTCTTCCATGACAAGATCGGCAATACCCTGCGCGCCTCCCACGACGACATCCTCCTGGGTCTCGCCAAGGGTTGCATCGGCGCGCTTTTCGCCTACCTGTTCCTGAAGGTCATCGAATTGGTCCACGGCGGGCACTGGGACCTGCTCGCCACGCCGATGGGCTACTGGTACCTGGTGGAGGTCGTAGGCTTCGTGGTGCTCCCGATCTTCCTGTTCGGGGCCGCGATCCGGAGGCGCAGCGTGAGACTCGTCCAGTTCACGTCGTTCTTCACGGCGCTCGGGGTGATCCTCAACCGGCTGAACGTATCCCTCATCGCGTTCCAATGGTACTCGTCCGTGCGCTATTACCCCTCCTGGATCGAGATCTGGATGTCGATCGCCGTCATCAGCATGCAACTGTGGGTGTTCCGTTGGGTGGTCAACCGGATGCCGGTCTTCACGGAACCCCCGCAAGCGCCGAAGGAGGAGATCATCCCCATCGGGGAGGTGGTGGTATGGAAGGCTACAGCTTCGTAGACATCTATGCTACGAAAGGGATCGAGTACCTGATCGTCATCGGGTTCCTGGCCACGTTCGTGTTATTCTCCTGGTACGTTGCGCTCCGGGGAGAGGAACCCAGGGAGGCAAGGCACACCGCGGAGTTCTTCGAGTGGTTCCGGGTCCCCAGGGAGTTTCTCTTCCACCAGGGGCACGGATGGGTGAAAGCCGGGAACGAGGGTGTCGTGACCGTGGGCCTGGACGACTTCGCCCAGAAGCTCGTCGGGAAGGTCGATTTCATCGATCTGCCCTCCGTCGGGTCCAGGCTGGCCCAGGGGGAGAAGGGGTGGGTCCTCCGGGCGGGCGCCCAGGCCATCCCCATGCTCTCCCCGCTCGACGGCGAGGTCGTGGCGGTGAACGAGGAAGCCGCGCGCTCCCCGGAAATCGTCAACGAGGACCCGTACGAAAAGGGCTGGCTGCTCAAGGTCCGCCCGGCGAGGCTCGCGGCGAACCGGACGAACCTGCTCACGGGACGCCTCGCGCAGAGGTGGACGGAAGAGGCCCTGCACGGACTTCGTCACGCGATGGGAGGGAACCTGGGACCGCTCTACCAGGACGGCGGAACCACGCTGCCCGTATACCTGAACGGAGGGGCCGCCACCACCGTGAGCGCCCGGGCGATGTACGGGGAAGGCTGGGAAACGAAGGTGAGGGAACAGTTCCTCACGGAAGGGATGTCCTGATCAGGCCATCGACCGGGATGGAATCCGGTCGCATGAGCGAGAAACCGGGGGGAATCCGGCAACCCAGGGGCCAACCTTTATCCAGCGGATCCGCAAGCGTTCCCCCTCACCATCCCTTCTCCTGATCCCACATTCGGAGAGCCGGATCATGGAACCGGAATGTTCGCTTCCCGCTTATTGCGGCGAAAAGGGACCGGAGGCCATCGTGAACCGGGTGATCCCGGTCAAGGAGATAAAACCGGTATTGCCCGGCAGGCCATCCGCGGATGATTCCTATTTCTTCCAATTTCTTGATCTCCCTGACGACGCTTTTT
>Ga0256868_10001745_pt1 | contig 11594 bp, 12 predicted proteins | sample RVTome_13_FD_187341 | JGI IMG/M metagenome (GOLD analysis project Ga0256868, IMG submission 187341) | Soil microbial communities from uranium-contaminated site in the Upper Colorado River Basin, Wyoming, United States - RVT92D227 HiSeq ... | reverse complement strand
AAATCGGTTCGAGGGTTAAAAGCAATCGTCAAGATTGACTCCCGAGAAAAAGAAGGGTATAAAATCATCCAATGGGTGGACGCATTCGTTTCCTGAAAAAAAACAGTATAAAAAAAGAAAGAATTCCCGAAGGGTTCCGATGGCCATTTTTGACTCCAGTTTAGGGATCGAATTTAAAGGCAACCATCTTATCCTCACGCTCCTGCGGAAATCTTTCAGGAAGATCCGGTTGGTCGACTACCGGATCTATCCTGTAGCCTCCGAGGGCCAGAAAGAGTTGCAACAGTCGCAATGGATCAGTCTGATCACCACTTTCATGGCCCAACAATCGATCGACAAAGAAAAGGTATCCATTGCGATCCCCCGCGAAAAAGTAATGGTCCGTTTTCTCCGCCTTCCTCCGGCCACCCAAGAAAATTTGCGCCAGGTCCTGGAATACGAAGCGCCTAAGTATATTCCCTTTGACCAAGAGGAAATTTGTTTCGATTATCAAATTCTCCGGAACGAGAAAGACTACTTGGATGTGATCGTGGTTTTTGCCAAAAAAGAAGAAATCAATTTTTATTTATCCCTGTTGAAAAAAATTGGTATTCAACCCTTATCTATACAAATTGCTTCCCAGGCTGCCCTTAATCTCTTCTTTTACAACCGAGGAGACAAAGAGAATGAATATTCTGTATTGCTTGACCTGAGTGAGCCTTTCTGCGAGATAAACCTCATTCACAGCGGGAAATGGCAAGAGAGTTTTTACTTGCCCCTGCCACCGGATAAAAAAGGAGAAAAAATCCTAAGCATCATCCGACAGGCGGGATGGAAAGGAGATTGGGTCTCCCAGTCAACTTTTTTTATCTATGGCATGGATGGGGGGGAAAAAGGGCTCTCCATTTGGGGAAAGGCGCTTCCAGGAGAAAGGGTCTCTTTCCCCCCCAGGGACCGCATCGAAGTCGAGGAAGGAGAATCCAAAATGGAATCTATCTACGCTTCCGTAGGCCTTCCTCTGAAGGGTTTAATACCCACCCGGATGGATCTGAACCTTCTACCGCTGGAGTTGAGAAAGAAAGTAAGGCAGATCGGGAAACCCCTTTTCGTAATTTTTCTTGTCTTGGCCGTGATCTTGAGTTTTACCTGGGGATGGGGGGTCTACCGTCGCTACCAGAATGAATTAAATATTCTTCGGGCGGAAGTGAAAAAAAGAAAACCTGAAGTAGAGGCTATTGAAAATTTGCGCAAGCAAAGAGAAGAATTAGCCAAAGAACTATTGGAGATGGAAAAGATCAGAGCCGGTGAGGTCAGTAAAGTGGAAATATTCAAAGAATTAGCTCAGATCTTACCCTCTACGGTGTGGATATGGAATTTTAAGCTAACGGGAAAAGAAATTGAGATTAGTGGTTTTGCCGATTCAGCCTCGGATTTAATCCCCCTTCTCGACCGATCTCCTCTTTTTGAAAAAGTGGAATTTTTAGCGCCGGTAACCAAAGAAAGGGAAAGGAGAACGGACGGAGATAAAGAGAAAGAGCGGTTCAAAATTAAAATGCGATTAGAGGGACGGAGGGCGGGATCTTGAAAAAGTGGACCTTCGGAGGCAAGGGGAAAACCTCTCAAAAAAAATTGTTTTGGTTGTTCATAGGAGTAGCGGTGGCCATTTTGATTTACACTGTGGGTTTCGTTCCCCTTATAGAAGCCAAAAAGAAAGCCGATGAGGAGATCGCCCTGAAACGAAGGATCCGTGGGCAATATGCCGGGATTCTTCAGAACCGCAAGGCAGCAGAGGAGGGCCTGGAAAAGGCCCGGAAACAGGCCGAAGAAATTCAAAAGCGACTCCTGCCGGGGGAGACCCCCCAGTTGGGGGCAGCCAACTTGCAAGATGTTGTGAAACGACTTGCGGAAAAGAACTTTCTTAGCCTGCGCAGCTTCCGAATCCTTGAACCAAAGGAAATAGGCGTATACCGTAAAATATCTCTACAAATTGACTTCAACCCTATAAACAGCATGATGAACTTGAGCCAATTCATTTATGACCTGGAACATCAGGAAAAAGAGTTCATGATCTCAGAAATGGACATTCTGGTCTTCAACCCGAGAATGCCGAATACCGTTCAGGGAAGCCTGGTGATTGCGGGATTGATGAAAGGAAACAAGATCAAAGAAAAAGGAAAGGAAAAATAGGGGAGAATCATGACCTCAAGGTACGGTATCGTTAATATTTTGCTTTTTTTCATCATCTTCCTCCTTATTTTCAAAAATGGTGAAATATGGACAACACCCCAGTTGGCAGATAAAAAAGAGGGGGTAAAAAAAAGCGAGGCCCCAACGGAGTTCCTACCTGCTTTGGCGGTTACCCAGGGGTCATCTCTTCGCGAGTCCTTGGTGGTGATTGCGGAGAAAAATATTTTTCACCCCGACCGCAAGGAATTTTCTCTCCTGACCGGGGAACCAACCAAACCGGCGACCCGACCGCCCATTCAACTATATGGAGTGATGATCACCAACGATGTCCAAAGTGCCTCTATCGCCAATCCAACCAAGCCACTCCCCAAGGGAGAAAGGGAAATCAAAACTATCAAAATCGGCGACCGGGTCGGAGATTATCAGTTGACCCGAATATTGTCGGACCGGGTAATTCTGGAAGCCCCTGGAGATACCTATGAAGTCTTACTTTACGATCCAAAATCGCCCAAAAAAAGAGCCGAGGTGAAGCCCCCATCCAGACCAGCCGGAATAATGAGCCCTCTTCCCGTTCCAACGCCAGCACCTCTACCAACACCTTCAGCGGTTGCGCCGCGGCCAATTCCTATCCCTAGTTTACCAAGACCCATGGAGCCCTCTACAGAACCGAAGGTGGAAGCAACGACGCCCAGCCCGGTGAGTCCGACACCGCTCCCCGATCCGAGCATCTTACGGGGAAGAAGATCCATAAGGCCCGGCCTTCCCTCGGGGGATGGGAGAAACTAACATGGTTGAGAAAGGAGTCTCTTGAGAATGAAACCGTTAAAAGGTTTAGGGACAATCTTTTTTATTCTGTCCTTTACGGCTGGAACTCTTAGTTGTTCAACCACCAAGGGACAATTGAAGAGCGAGCCGGGTAAAGAAACTTTATCAAAACCATTGACGGAAGTTACCCCCCCGGTTACCGCTGTATCCCCTGCCAAAGAAAAAGTCCTTGCCAGTGAAAAAGAGGTGATTTCCAAAACAGGGGAACCGCCGGAACCCCGAATCCCGGCTTCTCGGCCCGAGAGGCCTCTTCCGGCTCCTCCCCCCCTACCTCCACTATCTGCCCCCGCCATAAAAAGACCGCCAGAGCCGGTTTCAGGTTCAAAGTTCGTTTTAAATTTTGATAATGCCGACCTGTATGAAGTTATCCGCGTTATGGCGGATATGATGAAAATAAATTACATCATAGACCCGAAAGTGAGGGGAATTGTCAATATCCATACTTCGGGGCAAATCAACACCGAAGAAATTTCCCCCCTTTTCCAGTCCATTCTAAAATTAAATGGAGCTACGGCGGTCAAGAAAGGGATCATTTACGAAATCGTCCCCTTCGGGGAAGCCAAAAAGTTATATACCCCACCAACAACTTTTAGGGAGTCGGGGAAAATTCAGCCGGAAGAAAAATATACCATCCAAATCATTACCCTGAAATATATCCCGGTGAACGAAGTTTCCAAAATGATCAAGCCTTTCCTCTCCGACGGAGCGGATATCATAGAACATCCTCTCCATAATATCTTGATCATCGGTGATGTCGCTTCCAACGTAAAAAAATCCTTGGACATCATCGAACTCTTTGATCTGGACATTTTTGCCGATATGCGGCTAAAAATTTACCCCATCCTCAACGCCGATGTGAACGAGATCGCCAAGGAAATGGAGCGAATCTTTTCTTCATTCGAGGTAAATTTGAAGTCGGGCCGAGGAGTGGGCATTACTTTTACTCCCATCCAGCGAATTAATTCTCTTCTAGTGGTAAGCTCCATCCCCGGGATTTTTATAAACGTAGAAAAATGGCTCAAGGAGCTTGACAAAGTTCCTGCCGAAGGGACGAAATTAAGCGTTTTCGTTTATTACGTCCAGAACGGGAAGGCCAAGGATTTAGCCGATGTTCTAAAACAGGTTTACCTGCCCCCCAAAGACCTGAAAAAAGAAGTGAAAGAAAAAGTTGTGACTCCCACCCCTCCAAGCTCCCGAGGGGTTAGGCCTACCCCCACTTCACCCACCACTCCCCCGTCCACACCCATCAAGGAAGAGGCTGCGCCTTTGCCGGAGGGAGCCGCGCCCGAAGGAGAGATTAACATCGTGGTGGACGAAACCACCAACGCCTTGATCATCCGGGCTTTACATCGGGATTATAAGACAGTTATGGAGACCATCAAGAAACTCGATCTTTATCCCAAACAGGTGTTGATTGAAGTTTTATTGGCGGAGGTGACTCTCGACGAGGCGACCAAATACGGCTTGGAGTTTTCAACCTTCAGCGACTCGTTCGTAAGAGGGGGCAGGTCCTATGCTTACACCTTCGGAATGGGAGGTATAGCCACTCCCGAAACATTCGTCTCCGGCCTCCGCTATTCAATCACCTCAGCCGATAGACTCGCCGCCGCCATTCATGCTTCGGCTACGGATAACCGCCTCAAGGTGATCACTTCTCCCCATATTCTGGCCTCCAACAATAAAGAGGCTAAGATTCAGATCGGGTCTTCCGAACCTATCCTGACCAATACCTACACAACCCCGGGAGCAACGATCGCGGCCACCACGTCCGGGGTTTCAACCGGAATTGTCGAAGGGACGATCGAATATAAAGATATCGGTGTGATCCTAAGTGTCACCCCGCGAATCAGTGACGGGAAACTGGTTACTATGGATATATCGATCGAGCAAAGCACGGTATCCCAAAAAGATCTGGGGAATTTGAAGAATGTTCCTTATTTCCCTAAGAAGACAGCTAAGACCACCCTTTCGATCATGGAGGGTCAAACGATCGTCATCGGGGGATTGATCGATGAAACCAAGGGTGCGAGCTCATCGGGGGTTCCGTTTCTGAGTAAAATTCCCATCCTGGGGGCGCTATTCGGGTACAAAACCAAAACGGTCGGTACGAAAGAGACGATCTTGTTGATGACCCCTCACGTGATTACTGACCTGCAGGAATCGAACCAGGTAACCCAAGAATTTCGGGAAAAGGTGCAGACCCTAAAGAAGGAATTAGAAATGAAAGAGAAGAGGGAGAGGAAAAAATAAAATTAAAGCGGGCAAGTTTACAAGTTGGCATAGGCCATATTTTATTGAAGTCTCCCTTAAGAAACCCGGCCTTTAGATCTTCATAGAGGCCAAGGAGAAGGGTTTTTCGTCGATTCCTTTTGATCCCCCCTTTGGCGGGCCTCACTCCATTGGAAAACCACTAAATTCATTCGTTTCTCTCCGCTGGGCAACGAGCCCCCCCAAGAATGGAAAATATACCCTTGATCAATCAATTTTTTTGGGGTAATGATGATTCTCAATGGAAAATCATTTTCACCGCATTAAAATAAAAACCCAGAGTCTGGATTTTTATTATGGTTCAATCCAGGCTTTAAAATACATTAATCTCGAAATAAAAGAACGGCAGATCACGGCTCTTATCGGACCTTCAGGTTGCGGGAAATCCACCTTCCTCCGGACCCTCAACCGCATGAATGAACTCCTTCCTCGCACCCGGGTATCCGGGACCGTCTTATTGGATGGGATGGACATCTATGCTCCCGAAGTCAACCCCGTGAACCTGAGGCAGAGGGTAGGGATGGTGTTTCAGCGGCCGAATCCTTTTCCCAAGTCCATCTTCGAAAACGTGGCCTTCGGCCCCAAGGTTTTGGGGACTCATCGCCAATCCCATCTCGGAGAGACTGTAGAGAAGAGCCTCAAGGGAGCCGCTCTCTGGGAGGAAGTGGCCGATCGTCTTCAGGATGATGCGACAAGCCTTTCCCTCGGCCAACAACAGCGCCTGTGTATTGCCCGGGTACTGGCCATGCAACCGGAAGTGATCCTTATGGACGAGCCTTGCTCCGCCCTGGACCCCCAGGCGACTCTGCGGATTGAAGAATTGATGCAGGAACTGAAAAAGAATTATACCATTGTCATCGTCACCCATAATATGCAACAGGCGGCTCGGGCATCCGACTGGGTGGGCTTTTTCCTTCTCGGAGAACTCCTGGAATACGGGGCTACCAAGGATATTTTCACCAATCCCAAAGACCAGCGAACGGAAAGCTATATCACCGGAAGGTACGGATGAGGATATGAAAAGGGGAAAACGCTCACGGTGGATTTATGGGGTTGGCATTTTGCTCCTTGCGGTACTCCTTCCCGGTTGCCAGAGGCAACATGGGGGGTTATCCGTCGTGGGATCTACTTCCGTAGAGCCTTTTGCCGAAGCATTGGCCGAGGAGTACATGAATCAGCATTCCCGCGAAAAAATCTTCGTCCAAGGCGGGGGTTCCAGCGCGGGCATCCAGGCTGTCAGGACTGGCGCCGCAGAGGTCGGAATGTCCTCCCGGAATTTAATGGATAGTGAAAAAGATCTGATCGCCGTACCGATCATCTATGATGCCATTGCGGTGATCGTTCATCGCGATAATCCTTTGAACGATTTAACCCTTAATCAGATCCGAAAAATATTTTCGGCGGAAATAACCCGCTGGAGTGAATTAGGAGGGAAAAACCATCTCCTCACCCTGGTGACCCGGGAAGAGGGATCCGGCACCCGGGAGGCATTTCAAAAATTGATCATGGGGAAAAAAGAAATCAGCCTGGGTGCCCTCGTCCAGGATTCCAACGGAGCCATCCGGCAGGTCGTGGCCGATGACCGGAATGCCATCGGCTATATTTCTTTGGGACTGGTGAATGACCGGGTAAAGGCCCTCAAGATTGATGGAATCGAACCCAACATCGAAAATATCCAGCATCATCGTTATAAAATTGTCCGTCCTTTCCTGTTTGTCTTTAAGTCCAACCCGCAGGGTTTGGCCAAGGATTTCCTCGATTATATCCTGAGCCCGGCGGGACAGAAATTGCTTGTCCAGGAGGGGTTGATCAGCATGAATCCGATTCCCGAGCCGAAGAAAGAGGCCAGGCGGTAGAAAAATGTCCAAAGAAAAGATTCTGGAAAAGAGCTTCCTCCTCATCGCCCTTTCTTCCATCTCCATCCTGGCCCTGATTGCCTTCTTCATTTTTCAACAAGGGATTCCTCTTATTTGGAAGGTAGGATTGAATTCGTTTTTGCTGGGCGATCGCTGGTTTCCGAGCAAGGAGTCTTTCGGTATCTTCCCGATGATCGTAGGATCCTTCTGGGTGACCCTGGGATCCTTGATCGTTGGCGTACCCCTGGGGGTGGCTTGCGCTGTTTTTCTGTGTGAACTTATCCCTCCCACGATTGCGATGATTCTGCGTCCCATGATCCAGCTTTTAGGGGCCATCCCCTCCGTCATCTATGGTTTTTGGGGCCTCATCGTCCTGGTCCCCCTTATCCGGGATAGTTTCGGGGGGCCTGGGTTGAGCATTCTGGCCGGCTCGCTTGTCTTGGGGATCATGATCCTGCCCACGATTATCAGCATTTCGGAAGATTCTCTGCGAGCTTTGCCCCGGACCTATAAGGAAGGGGCTCTCTCCCTGGGAGCCACCCACTGGCAGACGATCTGGCGGGTCCTGCTGCCCGCAGCCCGATCGGGGATCGTAGCCAGTATTATCTTAGGGATGGGGCGGGCCATCGGTGAGACCATGGCCATGATTATGATTCTGGGAAATGCCACCCAATTGCCCAATTCCATCCTGAGCAGCGCCCGAACCCTGACCACCAACATCGGAATTGAAATGGGTTATGCCAGCGGGGATCACCGTCAGGCCCTTTTTGCTACGGGTGTGGTTCTCTTTTTCATTATCATGGGCTTGAATTCGGTAGCCTTGATTATTTCCAGGAAGGGAAGGGCTTGAGAATGAAGATCTCTCGCCACCACACCCAAGGGCTGGCCAAAGGAGTGATTTGGGTAGCCGCTTTTTCCACCCTGGCCGTGATGTTCTGGATCCTGTACCAGGTATTACGCGAAGGTCTCCCTTTATTGCATCCCGACTTTTTCATTCAAGCTCCCCGCCAGATGGGCAGAGCGGGAGGTATTTTTTCTACCATTATCGGAACCATAGCCCTGACCGTAGTAGCCATCGTCATCGCCACTCCCTTGGGAGTGGGGACCGCTATCTTTCTCCAAGAATACACCCGGGAGAGCGGGGTCAGCCGGGTCATCCGCTTCGGCACGGATTGTCTGGCCGGGGTCCCATCGATTATTTTCGGCCTTTTTGGCTTCGTTTTTTTCGTGATCTTTTTACGAATGGGTTGGTCCATCCTTTCGGGTGGGCTCACCTTGGCTACCATGATTCTCCCTACGATCATCTGTACCGCGGAAGAAGCCATCAAATCCGTTCCCTACACCTACCGCGAAGTGAGTTTTGCTCTGGGAGGGACCCGCTGGCAGACCATAAGGAAGATGGTTCTGCCCAATGCCTTTCCCGGTATTCTGACTGGAGTTCTCCTGGGAGTCGGGCGAAGCGTGGGAGAGACGGCTGCGGTGATCCTCACGGCCGGCTCCTCCTTTATAACTCCCGACTCTTTATTCTCCCCGATCCGGACCATGGCGGTTCATTTTTACATCCTGGCCCGGGAAGGGATTTCTATGGAGATGGCTTATGCCACCGGAGCTGCCCTGATCCTTTTAATCCTGGCTATCAATACCGGGGCCAACTGGATGATGTACCGTTATGCCCATAAGGCTTGAGGAATCTTCGTTCATGGAGAAGCAAGCTAAAATTGCCATTCAGAATTTTCACTTTTATTACGGGACTTTCATGGCCTTGAAAGATCTCAACCTTTCCATCCAGCCCAACCAGATCTTCGCCATTCTGGGTCCGGCCCGGAGTGGAAAGACGACCCTGCTCAAAAGCATGAACCGCCTCACCGATCTGATCTTCGGGACGAGCCACACGGGCCAGATATTCATCGACAGTCAAGAGATCTATGGTCCGGAGATTTCCCTGCCGGAATTGCGCCGGCGACTGGGGATGGTCTTCGATCTGCCGACCGCGCTTCCTCTTTCCATTTTCGAAAACGTAGCCTATGGGCCACGATTTAAAGGGCTCAGCGAGAAAAGCCGATTAGAAGAGATCGTAGAAAAATCGCTGCAAGCTGCGGTTCTTTGGGATGAGGTTAAAGACCGGCTGCAGAGCTCGGCCTTGAGGCTATCGGGAGGACAACAGCAGAGGTTGTGTATTGCCCGCATGCTAGCCCTGGAACCGGAGATCCTCATGCTCGACGAACCCTGTTCCGGACTGGATCCCATTTCGACCGCCAGCATTGAGGAGTCTCTCACCAAACTAAAAGAGAAATACACGATCCTTCTCGTACCCCACAATATCCAGCAGGCCTCCCGCGTGGCCGATCGAGTGGGTTTTTTCCTGGAAGGAAAAATGGTGGAAGAAGGGTCGGCCTTTGACCTTTTCACCAGACCGAAAAACAAAAAAACGGAAGATTATATTAGCGGAAAATTCGGGTAGCAGGGAAAGGAGATACCATGGAAACCCATTTTCAGCAAGAATTGAATAAATTGAAGGAAAATCTTCTCAAGATGGCCGGTTTAGCCGAACAGGCCATTAGTAATGCCGTGGAGGCGTTGGTGCAAAGAAATACATCCCTGGCTGAGAAGACCATCAAGGAAGATGAGAAGATTAATCAAATGGAGATCTTGATCGATGAATGGTGTTTAAAACTCCTGGCGTTACACCAGCCATTGGCTGCCGATCTGCGATTCATCACTTCGGCTATGAGGATTAACATCGAACTGGAGCGGATTGGCGATCTGGCCGTAAACATTGCCGAGCGGGTGATTTCCCTAAATCAGGAGCCGCAGCTGAAACCCTACATTGATATTCCCCGCATGGCCGAGATCACCCAAGCGATGGTCAAAGACGTGCTGGATGCCTTTGTCAACGGCGATACCAACCTGGCTCGGGGGGTATGCGAGCGGGATGACCAGGTTGATGCCTTAAATGATCAGGTGTTTCGCGAGTTGCTGACGTACATGATGGCCGATCCCAAAACCATCACTCGAGCTGTACACCTGATCATCGTCAGCCGATGTCTGGAAAGGATTGCCGACCACACTACCAATATCGCCGAAGGGGTAATTTTTATGGTGAAGGCTCTGGTCATCAAACACCACGCGGACGCCAAGGCAGAAGAGACAAAGAAATGAATCCGCGTATTGGTAAAGGGATCAAGAGGGGAGGGGTGGAATGAAAAAACAAATCATGACCATTTTACTCATTCTGGGGGTCATGGTCGCGGGGGCTGATAGAATCCCGGCCCAAGGCCGGGGGCCTGCCCAGAAGCGGATCATGATCGAGCGGGGAGAGAAGGTTAAAGGGCAACGGCTCAAGTTGGTCAAGAAAGTGGTTGAGAGCTATAAAGGGTGTCAGGTTTTATCAGAAGGGGATGAATTAACTGGGCTGGTCATCAACGGGAAAACCTTTGGCGACTTTACCATCGTCATCCGGGACGCCAAGCGAACGATTGTTGTCGTCACGGCCGATGGGATAGTCAGTTTCGATTACTGAACAGAATAAGAGGCGAGGGTTCAAGGGTTTAAAGAAACGCTTGAACCCTTGGCCCCTGGAATCCTTGAACCCTGTTTCCTTATTAAGCCTTTTCCCCCTCGCTTACTCTTTTTTTTTCTTGGCCTCTTCGTACCCCAGGGCCATGTTATACAAAGCCCGGTCGAAAAAGAGGATCACCCGGTTATTCAACTCCATGGCGCGCAGCAGTTCATAGGCACTATCGTAGAAACCGGAATGCAGGATGAATAACCACAGATGGCGGCGAAAGAGGATAAAGGAATAAATCAATTCCGGGAGAGGGAACCCTTCATGGTAACGTTCCTTTCCATATTTCTTGTAAAATTTTGCGGTTTCTTCTTTGGGAGTTGAAATACTGAGCCAGCGACTTAGGCTTTTATACATGTTGCGTGCCCTTTCGAAAAGTAAGTCTTCTTCGAAGGTATGGTAGAAGGGGGTGTTGACGTTTTTCTTTACATCCTTCAACCATTGGATCGCTAAATTATCCGCATTTTTTTCGATCAATTCCACCAATGACTGAGAAATCATCTTCTCCTCCTTGAGAGATAATCGCTAGGTTCAAAATCTGACCCCAGCGGCCACAGTACGGTAGAGCCGCAACCCATTTAGGCCCCCCTCACTTTTGTCCTCTCCCCCCGTATGGGGGGAGAGGGAAGGGTGAAGGGGGGTAGTAATTTGTATGATGTCCCATTCGTTTTGCGAAATTCAATAATTTTTTCAAACCCGATTTAAAGGGTTTTTGCACGATCCCTTTTTCCGTAATGATGGCCCGAATGTACCGGCTGGGAGTGACATCGAAAGCCGGGTTTAGAACCTTGGCTCCCTGCGGAGCGATGCGTCGGCCACAAAAATAGGTCATTTCCGCTTCCGGTCTTTGCTCAATAGGAATCCCTTCTCCCTTGCCGATCGCCAGGTCCACGGTAGAAAGGGGGGCCGCTACA
>Ga0256868_10001744_pt1 | contig 11595 bp, 13 predicted proteins | sample RVTome_13_FD_187341 | JGI IMG/M metagenome (GOLD analysis project Ga0256868, IMG submission 187341) | Soil microbial communities from uranium-contaminated site in the Upper Colorado River Basin, Wyoming, United States - RVT92D227 HiSeq ... | reverse complement strand
ACGAGTGCTGCTTCTTTCCGTATCACACCGAAAATGAAGAGAAAACCGGTGAACGCAGGAAGCCCCAACCAGACAACAGTAACCGGACTTAAAGCATCTGATACAAGAGAAAGCACGTTGGTAATCCGCATCGCTTCAACGACGATGCTTCCGATGATAATGAGAGGGAGAGCGGTTATCAGAAATGGTTTGAACCGATTCAATGCTTGTTTGACCACTACTTTTCCGGATGGTAGTCGATAGGGTGGCATTTCCATGATGATGCCGACGGATACGCCTGGAAGAAGTCGGTTCAGTATTTTTCCGATGATGAAAATCAGCATGAAATCAACGACGTAGAGAGCAATCGCCCATTGCACTCCGACATAAGCACCAACGAGGCCAAGAATGACAACCGTTCGTGCTGAACAAGGGACCAGTGTTGAGAGAAAGACGGTTATCAATCGATCTCGTTTTGTTTCCATGATACGACATCCAACACAGGCGGGAACGCTGCAGCCAAATCCGAGCAGCAGAGGTATGCATGCTTTGCCATGGAGACCGATGGTATGACATGGTCGATCCATGAGATACGCAATCTTCGGGAGGTATCCTGAATCTTCAAGGACACCAAGGATTAGGTAAAATGGTAAGATGAATCCAAGGGCGACAGAAAGCGTTGCATAAAAACCTACGATTCCGCCATTCCAAGCGAGATCTGGCCAGAGTCCGGTGATATGTGGATTAATGCTCTCAAAGAGGTTCCGTAATGTTTCAGAAAGCCATCCTCCAAAGAGCGACATGAACATGAGAATGGAGAGCATGATGGTGAACATGAGAGCATAGCCCCAGATACTATGCATGCTCAACGAATCTAACCGTTCGCTCATCGATGCTTTCGCAGGTTCTTTAGAAATCTGAATTTCTTTTACAATGCGTGCTGAAACCGCATATCGTTCTGATGCAATGACGTTTGAGCACGGCTCCTTATGAATCTTAGAGATTTCTGTAGCAAGAATGTTTGCGGCAACAACTACATCAGGGTGTTTCGCACCAACCTTGTTAACGATTTCAGAATCTTCTTCCAACAGTTTTATCGCGGTCCATCTCAAAGGGTATCCTATGTTGACTCCAGCAAGGACTCTTTCGAGTTTTTCTATCCTTTTTTCGATCTCAGGACCATAACGGATTACATTCTTATCTATTGGTAATTTTTTAGCTGCTTGTTTGATAGCTTCGTCAATGATTTCATGAACACCGATTCCTTTTGTTGCAATTGTAGGTACGACCGGGACATCCAGTAACTGTTGAAGTCTTTCTTTGCCTATGAATATACCTTTCTTCTTTGCAGCATCTACAAGATTTAAAGCGATGACCAACGGAGTTCCCATTTCGAGAAGTTGAAGCGTAAAAAATAGATTTCTTTCAAGTGCCGTCGCATCAACGACGTTCACAACAACATCCGGATGTTCAAGGGCAATATACTCCCTAGAGACGATCTCTTCTTGAGAATAGGTTGACAATGAATAGATGCCAGGAAGATCAATAACCTTTATATTTTTCCAATGATGAACTAATAACCCCTCTGCTATTTCTACTGTTTTTCCAGGCCAATTCCCAACAATTTGCCCAAGACCAGTGAGTTGGTTGAAAATAGAACTTTTCCCAACATTTGCATTCCCAGCAAGAGCTATAGTAAAATCCGGTTTTTGCATCTAGGTGCCTTCAGCTTGGATAAAAATCTTATCAGCAATACCTCTTCCAATAACAACGTTGCATCCTCTAACACAAATCTCAACAGGTCCTTTTAATGGAGCCTCACGTACAAGAGATACGCAAGTTCCATTAGTCAAACCCAGATCACAAAGTCGTTGAACGACATTTCTTCCGCCTCTAATAAACTCGACTTTACCTTTTTGACCTGGCTTTAATGTTGTGATTGATGTAAGTTTTTGTTTTCGTTTCTCTTTTATAGGATTATATTCAGATAGGCATTCATTGCAGTTCTTTACATCGATATTGCATGGTGGTATTGGTGATCCATGTGGGCATTCTGTTGGTATCCCTAGTGTTTTACATAATGCTTGTTCTGTTTCATCATTTATTACATGTTCCATTTTACAGGCTTGATCATGAACATGCTCCCTTGGCAGGTGTAAAACTTTCTCAAGAAAAACCTCTAAAAGTCTATGTTTTCGTTTAATCCGGGTAACTGTGTTTTCTCCTCTTTTTGTGAGAGATGCACCTTGATATGGTTCGTATTTTACAAGACCATCGCGATCCATGCGCTGCAAAACTTCAGTGACACTAGCTGGTGCATTTTTTAATCGTTCTGCGATCTCAGTTGTTTTTGCTTTACCTTGTATTCCAGTAATATCGTAGATTGCTTCCAGATACTCTTCGATCTGTTCCTGCGGCATAAAACCTCACTATATAGAATATAGTATTCCAAAGAATATAAATATTTCGGTCGACCTAAATTTACTTGAATTTACCAGCAAAAAATTGTGTTTTTCTTCTGTAACATAACCGTGATAATAAACAGCATGTCGGGGGCGGGAGTTGAACCCGCGGCCTCCTGATTTCTTAGCGCAAGGCTAAATACGAACCCTTTAGCTGAGCTTATGAGTCAGGCGCTCTAACCAGGCTGAGCCACCCCGACTTGGTAAGATGCAGAATATAACTTTGTTTATAAAAACTTTCCAAACAATCACTTATTCTAAAACTAGTTTACTTTTTCCCCTAAGATAAACAGTATGTAACGATAAATTTCTTATTTTATCTCTTAGCTTTTTATCATTTGTTAATACAACGCAATTTAATTTTTTAGCCAGTTCAAGAATTGCTTGATCTCCTTTTCCATCAGCGTTAACAATTTCATATTTTTCTATTAATTTTAAAGCGGGTTTAGCAATAAATTTTTTTCTTCCTTTTTCATGTTCTGATAAAAATTGTAGTTCATTAACTACAGATCTAGGAATGATAATTTTAAATTTACCAAACAAACGAGTAAGCTCTCCTTCTAAATCTATTGAGAACTCAAAAAGCATCAAAATTGCATTACTATCAAGAAGAACTATTGTATCTCTATGTTGCCGTAACCAATCAGATGCCATCTACCATCGATCCTTCTACTAATAGCTATTCTTTGTCCAACATTTGCACAGACAGGTAATTTTAATTCTACACTAATTTTATCACCATGGAATTTTGAAACAATTCCTACAGTTGTAGCAGTTCCAATTGTTAGCATTAACGGCTCATTTGTTTTAATGGGTTCCACATTTTTTTCGTCTATAGTACCTACTACTCTTTTTAACAAAGTTATAGATAGGTTAAAACGCTCTAGCGTTGGAGGTAATTGCCCAACTTTCCCTATAACTTTACCTGCAAAGGAATCTGATTTTGTTCTAGCCGGATCAAGCCCTGTACCTATTGCAATCAATCCACCTGGGGATGCTTGTTTAACTATTTTACCTCCTGTAATTAATGTTTCAATAGTTGTTGTTATTGCTTCAGTTGTTTTTTTTCCTTCAACTTCTATTTTTCTCCCAGGACAAATTTCAATCTCTTCGCCCTGTTTCAAAACCCCTTGGATAAGTGAACCACCAATCACACCACCTTTTAGATCCTTTGGTCCTATACCTGGTTTATTTATATCAAAACTTCTAGCAGCATACATAATCGGGGGTTTATTAGAATCTCTCTTTGGTGTTGGAATACGAGTCTGTAATGCTTTTATTAAAACATCTATATTAATATTTTGATGAGCACTAACAGGTATAATTGGTGCACCTTCAGCGCATGTTCCCTCTATGAATTTTAAAATTTGTTCATAATGTTTTATTGCATTTTTTTCTGTAACTAGATCAATTTTATTTTGAACAATCACAATATTGTTAATTCCAGCTATATCTAAAGCAGTAAGATGTTCTCTTGTCTGAGGCTGCGGACAAGGTTCATTTGCCGCAATCACTAATATAGCTCCATCCATAATTGCAGCGCTAGAAAGCATTATAGCCATCAAGGTTTCATGGCCTGGTGCATCTACAAATGAAACTACCCGCAATAATTCTGTTTTGCCACTACAAACAGGACATTTATCCTTAGTACAATAACATTGAGGTTCTTTGCAATTTGGACATTTATAAAAAGCAGCGTCAGCGTAACCAAGTTTTATTGAAATTCCTCTTTTTATTTCCTCAGAATGCTCATCAGTCCATTTTCCGGTTAATCTTTGAGTTAATGTTGTTTTTCCATGGTCAACATGACCTATCATGCCTATATTTACTTCAGGTTGATGGGGAACACTCATTATTGCTCTCCTTATTTATTCTCAGTTTTTTCTTCTTTTGGAGTTTCAGCTTTACCTTCTATTTTTATTAAACTATCAATAGGTTTAGAGCCTTCCTTAGCCACCTTCATATTGATTTGAACAATGTCTTGGCTTATTGTATTTCCTCTGACGGATTTTTTCTTTCTCATACCCTTTTCTAATGCTTTAAATCCCTTACCATCAGATAAAAGTATTCTTCGTCTACCCATTCCAGGTAGATCTTTTTTCATTGCAAATCCATCTTTATCAGTTCCACCAGTAATGTTTAATTTATATCCTGGGAGAGAAATGAAAATTCCATCGACTTCGTCACCAATTTTTTTTCCAATTAATGAATTAGCATGATGCCCACTAACTTGAACCTGATATGATTTTCCATTCTTAATATCGTTTACTACAACTCTGAATTCTACCATTTTTATTCTCCATTAAATTATTTTATTACTTAGCTTTTCTCGGTAACAGGATTACATATTAATATCTTTTTGTTAATCAATATAATTTAGGAATTTTAAAAAAATATTTAAAGAGGCTATGTATTGATTTTCATATATATTTTATTTATACGGGGGAGAGAATGTCTGATTTCGTATGGTATTGGACAAAAGGAAGTAGTAAAATTTACACAAAAAATATAGAGGTTGCAGAAAAAGCAATGAAAGAAGGAATATTGATTATGGGCACAAAATTAAACCATAGCAATATTGAATATTAAAATAGTTTAGAGGGGGATATATTTTTTAAACGGAAGTTTTTTAGATACCTTTTTGTATTATCTTTTAGAAAATGAGTGATTTTGATTATAATAAGTTATTAAAAAGGGTAATTGAAGCAAGTCCAAAAAAAGAAGTAGTTGAGGATAGATTTAAATTACCCAGAGCGGAAATATTTTATGAAGGTAATGCGACTGTTATAAAAAATTTTGATAAAATTTCTGATGCTGTTAATCGTTCTGGTGATTTAATCTTAAAATTTTTATTAGGTGGTTTAGGAACAGCTGGTGAATTAAACGGCCCTAGAATAGTTTTTCAAGGAAAAATTCCTGCAAAAGATATTCAGGAAAAATTAAAGGATTATATAGATACTTATGTAATGTGCTCTGAATGTAATAAACCTGACACGCATCTAGTTAAGCAGGGAAGAACAATGTTAATTAGATGTGATGCATGTGGTGCCTTTCGTTCTGTTAAATCACGAAAGAAAAAGATGGTTCAGCAACCATCTGAAACATTAAGAGAGGGAATGACCTATGATCTTGAAATAAAAGATATAGGTAAAAAAGGAGATGGGATTGCCTATTTTGATAAGTTTATTATTTATGTATCTGGAGCTGTTAAGGGATCAACAGTAAAAGTAAAAATAGAAAAAATTTCTGGAACTGTTGCATTTGGACAGATTGTAGAAAGATAAAAATTTTACATATTCATCTGCATGTGCAGTTGCTTAAAAATGGCGAAAATTATTTAAATAGAACGGCGTATTCATTTCTACGTCCGTCAGACATTAGACGTCGTTTGTCATTTGTTTGACTAATTAATGATGTTTAATTAGCATACAAAAATGACTCTCCAGGTCTGACGAATGTAGTTTGTGTGAGGAGAAAAATGGAAACGCAGCGATTAACAATAAGATTACCGCAACACCATATTCATGCAATAGATTTATTTGTAAGATCTGGTGAATTTGCGACTCGATCTGAAGTTATTCGTCATGCTGTAAATGATTTTATAAAAAATTATGCAAACTCTATTATTGAAAAAGCTGAAAAAATTAAGAAAGTACAAGAATTAGAACTTGCGCTTGAATCCATTGAACCTTACATAAAAAAGTGAGTGTAAATGTAATTGGAGGGGATGGGATGCAGCCCCTAATAGAAGGGCGCCTTAGGGATGAGGCGCCCTTCATACTACCAGTATAGGAGGAATGGTATGGAAAAAAATGTAAATAATATGGAATCTTTTATTGCAAATGCAATAGAACAAAAAAGAGATGAAGAAAATAGAATAAAAGCTGAAGATGATATGTTTGGTATCCCACAGATTACAATAGTTGGTTGTGGTGGTGCTGGAGGAAATACAATAACAAGATTAAACAAATTAGGTGTAAAAGGTGCAAAAACAATAGCTATAAACACAGATAAACAAGCACTCGATTTAGTTGAGGCTGATCATAAAATATTAATTGGAAAAAGATTAACAAGAGGCCTTGGTGCTGGTGGTTTTCCTGATGTAGCAGAACGCGCTGCACGTGAATCAAGTGATGAAATTGAAGAATTACTTAAGGATTCTGATCTAGTTTTTATTACCGCTGGTATGGGCGGTGGAACTGGTACAGGTTCATCTCCTGTTGTCGCTGAAATTGCTAAGAAAAATGAAGCAATTGTTACATGTATGGTTTCTACCCCGTTTAATGTTGAAAGGGCAAGACTAATAAAGGCAGATGAAGGACTTGACAAACTAAGAGTAAAAGCAGATAGCACTGTTGTTCTTGATAACAATAGACTTTTAGAGTTTGTTCCTAATCTACCAATAAATCAGGCATTCTCTGTTATGGATCAGATGATAGCAGAGACTGTAAAAGGGATTTCTGAAACAATCACTGTACCATCACTTATTAACTTGGATTATGCCGATTTAAAGGCAATTATGAATCAAGGTGGACTATCAGTAATGCTCTGGGGTGAAGCTGATGAAGATGCTGGAGTAGATACAATCGTTCATGAAGCACTTAACCATCCACTACTTAATGTAGATTACAAAGGAGCAAATGGTGCACTTGTGCATATTACTGGTGGACCAAACATGAGTCTTAAATACGTTCAGGATGTAGCAAAAGCACTAACAGAAGATCTTGATTGTTATTCAAACGTTATTCTTGGTGCAAGAGTACTACCTGAATTCGAAGGAAGATGCAGAGTAATGGCAATTATGACAGGCGTTCAATCACCGAATCTGCTTGGTCCAAAAAGTGCATCAGTCACAGGACGAAACCAAATAAAAACAGTTACATCATCAAGGTTTGGAATTGATGTAATTCGTTAAATCTTATTTTTTCTTTTTTTTATTATTTTATTATTGTTCCATTAAAAGTTTGCCCAATGATTGCTTTTTTTAATTCATCTAATTTTTTTCCATTCAAAACAAATGTTGGTATGTGTGCTCTATCTATTATTTCAAGTGCAGGACCATCGATAACAACGTTTTGACCTGCTGAATCCCATCTTGTACCGTATTTTTCTATTAATTGTTTTATTGATATTTCTTTTAACTGTATTGCATCTTTGAATTTATTCGGATCTTTATCATAAACACCATCGACATTTGTAGCAATTATATATTTTGAAGCACCAATCTTCTCAGATAGCTCTGCACCAACCATATCGGTACTATGACCTGGTGTTGTTCCTCCCATTACAACCACTTGTTTTTTTACATTCATGGCTTCATCTGTTGTTTGAGGAATGTATTTATTTGAGATATCCACTATATTTGCAATTATTTTAGCATTAAGCCTTGTTATTTCAATTCCTATTTGATCTAATGTCTCCTCATTTAAATTAAGATCTCTACCTAGTTTTATGTACGCTCTTGCTGTTTTTCCTCCACCGATTACAAGATAGATTTTATACTTCTTACTCAAATCTTTTAATAAAATTGCTAGGTTATTAAAATAAGAAATTGTAATATCATCAGATAGAATTACTGAGCCTCCAAGAGCAACTACTATTGATTCCATAAAAAGAGATAATACATATATTATTTATTAGAATTATTTTTTATGCAACTTCAGGACCGGATTGGCTTACGGTCTTTTGCGTTGTACCAAGTCTAACTTGAGGCAGAGGAATTGGTGGTGGAAGTCCCAAATCTTTTGCTATAGTTACAGCCTCAGGTACGCATGAATGCATAACAGCCGTGTGTATATGACTTGCAATCTGATCAGGCATCTTACGTGTATCATTCCAATCTTTTGAAATTTTTTTGACATCTTCATTTTCAAGTAACAAAGTACCTTCAATTTTTATTATACCAACTGGACCATAACTAGCGGTATATTGAAAATCAATGTTAGCATCATTATCTTTGATATATGTAAAATTGGTAACTGTACTATTATGATCTATCCGAACTTGTCTAGGGCGTTCATCAGGATTTATAAAACGCCTTGCTTCTATAGACTTTAACTGAATATTTTTTATTTTCATGATAGAAACTGAAATAAATAACATGTTTTTACATCTTTCGTTAATTAGAAAAATATATTTTCGCCTTTAATAATAATTTAAAACAATCGGTATCAATGTAATTGTACTATCAAATTATTATGTGAAATCATTAGATGTCAGAAATAATAAATGGAAGGGTTTTAATCCCTCATCATTTAGTTACATTCCAACATCTTAAGATTTCGCAATCTAATAAATTATCAGCCAATTTATAGTTATATCTTGAAAATAGCTAAAAAATAAGTAAATTTTAATTTAAAAAATAATATATCTTCTACAATGCGTTTTTTAGAAAAATACATAAACAAGCTAAAATATGGAGATTTTGGGATTTTATGAATAAAACTGTAATTATTTCAGCATTAGGCATATTTACATTATTACTTATCTTACCTATTTCCGCAAGTGCTCAGAATTTAGGTGCAATAAATCATGAAATTACATTAAATACACAAAGTAATGAAAATATAGAAATTAGAGAATCCATCCTTTTTCAATCAAATACTAATTTATCTATCTCAACATTAGATTTTTGGATTCAAAATACAGCAAACAATGTAATTATAAAAGTAAATGGAAATGTATTTTCTTACATTAATGATGAAACAAGATATTCAATAAATGTTTCATCTCTAGGAATAAACATTGGTGACCAAATTACAACTGAGATTACTTGCACAATTGATAAAAACACTCAAAACTTTGAAAAAAAATTATTCCAAAACACATCTTCAATATCCATAACATACGATAATAAAATGCTCTTTTCAGGTACAAATTATGCAATTGGTTCACAATTAACAATTCCTATTTATAAGACGGCGGAGACACCAAAAGAATCACCATATATCTATTACATGATAATATTAATTTTAGTAATAATAATTATTATTATATTTCTTTATGGTTTCAGAAGAAGAAAACCAACTAAGATTAAAGAAATTACAAGTGCAACAGAAGAAGTATTAGCTACAAGAAAGTCTCTTTTAATGTCACTACTTAAAGACCTTGAAAAACAATATAGAGCCAAAGATATTTCAGATGACACTTATCATAAGCTAAAAGAACAATATAAACAAGAAACAGTTGAGACAATGAAGATGCTTGATGATATGACGAAATCAAAAGTCAAGTAAACTTTGTTGTAAATTTTCTTTTTTATCTTTTTCTTTTGTTTTTACCTGAGTATCCAGTTTTTTAGATACAGTTTCCTGAAAACTAAGTATCTCTTTTAATTTATATTGGTAACCTTCACCAAGCAGATATTTTATTTCAGCCTCAGATAAATCCATTTTATTTTTCATTTTCACTGCAAAATATGTATTGCTCCTAAACATATATGTAAAATAAGGCAAAAAAAATTCTTTGCTTTTTTTACCTGAATTATGACATATTTTGCTAATTTTTTTAGCAATAATATCTCTAGTTTCTAGATTATATTTTATATCTTTTCTTTCCCTTAGCCAAGTAGGGAAATTATATTTATCGTTTGGATATTCATGGGTTTTTGAAGTTGCAACCCCACCATTCATTATATCTGATGAATATGACCATAAAGAGTAATTTTGTGTTTTAGCAGTTCTTCCTAAAAAAATATCGGCTTTTGATAATGCATCATATCCATTAACCAAATCGTTTATATCTCTATACTCCAAAGGTAGATTCTCATTTAACCATAATAAAATTATTTTTGGATCTGCATCTAAATGAGAAATACTATCACGAATAGCTTTTATATTTCTTGTTTTAAAAACTTCTCTCAATGCATCAAAAATTTCTTTTTCCCTATCTCGATATCCTAAGACATTAAGTGATTTTATATCAACTTGTGTCCTATCCAGACAAATTGATTGTAAATCGTTAATAGCTGAGCGAATATCACCTTTGCATCTATCTGAGATTATCTGCAATACCTTTTGATCAACGTTTATTCCTTCCCTTAAACAAATTCTTTTTAGAAAATTGAAAATCAGGTTCGGATAAGGATTATAAAATTTTATTAATTTGCACATTTCTTTTAATGATTCGCCACCACCTTTTATTAAGTTGTAGTAATCATTTACTATCAAAATTATTGGTTGATTTGTCGTTTTTATTGTATCAACAATTGCTTTTTTTCCACCTTTATCACTTAGATCGTTACCAACTTTATTGGATTCTTCTGCTCTTTCATAAAGATTATCTGCTTCATCTAGAATAATCAGTTTTCTTCCCCCTTTATGTGAAGAAATAAATGCTCCATTATCTGTAAATGTTTCATTGACCGAGCCAGAAGTTGCTACTTTCTTAATCCTCTCAGCATTTCTTGCATCTGATGTATTTAACTCAATAGTAGTCCATCTAAAGTCATATGCTAAAGCTAGTGCACTACTTGTTTTTCCAATACCAGGTTTACCTGATAAAATGAGTGCTTTTTCTTTAGGTTTACCATTTACCCAAGAGTTAGCCCATTTTTTGAGTTCTAATATTGCGCGCTCGTTTCCAATAACCTCATCAAGGTTTTTTGGCCTGTATTTCTCTGTCCAGTCCTCCATATGAAAAATCATAACAGACTACTATATTTTAATATTACCGTGAATTTACATAAGCTTTTTATCAAACTTTTCATTTCCCTTCTATATGCGGGGATGGCCCAGCCCGGCACGGCGATGGATTGCTAATCCATTGGTCTTAGACCTCGGGAGTTCGAATCTCCCTCCCCGCGTTAATCATTAGCACGTTTGTTTAATAGAAGAAAAAACAGACTGATTTTGATGCCCAGTTGTTCAAATCCCATTCCCCTGCACTAGTATTCACTGATTTTCATTTTTTAACCAAAACGACATCAACATGCAAAACAAACATAGATTGGATCTATTATTTTTATAATTTGTTTTCTAACCGCTCTATATCCTCTAAAATACCATTTACACGGTATTTCAAACCTTGCAAAAACGCTTTTAGCTCTTTATCATCCATTTGTATCCTCCAAAGACTATAATTTCAAAACAACTATTACTTTAAAAGACTATTTCTATCTAGAAAATAAGGGATAAAAGTAACAAACAGGGTTTTA
>Ga0256868_10001743_pt1 | contig 11608 bp, 10 predicted proteins | sample RVTome_13_FD_187341 | JGI IMG/M metagenome (GOLD analysis project Ga0256868, IMG submission 187341) | Soil microbial communities from uranium-contaminated site in the Upper Colorado River Basin, Wyoming, United States - RVT92D227 HiSeq ... | reverse complement strand
TAAAATTCCTCACTTTTGCAAATATTTTTCCCTAGGCACAAGTGGGGAATTTTTTCACAACCATTTACATCACCCCGGCAAACATAGATGTTGAAAACGGCATGAAGTCTTTTAAGGGCTTTTTATAAATTTGGTAGAATATGTTCATATTTTTAAAATAGAATGTTTAAGGAGATGAAGAATCAATATGAGTGAAAATATTACAATAGCAATTATTGCCGCACTTGGTGGCGGCACTGTGGCCGGTATTGTGGTTTCTTTTCTCTCGTTTTGGATTGATATTTGGAGAAACTCCATAAAGAATAAAAATAAAAAGAAATTTATTATTAAAGGAGCATTTTCAGAAATAATAGATGCTAAGAATTATTTAGGGCATTCTTTAGAATTAATTAAATATATAAAAGAAGAAGATATTGGTGAAGATAAAATAATTAATTTTTTAAAAGATATTCGAAAGCAAATTGATAGTATTGATTTTACAAAAATTCAACACCTTCATGAAAACATTTATCTAACTCTCGATGAATTTGCTTTTTCCAAATTAATATATCAAATAAAAGATATAAAAAGCAATTTACAAATGCACGCGAACTTAGCAATTGAGCGTAAAAGAAATGAAGCAGATTTTTTTCAACTGATTGAAGATTGTTATAATAGGATAACTGATCTTATTAAATCTGCTCGAAAATGTAATGTTCATCTTTACCAAAATTAGACTCAATATCAATGATTTCAAAATTTTAAAAATTACCAATTTTTTCTAATTTCCTACAAAAACTGTTGCATTCTTCGGTCCCACACCCCTAACCCCCTTTTTTAATATCAGCTGGCTTTTACAAAGCTTATCGCTTCTTTAAAAAAGCCCCGAGCGGCAGAACATTTTCTTTTATTAACGAAGATTTATTTCAGGACCTGCTTTTAACAGTCAAAGTTGTTTTTGTCTTGCGAGCATAAACCGCAGGCTATTTATCACTCTCATTTTTACAAAAACGACAAAACTCCACCTTAGACTCAAAGCAGAACATTTGAGTTTAACGCTGGTAGCGAACGTAAATATTTTTATTTTTAGAAAGGAGAAAAGACATGAAAGGCTATCAGCAACATTTTTCACTTCTAATAGTATATTATCATAATAAAAAAGAATAATGTGTTATAATAAAAACATATTCTTTAAAATAAGGAATATATATTTACATCTGTTTCCTCTAGTTCGATAAGAAGATATCCTCAAAAGATTATTCTATCCACCAGACAGAGACAGTACTGTAAAAAAGAAAGGTGGTGATAATAAATGGCAAAGAGATTATTTGTAGGAGGACTTTCTTTTAGCACAACAAGTTCCCAATTAGAAGATATATTTTCTAAGATAGGTAAAGTTATTTCCTGTGAGGTAATTAAAGATAGGGATACCGGTCAGAGCAAAGGATTCGGATTTATAGAAATGGAAAACGATAAAGAAGCAGGTGAAGCTATCGAAAAGTTAAATGACACTGAGCTGGAAGGAAAAAAGATTACTGTTAATGTTGCAAGACCAAGAGAAGAAAGACCAAGGTTTGACAATAGAGGAGGGGGTCCCAGAAGAGACGATCGAGGACCAAGAGGAGGAGGTCGTCGTTAACTTCTAATCCAATTTCTTATAGTAGATAAATAATAAGTGGTAAGATTTTATAAAACTGAAAAAAAGTTAGCCAGGTAACATTAACCAGTTAGAAGACTCCAGGCTATAAGAGTAGTATAATGTAGTGGGCTAAGTATTTTTAAATTTCATTGCCACTTCATCATTACTTCGTCAAAACAGGGAGGTAAGTTATGAACGACAAGAAGGAAGAGAAGAACAAAGAGTAATGTAAAGAATGACGAAAAAGAGGTTTGTATTGGTCCTGTAGAACAGGTAATAAACTCCTTGATGGAGACTGATGGCGATGAAATAAGTGATCTTACTCAAAAGGGACCAGATATCTTCGTAAAAGAGACAGTACAAAACATACGCATATTAAATCTGAATAGATGCATCTTATATCTGGCTAAAGAAATTGATAAGCTGGCTAAGTCTATAAAATAGCCAAAGGGCGTATGTCTATCAAAAACTTAAGCAGTCTTAAATCAGTGTTTAATGGGTGGTTATTTGCTGTAAGTGTAAAAAGCTAACCTATTTTAATATATTCCGCTCAGGCCTAAGGCCATAAAAATAGAAGAGGAAGGAAACAAGAATGAAAAAGGATAAAGGCAAGAAGGATAAGGGCAAGGATAAGGGAAAAAAGGATAAGAAGAAAAAAAAATAAACTCAAGGAAAAATAGATGGTAAGGTAAAAGGAACGACGGGGGCATTTTAAGCTCTTTTATCTTGACCATCTCCTCAAAGGTAAAATAAATTCCATACCTTATGGTCATGAAAATTCCATAGTGTAGATCTTTAAGTAAAACAATAATTAATTCTGTTAGAATCCTTTCTTATACACTTAAGGAAGGAGGAAAATGTTAGGAGTAGCAATGTATACAACCATAAAAACACTATGGGAAAAAACAAAAAACAAAACAGAGATCTTGCCATTCCGGACTACCTTAATGATCTTTTAGAAGCCTGGAGGAATATAAGGCCTAAAAGCAATTACTTTTTCTCAACTCTTAAAGGCAGGAAACTATCAGATAGATACATTCAACAGATGGTTAAAAGATACGCTAGTAAAGCTGGAATTGAAAAGAAGATTTCTCCTCATACACTAAGGCATACTTACGCCACTCAGTACTATAAGCAAACAAAAGATATAGAGACATTAAGACGGATCCTTGGCCATTCAAATATTAGCACAACTACTACCTACATCACCCTGGCAAACATTGACGTAGAAAACGGAATGAAATCAATTAAAGGGTTTTTATAAATTGCTTTTTTAGTGTTAAAATTTTCCGAATAGGTTAAATAAATGAATAACATAAAAAAAGAAGCTAATCTTAAAATTATAAAGGAAATAATTAGGACAGTTAGTCACTAAGGAGGTATAAAAATGGGAATATCTGATCCACCAAACATCGAGGAATTAAAGGCCAGTAAAAATGTAAAGGGCTTGATCAAGGTTTTAAAGGATGAAGATGAGGTTGTCCGATTGCAGATAGAAGGAGCTCTCAGGAAGATAAGGAAGTGATAATGATCCTCGAAGCAGTAGTTACACTCGATCTATTTGGGTTGTTCCCCTGTATACAATATACATTGCCCCAATGTGATAAGCTGTCCCCAGGGTCCTCCCGGAGGGGCTAAACCCATATACCTATATCAAAATTAAGCTACAGCTTGTGCCCCTTGCTGAAATAGGGCATGTGGTATCCAAAGTGGCTCTGTTCCTATAATTCAAGTAAGCAATATTTTCCAAAATCAGTTACTTTTTATAGTAACCTTTTATTTTTCACTGTCTAAATTAAAGCTTTATCTCTTCCAAAATCCATTACCTGCTTTGGAGACAGAATTAGTTGGTTTTTAACTTTAATTCCAGTTTGAGGAAAGCGATTTTTGATATTATTAAAATTTACCATATAATGTTCTTAATTATGATTCTTCCAGCATGTATAATTATAAAAAGATCGACATCAGCAAGAGAAAGCATAGGTAACACAGATTTACTTATTCGATCTTTTAAATTATAAGAATAAATGTTAATAAGAATAATTATATAAATAGATATGAAAACAGATAATTCAAAAAAAGAACTTTTAAAATTAGAAGAGCTTTCATCCTGCTATTTATATATAAGTGCCAGTGATTCGGTACTGGAGGGTAAGATTGAGAGTGTAAAAAATTTTCTTAAGGGAAAGATTAATTTTGATACGGATTTTAAGGTTTTTGATGGAGCGGAAGAAATCGATGAAGAAGAGTTCAATAACTATATAAACACTCCTTCTTTGTTTTCCACTAAAAAAATAGTAGTGATTAAATATGTTGAGAAAGTCCCTGTAAGCCTGCAAAAAGAAGTAATAAATTCGATATCATTAAAAGGTAATGATGGTGCGAATATAATTTTTATTATTACCGCCTTAAAGCAGAAATTTAATCCTAAACTACTAGATGCGGTAAGGGAAGCAGGAAAAGTTGTGCAGCTCAAGCCGCCTTTAAGTGGAGACTTGAAGAAATGGCTGGAAGAAAGGTCCGGTTCCGATGGGATAAAATTCACTGAGGAAGCGGAATCACTCTTGATAGAAAATGTAAATCTGGATTTAAATCTACTAAAGAGAGAATATGAGAAACTTTATGATTATATAAGTTCGGAAGAAAAAAAAGTAATTGGTGAAAATGTTGTAAGATTTCTGGTAAGCCGTATTTATTCACTAAAAATTTTTGATCTGGTAGATTACATTGGTAAAAGAGATAAAGATGGCAGCCTGAAGGCGTTAAGATCAGTACTGCAGGAAGATAAGAACTTAATCGGGCTAATCACGTTAGTCTACAGGATGTTCAAATGCTTTTTATATATTAAATCGGGAAACAGCAAATCATCGGTGACGGATTATATTGAGAATAATATAAAGGTTCCCCCTTATTTTGTTGGCAAGCTTGTAAGTAAATATATCAAGTTAAGCAGTAACTACACTGAGTCCGAAATACTTAAAATCTTTGAAATATTAAATAAATATGACATCAGTTTTAGAACCAATAGTGGTGAAGATAAAAAGCTGGTTAAAAAGTTAATTTCGGAAATTATAGATGTAGAAGCCTTAAAATGACCAGGGCTTTATAAAAATAAATAAATCTCTTAAGATTTTTTAATGGAATTAACCAGTTTTGCTGCTTTAGATTTTTTATTGGCTGAAAAATTCTTGTGAACTGCGCTTTTCTTTACCGCCTTATCCAGGTGCTTGGAAAGTATATTGAAACTCTTTTCAGCCTCTTCTATATTTTTACTGCTGACGGCTTCGGCAAGCTTTTTTTGATCGGTTTTTATTCTGGTTTTAAGCAACCTGTTCTTAGTTCTTCTTTTAATGTTCTGTCTGTTACTTTTTTCCTGTGACTTTATATTTGGCATTTATTTATTTCCTCTCCGATGACTATCGATTTTAAACAATTGTACATTTTAGCATTTTTTTAAATAAATAAAAATATTTATTGCCTGGCTGGTATAAATGATATAATACCTTTTTTAATAATATCTGTAATATAATATGGCTATGGATGAAGACTATTTATTGTCAAGAAGAAGAATATTCAGCGCCACCTTCATAGTAGTTGTGGCTATTCTGCTGTCAAAAATTTCAGGGCTGGTAAGGGACCAGATAATGACAGGTTATTTTGGTATCACCTATGATACTGATGCTTTTACCTGGGCAGATTATATTCCGAATCTTTTCAGGGTGCTTTTTGCTGAAAGTCTTATAATTCCGGCATTTATACCTATTTACTCTGCGTATCTAAAAAGGAACCAAAAAGACGATATTAAGATATTTGTTAATTCGATTGTAAACATTATGGCTCTGGTATTTCTTATTGTCTCTGCCGTTGTATTCATTTTATCTCCTGAAATAGGAGCAGTCCTTTCAAAAATTGCAAATGGCCAGATGGATGTATATAAATTCGTAGTTATGACGAGGATCATGATATTCTCTCTTGTTCTGATGTCCCTATCCAGTCTGGCTACCGGGATATTAAACTCGCATAATATTTTTACCATTCCTTCTCTTGCTCCTTTTGTAATGAATGTGGTTACTGTTATTTCAGTTGTCCTGTTTTTCCCCCGTCTTGGAATATACGGCATGGCCATAGGAATAATGGCCGGCTCACTTATGCACCTTGTGATACAACTGCCCCAGCTTAAAGCTGCACCTCTAAAATACAGGTTTGCAATAAATTTTAAGCATGAAGGAGTAAAAGAAATCTTTTCGCTTATGATTCCCATTCTCTTAAGTTTAGGTGCGGTTCAGCTTAATAATAGTGTGGATAATCTTTTTGCATTAAATTTGGGAGGAGGAAATACTACTGCTTTAACATTATCATGGAGAGTTGCAAATTTACCGCTGGGGGTATTTTCAGTGGCTATCGTAACTGTATTGTATCCGCTGATATCCCGTCAGGCGGCGGGAGATGATATTAAGGGTATAAAGGAGAGTTTTTCTCTGGGAGTGAGGGAAATTGGATACATGATGGTTCCTGCAACTGCGGGACTTGTAATTTTAAGTTATCCTATAATAAAAGTCCTGTTTGAGCGCTATAATTTTGGTCCCGGGGATACAGAAAAAGTGGCATATATTCTAATCTTTCACAGTCTTGGCCTTATATTTTTTGGGCTTCTTATGCTTCTTAACCGTATCTTTTATGCATTCAAAAATGTAAGGACCCCGCTTATAGTTGCAAGTTTTTCTATTATTGCCAATTTTATCCTTGACTGGGTATTAATGAAGTTTATGGGTGTTGGCGGACTTGCCCTGTCTACGTCAATGGTTGCATTATTAAACGTGGTAATCCTTGTCATAATCTTAAGAAAAAAAGTAGGAAATTTTGGAGGCAGGAGAATATTCATATCATATGGAAAAATTTTTATTTCGGCAGCAATTATGAGTATTGTATTATATTTTTCGTGGAAATTGCTGGAAAATTTTGCTTATCAGGGCCTGTGGCAGTTAATACTTCTTTTATTTTTGACAATTGTTGTGTGTATTGGTATTTACATAGTCAGTACCATCCTTTTTAAAATGGAAGAGGTAAAATTTGCAGTTGGTTTATTTAAGAGATTAAAAAAGAATACATAAAAGGATTATTTTATTAAATTATGACAGACAACAGACTAATCAGAAATTTTTCAATAATTGCCCACATCGATCACGGAAAATCAACCCTGGCTGATAGGATTTTAGAGATAACCGAGACAGTAAGCAAGAGAGAAATGCTGGATCAATTTCTGGATGATATGGAACTTGAAAGAGAGCGGGGAATTACCATAAAGGCTCATTCGGTAAGGGTTCTTTACCACAACAAGCCGGATGGCAAGCAGTATATTTTTAATTTAATTGATACACCCGGCCATGTTGATTTCACCTATGAAGTCTCAAGAAGTCTGGCTGCCTGCGAAGGGGCAATATTGGTGGTTGATGCCACACAGGGAATACAGGCCCAAACTCTTGCAAATGTTTATCTGGCGGTTAATAATAACCTGGAAATTATCCCGGTCATTAATAAGATTGACCTTAAGAGTGCAAGGATTGATGAAGTCACAATGGAGCTTGGCAATGTACTGGGTGTCAAAGAAGAGAAAATACTAAAAGTAAGTGCAAAGACAGGCTATGGAATTGACGAAATACTGGAAAGAATAGTGACTGATATACCTTGCCCGGACGGAAACCCTGAAAGCCCTCTTCAGGCATTAATATTTGATTCACAATATAATTCTTACAGGGGGATAGTGGTCCTCATAAGGGTTGTAAACGGCTCTATAGATAAAGGCAGTAAAATTAAATTCATGGGAGAAAATCTTACAAGTGAAGTGGAAGAGGTGGGCATATTTGGTCCTGATATGATAGAAAAGGAAATGCTGACTGCAGGTGAAGTGGGATATATTATTACCGGAATTAAAGAAGTGGGGAATATAATGGTAGGTGATACCATAACCACTTTAAAAAATCCTGCGGAAAAAAGCCTGCCAGGATATAAGAAGCCAAAACCTATGGTTTACTCCGGGCTTTTTCCTATAGAGGGGGGAGACTATGAGAACTTAAGGGACGCCCTGGCCAAACTTTCACTAAGTGATTCTTCTCTGGATTTTGTTCCTGAAGTTTCCAGTTCGCTTGGTTTCGGTTTTAGGTGCGGTTTCCTGGGACTGCTGCATATGGAAATTGTCAGGGAAAGACTTGAAAGAGAATATGGATTGAAAATATTGACATCTGCGCCAAATGTGGCTTACAGAATAACTAAAAGTGATAATTCGGTAATTGAGGTAAAGAGACCTTCTGATTTTCCAATCCAGGAAAAAATATTAAAAATAGAAGAACCATATGTAAAAGCAACGATAATTACTCCAAAAGATTATATCGGGGATGTAATGAAGCTGTCAAACCAAAAAAGAGGCAATTTTAAGGATATGCAGTATTTATCACGCGAAAGAGTCGAGATTAAATATACAATACCTCTTTCAGAAATAATTGTGGATTTTTTTAACCAGCTAAAATCAATAACTTCAGGATTTGCTTCATTGGATTATGAACTCCTGGAATATAAGTTTTCTGATCTGGTAAAACTGGATACACTGGTAGCCGGAGAAAAGGTTGATGAATTGTCTATTATTATTCATAAGGAAAAGGCTTACCAGGTGGGCAGGGAAATAACTCAAAGACTAAGAAAGCTAATACCAAGGCAGAACTTTGAAGTATCCATACAAACGGCAATCGGAAAGAGAGTTATAGCAAAGGAAAGAATAGTTCCATATAGAAAAGATGTTACTGCAGGACTTTATGGCGGGGATATAACCAGAAAGAGAAAAGTTCTTGAAAAGCAAAAGTCAGGAAAGAAAAAAATGAAAAGAATTGGTAGAGTCGAAATACCGCAAGAAGCTTTTATGAGTTTTTATAAATTGGATGTTGAAAAATAGCACTGGGAATGTAATAGGAAGAATATTTTTATTAGTTTTAATAATTCTACTGAATTTATTTTCTTAATGTTATAATTTTTGTATTTTGTAAAGACCATTATTTTAGTAAAATAAAAAAATACTAAAGTAAACATTATAATAACGGAAGTAGTAAGGAGACTTGAAGTGAAAAAAGCAATTGCACTGGTTTTAGTAGTAAGTCTGGCAGTTTTTATACTGTTTTCTGCCAGCGGATGTAAAGACGAAATAGCAGAAAAGATTACCGAAGAAGCCGTGGAAAACGCCATAGAGGAGAATATTGCAGAGGGTGGTGGAGAAGCAGAGGTTGATGTATCCGAAGGAGAAACAACCATAACCACGGATGAAGGTGAGGTGCATATAGGGGAGGGAACCGAGCTGCCCGATTGGTTTCTAGAAGTGGTTCCTATGTATCCTGGTATAGAGATACTATCTTACTTTGAATCTACAACGAATGAAATACAGACTTCTTCAGTTAGTGCATTGACCAGCGATTCGGTAGATGAAGTATTTAACTGGTTTAAAAGCCAGCTGGTAGGCTGGGAAATCGAAAGTGAATCTACAGGCGAAAGCGATGGTAATGAATTCTCTAACATTTCTGCTAATAACGGTACCTATTCTTTATGGATTTCAATTGTAGAATCTGATGAAGGAACCACGGTAATACTTGGCGTAAGTGAGATTAGTGAAATAAGTGGAGGGGAAGTACAACAGAGTGAAGGAGCTTTCAGCGAATGAGTGGAGTATAGTTATTATAAAAACCAGGGTGATATACCCTTGGTATAGTTGCAGATAAGAAATAAAAAGTAAATTCAAAGAAAAAAATGGAAGGCCGCTGTCTGACAGATGCCTTCCATTTTGATTTTTAAATGTGTATATAATATAATTTTTAGAATTGGTAAATACTATTTCAAATTTTTAACTCTTTGGCCCGGCGGTAATAATATCTTATAGCTTAAAAGGTTGCGAATTTAATAATGAACAACCAAAAAAAATATTTGATAAAGTTTATTCCCAGTGGCAAGTCTATCAAAGTTTCTAAAGGCTATAATTTAAAACAAGCAATACTTGACAGTGGGATATATATTGATTCCTCATGTGGTGGTGTAGGTACATGCGGTAGATGTAAGGTATGCGTAAAGGAAGGAAAAGTTAATACCAAAAAGTCCAAGTTTATATCCTTGAAAGAAAAAGAAAACGGTTATGTCCTCTCATGTCTATCCAGGGTAGAAAGTGATTTAATTGTTGAGGTACCCGAGCAGAAAAAAGTTAAAGCAAAAATAGTGGATGGCAGATTTGCAGATTCGGAATTTAAAACATATGCCGGCGTCAGCAACGATGAGCTTTCATCTGTTGAAATAAAACCCTGGATAAAAAAGGAGACTATAGTTGTCGAAAAACCGTCACTTAGTTATGGAACCAGTGATCTATTCAGACTTAAAAAAAGCATCAGGCATAACTTAAACTTAGAGGATTGTGTGGTTCCAATTCATATAATCAGAAAATTGCCTATTGTTTTAAGGGAGAAGAATTGGGAAGTTGCAGTGACTATCGACAGAGAAAATAGTACTCTTATTGATATCAAACCGGGCAGCGCAAGTGGGAAGAGTTATGGTCTGGCTCTGGATATTGGAACTACATCACTGGTTATGTATCTTGTGAACTTAGAAGATGGGAAAATAATAAATTCAGAATCAGAATATAACCCGCAGATAAAATTTGGTGAGGATATTATAAGCAGGATAGTTTATTCAAACAAGAAAGGCGGACTTGAGAAATTAAGGGAAGTAATAATAGACTCAATCAATAATCTGATATGGAGATTGCTATTAAATTCTCATATAGATGCGGACAGCATAGTATCAATGATGGTTTCAGGAAACTCTACAATGATGCATCTTTTTTACGGTGTTCCTCCGAGATATATAAGAGAAGAACCCTATGTGACAGTAGCCAATAAATTCTCAAGTTCTACGGCAAAAGAGGTTGGTATAAAGCACATAAAAAATGCCTATGTTTATAATATACAGGGAGTTGCCAGCTATCTTGGAGGTGACATAACATCAGGTATTCTTGCAACAGGTATGTACAGAAAGGAAGAGTTGGCTCTTTTTTTAGATCTGGGTACCAATGGTGAACTGGTAGTAGGAAATTCCGAATGGATGATGGGCGTATCCTGTTCGGCAGGACCTGCTTTTGAAGGCGGCGGAGTAAAATGCGGGATAAGGGCAGTTGATGGTGCTATTGAAAAGATATCAATTAATCAAAAGACGTATAGATGTCAGATTGGGGTCATAGGTGGCGGTAAACCCAGGGGCATTTGCGGTTCCGGTATGATTGATGTAATCGGAGAGATGTATTTAAAAGGTGTTGTTGACAGGAAAGGCAAATTTAATAAGGACATAGGAAATAAATATCTTAAATGTATGAATAATGACTGTCAGTATATATTGGTTGACAGCAAGGAAAGCGCCACAGGAGAAGATATTTATATCAGTGAAGTTGACATTGATAATCTGATAAGAGCAAAGGCGGCCATTTATGCAGGAATTAAAACGCTTCTGGAGGAAGTTGATTTAAGTGTGTATGACCTGGAAAAGATATATATAGCAGGTGGATTGGGAAAATACTTAAATATCAAGAATGCTGTAATTATCGGAATGCTTCCGGATATAGATACCAGTAAATATTTTTTTCTTGGAAATACTTCAATAACCGGAGCTTACCTGAGTTTACTTTCGGAAGATAGATATAAGCAAAGTACGAAAATTGCGGAGCATATTACCTATATTGAGTTAAGTGTCAATATGAAATTTATGGATAGGTATGTGGCAGGTCTGTTTTTACCTTATACAGATATGAAAGATTTCCCAACAGTAGAGGAGAGTCTTTATTCAATTGATGGCAAGCTGAAGAAATGATTAAAGTAAGAGGAAATTTACCTAAATGAATGTAAAAATTGCATTGGCTGGCAAAGGCGGCACAGGTAAGACCACTATCAGCAGTCTTATCATAAGGAGGTTGATTGA
>Ga0256868_10001742_pt1 | contig 11612 bp, 8 predicted proteins | sample RVTome_13_FD_187341 | JGI IMG/M metagenome (GOLD analysis project Ga0256868, IMG submission 187341) | Soil microbial communities from uranium-contaminated site in the Upper Colorado River Basin, Wyoming, United States - RVT92D227 HiSeq ... | reverse complement strand
CAATTTAGAAGAACGGCTGGAAGTGCCAAAAGCAAAGTCGTTTGCTTCAACCAATAGAGTTTTCAGCCCTGCTGCCACCGCCTGGCGGAGCACTCCAGCACCAGTAATACCGCCCCCTATAATCATGAGATCCCATGATTGATCGATCCCGGACCAGATATGCTCACGCCACCCTTTACGCCACATCGAAGACTCCTTTCAAAAAGGCATTGCCTTATATTGCGTATCAACCTATGTGTTGAACTCCTCGGTATCCGATCCTTATTGTAATTAAGGAGAAGAAATCTATTTGTGTTGGATAGTGACTTTAGCTTATTCTTATAGACACTGATTGTCAATTACTTAGAACTTATCCGCAAATAACTTCCCCCCTTTAGTAAAGGGGGGTGGGGGGGATTTAAAGGGTAAACCTTGGGCAAATCTCCCTAAATCCCTCTTTGCCTGTCTTTGACAGGAAAAGGATTACCAAAGGGGGATGCAGACAATTCTTATTTACGGATAAGCTCTTAGTCTTCGGCGTCCATACAATTATGAACTGATTATAGTAAACGTCAAAAATAAGTTTGCATACCCCTCACCCTAACCCTCTCCCCTGCCTTCGCCGAAGCGGTTTCGCGCAGGCAGGCACAAGGGGAGAGGGGACTCTTTTTATTTCCCCTCCCTTGAGAGGAGGGGATACAGGGGAGGGTGGATTATGTCAATTTATTTAAGTCGTTCACTATAGTAAACGATTTGTGGAGTGGTATGAGAAAGAAAAAGAAATTATAGAGGGAATAGCGTACATTGATAAAAATAGTTTAAGTTGTAAAACGGCGTCGCTCATCGGCGCGGCGTTTATATTGCATATGCGTGGAGTGCCTTCTAAAAAGTTTAGGGAGTAATCATTTTATGTAATTAATTACATCTTTATTTCTCGGCGGTGCTGACGGATTTTCGCAATCTTTGTATCCGAGTGCTATGGTGCAAATATGATTGTACCCCTCCGGAATCCCTAATTTCCTTTTCAGTTCGTTACCCTTATCCGAAGCAAAAAGGAACGCTGAGGAAGTAATAATACATGAGCCTATATTAAATGATTCCGAAGCTAATGCAATGTTTTGTGCCGCTGCTCCGCAACCGATTTGAATGAATGGAGACTTTTCATCCCCTGAGATTAAAATAACCGTAGGTGCATTGTGAAAGGTGTGATAATCAGGGGCACTCGCTCTTTGCACTAAAAAATCAATTCCCGATTTCATTATATTTTCTTTTATTGTATTTACCATTCCATCCAGCAGGGTCTTATCCTGAATCACAGTGAAATGCCATTTTTGCTGATTCATGGCATTTGGAGCGTACAAGGCGGAGTTGACTATTTCCTGTAATATTGGGTCAGCAATCTGTTCCTTTTTGAATTTCCTAATACTCCTTCTGTTGTTAATGACCTTTAAAGTTTCATTCATGATGTCATCCTCCTTTTTCGTTTTCAAGGCTACCTAACATGGAGCAAACCCCGTTAGAAATTCCAGTCGTTCGACCCAGAGGCTCTCGACGGGCGGGGCATTATTTCTAAGGGAGTAAATCCAAATGGTTAATTTATAGTTAGAGTATACACAATTTATTGAATATTTGGAAGTGCGGATTTTAATAAAAGCCCATAGAAAAGAATTATGGATTTCACTTTTTCAATTAAATTTTACAAACTGGTCCTGGGGGGCTGAACATACCGGACAAACCTCGGGCAAGGCTCCATCTGATACATAACCGCAAACCTGACACACATAATAAGTGGTCTCCCGTTCTCCAATTAGGTGGTTAATTGCCCTTTTGTACAGCTCGGCGTGGCTATCTTCGACATCTCTTGAATGGGAGAAGATATTTGAAGCCGCCGTGTCCTCTACCTCCTCGGCAAGCTTAATAAAATGGTTGTAAGCTACTCCTGCAACATGCGTTTCTGAAGCAAAGCTCTCTTTGAGATTTGTTTCAGTGTCTTTGATCTCCCTGAGCATTCGAAGTGCCTGCTCACCGTGGATCTCTTCGCTGAAGGCGATCACGCGGAAGAGCTTGGCCATTTGTGGGAGGTCTTCCTGTTCTGCCTTCTTGGCAAAGATTCTCAGTCTGAGTGCGGCCTTGGCCTCTCCCTCATAAACCTTATGAAAAACCTCTTTAAGCCTCTCGTCCATCTTCCACCCCTATCAATATAATCTAAATATCTCATTTTACATTATGCCTTTCGCTCTGCTCTATGCCCTTTGCTCTATGCGAATTAGTGCTTCTTTTTACTCCGTTTTTGATTCCTTTCGTAGATGATCCTCAGCCCTTCGAGGGTTAAAAATTCATTCACCTCCTCAATAGTTTCTGATTCATTGGCAATAAGACCTGCTAGTCCTCCTGTCGCAATCACCTTAGGGTTTGATCTCACTTCCTTCTTCATTCTTCTGACAATCTCGTCTACCAATCCGACATAACCAAAAAAGATGCCAGATTGCATACATTGAACTGTATTCTCCCCAATCACCTTTTTCGGTTTCAGGATCTCTACTCGTGGCAGCTTAGAAGTCCTCTGGAACAGTGCCTCTGCTGAAATCCCAATTCCAGGTGCGATGACCCCCCCGATATATTCACCTCTGGGCGAAACATAATCAAAGGTGGTAGCTGTTCCAAAATCCACGACGATCAGACTCTTTTTATATCGCTCATAAGCGGCCACAGCATTGACGATTCGGTCCGCACCCACCTCGGCAGGATTCTTGTAAGCAATTTTTATCCCCGTATCAATATCCGGCCCAACGATCAGAGGTTTGACATGGAAATACTTATCAGCCATTCCTTGTAACATGTCCAAAACCGGAGGAACCACGGATGAGATGATCAGCCCTTCGAAATCTCTAATATTGAGGTGATCAAACAGGAAAAGATCTCGGAACATGGTTCCCCATTCATCAGGGGTCTTTCCTTTTTCTGTGGCGATCCGCCAATGATCGACCAAGACCTTTCGATCATAGACTCCTAAGACCGTATTCGTATTCCCCACATCAATAACGAGCAACATAGAACCCCCTTCTCCTCGGCAAAGCCGGGGAAAATCCAAATTTCAAAGTTCAAATGTCAAATGAATGTCAAATTCCGAAATCAGAATTTTTTGACATTTGAACTTTGGATTTGATTTGATCCCGCCTTGGCGGGATTGAGCTTTGACATTTGACATTTATCTTTTGTACTTAACGTCTCCTGCTACAATCCTTTTTCTTCTTCCACCTTCTGTTTCTAAGATCAAGGCTCCATCTGAATCTATATCTACTGCCATGCCGACCAAAGTCTCCCCGAAGGAAGTGACCTTGACTCGTCTTCCTTCAATTTGAGCACGGTCTCTCCAAGCTTTTAGAATAACGTCACTGCCTTGTTTCAAGAAAATCGTATACCATCTTTCCAACTCAAGTAAAAGAGATTGGAAAAAAGTCTTTCTTGAAATCGTCCGTCCCATTTCTATCATTAACGATGTGGCGATAGCTCGAATCTCTTTTGGAAGCATCTTTTCTCCCATATTGAGATTAACACCGATCCCGAGAATTACAAAATGGATTCGGTCTGTTTCTGAACGGATTTCATTGAGGAGACCTGCGACCTTTCGATCTCGGAGGAGGATATCATTGGGCCATTTGATCAAAGGGAAGAGCCCAGAAAAATTCTGGATAGCATCCGCTGTTGCAACAGCGGCCATTAGGGTAATCAAAGAAGCTTGATGGGGTGGAATGTTGGGTCGAAGAATAACAGAAAGATATAGATTTAAATGAGGAGGGGAGAACCACTGTCTTTCTATCCTTCCCCTCCCTTTTTCTTGCAATTCGGCAATCACCAACTCTCCCTCCTCAGCACCGTTGAGAGCCAATTGATAGGCTTTAGAGTTTGTTGAATCAAGAGTGTGAAAATAATGGATCGTTTTTCCTATCCATTTCGTCTTTAGAATGGGTTTGATTTCTGATGGGATGAGAAGGTCTGGGGATTGAATCAAACGATACCCTAATCGTGTTGAGGCCTCAATCTCATAGCCCAAGGCCCTGAGGTGGGTTATTCTCTTCCAGACCGCTGTTCTGCTCACTTTCAAACGATGGCTGATTTCCTCGCCTGAAAGAAAGGCTGAAGAGGATTCCCTCAGGAGTTGAAGAATTTCATCATCTATCATTGTTCAATTCCAAATCAGGCCCGTTCGGTGAACGGCTCCTACTTCTAACTCTTGAAGCTATGCCCTTTGCTCTCTGCGATTTTTTATGAAATCATTTTGTCATAATGTGAAAATTGCATGGAAAAAGTTCCCCTTCCTTGGGTGAGGGATCTTAAATCAGTTGAGTAACCGAACATTCGAGTCAGGGGGGAGATCGCCTTAATCATTGTGACCTTTCCTTTTGGGGTGATGGCTTCCACAGAGCTTTTTCTTGCCTTCAGGTCCCCTACCACTTCACCCATAAACTCTTCGGGGACAATGATATTGACCTCCATCATCGGCTCCATGAGAACAGGTTGAGCCTTTCGACAACCTTCACGCAAGGCATTGGAGGAAGCAATCTTGAGAGCAAGTGTGGATGGATGATTTGGATCCACATTGACCTTTAGCAAACTCACTCGTAGATCTGTCATGGGATAACCCAAAATCACCCCAACCTTAGAAGACTCTCTCATTCCTTCTTCGACAGGGAGAAGTCCTTCGGGTGGTAGGGTTCCTTCAGGAGCTTCAGAATGAAACTCAATTCCCTTTCCCCGTCTATTGGGCGAAATGCGTAAAAAGACCTCTGCAAAATGTTTGACCTCCTCCATCTCCTTCATGAACTTAGCAGAGGTTTCGACCTCTTTCTCTATTGTCTCCCGATAGACGACTTGTGGCCTCCCAACATTCACCTCCAAATGATATTCGGTCAGAAGGCGATTGACCAACACATCCAGATGCAATTCCCCCATTCCTGAGATGATCGTCTGACCTGTATCCTCGTCCAATTTGACATGAAAAGTTGGATCTTCCTCACTCAACTTCTCAAGAGACTCGTTAAGTTTTTCTTGATCTCGGTTTGTCTTGGGCTCCACGGCCACGGACATCACAGGTTTATAAAAATCGATGGGTTCAAGGAGAATAGGGTGACTTCGATCACAGAGGGTATCTCCAGTGGTGGTCTCCTTCAATCCCATGACCGCCACAATTTCTCCAGCCTTGGCCTCTTCCACCCGATTGCGCTGATGGGAATGCATTTGAAAGATTCGTGAGATCTTCTCCCCCTTCTTCAAACGGGGATTATAAACCTCCATTCCCACTTTGAGCACACCGGAATAAATCCGGATATAGACCAATTTCCTTCCTTCATCCATCATCACCTTGAAGGCTAAAGCGGTGAAGGACTCTTCATCCTTAGCTATCCTTGTCTCCCTTTCTTCTGTCACAGGATTTGTGCCTTCAATCGGAGGAATATCCAATGGGGATGGAAGATAATCCACAATCGCATCTATGAGGGGCTGAATTCCTTGATTTCTCAATGCCGCGCCACAGAAGACGGGCACGGCTTTCATCGAGATGGTGGCCTTCCGAAGAGCTGCTTTCATTTCAGATTCTGAAAGCTCCTCTCCGTTGAGATATTTTTCAATCAGAAGTTCATCTAACTCGACGATGGACTCGATCAGCTTTGAACGATAAAGGAAAGCCTCTTGCTCCATTTCTTTTGGAATGGATATCTCTTTGAACTCAGTCCCCAGGCTATGCTCATCCCAAACAATTCCTTTCCATCGAATCAGATCGATCACTCCAATAAATCGATCTTCTACACCAATGGGAATCTGCGTGATCAGCGGATTGGCTCCAAGGCGATCAACCATCATCTTTACTGTTCCAAAGAAATTCGATCCGATTCGATCCATCTTATTGACGAAGGCCATTTTCGGAACCCGGTATTTGTCCGCCTGATGCCACACGGTTTCGGATTGAGACTCCACGCCTTCCACTGCACTGAAGATCGCTATGGTCCCATCCAACACACGCAATGAGCGTTCTACTTCAATGGTGAAGTCCACATGGCCTGGAGTATCAATGATATGAATGGCGTTTCCCTTCCATTCGACTGTTGTCACGGCGGAGGTGATGGTAATCCCCCTTTCCTGCTCCTGCTGCATCCAATCCATGATAGCTGTCCCATCATCCACCTCTCCCATGCGATGTGTCTTCTTGGTGTAAAAGAGAACCCTCTCAGTGACAGTGGTTTTCCCTGCATCAATGTGAGCCATAAACCCAATATTTCTGGTTCGAATCAGTCTTTTTTCTCCAGCCATCTCTTTTTCTCAAAGTTTGGGGGAAATATATCTCAGCAATATTAAAGGGATTTTTACGAAAAGTCAACCCTCCGGCTTTCCCCAAATACCTCGTTTTGCTAAAGGTTGATCCCGAGGGAGGTTTAGCAATTTTAAGGTTGAATTTAAGGTTAAAGTTTGGACTTGCCGAATGGGTCAAAGAGATTTTTGAAAAAGTCAAGAAATCTCTGATTACATGGATTATCAATACTTTGAAAATAAAGAAATCTGTGGAATCCTCTTTTAAAATCTGTGAAATCAAAAGAGCAAAAAATAGTTTTTCAGAGCTCTCTCAAATTCCTCTGTGAATAAAGCTTGACATTTTATTACATTTTTTATAAAAGTGGGTTGCAAATAAATCCCTTTGGGGTATCAATCATAAGGAATTACGGCTTCCTTGAGAGCCCAAAAGATTAGGATTTCCAAAGTAATTTATTTTAAGATCCCGATGGGATCATATTGGAAACGTTTTTTTCAAAGGAGGGTGTAAAGATGGATTTTACTGGGAAAGTGGCCCTTGTAACAGGAGGAGCCCGAGGTATCGGCAGGGCAACTGCTTTGGCTCTGGCCCGAGCAGGAGCAGATGTGCTCGTAAACTATCTTCAAAACCACGATGCAGCAGCTGAGGTTTCAGAAATGATTCAGAGCTTGGGCAGGAAATCGGTGGTTGTTCAGGCCAATGTTGGAAGCCAGTCTGAAGTCGAAGCCATGTTTGCTCAATTAGACAAGGCTTTCGGCAAGCTGGATATTCTGGTCAACAATGCGGGAGCAGGGGTACCGAAACCTTTGGAAGAGATAACTCTCGATTTCTGGGACAGTATATTGCAAGTGGACCTTACAGGTACATTTCTATGCACTCAAGAGGCTGTAAAACGGATGATTCCAAGGAAATATGGCCGAATCGTAAATGTCTCCTCTATCGCCGGGATTCGTGGGATGGAGATAGACCCGGCCTACACAGCAGCAAAAGCTGGAGTTTTAGGATTTACCAAATCGACTGCTCGATATCTCGGCAAGTACAACATTACTGTTAACTCCATATGTCCGGGTTCTATAGACACGGATCTCCCAAGACAGTTTCTCCCTGAGGAAGTACGCGTGGGGGTTGCCAAGTCTTCAGCTTTAGGACGGATTGGTCAGCCAGAGGAAGTGGCAGATGCCATTCTGTTTTTTGCCTCCGACTACTCACGCTACGTCACTGGCCAGATGATCCTCGTAGATGGTGGTATCATCATGCCTTAGCAGGCTGCTGAAAAACGCCCATCTGCAGCGTTATCCGGCCGCCTCACCGCCTCGGCGGCGTGGCAAGAAGTCGCTCCTTATTCGTCGCGACGCCACCCCTCATCCTTCACTCCTCAGGTGAGTTTATCCTGAGCCTGTCGAAGGAGGCGCCTTGCACCTGGGCATTTTTGAGTAGCCTTTGAAAAATGATTTTTTCAGCAAACTTTTGGTGCTTCGATACACAAATACGATAACGTTTTTAGGTTTTAATAATTGTAAATTGTTGGATTAGTTTGGTAGAAAAAAAGGAGTATTTCTACTTTCCTCTTCTTTTATGGGCTATGACGAGAGGTTTAATTTTTTCATCTTTCGAGATAGGAATGAAAAGGGTCATCCCTTTTGAAATCCGGCTTGTCTTGTTCAGATGGTTGATTTCAAGCAAGGGCTCAAGATCCACCCGATATATATTGGCAATCTTTATCAGGGTTTCTCCTTTTCTGACAAGATGGGTTTTAAATTGGAACTTTTCAAGAGGCTGTAAGGCTTCAAAGTTTTCTTGAAAGGGATCCTTCTTCCCGAAAGGAATTTTGATTTCATACTCGCTCTCATTGGGAGGTGTCACACCCCTTCGAAGTTCAGGATTAAGATCCTTAATTTCTTCAACAGAGGTTTCGCAGGCTTTGGCGATAAGGGAGAGACCTGTTAACTCAGGGACATTCACCTTTTCATACTGAAGAGGTTCCTGGTATTCGACGTCAGTAAATCCATATTTCCCAGGATCTTTGGCCACGAGTGCTGCGGCAATCATCAGTGGGACATAATTTTTGGTTTCCCGCTTCAAATACCGATGTTTTGTCAGCTTCCAATAATCCTCAGTTCGATAGCGTCTTATTGCTTTGATAATCTTGTATTCCCCTGCATTGTAACCAGCGGCGGCAAGATACCAGCATTCGAACATCTCGTAGAGGTCTTTCAAATATTTGGCTGCAGCAATGGTGGACTTTTCCGGATCTCTACGTTCATCAACCCACCAATTCACCTTTAAACCATATCTTTTCCCTGTCTGGTAGATAAATTGCCATGGACCTGAGGCCTTGCTCCTTGAATAGGCATAAGGATCGAATCCGCTTTCGATAAGCGCCAGGTAGACCAGATCTTCAGGGAGACCGTACTCCTTCAATAGGTTTCTCATAAAGGGGATATATTTCTCAGACCGGGCAAGCCAGGTAACAAATTTGTGTCGAATGGTCGTTTGAAATAAACGGATGAAACGTTCCACTTTGTCATTGACGACAATGGGGATATCAAAATCGGTTTCTTTTTTAGACTGATCTATGGAAAGGACATTTAGGTTGAAGTCGTCATTAGATTCATCACTGATGGGAGACTCTAAGGTATTAACTCGAGGTCCCTCTCTAAACTCCAATCCCTGCGGATTGGAATGCTGTTCTTCCATTGTCAACGAGGATTGGAGATTATTTTGGGCAGCAACATCGGACAAGCACATCAAGGAGAGAAAAAAGATGATGCTTATCAATGAAATCATTCGGGATATCTGATAGATCAAAAGAAACCTCCTTAGAGAAGAATCGGGTTTGCATCTCTGTAAGACATAAAATTTAAAGATTGACTGCATTTTTTGTGCCATGGGAACTTCAAAAAACTGAATAGGGTAAAGTGCATCGCTTATATTTTAAGTATTTGTAATTACTTAACAAATATTTATAAAAGACTGTATAGAAAATAAGAGAAATAGCTATTTTCTACATTTAATAACCATTAAACTGGTTAAGAATTGACCGAAAATGACATGAATTGACAATTTATACTAAATCCTTCGATTCCTAAATTTGATGAGGCACTCAATTTTAAACTTCATTGGTTTGATATTAAATTGGTGTTAAACAATAAAAATTTTATGACTAAAAAGAGGGGAGATATTGGAAATTTTTGTGATTTGTTTAAATTGGAGGATTGTCCCACTGAGAGGGATGGGTCAGGTGGGCTTAAATTTGTTCAATCTCCTCCGGAGCCAGGCGCATCGAAATGTTAACCAGAGTATGGCTAATTTAATCCTATAGCTTCTCATCAAATTCTTCTTTGAACCTGTTGACATCCGCTACATATTTGATATGGGACTCTGTCATTCCTGTTTGAGAGAAGGAAGTTATTCCAGCGTAGTAAGCGGACAAAACAGATTTCCAAATCTCCTCTTCAGATTTCATCGTCTTTTTATAATACTCGTAAAGATCTCTTAAGACATGGGTGGCAACGATAATATTGGTGACCGGGTCAAAAGCAGCATGGGCCGATACCTTGAGGTTTAACTTATCTATGTATTCCTGCCAGGTAATGGGGTGGACTTGCATGAGTCCCATGGCATTCTGGGACGAAAGGGCATGGGGACTGAACAGACTCTCCTTCTTCATGACAGCCAAGATCAAAGACATCGAAAGGTTCAATTTTCTCGATTGTCGAATCGTCACTTCAGCGATATCCAGGCCTTGACTCAAACTGACTCCCCTATTTCTTAGGACAGAGTAAATGTTTTCTTTGATTTTCAATGTATCCAACTCTTCTTTCTGGATAGCAAGGGACTCTTTTGTTTTTTTATCCTGGATGAAAGTCAATCCTAAAAAAAGGATGGCCGTCAAATAAAATAAATTTACCAAAATCAAACTGATCTTCCATTTTTTTTTCGATTCCTCATAGAGAGTTCTCCAAATAATAGGGGATTTATCTTTTTTATCTGTTTCCATTTTCAATTCTCCGGATCAAAACTTTATTTCTTACCTATTAACAACGCAAATTACATGCCATCCTCCCCATTTGCTATGATTTTACTGGATATGCATGGTGTTTATTAAATTTGAATTTTGATTGTTGATGAGTTGAGAATCCATTTTCCTTTTTTTCCCAAAAGCTTTCCACTGAAGGAAAAATATTCCCCTTATTTTTAGAAGGAAATGGCGAATCTGAGTTTGATGCATTATAATGCTTAAACTCTTATGCGCTTCATTCTCTTTATCAGTATTATTCAATCGATCCTTTTTTTAGGTCACTGGTTTTTTTATAGAACCTTGGTGCGTTTTTTGGGAGTGACCAACCCATCGAGGCTTCTGACCTTGAAAATAGCCTTGGCTTTGCTGTCGGTTAGCCTTGTCCTGACTTCCTTTCTTGCCTTTCGTTATTCCAACCTTCTGGTGCGAGGCCTTTACACGGCTGCTGCATCCTGGTTAGGGATCTTCTACCTTTTCGTTCTTGTAGCAATTCTTTGCTGGATCTTCTATGGCTTAACCAAATTATTATCCCTTCCTGTGAATCAAAAAATATTTTTTGAGATTCTTATCGGATTGGCCCTGATAGCGAGCCTTTACGGATTCATCAACGGGTCCACCATTCGTACGACACGAATTCATCTTCAGCTTCCTAATTTACCTGAACGTTGGAAAGGCAAAACCGCGATCTGGGTAAGCGACACGCATTTAGGCTCGGTAAGAAATTACGGATTTGCTCAGCATATTGCCAACATGGTTCAAAATTTGCGCCCAGACATTGTTTTCATCGGTGGTGATCTCTATGACGGCGAGGGGGTGGATCTCGATAGGGTCATTGAGCCTTTCTCAAGAATCTCCGTTCCTTATGGCATTTATTTCATTACAGGGAACCATGAAGAATTTTATAATAACACCCCATACCTCCAGGCCGTCCGACGAGCAGGCATAAAGGTATTATATAATGAAATGATTGATCTGGATGGCTTGCAAATCATTGGAGTGGATTATCAGGATTCGAGAAGTAAAGAGCAGATTAAGGCAATTTTACAAAAAATGGGGATCGACCGTAATAAACCCAGCATTTTGTTGAAGCATACCCCTCTCCATTTACAGGTGGCCAAGGAGCAAGGAATCTCTTTGCAGCTTTCTGGACATACCCACCACGGTCAAGTTTTCCTCTTCCGGTTCATCACCTCACAAATTTACCAAGGGTATGATTATGGGCTAAAAAAGTTTGGTGATCTATTGGCCTATACCTCCAGCGGGGCTGGTACCTGGGGGCCCCCCATGCGCATCGATACCAAGCCTGAG
>Ga0256868_10001741_pt1 | contig 11614 bp, 13 predicted proteins | sample RVTome_13_FD_187341 | JGI IMG/M metagenome (GOLD analysis project Ga0256868, IMG submission 187341) | Soil microbial communities from uranium-contaminated site in the Upper Colorado River Basin, Wyoming, United States - RVT92D227 HiSeq ... | reverse complement strand
TCAAGCTCAGACATCCGCGGCGCCCGGCTTGGCCGGGTACCCTCAAGGGCGATTCGAGAAGGCTAAACCTTCCACGGTCGCTGCGGCCATTCCCGGACCTTCTCCGTCATTTTTAGCCACACAAAATGGAAGAGAACCATGCGTAGATATTAGCTTTTCTTCGAGCCCTCAAGACAGAACAGGCCCCGGCTGTTGCCCGAAGCGCCTGGTGGTCGGCGGAGGGGCTTGGGCCAGGGCGGCAGGGGCACGGCCGAGATAGGACCCGCGAATTGTTTTGAGCGCGCTCCAGTGCCTATTTTGGTTCGCCGTTCTTCTGCAGGAACTTTTCCAGGAATTGGGTGTTATAGTCGCCGCGGATGAAGTCCGAGTTCGACAGGATGCTCAGGTGGAGCGGAATGTTGGTCTTGACGCCGACGATCGTCGTCATTTCGAGCGCCGTCTGCATCTTCTTGATCGCGAGCTGCCGGTTGGGGGCATAGGCGATGATTTTCGCCACGAGCGAATCATAATCCGGCGGGATCTGCCAGCCGCCGTAAGCCGCCGAATCGACCCGGATGCCCTCGCCGCCGGGAAGGACGAGAAAATCGATCCTGCCGGGGGACGGGGCGAAGGTCGCAGGGTCCTCGGCGTTGATCCGGCATTCGATGGCGTGGCCGCGCATTACGAGCTCGAAAGGGAACGTCACTTTCTCGCCGGCGGCCGCCCGGATCTGGGCTTTCACCAGGTTGATGCCGTAGACGATCTCGGTGATGGGATGCTCGACCTGGACGCGCGTGTTGGCTTCCATGAAGTAGAACTTCTTGTTCTCGTCCACGAGGAACTCAAACGTCCCGAGGCTTTCATAGCCAATATATTTGGCCGCGTCCTCCACGGCGCTCATCATTTTTTTGCGCAACCGCTCGTCCACGAACGGGGACGGCGTCTCCTCGATCACTTTCTGGTACTTTCTCTGGACCGAGCATTCGCGTTCGCCGAAGACGATGACGTTGCCCTTTTTATCGCCCACGACCTGGATTTCGATATGACGGGCGTTGGCCAGGTATTTCTCGATATACAACGACGGGTCGCCGAACGCTGATTTGGCTTCGTTCTGGGCGATCGGGAACTGCTCTTCCAGGTGCTGAGGGCTGCGGGCGATTCGCATGCCCTTGCCGCCGCCGCCGGCCGCAGCCTTGATGATGACCGGGTATCCTATCTTCTGGGCGACCTTTTTCGCCTCGCTGACCTCTTCGATGACCCTCTCGCTCCCGGGGATGACCGGCAGCTTGGCTTTGGCCATTTCCTGCCGGGCGCGGTTCTTGTCGCCCATGAGACGGATGATCGAAGCCGGGGGACCGATGAACGTAATCCCTGAGGTCTCGCAAATCTCGGCAAACCGGGGGTTTTCTGCCAAAAAGCCGTAGCCGGGGTGGATGGCGTCGGATTTTGTAATCTCGGCGACGGTCAGCAAGTTAGGAATGTTCAGGTAACTCTCGGATGCCTTGGCTGGGCCGATGCAGTACTTTTCGTCGGCGAGCATCGTGTGGAGCGAATTCCGGTCGCTTTCTGAATAGACGGCCACGGTCTTTAGCCCGAGCTCCCGGGCCGCCCGGAGGATCCGGAGGGCGATTTCTCCGCGATTGGCTATGAGGATTTTCGAAAACATGACAGCTTACGCGTTGGGAAGGATGGCGAACAGCTTCTGCCCGAACTCGACGGGCTTGCCGTTCTCGATGAAAATCTCTTTGATGGTGCCGTCCACGTCGCATTCGATCTCGTTCATGAGCTTCATAGCCTCGATAATGCAGAGCGTTTGCTTTTTCTTGACAGGTTCGTCGATTTCAACAAAGGGAGGCGCGTTGGGAGCGGGAGTGCGGTAGAACGTCCCGACCATCGGAGACGTGACAAAATGAAACTGGCCCTGGCTGACCTGGGTTTCCAGTCCCGCGGCGCCGGGATTCGCGGATTCGGAGGCTGCCGCGGATGAATTGGAGGAGGTTGGAGCGGGCTGCGGTGCGGGAGAGGCCGCCCCCTGGGTGTTGCGGGCGATCTTTATCTTAAAGCCTTCCACTTCAAGCTCGAATTCGGTCAGATTTTTATCTTCCAACAGCTTGATGAGCCTGTTGATTTCCTCGTAATCGATCTTTGAGGTCATGATTGTCTCCTCGTCGGATTCAGAAAAGTTGTTTATTTTCTTCATGTTATCTTTATTTGTGCGAAAATTATTAATACCTTATCAGCAAACGACGAAAAATGTCAAGCCGTTCGAAGTCTGACCGTATATCACTTTCGGGGACATGATTCTCTGTCCCTGGCGGTTTTCAACGGTATCGTCCTTTGGGGCGCTACCGACCAGACAGGGACAGGGTATCGTGTCCCCCGTGCATTTGAAAGTGATATACGATCAGGTTCGAAATTTTTCGATATATCGAAATGTCTAAATCGCTTTCTCGCCTCGAAGAAAGACGTGTTTTACATTGAATTTCTTATCCAAAATGACAATATCGGCGTCGGCGCCCTTGGCCAAGCGCCCTTTGCAGTCAGCTATGCCGAGAAGGCGGGCCGGGTTGAGGGTCAGCATGGGAAGGATTTCGGTGAGTGGACGGCCGGTCCATGTGATCATATTTTTCAGGGCGATATCGAGGCTGATCGCGCTTCCAGAGAGCCTGCCGTCCTCTGTTCTGAGGGGGCTTTTTTTCCTTCCCGCATGTCTCGTCGCGTCTGTTACGAGGATGATTTTTTCGAGGGGTTTGATCTTTGCCACAAAAACCGGAATCGAGGGGTGGAGATGGATGCCGTCAGCGATGAGTTCGACGGTGACGGAGTCATCCATGAGCAACGCGCCCGCGAGTCCGGAGTCCCGGTGAAAGATGCTGCTCATAGCGTTGAATAGGTGTGTTCCGTGGGAGATCCCGGCCCGAATGCCCTTCACGGCCTGGCCGAAGGTCGCATTCGAGTGTCCTGCCGCGGCGATGATCTTCTTGGCTTTTAGATATCGGATAAGCGAGCCAGCCCTTGGAATTTCAGGGGCCAGAGTCATAATCCTGATGCTTCCTCCCGAGGCTTTAAGATACCGGCGGAGCTCTTTGGAGGAAAAAGGGCGGACGTGTTTCTCGGGTTGCGCGCCCCGCTTTTCTTTTGTGATGTATGGCCCTTCCAAGTGCAGACCGAGGATGTCCGGGATCAGTTTTCCGCTTTTCTTGATTTCCAGGACGGCCTCAATACCCCGGAGGATTTCTTCGTCCGATGCCGTCATCAGAGTCGGAAGGGACGATGTTGTCCCCTTTTTTAAATGGGTCTTGAGGACCGTGGTTCCGGCTTCGGGAGAGGCGTCCATGAAATCCGCGCCGCCTCCGCCGTGAAGGTGGATATCCATAAAACCCGGAACAGCCAGATGATTTTTGAAGTCACATGTCATATATTTTGGGGACACATCACCCAATATCCGAATGAAGGGGGGTATCCCCAGAATTGGGCCGGCATAAGCGATCTTGTCATCCTTGATGAGGATCACACCGTTGGGGATGTGCTTTTCCGGAGTATAGATGTCGATGTTGGTAATGAGTTTATATTCCGGCATCTTAATTTCTATAGGTTCTCTTTCCTCTTGTGTGGGTCAGCTTGATCTTTTCCTTAAGGCTCATACAAAATGGAAGAAATCCTTTATATCTTCTTCAGGTAACCGGCGATCTCTTTCTTCAGTCGCCGGATCACAGCTTTCACTTTCTCCTCCGTCTTTGCCTCGGCGATCACCCGGATGACCGGCTCGGTGTTGGACGGCCGGACATGAATCCAATGGTCCGGAAAATCGACTTTCATCCCGTCCAGAAGGTTGACCTTCCCCTGGCCTTCAACCTTTTTCCTAAGCAGGCTGATAAGACGATAAGCCTGCTCGGGGGAGCCTTCGATCTTGTCCTTGATCATGAAATATTTCGGGATGCGCTTTTGAAGCGTGGAGATCGAGCTTCCCGACGAAGCCAGATATTCAAGGGTCAGGCCCATTGCGGCGAAGCTGTCACGGCAGGGATGGACATCGGGCAGGATGACGCCGCCGTTGCCTTCGCCGGCGATCGCCGCCTCGGGCTCGGCCGAGAGGACCTTTTCGACGACATGGATCTCGCCAATTTTCGTCCGGAAAACCGTGGCCCTCCTTGCCGCGGCGATATCATCGATGGCTCGCGTCGTCGAAAGGTTGCAGACGACCGACCCCTTCTTTTTGCCGAGCACGTATTGCGCGGCCAGGGCCAAGGTCAGTTCTTCACCGAGCGGTTCGCCCTTATTATTGACGATGGCCAGACGGTCGGCGTCGGCGTCCTGGACGAAACCGATATCGGCCTTTTTCTTGACTACGGTCCGGCATATTTCGCGGATGTTCTCCGGCAGCGGTTCGGGTTGATGAGCGAAGGATCCGTCGGGTATGGCGTGGATGAACACGGCCTCGCATCCCAGCCCTTCCAGGAGCCGCGGAGCGAGAATCGCGCCGGCTCCATTGCCGCAGTCGATGGCGACCTTGAATTTCCTCCGCCGGATGAGGTCCACATCGAAATATCCGAGGAGTTTTCGCAGATGCGGCTCGGCTGGCTGGGATTCGGTCTTGAGGGTTTTATAGCGCTCGGGCTCGGCAAAGAAAAATTCGCCCTGATGATAGATGTCCAAAAATTCTTCGGTCTGATGGGGCGTGAGGTAGAGCCCGTCGCGGCTGATGAACTTCAGGCCGTTCCATTCCCTCGGGTTGTGGCTGGCCGTCACCGAGATGCCGCCCGATGCTTTGGATTCCTTTGTTAAGAACAAGAAAGAAGGGATGGGGCAGATCCCGACGTCCACGGGCTGGCAGCCGGAGGCCAAAAGCCCGGAGATGATCGCCTGTTTGATCATCGTCCCCGACGGCCGCGCGTCCTGTCCGACGATGACCGGGCCGCTGCCGATATAGGTGCCGAAGGCCTGGGCGAAAGCGGCCGCGAGCTGAGGCGTCAGGCTGTCGCCGATGATGCCCCGGACGCCGGAAATGCTGATCTTGAGCGTCGATGGTTTTTTCATTGGATCAAGACGTTGATGAAATTGATGACCTCATCGGCCCGCTCCCGCGCCTTATTTTTCAGCCGGTCTTCGGCGACGATCCGGATCATGGGTTCGGTGCCCGAGGCGCGCACTTGAACCCAGCCGCTCTTGTCTTCGACCCGGATGCCGTCCGACGTGTCGACTTCGTGGCGGCGGAAGAACTTCTTCACCTCGCTGACGATGGAATGGACCCGCGCCGGCGGACAGTAGATCTTTTCCTTGACGATGTGATACCGGGGAAGCTCACCGACGAGGCGGGAGATGGTCTTCCCTTGCCGGGCCATCGTCTCCAGGATGAATCCCATCGTCAGGAACCCGTCAAAGGCCGGCTGAAAAGCGGCGAACGCTACGCCTCCGCTTCCTTCCCCCGCCAGGACGGCCTCTTCCTGGAGGAGCGAATGGACAGCGTAAGATTGGCCCACCTTGGTCCTGACGAGCGGGCAGCCCCGGCTCCGCGCTACGTCCTCGATCATCCGTGACGTCGAAAAGTTGGTCACGACCGGGCCGCAGCGATCTTTCAGATATTCGTCGGCGACCAGGGGGAATGTGAATTCCTCGGACAGGCTTTCGCCCGTTTCGGTTACGACGGAGATGCGGCTGACGTCGCTGTTGAGGAGAAAACCGATGTCCGCCCCCACAGCTTTCATAATAGAGACCACCTGCTGGGCATTTCGCGGCCGCGGCTCGGGATCATGGGGGAAGAAGCCGTTGGGCTCATTGTTGACGGGGATGAGCTCGAAGCCGAGGGCGCAAGCCATGGGCTCGAGGAAATTGGCTCCCGCGCCGTTGCAGGCGTCGATGACAACCTTCAGCTTCGCTTTCCGGATGGCCTCAGCATCCAGAAAAGCACGAAGGCCTTCGAAATATTCATCCGCATAATGCTCCGTGTCCCGGACCCGGCCGAGACCGTCCGTCGGGACTTTTTTGAACTTGCCGAGGTGATAGATATCCAGGACCTCCGCCCCTTGAAAAGGGTTGAGATAGGTCCCGTCCCGGTTGATAAAGGCGAGGGCGTTCCATTTAATGTCGTTATGGCCGGCCGTGATCGAGATCCCGCCTTTGGCCTTCGATTTTCTGACCTGATACTGGAGAACGGGCGTCGGGCAAAGGCCAAGATCCAGAACTTCGCAGCCCGTCGAGAGGAGAGAGGCCAGGCAGGCGGCATGGAGCATGGGGCTGGAGATCCTCGTGTCGCGGCCGACGAGGACGGGCTTCGAATCCACGTAGGTGCCGAAGGCAGCGGCAAAATCCATGACGAGCTTGGGTGTCACGGAATCGCCGACGATGCCGCGGACGCCCGAAATGCCGATTTTAAGGAGCTTCATTTGGGGTAATGTATTTATTATATAATTTTAATAGGGAGACACAATACCCATTTCCCCTGACCGTATATCACTTTCAAATGCAAGGGGGACACGATACCCTGTCCCTGTCTGGTCGGTAGCGCCCCAGAGGACGATACCGTTGAAAACCGCCAGGGACAGGGAATCATGCCCCCGACAGTGATATACGGTCAGCCATTTCTCTATTTGCGAACCCCGGGATTAGGAAACCGGGGAAATTGGGAAACAGGTATTGTGTCTCCCTATTATTGATGATGCGCACGTTTAGCCTCGTCAGGGCTAAAGTTCAATCAGCCGGGAAAAAACGTCTTTATTATAGCAAATGTCAGGCCAGTCTTTATGCCAGGCTTCGAGCTTCGAAGGGCCGGCATGCTGTCGCCAAAATCGGACACATGAAAATAAAGGAGGACGGTTCTCGTAATAATTTTCAATGGGCTCACTTGGTTTGACCGGAGAGGAGGTTTAACTTATCATAATTGCCTTGATTTAAGGATCGTATAGATGTTTGACCAGCTGTCGGACCGGCTCCAGAAGGTGATGAAGTTCCTCAAGGGCGAGGGCAAAGTCACTGAAAAGAACATGGCCGACGCCCTGAAGATGATCCGGATGGCGTTTCTCGAAGCCGATGTCAATTACAAAGTCGTCAAGGATTTCGAGGCGCGGATCAGGGAAAAAGCGCTCAACCAGGAGGTACTCGACAGCCTCACGCCCGCCCAGCAGGTTGTCAAGATCGTCCGCGACGAGCTGACGGCGATCCTCGGAACTTCCGAAAAACCCCTGACGTTTGCCGGCACTCCGCCCTCCATTTTCATGCTCGTCGGGCTCCAGGGGAGCGGCAAGACGACGACCTGCGGGAAGCTGGCCAAGTGGGCCCTGGGACACGGCAAAAATCCCTTGCTCGTTTCCTGTGACTTAAAGCGCGCGGCGGCTCAGGACCAGCTCAAAATGATCGCCAGCTCCCTCAACTTTCCTTTTTATGAAATGACCGCTCAGAAGATGGCCGCTCCCCAGGAAGCCCTGGCCGAGCTCGTCAGATTCACGAAGAACCGCGGCTACGACCTGTTGCTCGTCGATACGGCCGGCCGGCTCCACGTCGACAACGAACTGATGGAAGAGCTGCGGCTTGTCAAAGATATCTTGAATCCCATCGAAGTGATTTATGTCGGCGATTCGATGACCGGCCAGGACGCCGTCAAAAGCGGCCAGGCCTTCGCCGATAAAATCGGCTTGACCTCGATCATCCTGACCAAGCTCGACGGCGACGCGCGCGGCGGAGCGGCGCTTTCCATCGTTTCGGTAACCGGAAAACCGATTAAATTCGTGGGCGTCGGCGAAAAGTATGACAAGCTCGAGGTCTTCCATCCCGACCGCATGGCTTCGCGTATCCTGGGCCTGGGCGATATCCTGAGCCTCATCGAAAAAGCCGAGAAGGAGGCCGATGTCCAAGAGGCCGAGGAGCTGGCGCGCAAGATCCGCAAGCAGGAATTCACGCTCGAGGATTTCAAGAAGCAGCTCGGCCAGCTCAAAAAAATGGGCTCGCTGTCGGGCATGCTCGACCATCTGCCCAATGTCGGGCCGTTCAAAAATCTCGGCCAGGCCCAGATCGACGACCGAAAAATTCTTCACTTTGAAGCCATCATCAACTCCATGACGGCCGAGGAGCGCCTCAACCCGAAGGTCATCAACGGCAGCCGGCGCCAGCGCATCGCCCGCGGGAGCGGCCGGCCGGTGCATGAGGTCAACCAGCTTCTCAAGCAGTTCCTGGAGATGCAGAAGATGATGAAAAAGTCGGCCTTTCAGAAGATCCTGTCTTCTTTGAGATGAAAAGATCCATCATCTTTCTTTTGATCGCCGTTTCCTTCGTATCTTTCTGTCAGAGAAAAGGCCCGGCCGGCGCTGCGGCCGATGAGCGGTTGCGGATCGAAGTCTCCGTGGACAAGCTCAGGCCGGAGCCCGGCGAGACCATTCAGGTCAGCGCGATCGTCAAAACCGCCGATTCCATCGATGACGTCAACCTCAGGGCGAAGATTCTTGTCCCGACGAAGGGGCCCCAAGATCTCCCTTTGACGCTCGCCAGCCGCGAGCTCGGCCTTTTTAAAGGCGAAGTCCGGATCGAGGCGGATGATCGCCAGGGTTTCCATGGAGTTACGGTCGCTTCGGAAGACCCGTCCAAGCCGGCTGAACCCGCCCATTTTTTCGCCATTTTTTCTTATTGACTTAGCCTCGAAATTGGGCTATTATCTTAACTTATTTTAATAGAATGGATTAACCTACCATGATGACCCTGCGTTTGATGAGATTTGGGGCCAAGAGCAAGCCTTCCTACCGGATCGTCGTCGTCGATTCGAAGAAACCGCGCGAGACCAAGACCAAGGATTACATCGGCTCGTATAATCCTCTTAAAGAACCCCCGGATATTTCCATAGATATGGAAAAGGCCAAGTTCTGGCTCGATAAGGGCGCGAAACCGTCGCCGACCGTGAAATCTCTTATAGAAAAAGTCTCCAAATCATCGAAACTTTCCTAATGACATAACTCTAAATCTTAAAGGAGGTTACAGTGAAAGAGCTCGTAGAATTGATTGCCAAAGCGCTAGTGGACCAGCCGGAAAAAGTGGTGGTTTCCCAGCTCGAAGGGGAACAGACCACGATTCTGGAACTCAAAGTGGCGCCTGAAGATTTAGGCAAAGTGATCGGAAAGCAGGGCAGGACCGCGCGGGCCATGCGGATCATCCTCGGCGCTGCCGGTATGAAACTGAAGAGGAGATTCAACCTCGAGATCATTGAAAAAGGCTGATTTGCAGAGCATCGGGAAAGTCGAGAGGAGTCACGGAAAGGGAGGGGAGCTCAAGGTCAGGCTGTCCGCGGAGCTTCTCCCCGACGATTTTTTTTTAAGGTTTTTCTGACCGAGAAAGGGGACTTACGGGAGTTCGAAGTCGAACGTTTTTCCCCCTATAAAAATTCCCATATCCTCAAGCTCAAGGGAATAGATTCCGTGAGCCGGGCCGACGAGCTTTCGGGCCGGGACGTTTTCGTTCCCGAGGAGGCTTTGAAGCCTCTGGAGAAAGGCCGGCTCTATGATTTTGAATTGATCGGCTGCTCTGTCGAGACGCAAGAGGGAGAATTCGTCGGCGTCGTGAAAGACGTGCTGGCCATTGGAGAATCGACCCTTTTAGCGGTCGAAAATGAGCCCGGTCCCAGGGAGGTCCTGATTCCCCTCAGCCTGGACATCTGCGTCGAAATCGATACGGCCGGAAAGAGGGTTGTCATCGACCCGCCGGACGGCCTTTTAGACTTGAATGAGATTTGATATAATCACGATCTTCCCTGAAATGTTCGAAGGATTCTTTTCGGGGGGGATCATAAAGCGGGCGCTCCAAAAGGGCCTGATCGAGATCAACGTGCGCAACTTGAGAGATTTTACGACGGACAAGCACAGGCAGGTGGATGACCGCCCCTACGGCGGCGAGGAAGGCATGGTCTTCAAGCCCGAGCCCATCTTCGCGGCCGTAGAGAGCGTCCGCCAGTCGGACGAGATGCCAGTCTATCTTCTCTCACCCCAGGGGCGGAGGTTCGACGCGCGCCTGGCCGAGGAAATGGCCCGTCATCCGCAGATCGTCCTTGTCTGCGGCCGCTACGAGGGCGTGGATGAGCGCGTGGCGGAACATCTGGCCACCGACGAGATCTCGATCGGCGATTACGTCCTGACCGGCGGGGAGCTTGCGGCCATGGTCGTGGTCGACGCGGTCGCGCGCTTCGTGCCGCGGGTCGTGGGCAAAGAGGAATCCGTCCGGCACGACTCGTTTTTCGAGGGGCTTCTGGATTATCCGCAGTACACGAGGCCCCGCGAGTTTCGGGGGATGAAAGTGCCCCAGGTTCTTTTTTCCGGAGACCATAAAAAGATCGAGGCCTGGCGCCGGGAGAAAGCGCTGGAGAAGACTCGGGGTCGGAGGCCTGACCTCCTGGCCGGGCGGCAATCGTCTCCTGAGGAAAAACACCTCCTGGATCAAATAGACAACGAAAGGAACAAACGATGAACTTGATGCAATGGGTTGAAGACAAACAGATGAAAAAAGACGTCGAGCCCTTCGGGGTCGGCGATACGGTCAAGGTCCACGTCATCATCAAGGAAGGCGACAAGGAACGCATTCAGATCTTTCAGGGCGACGTGATCGCGAAGCGCGGCCGGAGCTTGAGCACGACATTCACCGTCCGGAAGATCTCGTTCGGCATCGGCGTTGAAAAGATCTTCCCTCTCCACAGCAAGTCCATCAAAAAAGTCGAGATCGTCCGGACAACCAAGGTCCGGCGGGCGAAGCTGTATTATCTCCGGAATCTGAAAGGAAAAGCCGCCCGGCTCCGCGAAGAGAAATAATCCTTCCCGTGGCCGATTTCGAGATCGAAAAATCCTTTTTAGACCGGGGCTGCCGGTTCATCGCCGGGGTCGACGAGGTCGGCCGGGGGGCGTTGTTCGGGCCCGTCGTCGCTGTTTCTGTAATCTTCCCCCCCGCATGGATCGCCGGAAAACATCCGGAATGGCTCCCCCAGACAAAAGATTCCAAACTCGTCACAGCCAAAAAACGCGGGGAGCTGGCCAAATGCATTCGGGCCGGGGCCGAATCCATCGGCGTCGGCTTCTCGACGAACGTCGAGATCGACCAGAATAATATCTACTGGGCGTCGCTCGAAGCCATGAGAAGGGCCGTCGAACGGATGCCCTTGAGGCCGGACGCTGTGCTCGTAGACGGGTTCGAGATCCGGGATTTCCCCTATATGCAAAAAGCCATCCGCGGGGGCGATAAGAAGAGCTATTCGATCGCCGCGGCCTCGATCGTCGCCAAAGTCTTCCGCGACCGGATGATGGAGCGCTATGACCGGATTTACGCGGGGTATTCCCTGAGCAAGAACAAGGGCTACGGCACGAGAGAACATTACAGGGCGCTCGAAGAGCTTGGCCCGACCTCTTTTCATAGGAGAACTTTCAGGCTACAATCGGATAAGAAGCTGTTCTGATGGTCGACAAAACGAAGATTACGGAAGCCGCCGAGCGATACGTTATGGCCGACAAGCTCGAGGCCGCTATCGCCGAATACGAAAAATTGTTGGACGGCGGCGCCCAGGACATCCCGATCGGCAATATGATCGGCGACCTGTATATCCGGCTCCGGCAGCCCGAGAAGGCTATCAAGATATTCCGAAAGAACGCCGACTACCTTGAGAAACGGGGTGCCTATG
>Ga0256868_10001739_pt1 | contig 11618 bp, 12 predicted proteins | sample RVTome_13_FD_187341 | JGI IMG/M metagenome (GOLD analysis project Ga0256868, IMG submission 187341) | Soil microbial communities from uranium-contaminated site in the Upper Colorado River Basin, Wyoming, United States - RVT92D227 HiSeq ... | reverse complement strand
ACTTACGGCAGGAACAGGCAGAAAACGTCTATTGGGCTTTACGACTATACTTTGATTGCTCCACCGTTGAATTATACGGTTGTTAAGCCAGAAGAGATTAGTTTTGTGCCGCTGGGTTTTGAGGAAGAGATGAATCTGGCTGAGATTTTGGAGCGTCATCCAAAGGGCATAGAGTACGGTCACATCGTAAAGAAACACAGTCTCTACCCGATAATATTAGATTCGAAGATGAAAGTGCTGTCTTTTCCACCCATAATAAACTCAAACGACTTGGGAAAAGTAACAGGGGAAACGCGGCATGTGCTGGTGGAAGTCACGGGCACAATGCGTGAGACAGTGCTTAACACGCTGAAACTTGTCACGTTGGCGCTGATTGACCGCGGCGGTGAAGCGTATGCGGCAACTGTGCAGTATCCGCGTGATTACACAGGTTATGCTCCAGCTAAGGATGTGACGCCTGACTTCGGAAGTAAGCGGATGAAGCTGGACGTTGAATACGCGAACAAGATTCTCGGACTGCAGTTAACGGGCAAGCGCATCGCTGAACTGCTTTTGACAGCGGGCTTCAACGTAGAAAATGTAAACGCAAAGGCTGTAACCGCATTGGTTCCATGTTACCGTATTGATGTGATGCATATGGTTGACTTGGTGGAAGACGTAGCTGTTGCCTATGGCTATAACAACATTGAACCAGTGTGGCGTGAACTACCAACAACGGGCAGCGAGAGACCTGAACAGCGCTTAATAGATGTTGCCCGCGAACTCATGGTGGGATTGGGCTTCCAAGAAGTTTTAAGTTACACGATGACTAACCTCGATAACCTATTCACCAAGATGAAACAAGAGAAAACAAGCCTCGTGGAAATTGCTAACCCTAAAGTGGTAACCCTCACGTGCTTAAGGAACTGGCTACTGCCAGGCATAATGGAGTTCCTGAGCAACAACCAGTCAGTTGAGTTTCCCCAAAAAATCTTCGAACTGGGCAAAGTCACACTCTTAGACAAAACGCGCGAAACAAAAACGCGAGACGAAGAATGGTTAGCAGCTGCCGTATCACACGCAAACGCCAGCTTCACCGAAATCAAATCCGCCTTGGACTCGTTCTTTGCAAACTTGGGCTTAAACTGGCAGATTAAAGCGACCACGCACCCGAGCTTCATAGAAGGACGCGTTGGCGCCGCCATAGTCAACGGTGTGAACGCAGGCGTACTCGGCGAAGTCAACCCGCAAGTGCTCGAAGCATGGAAACTTGAAAACCCCACAGTAGCCTTCGAGATAAACATGCAAAAAATAATCAAAACCAAATAAGACAACAGCAGAAGCCCCTTCATATTTGGAGCCTAATAGTCAATCTATGCAGATAAAAGCAGTAGAAGTGTACCCGCGCAATCACAACTTCACAACCAGAACAGCATATAAACAATGCAAATGCCAAATACAAAAAGCCACAAGCTCCACCCGCAAACTTGTGCACCGTAAACCGAACACAACAACAAATAGGCACAAAACAGAAATGGCGCGGGATGTGGGATTTGAACCCACGCGGCCTTTCGACCACAGACTTAGCAGGCCTGCCCCCTACCAGGCTAGGGCAATCCCGCACTGCTTAGACTGATGCTATCCTATGTATTCGTCGTATTATTATTTTTTTGTTTTTTCAGGCTTATTTTTGGTGCGTGTTGTAAAATTCTTATTTATTACCTAGCGCATAACTTCTTTCAGTGGAGAGGTTTGGGATGAGTAATAAGGAGTTGCGGGTTTCGAAGATTCAGAATGGTACTGTTATTGACCATATTAGTGGTGGGTACGCGTTGGATGTGGTGAAGATTCTGGGGATTACTGGGCGTGAGGGGCGTGTGATGACTATTGCTGTTAATGTGCCGAGTGGGCGTTTTGGGGTGAAGGATGTTGTGAAGGTTGAAGGGCGTGCGTTGAATGCACGTGAGGTTAACCGTATAGCGTTGGTGGCGCCTCATGCCACGATTAACATTATCCGCGATTACTGTGTGGTGGAGAAGTTGGAGGTTAAGTTGCCGCGGGTTATTGAGGGCTTGGTTAAGTGTGTGAATCCTGCTTGCATAAGCAATAGCGATGAACCTGCAGTGGCGAAGTTTTATGTGGAGGATGAGGAGCCTTTGCTGTTGAAGTGTCATTATTGTGGGGGTATTTTGGAGAAGGCTGATGTGCTGCAGCAGTTGTAGCTTTTAAAAGTGGGTTACTGTTTTTTCTTGTTGGGTCTGCGTTGCGTTTTTGTTTTAGTGCTTGCTAGCTGGAGCAGCTCTTCAAAGTAGTTTTTGTTGAGTGTTTTGCCTTTGCCTATGCTTGGGCACTCGTTTGTGTAGAGAAAACTGTATTTTCGGTTTGCTGCCATTTTGAGTTCAAAGGGGTAGAACCTGCAGATTAAGGGTCTTAAAGAGTAAATTGTGCAGCGGTTCTTCGCTAGAAAGACACATTTTCCGTTTTCCATTGTCTTTTTCATCGCGTAACGGTAGGGTGCTTTGCCATCAATTGACTCTGCGAATTTTGCGATTGGCTGCGAAGTTACTGTGGCGATTTGCTCAGCTTCTGTGGTTAAGAGAAGGATGTGGCGGGTTTTTTCTTGTGTGTCGCCGCAGCATAGTCCGCATTTTGTGCATTGGAAACGCAGCGCAGCAGGATAATCAAAATTCACTTTTTATCCCAGAATGTGATGGCGTTGAAGCGCAATTATTTGTTTCGGTGCCCTTCACCGTACTGATAAGGTCTGCTGTGGTTCTTTTCCAGTTTCTTCTTGAACATGGCATCCATGTCCACGTTGGGACATGCCAAACGGCTTGTGTCTAAAACGTAGAATATTACGTCTACGAGTTCTTCAGCTATTTTTTCTTCAGGTGCGCCTTTTTTCCATGAGTCGCTGGCTTCGCCGAGTTCTATGAAGGCGAAAAGAAGCTTTTTCGGGATGTCTTCAGGCTTGTTGTAGAAGCCTTTCTCGATTACTAGGGATTCGATTTCTTTTTTCATGTCTTCCAAGTGCATTTTACGCTTTCTCCTGCATGTTTAACGGGTTGTGAGCGTTTGTGCTCACACAAGACTATACCCCCTTATATAAACTACAAATAGAAAGGCTGTGCTAGCGGCTTGGAGCAGGCAAGGCTCTTATGAGCGTTTATGGAGTAGCCGTTTTTTATTGATTAGGATGAATGCAGTTGCTGTCAACACTAACGTGGGAACGAGCCATGAGGAGTACTCTGGAACAACACCATTTTCACCAGTCTTAACTAACCAAAAATCAGCATAACCAGTACCACCAAGCGGGACGCTGTTGCCAGCTAGTGCGTATCCACCATCAGACGTCGCAACCAACGAGTAAGCCCAGTCATCCCATCCTCCTCCGTATGTTTGGCTCCACATTGAAGCTGCCTCAACAGAAACAACTAAAGAAGAACATAACAAAAGTAAAGGAACTATGCTTAGGAAGAGTAGTTTTATGCGCAACAACGTCTACCCATGAATATCTTACAAAGATTCAAGTAAAAACTTTACGGTCAACCCTCCACACGAACTAACCGCTAACGCGCCCCTCGATAGTTTTCTGCGTAGAAAAGTACGTTATTTTTGGCATTTTGGGCAGAGGTAGACTTGTCCGCCGCCATGATTTATCTTCTCAATCTTAGTGTTGCAGGTTGGGCAGTTTTGGTCTTTCATGTTTGGACCCATCGTGGGCGCGTAGGCGCCTTGTTTTCCGTAGAGGTCGGTGAACTGGTTTTTGCCGCCCGCTTTTATGCGTTCTTGGATTAGACGAGTTATTGCATTGTAGAGCGCTGTTTTTTCTTGGCTGCTTAATGTGGAAGTGTTGCGTTTGGGGTGGATTTTAGCTCGGTAGATTATGTCTTGGAAGGCGCTGTTGCTTAAGCCTACGACTACGGCGGTTTTGCCTACAAGGGCAGCTTTAATGTTTTGCTTCTTTTCCGCCAATTTTTCTAAAAACCGCTCCGAAGTGAATTCGCTTGTATCCAGTGGAGAGATTATTTGGGAGAAGTCACGCCTATACAGATAATTCTTTTCCAAATCCGCTTCAATTACGGCTTGTATGCAGCCTAAACCAGTTAAACTAACGGTTAAAGCTGTCCTGTCTTGAAATCTAAGTTTGAGGTGAAATTTTGAGAGTATTGTGTTTTCGTTTTTGTGAAAAAGGATAACGCCAACATACTCAGGTGCAAGAACCAAGTTCCAGTCGTTACTAAACTTAACCACAATAACGTTTCCTCGTGAAACAACAGAAACTACTCTTCCATCAACTAACCTGCCAAACGCTGACGCATCCTTGTTAACGCAGCCGAGCTTCTGGAGGTTCTGACAATTCTGCAATTCGTGAGCCTGAACTACTTTGCCAACAAGCACATTACTCATCTGTGTAGCAAGAATGTGGGCTTCTGGAAGTTCAACACTCATGAGGCAACCACCACTCATAAAAAACAGCCCAGCGCCACTTAATCTTTACGCATACATGGCACGCTAACGTATTCAACCCGTGCAGAATGTCAGATTTGCCAAAAACCTTATTAACAAAATGATACAAACCCCGTTCCTAGAGGGGAGAGAGTCACATGGTTTATTGTCCGAAATGCGGCACTCAGAACGAGGACACAGCAGAGTATTGTGTCAAATGCGGGGCAAACCTACAGACAGGAACCTACGCGTCACGCAGGTATGAACGCAGAAGAATGGAAAAAGAATGTTTTGGGCTTCCTCACGGCGGCGCAATCTTTGGATTAGTAATCGGTGTAATCATTTTGATTTGGGGAATTTCCACAATGGCTCAGCACATGGGTTGGATGAATACGGGGTTTGACCTTTGGTATATAGTTATCATCATCTTTGGCGTCCTACTAATTGCCGGCGCAATCTACGGAATGAGACGCAGCAAATCACCACCTACAATAACACAATAATCAAGCAATCGGTTCAGCGTCGCACGAAGTTAAGGAACATCGGGCGCAAATTCTTCTATGTTCCCACTGGGACAGAGACATCTTCGTCGCCAACCACAACACACTCAAAGCAACAAAGAAAAGGTCGACGGAAAGGCTTTTTGCCGCTTCTTCCACGCCTGCAACAATCAGAAAGGAGCCTACAGCCAAGAGAACGCCAGCAAAAAAACGCGTGAACCCATTCTGAAACTTCACCGGCACAACTGGATAAAGCAAACCAGCCGCAACGCCAACCACGCCGACTAAAACGGGCACAAACGGTTTTTCTCCAATTTTCAAGTTCAAAAAGAAAAACAAGCCGACGCATACGAGAACAATGACTGCGCCGACAAGAAGCCCCGAACAGCTAGCGCAAAAGCGTTTATCGCCAATTCGCATGACGTGTGTGGAATAAGGCTCGCAGGTAACATGGTGTCCACGCAAAACTGTAGTGCGTGACCTACTGAAGCTATGCACGGTTTTACCTCGCTCTTTGAGACCAATAATTCCTGCGCATGAAGCGGGATACACAACCGCAAAAATGCCTAACACGCACACAACAGCTAATGCTGAGCCAACCGCAGGCTTTCGCAGCGCGAAATCGTCTTGAGCTTCAGGCGGATTAACAGCGAAAACAACAGCCAACGTCAGCCCGAAGAATGACACAGCAACCAAAAATAGCAGGGTCAAGCTGGCGAGTTTGCTGTTAAGCGTCAACATGTTTCCATCAAGCTCAGACTATGCTTTTCAGCTGCCTTAAGAGGCCTTGACGCGTCATATAACGGTAAACGCGTTTTTTCACGTTGTTTTTGGAGAAAATACCATGCATTTGTCTGTTCCAAGAGCCGAAGAAGCTGCGGTAACACTTGTAAAGTTCATGCTGCACCTTCGCCCTCGTCAAAGTCTCAGTCGGCATCGTAGCGTGCACCATGTCGTAGTTAGCCCAGTTCCAATCCTCAATCCACCCATTCCGCTTCGCTTCCGCGTAGAGGTCAGTGCCTGGAAACGGCGTCAAAACCATAAAAATAGCAATGTCCGGGTCAATGTGATTAACAAACTGTCTTAAGCCTGCTAGGGATTCAGCTGAGTCGCCGCGTTCACCGATTATGCAAGTTGCTTGAGAAAATATGCTGTTCTGCTTTAACAATTTCACAGCCGCTTCAGCGTACTCAGGCTTTGAATCTTTACGAAAACTATCCAAAGTGCCTTTGCTGTGGCTCTCCACGCCAAGCAGCAACCAATTGATCCCTGCTTTACTCATTTTGGCTACAAGCTGCGGATTCTTCGCCACATCATCACATCGCGCCTGCATAAAACAGCTTATGTCCTGCGAGAAGGGACGCTTGATTAATTCATCGCAAAACTCGTCCATGCGCGGACCCAAGCCGAAGTTGTCATCAGTCAACCACAAAAACCTACTGCCATAATTGTTGTAGAGGAACTCCATTTCGTCAGCCACCCGCTTCACCGACTTATGCCTCCAACTGCCCTGCCAATGCTTCCACTGCGAACAAAACGTGCAACGATGCGGACAGCCTCGCGACGCTTCAACCACGCCATACTTTGCCTCGGAACCTGCCATCATCGTGAAATGATACCTATGCGCGTATTCCCCAACGAAATGATACGCTGGAAAAGGCAGCTGATTCAAGTCTTCAATAAGTGGACGCGGAGGATTATGCAAAATCTTTTGGCGGTGCCTGAAAGAAACGCCGGCTATCCCTGAAAAATCCTTTTTGTCACCCACTGCTTTAACCAAATCGACCAGTGTTTCTTCGCCTTCTCCGCGAACAATCACGTCTATTTCAGGGTACGCCTCAAGGCTCTCCTGCGCCAGCGCCGTGAAATGCTGACCCCCAGTAACGGTTACAGCGTCGGGTTTCAGTTTCTTGGCAGTCTCCAGCGCGCGAGCGGTCACGTAGGCGTTGCACGTTGCAAAACCGCTTGTCGCAACTACATCAGGATTGAAGGCTTCAATGCGCTTTGCTAAGCCGTTCCAGTCCAGAGACATGGCTTGGCAGTCCAAAATCTCGATTTCCACGTCCGCTACTTTGCTTTCAAGATACGCAGCAAGTTGAAGAAGCCCATATGGAGGCGGAAGATATTCGCCCATAACAAACCAGTAATCTTTTGGCGGTTCAACGAACAGAACCTTCACCAAACCAACTTCACCCCGAAAGCCACCACACACCCAAACAGTTGCCTTGTCTCTTTGTTTTTTAACCTAAATATGCTTTTACACTTAGCACTGCTGAACATGGAAGCGCTAGCTTAAGCTGTCATAATAAGCTGAACCTTTGGTTTCCAGTATTTCCAGAATTACCTGCGCCGTCTTCTCCCCAACCCCGCTAATCTCTCTCAGCCTACTCTTCATAGCCGACAGCGGCGTATTCAACTTTGAAATCGCGTAAGCAGCATAGCCAAAAGAGGAGCGCTTGCCCTCCAACCGCAGAAAATAGTCCATTTGCTCCAGCATCACAACCACTAAATCGTTTTCCCATAAAAGGTCCCTGTAAAGCGCAGGCGGCATACGCCTACGCAGCTTATACGTTTTGGCGGTTTGGTTAAAAACCGAGCTTATCGAGTTGTAATACTCTTCTGTTGCTTGACCCCACTCATTCGCTTGATATATTTGCTCATACTTTGCTGTAAGTTCAGGATGCTTCTCGCTGAGTATTTTGTAGAAATAGTCTTTTTGCCGTCCAGCTTTAAGCGTCATGCCGCCGAAAACCACGAAGTCAACACCAACATCACGCGCTTTTTTCAAGGTTTCCCCAATCATTTCAGGCGTATCGGTTATGAACGGGATTACGGGAAGAAGAAACATGCCGCATGCAACACCTTCCTTTTCAAAGGCTGCAAGCGTTTTCAGGCGTTCGCTTGGAGGGGGCACGTGCGGTTCAAAGATGGCGCTGACTTCGTCACTTGCCGAGGAGAAACTGAAGCTTACGATAGCCCTGTTCTGCTGGTTAATGCGCTTAATGATGTCGATGTCGCGTTCGACAAGAGTGGATTTTGTCAGTATGTGCACGGGCCACCTGTACTCGCATAGGAGCTGCAGGGTTTTGCGTGTTAACTGGTATTTCTCTTCCGCTGGCTGATAACTGTCGCCGACTCCGCCGCCCAGCATAATAAAGCCCGGCTTAAGTTTTGCATGCCGGCCAATCGGTTTTAGTTCTCTGCGAAGAACTTCCACCGCGTTTGTCTTCACTGCCACATCCTCGCCAAAAACGCCTTCAACTCGGTAGCGTTCCGAGCGCCCGTCGCAGTATACGCAGCTGTGGGTGCAGCCTCTGTAAAGGTTCATGCCGTAACGTGAAACGAACCATGAATCAATTTTGCCGTGTTTAAGCAGTATTGATTTTGCTTTAATTTCTTGGATGGTCACTTCGCCTATACACCTTCTGTTTATACTTGTACTCGTCGACACGTAAAAGATTCATAACTCTGGCTGGTTCTTTTTTGACGAGATTTCTGCAGGCTCTATAGGCTATCCAGTAAGAGTTGCGGTCGCCACTTTCAACAAGCTCCTTCACTAATCCAAAAACTAATTCAGGAAAATGCCTTGCCAAATCGCTCAAGTTGTTCCCCACAGATGTACGTGGATACGCTGAGCTTTCCCTGAACAAGCACCTCAAAATGGACAAGGGATAATCTGGATGCTTGTAGAACCACTGGTTTTCTTTTACTGGGCGAAGAGTTTCAGAGACAAACCTTCGCGTGTTCGGATCCTTGGACATTGCAAGTTTCAGCAGGTACACCTTAGCTTCATCAGGGTTTTTTTGTATGATTTTGCGGAAGAACATCTGAGCGAATTCTCGCATATCCCAACTATGTGACGACGCTGAGGATTCAAAGAAAGGCAAAACTCGCACGTAATTGTCAATTCCGTAAAATGAGAGTATGCCCAACGCGACTCCTTTGCTTCTGAAATCACCACTTTGCTCGAACAGTGCTGAGCCAATCTCATATACTGCCGCGTTAGCTTCTGTGAGACTTGAGAACAGGTGTTTGCTTAATTCTTGAATGGTGTAGACTCTGCCGAAAGATATTCGTTTGTTGTCTGGAATGCTATCGTAGAGTTCCTTCAGAATAGCGAGGACATGTGTTATTGCTGAATCGTATTTTTTCTGCAGAATGTTCGCTATAATATCACGTTGGATTTTCGCTTTGAGTTCATCGTTAAGCAGCTTCAACTATAATCACTCTATCGAGTTATCCTATTGCATACTTGAGTCTTTAGATTATGCTAAATATAGGCTTGAAGTCTTTCCAAGCACGCAAAAATAGAAACTGTGGTAGCGTCACTTATGGTTAGTTCAAGTGCTATCGGCGTCGCTACTAGTTACCTGTTGTGCGATACTTTCTGGTGCTTTCGCCTTTGGTCTATATGGAAACAACGCGACTAGAATAGACATGAGTTCAACTCGCCCAATAGTCATCGCAACAATCATCAGCCACTTGTAGCCTATGGGCATGGAAATGGTTGTTGCACCCATTGAAATGCCGTTTGTTGAAAGTGCAGAGCCTACTTCGAAAAGAGCGTCAGTGAATGATACGCCCATCGTTGTGAAAAGCAATGCGAAGATGACGAGAGTAAATACAAACAGCAGTATGGAAACGAGGGCTGGAAGATACTCGTGGTTATTTGCTTCCTCTGGCGCTTCTGGTTCCGACATGACTTTTTCCTTGATAAGTACGTCCTCAATGCTGTGCTTTATCGATCTTGCAAAAGTGATAAGCCTAGATACGCGTATACCGCCTGCCATCGAGAAGGCACATCCGCCAATAAGCATTAGCATAATGAAAATGAAGAAAGCTGTATTGTTAAAAGATGCCGATGTCAACCCGATATAGTCGTACCCTGTTGAGGAAGACATGCTTACAACGTGGAACAGCGAGTCAAAAGCGCCAATCTGTGCCGTTAAGGCTACTGCTACTGTTCCAACAGCGATTATCAGCAAGTATAACGCAATCTCTGCAGACAGCACTTTCTTGAGTTTCCGAGCGAACAGGTTATAATTGAAGGCAAAATTCACCGATCCCAAAAACATAAGGATTATCATGCAGATCTTCGCTGCTGAACCAAAACTCAGGTATTGCTGGAACTGTTGGGCAGAAGGCGCAAAACCGCCAGTTAAAGTGTCGATAACGAACGTGCCAGTTTTGATTATATCTGTAAAACCCATACTCTGAAAGATAATGGTAAAGGCAATGATGTATACGCCGTAGATTGCGAGGACGGAAAAAAATACTTGCTTCAGGTTTTTGCTTAAGGTGTCTACTCCTAAAGCGTTGCTGAAGCCACTCATAGCTTTTCTTGATTGGAAGAAGGCGAGCAGCAGGAAAACTAATCCGACGCCGCCCATCAGCTCGGTTAGGCTCCTGTAGATGAGCAAGGATTTGGGCAGAAGATCAGTTGATAAAAAGCTGAAACCTGTCGTTGTGAAACCTGAAATGCTTTCAAAATAGCCGTTGGTGAACCTGTCAAACAAGTTTGCACTGGTGAATGGGTCATTGTAGATGTATGGTAAAGTACCTATTAGGGGTAGTATGATGAAAGCAGCCAAAAACAGAGTGTTCGAAGATTTGAAGTCCAAGTCTTTTCGCTCGCACATAGCATTGCACAGGAAACCGAGCCCAAGATAGGCGATGCATACTATGAAAAGAGAAATCACGTAATCAATTTCGTTGAAGTAAAGTCCTATGCCTATCGGCAAAATAGTAAGTATTCCTGTAATTTGGAGTAGGAAACCAAGATTTGCTAGAATTCGGCTGCCCATCTTGATTCAGCCCTTTTATTACATGAGGATGGGTTAAAAGGTTTACGGAAATCCTGTCATTACAAGTGAACAGCATTTTGTTAAGTGTACAAAATCAAACTGGAGCCTTGAAGGCTTAATAGAGTGCGTAACCAGTTTCTTCATCAAGCATGGACGGACTTCTAAGTGAACAGTGAACATCCGAGAATTAGACGCGAGAAAAAGACAATTGAAGCAATGGTGCGCATATACTGCAAAAAGCATCATAAAAGCCAAGGCAAGCTTTGCCCAGAATGCAACGAGCTCTTAGAATATGCAAAGATGCGTTTAGATAAGTGTCCTTTTCAAGAAAAGAAAACTACATGCGGCAAGTGCCCAATACACTGTTATCAGCCGCAAAAGAGAGAGAAGGTGAAAAAGGTTATGCGATACGCTGGACCACGAATGCTTTTGCATCATCCAGTTTTAGCGATGCACCATGCTTTTGACGGCTTCAAGAATCCGAAAAAAGCAGGCAAAAGGGCTTGAGCGCTGAAAAGTACAGTAAAGGATTTGGCAGTGACATGCTGGTGGAATTCTGCAAAAACCATAAAAGCTAGATGGAAGTGAATAAAGCGCATGTCACGCATGATCAAGAGAATAACCATCGCGGCGCTTCTTCTGATGTTTCTATCCTTCACAATGATTACGAGCACAAGGGCTCTGGTTTTAACGCCAGGAGTTGCTCCAGGCGCCGTTTTTTATTACGATGTAACTGCCTATTGGAGTTCCACTGACGAATATGCGTCAATCCCAGCAGATTTGGTGGAGCTTAACAGGACAAAAACTGTAGATGTACGCATACATAACGTTACTGATGCAAATGTTACGACGTTTGTTGCAGTGTATTACAGGGATGAAAGCTACG
>Ga0256868_10001738_pt1 | contig 11622 bp, 12 predicted proteins | sample RVTome_13_FD_187341 | JGI IMG/M metagenome (GOLD analysis project Ga0256868, IMG submission 187341) | Soil microbial communities from uranium-contaminated site in the Upper Colorado River Basin, Wyoming, United States - RVT92D227 HiSeq ... | reverse complement strand
AAAAGACGTGCCAGATCAATGTCCGGTGTGCAAGCATCCCCGGGCTCACTTCGAAGTTTTAGCAGAGAATTATTAACCCTCAATGCTCATCATGGGGAGGTCCTCATAGAGGGTCTCCCCTTCCTTCAAAAGTTTTTTTTCAATTCTTGTCTCAAAAATTGCTCGATCATCCCATTACCGTCAAGAACACCATTTCCTGTGAAGGAGGAATTTCATGCCAAATATTCAAATAGGATTGAAAGGAGAGGAGGAAATGGTGGTTGAGCGTCAAGATTTGGCCAGCATGATGGGAAATATAGGGGCTGAAGTGCTTTCCACTCATCGTGTCGTTCTTCTCATGGAGTTGGCGGCCCGTAATGCCATCAAGGATCTGTTGCCAGACGGGATGATGACCGTTGGGACATTCATTCGAATCCAACATTTCGCCGCCTCTCCTCTCGGGTCAACGGTCCGTGCAGAGGCTTCTCTTAAAAAGGTTGATGGCCGGAAGTTGGTTTTTGATGTCATCGCTCGTGATGAATTCGAAAAAATTGCCGAAGGTGAGAATGAACAGCTCGTGGTTTCAATCCATAAATTTTTAGACCGGGTTGTAATAAAGAAAAAGAACCTTTAACGCTGGCATGTTGGACAAGCATAGGTAATCCGCCCTGCCTGGCGAAAGAATTGAATTGGGCCCTGACCGCTGAGTGCAATACTTCTCTAATTTAGAAAGGGTTGCTTAGGTTGAATTTGAACCGACGTCTCCTATTTTTTCTTCACTTATATATCCCTTACCTACCCAAATCAGTTCTCACGATTAACTCCAGAATTTCTTCTTGAAACCGGGAACTTTTTTGTGTTCCGGTTGTCTATTAAATCTAAAGAAACCGAAAAGAGGAGGTAACGTTATGGCAAAGAATGCTTTCTTGACGGTATTGTTTATCAGTTTGGTTATTCCGGCGTTGATATGGGCCCATGCAGGAAAGGGAGATGTGGTGGATGTCCGGATTCTTTCAGATTCTGGAGAAGAATTTCCAAAGTATAAGGCTTATCCACGTCGTCACCAGGCGGGGAAGTTTTCCTATATGGAGGCTGTAAGGGGACAGAGATATTCCATTCAGGTCACAAACAAATCGGAAAGGCGCATTGCCGTCGCGATCGCTGTGGATGGGAGAAACATCATCGACGGCAAGAAATCAGACCTCAAACGGACTGAACGGATGTACATCATTGGGCCTTATGAGACAAATACGTTCGAAGGATGGCGAACAGGCATGGATAGGACGAACAGGTTCTACTTCACCGAACAATCCGACTCCTATGCAGAGAAGGTGTTTGCCGATGCCTCGGCAATAGGGACCATCGCTTTCGCGGTGTATAGGGAAAAGCTTCCTGAAATAGTCCCATACTCAGGGAGATCATCCAGAATGAAAGAGGCACCTGCGGGAGCTGCACCTTGTGCTCCCAGCGAGAGTCGCCCTGCTGACAAGCTTGAACAGAAGAGGGATGAGCAGGCAGGCACCGGATTTGGGGAGACGACCTACTCTCCTGCTTATGTTGTCCACTTTGATCCGGAGCATACAGTAGCCGAAAAAATTGTCCTGAAATACGAGTGGCGATCAGAACTCTGCAAAAAAGGAATCATCCCATGCGGTCCAAAAAACAGGTTCTGGCCTGATGACTATGAATTTGCACCCATCCCGAGGGACTTTAGGGGATGATACGGATTGTCAAAGGAAGTTCTATTCGCGAAGCCATAAAATCAAAAAGGGTCAGACCCTTAGCAGGGGTGTGTCTCGTCCCGCCAACCGGGCGATGAGGGCAGGGAGCTTTCACTGAGGAGATATACTTAGACTGTATTTGACCCAACGTATCGTTAATGGGTAACCCCTTTATTCTTATTTAGTGAGGGTTCTTTTCTCTTCCATCTGGCGGTCGAGTTTTTTTAGTCTCTCGATGGTCTCTTTCATTTTATTATTCATCTCTTTCAGCCCAGCCACCTCATCGCGCAGGCCTTTATTCGCCTTCTGGACTTTTTCCAGATTGGTTTTTAAATTCTCGATTTCCCGCAGGACCGCAAGCCAGTTCTGGATGTCGTCTGTTTGCGCTTTTGCCGACGCGAGGGAGAGATAGGTTTCCATTTCCTGAAGGGCTCGAGTGTAATTTAATTGGGGGTTTCTATAATTCACATAGAGAAAGGCCAACTGCAAATGGGATTGAGCCCCCACGGAGGTCTCGGGATGCTCGCGCGCAAGCCTTTCTAAGCGGGAGGTTTCCTGAAAAAAATCTTTTTCCCCCTCCGGTTTTTTTACCACCTGTTTCACGCTGCAACTTACTATGAAAAAAAGTAGGAGAAAAATGCAACTCCATTGAAGGCGATGAAGTGGTGAGCCCATATCTCCTCCTTTTATTGTATTCCTCCATTTCAGGAAGTGACAAAATGTTTCAGTCCACCTGACGGGACCCGCTATCCTTACGCCGATCGACTACAAAAATGCTACGGGGAAAAGACTTGGCATAATTTTTCATCTCCGCAGCGATCTCTCCCACCTGGACGTGATTTTGCAGGACGCGGTACTGGTTGGTGACGACTGCGATGGCTATGGTCATGATAGGAAAGGATACTTTCTGCCCTTGTCGCGTCTCACCCTGGATGAAACCACGCTGCCGGTCTTCCAGATCGTAAAAATCCAGCACCATTTTATCAAAGGAATCGATGACGGCAAGGCAAATCTTTTCATACCCTTCCCGCGATGTGACCACGACAAAATCATCTCCCCCAATATGCCCGACAAAGGCTCCTTCATCTCCTTTTGTCTTAACCACTTCGGTGACCATTTTGGCTGTCGCCTGGATGACCTCATTGCCCCTAACATACCCGTACCGATCGTTAAAAGCCTTGAAGTGGCTCAAATCAAGCTGGCAAAAGGCTAAGGGAGCTTCATCCTTTAACCTTTTTTTCAGGACATTTTCGATGGCCATGCTTCCTGGAAGGTGAGTGAGGGGGCTGGCGTCAAGAGACATCTCCTCCAGACGTTTCAACCTCTGGGCCATCTTCTGAAAAGCTTGGGATAGATCTCCTAATTCATCCTGATTGTGAACCTCGGGTAGATGGTCGAACTTTCCCTCCGATATCTCTCGGGTGGAAATTTTCAACCGATTGACGGAGTGGGAAATGTTATGGGTAATGATCAAAGCAATGATGATCCCAAGAACGAGGCCGCCGAGACTCAATCCGCCAGTCATCCAAAAGGCTGAACGGCCAATGCTAAGGGTCTCCAGGCTTTTTTCATTCTGATCCTCTCTGGCATCCTGAGAGATTCCTTTTACCAGTTGGAAGAGGTCTTCCTGTTTTCGTCTGATTTGTCGATCATGTTCTTGGAAGGACCGAGAAGAAAAATCTTCTCTCTTCTCCAATCCTGTTTTGAAGAGATGGCTATACTCTTCGTGGAGGGTGGCTAATCGATCGAGTGGAAGGTTGGAGACATCTGGAAGATGACCCATCTGCTGTAGGAGCTTTTTAAATTCCTCACTTCTTTTCCAGAAGAGCACCTCCGTCTCCGAACTCTTGAGGATGAAAGAGCGACGTCCATAGAGTTCCTGGGCCAGCAAGGCCTCGATCATTTTATCGGAAATCTCTACCAGAGGAATATCGCGCTCCATAATCCGATTATTGATTTCATTCAGCCTTTGGAGGCTGGAGAGGGCAATGAGGGCAATGAGGATGGTCAAGATCCCATAGGATAGGAATCCGAGAAGCAACTTCTTTGCTATGGTCAGGCGAAAAAGCTTAGCCACGGCTCTTTTCATCGATCATCCCTTTTATTCTTTGACTTCAGGTCTATTTAAAAAACTTTCTTCCCCTATAGTCCTTCGCCCCTGATCTTGGCCATAAAAGTAATCGACAAACTATTTTAGATTATCACAAACATAAATTCAAAAATAGTGTTTTATTACCTCATGTAAGCATTATTTTCTCCGTGATGGATATTAGGTAAAAAAACTACCTAACGATGTCTTTCCTTATGACAATAAATGTTCATTCTTCCCTTTTCTCGTAGATTCCATTTTAAGAAATTCCTTATCAAAATCAATTGGTTATTTAATAAAACCATTTTTGGCATTAGATTTGCTCTCATTAGATCAAGGGAAAAAGTACTTATAAAGCTGTCGATAAAGCCAAACCACGAGTAATCGTGGGACGGAAAACCACGGGTCCTACTGGGACAGCCGGGTTGCCGAAGGGGAATTAAAGGAACCGGGTTGCCGTGGCTTACCAATTCAGCAATCCGGTTTTTATTTTTAAAATTATCACTTGGACTGTTCTCATGAGGCCATTAAATCTTAAAATACTTATTGTCGACGATGAAGAGACGTTGAGAAATTTTCTTGTTTCATTGTTATCTAAACATGGGCATGGGTGCGATACGGCAAAAAATGGCATAGAAGCTTTTGAAAAAATCAAAAAGAATTCCTTTGATGCAGCGGTCATTGATATAGTCATGCCTCTTATGGATGGGATTACGCTTACCAAGGAATTGTTAAGATTAAATCCCAATCTTCCCATTATGATCATGACTGGGCATGCTGAGGAACATTCTGCTGTGTCAGCAATTGCTGCAGGAGCTCGGGAATTCATAAGGAAGCCGTTTTCCGTTGACGAATTCATGCTCCGTTTTGACAAAATGATGCGTGACCATAAGGGAGAAGAGGTATTGCTGGCTCTTTCCCTTACGGACGAGTTGACAGGTTTGTATAATCGGCGAAGATTTTTTGTTTTGACAGAGCAGTATCTCAAGGTGGCCATTCGGACAAAGAAAAGGTCGTTGCTTCTTTACATCGATATGGATGATTTAAAATGGATTAACGACCACTATGGCCATCATGAGGGAGATCATGCACTAATAGACCTTGCCGGAATCCTTAAAAAGACCTTTCGCGAGTCGGATATTATTGCTCGAATTGGAGGAGATGAATTTGTCGTTTTATTGGAATCCACTGTGAAGAACGATGGAATACTTATCACTCGCTTGTATGAGAACATAAAAGATTATAATGCCAAGGGCCCCCGACGTTATCAACTTTCGATTAGCGTGGGCGCTGCTCAGGTTGATCCTGAAAATCCTATCTTGATAGATGAACTTCTGTCTAAGGCGGATGCCTCGATGTATGCGCAAAAACGGAAGAGGTCCAAAAAACAGTCCTGATCTAAAACCGAGGTGAAAAACGGACAAGAGGATTTTGAGGCTTGAAAAATAGGGCAGGATGATCTTTCCATGGAATAACAACCCTTTCATTTCTCTTGTCTCTTAAATATCTCGTGATCACCGCAATCTCTTTCTCCCGACTCCTTGGGAGGTTTTTGGAATAAAAAATGCGATAGGTTGAATTTAGAACAATCCTATATCGTGACCTTCCTCCCATGCACCACCCCAGGGCTTGATTTTTAAAGTAGGAACGCTATAATCGCCCCAAGGTATTTTGAATATCCTCAGACTCCATAGGAGGTATGGCATGAAGACCCTGCTATTATTTATTAATATGCTATCATTGGTCATGGTAACATTTGCTCTTGCTCAAAAGGAATTCGAGACGGATATCATTAAGACATCAACAGGCGACTTGAAGATCACTTTCATTGGCCACGGCACGTTAATCTTCAACTTCGGGGGAAAAGTGATCCATGTGGATCCCTATAGCACTTTGGCCGATTATAACATTCTCCCCAAGGCCGACTTGATCCTCGTGACCCATGAGCACAGGGACCACCTCGATCTGAAGGCCTTGAACATGGTGCGAACAGAAAAAACGGGGGTGATTTTAACCGAGACCTGTGCCAAGCAATTGCAGGGAGGCATTGTGATGATGAACGGTGATGTGAAGACAGTCGAAGGATTTAAGATCGAGGCTGTCCCCGCCTATAACATCGTGCATAAAAAGGATAACGGTCAGCCTTTCCACCCAAAGGGGGTTGGCAACGGCTACATCATCACCTTTGGGGACAAGCGGGTCTATGTGGCGGGCGATACGGAGAATGTCCCGGAGATGAAAGGCCTGAAGAATATCGACATCGCCTTCCTGCCCATGAATATCCCCCCCACCATGACGCCCGAGATGGTGGCTGACGCGGCGAAGGCCTTCAAACCTAAGATTCTCTATCCCTATCATTTTGGTGAAACCGATACATCGAAGGTGGTGAACCTGCTTAAGGGAACTCCAGAGATCGAAGTCCGCATCCGAAATATGAAATAGTGAAATTTTGGCACCTTGGGAGCTGATCCGACTGGTGAGTTTTTATGGATGACCCTATGTAACTTTATGTATGGGTGGTGGGTTTATAGTAGGAAATGTTTCAGGGTATTAAAATCCTTCTACGAAGGATAAAGGGTGAAGTGATGAAGTTATCTTTTAAGAGTTTTCTTCCTCTGTTGATTGGATCGGGAATTGCCTTGATCGTCTATTCTGCAGTGAGATGGTGGGGGTTTCTCTTTTTGGGTTTTTGGGTCGGTGGATGGATCACCGTAGGAGCTCTTCTCGCCTCCTCTCGGAAAGGATTGAAACGTGATCTGGGCAGAAGAATCTCTATTCTCGTTATCGGCTTAATGCTCATGATCTTTCTCGGAGTGATTGAACACGAAAATCTCCAGATTGAAGAGAATATTTTTTACCTTGCCTACTTTCTTTCTGGGGGTGTTTTTACTCGTGTTCTCATTCATTATTCGGTTGCTAAGGTCTTCGGTCCTCTTCTCTTTCGTAGGGGATTTTGTGGTTGGGCCTGCTGGACTGCAGGAATATTGGATTGGTTGCCGATGAAGCGAAATGATTCCATCCCCAAGAGATGGACCTATCTCCGTTGGCCAGTCCTCATCATTTCTTTACTCATTCCCCTTGTTCTTCTTTGGACGGGCTATGATTACATGACGCTTCACATTGATAAAGCCTATGGTAAGTGGGGACAATTTCGCTGGTTTGTTGTAAGCAATGCCCTCTATTTTACGGGTGCGGTCGCCCTTGCCTACTTGTTTCATAAAAAGAGGGCCTTCTGTTTGGTACTCTGTCCAGTCTCTCTGATTATGAAGGTTCCTTCCTTTGTTGGAAGGATAAGGAAAAAGCCCTCTGGAGAGAAATGCACAGAGTGTGGCGCATGCAACAAGGTCTGCTTGATGGATATTGATGTAATGGGTTATATCCTGCGAGGAGAAAAGGTTCACTCTACCGAATGTATCCTTTGTAACCGCTGTAAAAATGTGTGCCCTGTTAATGCTATCGCTTAATGATAATGGTTTATTTCATTCAATGCCTAAAAGATTAAGTATCGTTCAGGATACCTTAGTTTTTCTCCTCTCTTAAATATCTCATGATCGCCGCAATCTCTCTCCTGCCTCCGGTGAGGTTCCTGCATTGGGGAGGGATGCTTATAGGCATATATGCAACCCCATTCCCTGATATGTTCTCTGGACAATTTTGGCCACAGTGTAAAATTCTTTCCATTTTTGGTTGGTCCTTTTTGTTCTATAAGAGAGAACATCTCGAAATCAAAGGATTAAAATCTTCCCGCCCTGGCACATAAAATGCAAATTAAAATTGTTTTGAGATTCCTTTCCCTTTGCTGCTCGGAGTTTTTAACTAAGAAAAGGAGAATGAATGCTCACATCGAATTTCCGAAATTACCTCCTCTTCCTATTATCAGCATTATGGGTCTTTAGTTGTTCTCATATAGGTATTCAATCAAAGGAAGGGGGAACAATTTCTGCCCCCATTCCAGATTGTCGGAGAAATTGTACCAGGGAAGGAGGTCTGGTCTCCCGCCCGGTTTACAAGACGTGGGTTAAATATGATCATCTCGAATTCAAAAAAGGATTCGATTTAGGAATTAAGACTCTCCAGTCTCAAGGGCATTGAATTCTTTCAACCGACCCAAGTTCGGGGACAATCAGTACCCAGATATTCATTGAAACAGGACAAGAGGAAGGCTATCCAGCTACAGTTAAGATCGTGGAGGAAGGTTCTTCCTTGGTTGTTCATATCAGCCTGAAGGCAACGTGGGGGATACTTGCTTCACCAGATTTGTGCAGCTTTTACGATGAATTTGGAAAAAACGTAAAACAATCCTTTATTAGAACACAAATAAAACAGCCAGCCCCCTCATCTCAAAAACTACCCGAAGGAGAAAAGGAATCCTCCGCGCCTTCGCCATCTCCACTCCCACCTCTATCACTGTCACCGCCTCCAGCCAAGACCTCAAAAATATTACCGTCTTCTCTCCCCCGAGGAAAGGTCATATGGGTCTACGTAAACCTCCGTGAGGGACCGGGCACCCAGTACAAGGTCATCGGGAAGGCCTTCATGAAGAACACTTTTGAAATTCTTGCTGAGCACCCCGACTGGCTGCATGTCCGGCTCGAAAACGGAACAGAGGGATGGATGAGCAAAAAAGCCGCATCAGAGTTTTCGATGACCCCTTCATCTCAGAGCTCTCCAGCTTCCCCCCATGATTCTTCAGATACAAAATTTTCGTCAAAGCCACCCAGTCCCATGTAGCATCAAAAAATTTTATACTATTTTCCCATCATTCACTGAAATATTGAGTGCTGATCAATAGAGTTTCTCGACGAAGCTCAAGGAATCGAGGGGTTGACAATTTCACAACATTATTATAATTTCCTTCCATCTCAAAAAAAGCTGAGGAGGGTAATTATGAATTATAAAGCATTTGTAGATGAGCAGATTGCATCGATTAGTGAATCAGTAGGGAATAGCATTGCGATTAATGCGCTGAGTGGGGGAGTGGATAGCTCGGTCGTTACAGTCATTGGGCACCGGAGCCTTGGTAAAAGGCTCAAGACCGTTTTCATTGACAATGCTCTGATGCGAAAAGGCGAGCCGGACCGGGTCGTCAAAATCTTTACCAAGATGAAGATCCCTGTGGACGTGGTGGATGCAAGAGCGGATTTCTTGGGTGCGCTAAAAGGATTGACCGATCCCGAGGAAAAACGGAATGCCGTCACGAACACCTTCTATGCCAAAGTTTTTGGGAGACTTGTCCGTGAGACAGGAGCAAAATTCCTGCTCCACGGGACCATTCTCACAGACATCGAAGAAACCATAGCTGGCATCAAGCGGCAACACAACATCCTTGCACAGCTCGGCATTGATCCAGAAAAGGAATATGGCTACAAGGTATTAGAACCTCTTCAGACGCTCCGCAAAGACGGAGTGAGAAAAGTGGCGAAGATATTGAGACTCCCACCTGAGCTTGCCAAAAGGATTCCCTTCCCAGGCCCTGCTCTGGCCACAAGGATTGTGGGAGAAGTGACGGAGGAGAGGCTTGAAATCGTCCGGGAAGCAACGGATATTGTTGAAAAAGAGCTCGGAAAGAGCAGGGCCTTTCAATACTTGGCGGTTCTTCTCAATGACAAGGCCACTGGAATCCGAGAGAACAGGCGAGAGTTTGGGCAGATTATCGTTGTTCGATGCCTCAACAGCGTGGATGCGAGAACTGCAACGGTTACAAAGATCCCCTGGAATAAGCTAAACCGTATAAGCAAGCGCATTACATCCATCAAGGGTGTGAATCGCTGCCTTTATGACCTTACGCCTAAGCCCCCTGCGACCATTGAATATATATGATCCATAGATGGATCTTAAAATCCTAAATTCGAAGCACGAAATTCGAAACAAGTATAAATGCTCAAAATACAAATGACCAAAACAAATGATGTTGTTTTAATTTTTGAAAATTTGAATTTAGGATTTGCCTGCCCTGTTAAGTAGGTTTTGGATAACTTATAGTTTAATGTATCATGTTCCGTCCTGGAAAAGTAAAGTTGTCGACTTCGGATAAAATTACTTAACAGGGTAAAGATTTCGATATTCGGATTTCGAATTTTACACGGGAGCGGGTATTAATTCCTCATCAACTCTTTCAGTTTATCTACCGCTGGAGGGAGCACCTCTCCGATCTTTTCTTCAAAACGTAAATGACAACTCCTATCCATTGGAGTTTCTCCCTGATTGATAATAACCAGACGGGCCCCTGATTGAAGGGCTGCTCTGGGCATATCATTCGCAGGGCTGACCACGAGACTCGAACCTACGACAATAAAAAGATCACAACGACTTGAATGCCAGAAAGAATCCTCCAGATCTTTTTCAGGAAGAGAATCGCCAAAGTTCACCACACTCGAAACCAACCTGCCACCGCAGGAGCAAATATTTAATTCCAGAGATTTGTCCACCTGAGTCTGGCAGCGTTGACATTTGAACTTTGAAACATTGCCATGCAATTCAGCTAACAGTTCAAGCCGAATCCCGGAACGGAGATGGAGGTTATCCACATTCTGAGAGATGAGAAATTTCAATTTACCTAAGTTCTGGAGTTCGACAACGGCTCGATGACCGGCATTTGGTTCAACCGAAGTGAAAGGTCTTGTTTTTGGAGGAAGTCCTTTCTCTTGCCTTGTCCAGATGCCCTCCGGTCCTCGAAAATCGGGCAGACCCGATTCTGTACTGATGCCCGCACCGGTGAAAACGACGAGATATTTAGCCTCGAACATCCACTTGGCTAATTTTTTTATTCGTTCTTCTAAATCTATCATTCTTATTTAACGGTTTCCTCTGGCTCTAAATTCAAGCCAGATAATGTAAACAATCATGAAAACGGCAGACACGGTTGCTGGCACAGAGGTCTTTTGGCTGAAGAGGGCTAAGGCCAGGCCGCCTGCGAGTCCATAGTTCTTAAGGGTACCAAGGAGGACAAGGCTGGTCAATATCTTTTGCGGTACATGAAAAAGGGTTCCTACTTTCTCGATTCCCCATCCCAATAAGAAGGTGCTTGCTATAGCAATTAAAAAGACCGGGAAAAGAGATAGGGGTTGACCCAGAATCAAGTCACGATTCAATCCAACAATGGTGTAGGTCAGAAGAAAAAAACTCCAATTGGTAATAGGCCCTTTGATCGAATCGAGGCGTGAAGCTATTCCAGTTCTGAGAAGGAGACGAGAAGCGATCAAGGGTAAAAGGATGAGCTCCAGCATGATAACCATCAATTTGATGGGGTCAATAAAGCCCGGGCCGAGAAAAAGAAGGGCACTGAGGGGCATAATGATTAAAGCGCCAAGGTAGGCACCCGCTGTTCCGATGAGCGAGAGGGTTTCATCGCCTTTTAAAAAGTATGTGAAAGGGATAACGGCAACAGCAGGAGGAACAGCAGCGATGAGGATGAAGCCAAAACGGAGGGCCTCATCGTAGATCAAAATGGCGTTGAGCAAGAGGAGAACAATTCCAAGGATGAAGTAGTTCATCACAATCCCTATCACCGATGGGCGGAGAAGACCTCGAAAGGATCGGAAAATACTTCCGGGAACACCCATCGTCGACAAGGTCATGACGATAGCCAGAGCAGGTAAGGTTGCTGGTTCGGTCCACCGAGCTCCCTCTCCCCAGAGCAGACCGATTCCCAGCGCAGAAATCAATATGAAATTTCTGTTCCAAAGAAGATTTTTTAATTTCATCCATAAATTTTTACCTTTTCTGACCAATAACTTCAAGATTCTTAAATAAGTTTTATCGATCCTGAGATATTAGTTATAATAGTCGGGACTTAGACGATTGGGAAAGGAGATAAAATGAATCACGATGACT
>Ga0256868_10001737_pt1 | contig 11624 bp, 12 predicted proteins | sample RVTome_13_FD_187341 | JGI IMG/M metagenome (GOLD analysis project Ga0256868, IMG submission 187341) | Soil microbial communities from uranium-contaminated site in the Upper Colorado River Basin, Wyoming, United States - RVT92D227 HiSeq ... | reverse complement strand
GTGGGGCCGCCATCGCCTCTTCGAGCATCGCTACAGAGATGATTAAAGGAAAAACGATTGATGAGGCCCTAAAGATTTCAGATCAGGTGATCACCAAGGCCCTCGGGGGACTTCCACCGACCAAAGCCCATTGTTCCATCCTGGCAGAGAAAGCCATCCATGCGGCTGTATTAGATTATCGGAAGAGGAGAGGGGGATGATCCAGTGATCGGAAGGGAATCTTATCTCCATTTATTAGAAAAAGTGGTTCAAGAATCCCCTGCCGATCAGACAGAAGCTATCCTGTTAACAGAAGATTCCTCACTCACTCGTTTTGCCGGCTCTGCCATCCACCAGCACGTGGCTGAGAGAAACCAGACGATCATCCTCCGAGTGGTTTTGGGAAAAAGAATTGCGGTCGTTACAACAAATATTTTTCAACCCTCTTCAGTAAAAAAATCCCTTCAGAGAGCAATTGCTCTTGCCAAAGTTCAACAACCCAACGATGAATTTATTTCTTTACCAGGGCCGAAACCCATTCCTGAAATCGACACCTTCTCTAAAAATAGTGGCCACCTCACGCCGAATCAGAAGGTGAGAACGGTTAAAAGCCTGTTGAGGCGAGTAAAGGAAAAGGGATGCCAAGCTTCCGGTGCCTTTTCGAACGGGGAGGTTGAGCTGGCAATAGTTAATTCCCTCGGGGTGGAGGCCTATCAAAAATTTTCTGATCTGTTTCTCCATCTGATCGTAGAGAATGAGAAAAGTTCTGGTTATGCAAGTTTTGTGGCAAGGGACCCCGATCAATTGGATGTCGATTCTTTGGCTCAAGAAGCCATCAGAAAGACATCCAAGGAAGAGCCGATTCAGATCGACCCAGGAGAGTATGAAGTTATTTTAGAGCCTTATGCCGTGAGTGAACTCTTATCTTTTCTCGGCTATTTGGGGTTTCATGCTCAGGCAGTACAAGAAGGCCGAAGTTTTTTCTCTAATCGGTTCGGGGAAAAAATGGTCGATGAAAGGGTGACGATTCACGATGACGGTCTTGACCCAGAAGGATTACAAGTTCCTTTTGACTTTGAAGGCATCCCGAAGAAGAGGGTCACCTTTTTTGACAGAGGAGTGGCGAAAGAGGTGACCTACGACTCTTTTACGGCCGGTCGAGAAGGCAAAGACTCTACCGGACATGGCCTGATTGCGCCCAATACAGAAGGCCCCGTTCCCATCAACCTTTTTATGAAGGGAGGGGAATCCTCCCTGGAGGAGATGATCCAATCTGTTCAAAGGGGAATTTATGTGACCCGATTCCATTATACCAATGTGGTGGAGCCGATGAAGGCCGTTATCACCGGGATGACCCGGGATGGAACTTTTTTGATCGAGGCAGGGGAGATCAAACGACCGATCAAGAATCTGAGATTTACAGAATCCATCCTGAAGGCACTTTCTCAAGTGACGGCCATCGCAAAGGATCGACGAATTTGTTCTGAAGGAACGGTTTACTCAAGGCGTTTTGTTACGGGCACCGTGGCTCCTGCCATCAAAATAGACGGATTCAATTTTTCGGGAGTGTCAGCGTTATAATGAATAAAGGGGTCAAGGGGCCGAGGGGTCCTGGGTTCAAGTGAACTTAATAAGAAATTAGAGACCCAATACATTGTTTAAAATGAGTACCCGAACCCTTGGACATTGGAATCCTTGAGCCCATTCGACAGCGTTTTGCTTTATAGGGAGTCCATCATGAAGCAACTTATCCAGAATATTCTTGATCTGGCGAGGCTGAAAAAGGTGCCATACGCCGATATTCGAGTCGTCCGCCGCCAGAATGAAGAGATCGAAGTGAAGAACGGGAAAGTGGAGGCTTTGATCCATGATGAGGATTTCGGCTTCGGAATCAGAGTCCTTTTCCAAGGCGCCTGGGGATTTGCCTGCAGTTCAAGAGTGAGCCAGAGGGAGATGGAGGCGGTTTTTGGCAAGGCCCTCAGGATTGCCAAAGCCAGTTCAAAGGTCAAAGGGAAAGAGATTATTTTCCCATCCACTTCTCCGGTAATAGATAGATATACTACCCCAATTTCCGTTGATCCCTTTGGTGTCGCTCCTGAAGCAAAACTTAATCTTCTTCTTAAAGCCAATGAGATTATCCGTAGAAATAAAAAGGTGAAAATCTCCGAAGCCTTTTCGGGCTCTTATAAAACGGAGAAGACATTCGCTTCCACGGAAGGTTCTTACATCGAGCAGGAAATTGTTGAGTGCGGAGCAGGCATTTCAGCCACAGCCATTGAGGGAAGTGAGATCCAGGTTCGATCCTATCCCAACTCTTTTCGTGGGAATTTTGCCACCCGGGGTTACGAGTGGGTTGAGAGATTAGCCCTTGTGGATCAGGCGGAAAGGGTGGCTGAGGAGGCCATACAACTTCTTTCGGCAAAGCCCTGTCCATCTGAGACCACCACACTGATATTGGATAGCTCACAGCTGGCCCTTCAGATTCATGAATCCATTGGCCATCCCATTGAGCTGGATCGAATTCTCGGGACCGAGGCCAGCTATGCCGGCACCAGTTTTTTGAAGCCAGAGATGGCGGGTGATTTTAAGTATGGTTCAGAATGGGTGAATATCGTTGCTGATGCTACCCTTCCTGGTGGGTTGGGAACTTTCGGTTATGACGATGAAGGGACCAAGGCTCAAAGGGTTCCCATTATCTCTCGTGGGATCTTAGTCAACCTTTTAACATCAAGGGAGACGGCCCACCATCTGGAAAAAAAGAGCAATGGGACGATGAGAGCAGATGGCTGGAATCGAATTCCCCTGATCCGGATGACGAACATCAATCTGGAACCCGGAGCGTGGACATTAGAACAGATGATCGCCGATACGGAGGAAGGGCTTTTCTTAACGACCAACCGAAGTTGGTCGATCGATGACAAGAGAATCAATTTCCAATTTGGAACGGAGATTGGCTGGGAGATCAAAAACGGTAAACTTGGGGAGATGGTCAAGAACCCCACCTATACCGGAATTACTCCGAAATTCTGGAATTCTTGTGACGCCATTGCCAATCGAGATCACTGGCAGATGTGGGGAACACCCAATTGTGGAAAGGGAGAACCCGGGCAAGTGGCTCATGTGGGGCACGGCACAGCGCCCGCGAGGTTCAGGAATGTTCAAGTAGGAGTGATGAAGTGAGAAAGCCTTCCACAACCTTCTCAGCAACTTTTTGGGTGGCCTGGAAGATCTTTTTTAAGCCTTCCTTAAATAATTCTTTTGCTTCTTCGAGTTCGTCTTCTTTTTCTTCGTTCATGGGCTCATAACTCCGCGTAGCGCAGAGCACATAGAACATGGTGCAAAAAAATATTTTTCGTTTCTAATTCCGCAATTTCTATTTTACCGTTTTCTTTATTTTATTAATCTGATCTCTGATTCTTTGTGCTCTTTCACTATTTGGATCCACTTTTAAATATTCTTCCCATGCCTTGATGGCGCCCTTGATATCCTGTTTGTCGTGAAGCAGAATAATACCAATGTTATATCGACTGTTGGCATGCTTTGGGTTGCTTTGGGCGGCCTTTCTGAACTCTTCGAGGGCCCTATCGAATTGCCCTAATTTTCTATACATGATCCCCATATCTGTTCTGACATCCGGGTTGTCAGGTTTGATAGCAAGGTATTGACGATAGGCCTCAATGGCTTCTTGGGGTCTGTCAGAGTCGAAATAAAGGTTTCCTAATTCCACCCAGGCTGGTAGGTTCTTGGGGTCTTTCTTGACGATTTCCTTTAGGGTTTGGATCTGAGAAGCAAATTCCATGGAATCGCGGGCAGGAGGAGCCGATGCTGGAGCCCCTGATGGAGTCATTTGGGGTTTTTGAACCATGGCAGTTTTTTCGATTTCCTTCTCTTCTCTGTTACTCATATAGAGGATGCCCACGGTGGCGCCTATAGCAAATCCAACAAATAATGCAATTGCAATGGCAAGAATCGCTGCCTCTTTTTTCATATTCGATTCCTTTCTTTTTTTCAATCATAACACGGAATGAAAAAGACAAAAAGTCGATATATTCTCCTTTGATTTTTGAGGTCGTCCGTGGTAGAAATAGAATGTAGATTCATATACAGTAAGAGGGGAGGAACGACCATGAAGTGTTACGTCTGTGCTAAGCAGGGAGTCGATAAAGATGCCGTGGCCATTTGTATCGTCTGCGGGATGGGACTCTGCCTGGGCCATGCCTTTAAGGAGGAGTTGATGGTGAGAGATATTATTGATTGGGGGTTCGGGGAGGAACGAATCACCTATCCCCATACCCTTCCCCGGTTCATTTGCGCCGAATGCAAACTGGCTATCGAACAGAGGAAAAAGGTGGAAAGAAAATAAAAATTTAAGAATTCAGAGTTGAGAGTATAGAGCTAAAGGATAAATCTCATTTAAGAAAAAGGTTGTCTTTTTGCAAGAGATTACAGATAATAATTCTATGAAGAAAAAAATATTGGTCGTTGAAGATGAAGAGAGTCTGAGACTTCTCTATGAAGAGGAGCTGATGGCGGAGGGGTATGAGGTTCTCACCGCTGGGAATGGAAGAGAAGCCATTCAACAGTTAGAGACAGGGAAACCCGATCTGATCCTTCTCGACATTGTCATGCCCGTGATGGATGGGATGGAGGCCCTGGGCCGGATTGTCGGCAAGGAGAGGAAGATTCCCATCATCCTCAACACCTCTTATTCGGGGTATCGGGAGAATTTTATGAGTTGGGCAGCCGATGCCTATGTGACGAAGTCGGATGACCTCTCTGAATTAAAAAAGAAAATCCGAGAACTCTTAGGGAAGGGTAAAGCCCGGTGAAGAAAGTCTTGGCCATGGTGTTAGCAGGGGGCCGAGGGGAAAGGCTCTATCCCCTCACGCGTGATCGAGCCAAACCCGCTGTTCCCTTCGGCGCCATTTATCGGATCATCGACTTCACTCTCTCCAACTGCCTCCATTCCGGCCTCCGCCGCATCTACGCCCTCACCCAATATAAATCGACCTCTCTTAATCGTCACATCCAATTAGGATGGAACATCCTTTCAGCCCCTCTGGGCGAGTTCATCGAAGCCATTCCTGCCCAGCAGAGAATTGATGAGCACTGGTATCAAGGGACTGCGGATGCGATTTTTCAAAACATTTACACCCTGCAAGAGGAGAGACCCGACCTCGTGCTCATTCTCTCCGGTGATCACATTTATAAAATGGACTATCGGAAGATGATCGCATTCCACCTGGAGAGGAGGGCAGATCTGACGGTCGCTGCCATAAGGATGGATCGAAACCTTTCCAAAGAATTTGGTGTGATCGAGGTGGACAGGGATTGGCGAATGATTGGTTTTCAAGAGAAGCCCGAAGAACCCCAAACGATTCCCGGAGACCCCGGAGGGATTCTGGCCTCCATGGGAATTTATGTCTTCAATACGGAGTTGTTAGTGAGGCGATTGATTGAGGATGCTCGATCTGAGTCAAGCCATGACTTTGGTAAAGATATCATTCCCATGATGATTGGGAAGGACCAGGTCTTTGTTTTCGATTTCAGACAGGGGGATTTAGGAGGCACAGGATATTGGAGAGATGTGGGGACGATCGATGCCTATTATGAAGCAAACATGGATCTGATCGCCGTTACCCCTCAACTCAATCTTTATGATTCCCAATGGTCAATCCTCACCTATCAACCTGCTTCTCCCCCAGCAAAAACCGTGTGGATTGAGGGGGGAAGGGTGGGGACAGCCCTCAACTCGATCCTCTCAAATGGCTGCATTATCAGCGGCGGTAATGTTAAGCGATCGATCCTTTCTCCCAGAGTGACGGTTCATAGTTTTGCAGAGATCGAGGATTCCATCCTCTTAGAAGGAGTTGATGTGGGAAGGAATGCCAGGATTAAGAAGACGATCATCGACAAAGAGGTTCAGATTCCTCCGGGGACGGAGATCGGCTACCATCTGGATGAAGATGCGAAACGATTCACGGTGACCGATTCGGGCATTGTGGTGGTTCCCAAAGGGATCAGGCTCTAAGTTCTTTAGCTATGCGCAGAGCGCTAAGCGCTTAGTGTATTTGGGTTAGATCGAGGACATCAGAGATGTTCTCTTTTTGGGAAGCTTTCGTTTCGTCTTCTCTTCCGCCTCTGGGTAGGCACGAATTTTTTTAAAATCTGGTCCGATAATTTCTGCGTGAGATTTTGGATGGTCTTGATCTCGTTGGAAGTGATCCGGTCCCAGTGAATACCGGCGGTCACCACAACATTTCTTCTCAATTGAGCAGCCAGCTTTTCTGAGATCTTTTTTACCAAGGCGTCCTCTTTATGCCCGATAAAAGTAAAATTGGAAGAGGTGGCGCTCCATTTTTTAGGATTCTTTAAGCTGGGTCTCGGAATGGCGATTCCCACAGCACCGATATGAGATTGGGTTCCTCCCCAGATGGAAATCAAGAGGTCTTGGCCCACCTCTTGAACAAAACCCTGGATCCTGAATCGACCTTTCGAAATTTCAACCAAAAATCTTTTCATGGAATTGGTTCCAATTTTAGAAAGTCAGTGAGGTTCTGTCAACCCCGATTTATCCTTTCTAGGCTGCTCCCGATTCGGAATTTAGTAGAAAACTTAGTGGATGTGGTGACCAGAAACGAATGAAAAGAGTTAATCAGCCCCCGTCCCCCATCTTCTAAATAGGTTCGCATCGATAGAGAAAAGGTCGAGGACCTTTCCGATGGTTTGATCAATTAAATCCTCTATGGTCTTCGGATGATGATAAAAAGCAGGCACAGGAGGCATGATTACCCCTCCCATTCTTGTTACCTTCAGCATCAGTTCAAGATGCCCCTCGTGCAAAGGTGTTTCCCTAACGAGAAGGACAAGTCTCCTCCTCTCTTTCAACATCACATCAGCCGCTCTCACAAGCAGGTTATGGCTATAGGAATTTGCAATCGCAGAAAGGGTCTTGATGGAACAGGGAGCGACCACCATCCCATCCACCTTGAAGGAACCACTCGCCAAAGGCGCACTCAAATCCCCCTCGTCGTAAACATGGGAGGCCATCGATTTGAGTTCGTTGATGTTATCGTTCGTCTCAATCTCTAAGTTTTTCAAACCGGCCTGAGTGATGATAAGATGGGTCTCAATCCCCAATTTAGAAAGGACTTCGAGGATTTTCACACCATAAATCACGCCGGAAGCACCCGTCATCCCTACGACGATACTGTTCATCTGAGATCTTCAGCTCTTCAAACTTTCCTTGAGGGCCTCGACCACAGCCAAGGCAAACTGAACGTTGTTGATGTCTGTGTTCACTTCTACAACCTTGATTCCCGGGTCTAAATACTTTCTCAATGCATCGACAAACGCTTTATCTGCAATGGGATCGTAAAGAGCGCCTCCTTCTACACTGAGAGAAGAAAATCCTTTTTGAGGGATAATAAACTTCAGTAAATTCTTATTTGGATACGGATTTAGCTTTTCAGCCACGGCTTTAGCAATGGTCTCCATCTCCTCAGCACTGGTTCTTGCCTGGACTCTCATGGCATCTTGGATCAGGAACTTTCTCTCCGCCAATTTCCGGGAGACCCAGAGCGGATCTCCTTTGTCCCTTCTCTCAATGGGGCCGCAACTGATCATGTCAAAACCACAGGGAGCGAGAATATAAGGAACGGAGGTATGGAGGGCTGCATCCAATCGATTTGGCCCTGAGGCTCGGTTGCCCCCGAAAAGGTATTCACTGAAACTTGCTGGGACCAGGTCAATGAAGGCTTCAAAGAATCCCTGACTGACCAGATCGACGGCTGCCCGATCGCCCAGTCCTGTAGCGTGGAAGGATACAATGTTATAGTCTTTTCCGAGGATTTCCCTTACATAATGAGCGCCTTTATCCACGAATCCAAATTCTGTGATGGCGATGGAGGGTTTTTCCTCTTTTTGGGTGGGCTCAAAGCCTTCCACCATTCCACATATCGCATTGGCGCCATTTATCGCCAGAGTCCTTACTAATGGATTTAAGCCCACCGTATCGACCACACTATGCATGACCGTGATATCCCTGACCCCAAAAAAATCTGCGAGTCTGTTGGCATAGGCTGGCATAGCCGTGACACTTGAAATGAGAAGTTTGGGAACACCGAAAGGCAAAGCCCTCATAGCTGTCAGGGAAAGGAAAGTTCCTGTCATGCCCGCAATGGCAATCATCCCCTTCAATTCCCCGGCTTGATAAAGCTCAGTCACTTTCTTCGACAACCCTCCTGCTACCATAGAAGTGGCTTTTTCCCTCTCCTTGGCAAGCATTCCCTTAATTTGCTCGATGGGCCCTCCACCCAGCTTGGCGATCTCCTCACAGGTCACATCTGCTTTCAACGAGGGAACAATCGCCCCCGTGCCGATGCTGATGTCGATCAGGAGTGTTTCATGCCCTCGTTTCTCTATCTGTTCTTTGATGATCTTGAGGGCTTCCTCCCTTTCATCTAACATACCAACGATGACGATGGACATCTTTTCTCCTACTTTCACCGATTTCGATCAAAGGCCGTATTCCTTCCATCGGCTTTGAACTTTTTTTACTGTCTCTTCATCCAGTTTTATTTCAACCGGTTTTCGTTCCCATTCAAATGGAATACAAGCATCCATGATGATTCGCGAAACAATTTCTCTGGCTTCAATGGGAAGTGCAGGATCAAGCGGGGTGGAACGTCCTCTTTTAATGATCGTTGTGCTGCGGTAAGGATCATAACGCATGGCCAAGGCCCATAGGACCCTATCGATGTCATCGGCTCTGATATCGTCATCCACTACAATGACCCCTTTCATGCCGTAGTGGCCTGTGGTGGTGGAGATGACTGCTGTGCCCACATGCATAGAGTGGCCAGGGTACATCTGTTTAACGGATACGATGCCCCAGAATCTGCCGCCCGTTTCAGGGGGGATATAGACAGACTGGATGCCTGGGACCTTCATATTCTCCAGATCTGTCCAGAGGGTTGCTGTACGGTTCAAAGATTGAATCATATGGGTATCGGTCACTGGTTTTCCCACAGAGGTGGACCAAAAGACTGGATTGTTCCGGTGGAGGATCCGCTTTACGTTCAGACAGGGCTTGGGCCACTCCTCCCCGGTCTTTCCGGAATAGTAGCCGGTATATTCTCCAAAGGGTCCTTCCTCCCTGAATTTTTCAGGGTCGGTCTCGATTTCGCCCTCCAAGATGATCTCAGCCGTGCTGGGAAGGGGGAGGCCGGTCAGGTCACTTTTGATGAATTCACAGGGAGCCCCTCTTAAAGATCCCACGATATCATATTCGCAGAGACCGGCAGAGACAAGGGTGCTTCCAGCAAGGAAGAGAAGGGGATCACCCCCGATCACCATTGCTGCAGGCATTGTTTTCTTCATCTTCTGATATTTCTTCAGCATGAAGTCAGCATGTTTCCCTTTGATGATCTGGATCCCTGCTGTCTTTTCATCCAAGACCTGCATTCGATAAGTCCCCAGATTGACCCAATCACTCTCAGGATCTTTGGTGATGACGAAGTGTGCCGTTCCAATAAAGCGGCCACCATCCATCGGATAGAATTTGGGTACAGGGAAGTTGAGGAGGTTGATATCACGCCCTTGGATGATCTTCTCTGTAATTGGCCCGGTCTTGACCTCCACAGGTGGGATGAGTTTCCTGGTCGTCAACTCCATCCATCTTTTAGCCATGTCGTACATTGAAAAATGGAGTGGCATTCCGAGAGCAATGGCCAGACGCTTTGGTAAGGTAAAAGCGCTAGTCAATACAGGGATCTTGTAGTCTTTCACTTTTTCGAAGAGAAGAGCCGGGCCCTTCTTCTCCTCGTTCAGCTTCGCGATGTGGGAGAGTTCGAGATTCCAGTCGACTTCAGCCTTGATTCTCTTTAGTTCTCCTTCCTCTTCACACTTTTTTATAAAATCTCGAAGATCCATAAAGTCCTCCTTCTTAGAGTTGAATTCTTCACGATTATCTTTCTAAAAAAAACTCTTGTCAATTCATTTGTTTTTATGTATAGATAACTAAAGGTTATAAAAAAATGGAGAAGACAAGTCCTTTAAATATTTCGCTAAATTCTTTTTTTGTCTTCCATGAAGTAGTGAAATTCAGGAGCTTTTCCAGGGCCGCAGAGGAATTATTTGTCTCCCAGCCTGCCGTGTCCAAACATATCAGGCAGCTGGAACAGAAAATAGGGTTAGGACTCATTCGAAGAAGGAGAGGGAAATTTGACCTGACTGAAACAGGGGAGATACTTTTCAAACATACTCATAAAATTTGTTCCAATCTCCTGGAGATTGAAAATGCCCTGAGCATTCTAAAAAAAGACCATCACGGTGTTTTGAAGATCGGCACTACTGAGTCTTATTCGAAATGCTTGATGCCGAAACTCCTTTCTGGATTTCAGACCTCTCATCCCTCCATTAAAATCACCCTGGAAGTAGGAAACTCAGAGGAGATTCAGAAGAGCCTCCTCGATTACAAAAACGACCTCGGCTTAATCGGACTGGTCAAAGCATCCTCAAGATTTGAATCGGTTCCCTTCTTAAGAGAGGAACTCGTCATCATTGTTTCGCCCAAGCATCCCCTGGGAAAAAGAAAAGCAGTTTCTCTGAAGGAAATTGAGGGATATCCCTTCATCATTCGTGCAAAGGGTTCAACGACCCGTAGAATCTTATTCCAAGCTTTTGAAGAGCTCGATATTCACCCCTCTCTATTAATTGAAGCAGGCAGCTCCGAATTTATCAAACAATGGGTTTCAGAAGGGGAGGGGGTGTCTGTAATTGTTAAAAGGTTAGGGGAAGATGAGGAGAGGAGAGGGATGATTAAGATGATCCCCTTGTTGGAGAAGCTATACTTTGAAGTAGCCGTCCTCTATTTGAAAGAGGAACGGGCTAACCCCGCCATCAAAGCCTTCATCCGGTATATGGAAAACAAGAGAAGAGATTTTTCCCAAGCTTAAAGATTTGCCCCAAGCTTATCCAAAGAAGATAACTTAAATTTATAGTCATATAACAAAAAATGTATTGACAAAGCCCTATTGGTATAGATAATGAGCCAAGTAGGTTTTAAGAACGGCTAATACGGAAATTACCCTACCCATTTAAAATAACTCAATATAACTCAATACATTCGTTCTTTTAAAGTAAAGCGGTCGCCATTTCTTTCATACACTGACCCGAAAAGGAAAGTAATAACACGGCGGTAATGAAAAGGAGGTGATGGGGGGAAAGTCTATTTTTAAAGGAATTTTTTGTTCGGATGTCATCTTTCGACTATGCAGAGAAATGAAGGAGGTGCAATAATGGCTCAGAAGAAAGGGTTTCCAATGCCGATGGAGGTAGAGTATCCAAAAGAATTGGAGGGTTGGGAGGAGATGTATCCGTCACACTATCTCTTCTCCAAGGAAAGGGGGGAATGGGAAAACAGGCAATTCTGGTATCAGGACAAGATACATGACCCGGAACCTATGCCTCCTCTTGACCTGATATTCCATGAGGCGTGGCAGATTTCTCTCGCCCAGTATACTACCCGGGTATTTTGTATACCCCCGGCGCAAGGCATCGCCCAGAGAATGGTTGGTTGTTACATGTTTATCGCTCCCGTGGAGCCACCGCCGCCGGAGATCATTGAAGAGAAGGCTAAGCTG